>Ga0187781_10003435_pt1 | contig 11893 bp, 8 predicted proteins | sample 0715_SJ02_MP02_2_FD_132447 | JGI IMG/M metagenome (GOLD analysis project Ga0187781, IMG submission 132447) | Tropical peat soil microbial communities from peatlands in Department of Meta, Colombia - 0715_SJ02_MP02_20_MG | ecosystem: Environmental > Terrestrial > Soil > Wetlands > Peat | place...
GACCTACACGAACGACGAAGGCGCAACTGAGCTGAAAACGGTATGGAGCGATCCCGAGTTTGCCGCCAGCCAGCATGCGTTCTACTACGCCCGTGTGCTAGAGATTCCGACGCCTCGCTGGACGCTGATCCAGGCGGTGAAGGCCGGATTGCCGCCGCCGGACGTGGTTCCGCTGACTGGGCAGGAGCGCGCGTGGACGTCGCCGATCTGGTACACGCCGAGCGCCGACGCGCGGAAAAGCGCTCCGGCAGGTATGACCGTAACGGAGCTGAAAGCGAAGGGCGCCACGGCACTGGGCGACGCGCAATTGAAGGCTCTGCTCGTGGGCAAGTCCCTCTGGGTGCGGAACAACGTTACCGGTGAACAGGCGAACGCGCGCTTTACGGCTGAGGGGCATTCTATCCTCTACCACGTGGGCAAGTACGCGAATGTGCCCAGCGGGTTTGGCTTTGCGGCACGCGACGGGTACTTGGGGACAACTAATCCGTACAAGATCGAGGGCGGCAAGCTGATCACGTTTGTCTCGCAGGAGCCGTATTCGTACACGCTGTACAAACTGGGCGACACGTACTATGCCGCGCGTAGCAATGAATTCGGTTATGCGAACTACGAGATCATTCCTAATCCGCCCATCGTCGTGAATCCGTTGACCGCGCTGGGCGATCAGTTGGCGATTGAATTGGCGCTCACCGAGCAGCAGAAACAGCAGATTGCGCCGATCCTCAAGGCGGAAGTGCCGCAACTGGAGGCGCTTAAGAAGAACACATCACTCAAGCCACTGGACAAGATCGAGCAGTTGAAGCAGATCAGCGGTGCAGTCGATGCCAAGATCACTCCGTTGCTAAACGCCGATCAACAGAAGAAGTTTACGGAGATCCGCGATGAGTACCGTCGGCAGTTGATCGAGAAGATGGGCAGCGCGGCGGTAAAGAAGGCGGAGACGGATATTAAGAGGCAGCTGTAAAGTCACCGGCAGGAACGGATGCCCTGCGCTGGCACTAGCTCCAGGTTCCCGACAGAAGTCTAGTTCAACCGACTCCAGTAAGACCGAGGTATGCAGCACAGGCAAGCGATATTGGGCTTGCCCCTAAGAAGCGGTCGGGGAGGTAATAGGAGATGTGCCATGACGCTGAAAACCGCTACATTCGTAATTCTTGGGCGTTCAGCGCTGATCCTTATATTCATCGGCGCGCTGGTTTCATGCGAGAAGCCCAAAGCGCAAGAGGCCAGTTAGCTCTTGGGGTTGCGTCCATCACGCACTTCCTGGCTGGAGGAGTGAGGGCGCACCGGGGAAAACAAGGCAACAAGCGGCCCGTTTGGGGAGCCCCTGCGGAGTTCGGATTCACATCAGCACACAGCAATAATTTGATTTCTCGGGCCGAGCCCCGGTCGCCGTTGAACGTTTCACTGAAGGCAGCCGGTCCGCGATCTGGAAAATGTCTTCCGTTAGCAACTGGTAGTTCTGACAGTCGTTTGCCCGTCGCCTCTCTCTTAGACTTTCCAGCACAAACGCTTACAGAAACTTAGCCAGGAGTGCAAAACACTCGTTGGCAATACGCCTGTGGTCAAACGAACAAGTGAATGCAGAGGTGAGCAGAACGGTCATGAAATCAAAAGTCGGAGTCCTTGTTGTTCTGGTTTGGACTCTCGTAAGTATCGGCACACTGGTTTCCTGCAAAAAGTCCGAAGCCCCACAGCCGGCGCAGCAAGCAGGGCGGGCCGCTCCGGTGGAGGAGCGCGTGGAGCACAATCCCGACCGCAACGCCTACTTCGGCGAGGAGCACATCCATACCAGTTGGTCAGTTGATGCCTGGCTCATGGGCAACCGTTTAACCGGGCCTGACGACGCTCTCAAGTACGCCCAGGGACAGACGATCAAACACCCGCTCGGCTACGACATCAAGATTGACAGTCCTATGGACTTCATGGGTGTGACCGACCATTCGGAATACGTCGGAGTAACTAAAGAAGCGAATACCCCAGGATCGGCATTGAGCAAGATGCCACAGGCACAGCCGATCATCATCCACGATCCGAACAATCAGGAGGAAGTTCAGAAGACCTTCACATACCTCGTGAACATGATGAGCGGGCCCCCAGTGAAAGCTCTGATGAGCCCTGAGGTGGCGGGCTCGATCTGGAAGGAAAACGTCAAGATCGCCGATGCGAACAATCATCCTGGCAAGTTCACTGCGTTCTGTTCTTACGAGTGGACTTCCATGCCGAACTATCGCAACCTGCACCGCAACATTTTCTTCCGAGACTGTACTCACATCCCGGAAATGCCTTACAGCGCTCTGGATTCCACGCACCCCGAAGATCTCTGGAACTGGATGGACGCGCAACGGAAAGCGGGGAATACGCTGCTTGCCATTTCACACAATGCCAACTTGAGTGACGGCTGGATGTATCCCATCGATCTCGACAGCTTCGGACGGCCGATTGACGCCGCTTGGGCGGCCTCACGCGACCGCAACGAGCGCCTGGTCGAGATCAAGCAGATCAAGGGCGCCTCCGAGACACACCCCTTGCTCTCACCCAACGACGAGTTTGCCAGCTACGAAATCTTCGCCGGCGGTCTGCTAGGTCAGAAGGCGGACGGTGGGCGCATCCCTCACATCCAGGGCAGCTTTGGCCGCCAGGCGCTGAAAGACGGCATCACCATGCAGGACGTGCGCGGCTACAATCCGTACAAATTCGGCATGGCGGGCGGCTCCGACTCGCACAACACCGGCAGTCCTTATCGCCAGGACAACTTCTACGGCGGGCATGCCCAAATTGACGGCACCGTCGACCGGCGTTTCGCTGGCGTACTGGCGTTCGGCGCATTAGACGTGCGTTATGAAAACCCGGGAGGCCTTACTGGCGTCTGGGCAGAGGAAAACACTCGCGAGTCGCTGTTTGACGCCATGTACCGCAAGGAAACGTTCGGCGTCAGCGGACCTCACATTAAGGTGCGATTCTTCGGTGGGTGGTATTACAACAAGGACATCCTCAAGGCGAGGGACTGGGTACATCAGTCGTACGCGAACGGCGTGCCCATGGGCGCCGATATGCCAGCCATGCCCGAGGGAGGGAAGGGTACGACCCCAACGTTTGTCATATGGGCTGTCAAGGATCCGAGTTCAGCTAGTCTTGATCGCATCCAGATCATCAAGGGCTGGACGCAGAACGGTCAGAGCTTTGACAAGATCTTCGACGTCGCCTGGTCAGGCGACCGAAAGCAGGACAAGTGGACGGGTCGGGTTCCTGCGATAAAGAATACAGTGGACCTGGAGAAAGCCACCTACACAAACGATCAAGGGTCGACCGAGCTCCGCACCGTCTGGAGCGATCCCGAATTTAATCCCAGCTTGCATGCTTTCTACTATGCACGCGTGCTGGAGATCCCGACTCCCCGCTGGACTCTGATCCAAGCCGTCAAAGCGGGCCTCAAGCCGCCTGACGTGGTTCCGCTCACTGGACAGGAACGTGCCTGGAGTTCACCAATCTGGTACACCCCCAGCACCGAAGCCCGCAAGGCCGCTCCGGCAGGCATGACCGTTGCTGATCTCAAGGCGAAAGGAGCGACCCAACTGAACGACGCCCAGTTGAAGGCCATCATCGTCGGTAAAGCTTTCTGGGTTCGCAACAACGTGACCGGTGAGCAGTTCAGCGTCAGCTACACGCCCGACGGCGACAGCAACGTGTGGCACCTAAGTTCCGGTTCCACCCTACCAAGCTATATCGGCAATCCCATCCGAGACGGGTATCAGGGGATCACCACGCCGTACAAGATCGAAGGCGGAAAACTCGTCACCAAGGTCCAACAGAATCCGTACTCGGTCGCGATCTACAAGCTAGGCGACACTTACTACGGAGCGCGCAGTAACGAATTCGGCTATGCGAATTACGAGATGATTCCCTCGCCGCAGTATGTCGCCAATCCGGTGGCGGCGCTGATGAACCAGTTCTCCATTGAGATCGGCCTTACGGAACCTCAACGACAGCAAGTATTACCTATCTTGAAAGCTGAAGTGCCAAAGCTACAGGCGCTGAAGAAGAACACATCCCTCAAGCCGGTGGAGAAGCTGGAACAGCTGAAGCAGATCAGCGACGAGATTGATTCAAACGTCACTCCTCTGTTGAATCAGGAGCAACAGCAGAAGTTCCAGGCGATCCGTGAGGAACACCGGCGGGAGTTGATCAAGAAGCTGGCGGGCCAGATCTTCGACAAAGCTGAAAGCAAGGTGAGAGCAGAGATATAAGAAACGCATGATGAGGAAGCTGCTCATCTTCACCGCGCTGGCGGAAGGCGGCGCAAGTCTTTTGCTGTGCGCCTATCCGCCAATTGTTGTTTGGTTGTTGTTTGGAACAGACATTGCAAGTACCGGTTTGATCATGGGGCGCCTCGCCGGGCTGTGCCTTATCGCCCTCGCGGTGTCTTGCTGGCCCAGGGGCGACTCCTTGCGCGGATTTTACGCAAGGCTCGTGTGGAGCCTGTTGGCAGCGCTGAATCTCATCGTCGTTGGAGTGGGCGGAACGGTAGGCATCCTACTGTGGCCTATGGTGGCGGTCCACATATTGTTAGTAGTTCTGCTGCTCCGCGTGCATGTTGTGGTGCACAGTTCCGAAACGCTCTAACACCGCCTGTTCACCATGGAGCACGTAATTGAGTGAAGGATCCGTCATCGTCGAGGCGCAGGCGCTCGAAGAGTCGCAGACTTGGTGGTCCTCTCTATCGCGGAGACGCTGGCTGCGTGAACCTCTGTTGCATTTCCTGATCTTAGGCGCAGTTCTGTTTGCTGCGTATGCTTACATCAATCGTGGACGCGGGGGCGTGGAATCTTCGAAGGAGATTGTGTTGAGCCTCGATGATCTTCGCCAGATGGACATTTACTTCGAATCGCAGTGGCATCGTCCTCCCGCGCCGCAAGAATTCGAGGCCATGGTGGAAGACAGGGTCCGCGAAGAAGTCCTGTACCGCGAAGGGCTGGCTATGGGACTCGACAAAGACGACGAGATTGTAAAGCGGCGCATGGCGCAAAAAATGCAATTCCTGTCTGAAGATGTTGCCACTGCCCACGAGCCGTCGACCGACGAACTTAAGGCTTGGTTCGAGAAGAACAAGCAGACATTCGCGCTTCCCAGCCGCTACAGCTTCCGTCACCTCTACTTCTCCCCGGACAATCGTGGCAAGAATGCTCAGGCAGATGCCGCCAAAGCCCTGGCTGCCATCGCCGGCCAGTCCGTAGATTCCAAGCAGGCCGCCTCCCTTGGCGATCAATTCATGTTTCAGGACTACTACGGCGACCGCACACCCAGTGCAATTGCGAAAGAATTCGGCCCGCAATTTGCCGTCGCTCTCGAAAAATTAAAGCCTGGTTCGTGGCAGGGACCGATCGAGTCCGGCTATGGCTGGCATCTCGTATTTGTGAACACAGTCATTCCAGGACGCATCCCGGCCTTCGAAGAAATTGAACCGGATGTAAAAACTGCCTGGTTAGGCGAACAGAAAGCCACTGAGTGGCAGAAAGCTTATCGAGAGATGCGTGCCAAGTACACCGTGATGTTGCCAGCTCCCCCCAGTGAGGCAGCGAAATCACCTGCTGCGAGCAGTCCAGTTAAGAAACACGTGCCGACTTCTTCCGGTGAGGGGCCTCTGTGATCTCCTTGCGTTGGCGCATAACTTCTATCGCTCTGTGTGTCCTGCTGACTGTTGTATTGGCGTCAGCCCATGAAGCGCGTCCGGCATATCTCGAATTGAAAGAGAAAGGGCCTGGTCACTTCACAGTGCTCTGGCGCACTCCCGTGCTAGCTGGAATGCGCCTGCCTGTTGAACTATCGCTGCCTGATGATGTTAAGAACTTGACGGAGCCCAGCATACAAGAGCTCGCAGACTCTGTTGTTGAGCGCCGCACAATTGACGCTGGAACCAACGGCTTCTCTGGCAAGCGAATCGAGTTCCCCGGATTGCAATTAACGATTACGGATGTGTTAGTGCGAATCGAAATGCTCGACGGACGCAAGTGGACGACCATTGTGCATCCGTCACAGCCTTGGGTCGAGGTTGCCGCTTCGCAGACCTGGATGGGAATGGTGGGCACTTATGTCGTTCAGGGCATTCGTCACATTCTTTTCGGTGCTGATCACATGCTATTCGTTCTCGGGCTGCTCCTGATCGTTACCGACCGGTGGATGCTGCTGAAGACAGTCACAGCTTTCACAGTTGCGCACAGCATCACACTTGCTGTTGCCACATTGGGTTATGCCGAAGTGCCGGTCGTACCGCTCAACGCTGCCATCGCCTTGAGCATTCTATTTCTTGGGCCAGAGATTGTGCGTTCATGGCGAAGCGAAACGAGCTTCACTATTCGCCATCCGTGGGTTGTCGCCTTTTCCTTCGGACTTCTTCACGGCTTTGGATTCGCAAGCGCGCTTACCGGCGCCGGCCTGCCGCATAACGAGCTACCGTTGGCGCTTGTCAGCTTCAATGTCGGCGTGGAACTCGGTCAGCTCGGTTTCATTGCCCTAATTCTTGCGCTGGAGCGATCGTTCCGAATACTGGAGGTGCGCTGGCCACGATGGGCAGAGATGCTACCCGGCTACACCGTCGGCAGCCTAGGAGCTTTTTGGTCCATAGAGCGAGCCGTCATCTTGCTTGGAGGTGCGCGATGAAAATTTCGCAGAAGGAATCGCTCGTCCGTGCAATTCCAGTTCTTATGTTCCTGCTCCTTTGCGCACCCTCTGCCTTCGCTCATCCGCAGAAGGGCGAAGCTGTTGGATTCCTAACAGGGTTTCGGCACCCCATCTCCGGTCTCGACCATGTACTGGCAATGGTTGCTGTTGGACTTTGGGGCGCACAGCTCGGCTCTCCTGCAGTTTGGCTTTTACCCGTCGCCTTCCCGATGGTAATGGCCCTGGGCGGAATGCTTGGTCTCATGGGTGTCCCCATCCCCTGCAATGAGTATGGGATCGCCCTATCGGCAATCCTTCTTGGAGCTGCAGTAATGTTTGAGGCTAAGCCGCCACTGGGAGTAGCGGCCGCGCTGGTGGGCTCCTTCGCGATCTTCCATGGACACGCACATGGGACGGAACTTCCACCAGGCCAAAGCGCTCTGCTTTACAGCGTCGGTTTCGTCATCGCGACCGGCTCTTTGCATGCGCTGGGCATTGGAATAGGGAGCATGCACCGATGGGCATGGGGACAAAAGGCGCTGCGCGTTGCTGGTGGCTTAGTTGCAATGGGAGGCGTGTTCTTCATGTGGAAGGCGGTCGCATGAATAATGGTGCTAGATGTCGGTTACCGCTGTATGCATTCGTGGGGTTCGCCTCAATGATGTGGACGACTCCCGCCAAGGCGCATCTCAACTCGACTGGCATGGGACCGTTCTATGACGGCCTGGTACATTTTCTATTGAGCCCGGAAGACATCATCCCCGTGCTTGCGCTAGCGTTACTGGCAGGTCTTCGAGGAGCAAGACACGGGCGCCGAGCATTATTCGTCCTTCCGATCGCGTGGTTCGTCGGTGCCCTCGATGGTCTGAGCTCAGTACCGGCGAACGCCCATCCCTTTCTTGCGGCGGCTTGGTTTCTCCTGCTGGGCGGACTGGTCGCAGCTGACGCGAATCTTTCCCTGCGAACCATGACCGCGATTGCGATGCTGCTCGGTCTTTATCACGGGTACCTGAACGGAACCGGTATGGGCCAATCCCTGTCGGTGATGGTCATTCTTGTTGGATTGGTGTGCGGTGTCTTTGTCCTGATAGCACTCACCGCTGCCTTCGTGGTCCGGCTGGATGCCTCCTGGACACGAATTGCCGTACGGGTCAGCGGTAGCTGGATTGCCGCAAGCGGGCTGTTGATGTTGGGGTGGGCGGTGCGTGGCGGAGGATCCGCCTGATTGTTACTTAGCTCTCCAAAACAAGAACATAAAGTACTGAAGTGTGAAGCCCATCAGGGGCCAAACTTCTAGGTCCGGAGAGGAAAGTGCGACAACGAGTGGTATAGATGAGATAGGTCAACTACAGTGTGATTCAGTTAAATACGCTGTAGCCGGATGAGCAATTAGAGTCTCCAGGATACCTGCAATGTCGCGCCCATTTATGGCGCCAAAGATACGCGGCACTGTTCTGCTAGTAGTTCTTATGAACGACATATTGGCAGCACAGGCAGTAAGTCTGAAGGGACGTGTCACCGACCCGCAGGGGAACAGCCTGCCGCAGGCCTCCGTGCAGTTGATCGACCACGGGCGAGTTCTCGGACGAGCTACCTCCGGGAGTGATGGCTCGTTTCAAGTTATGTTGCCTTCTTCTGGAGAATTCGCTGTCAAGGTTGAGGCAAGTGGGTTTCGTCCGGTCGAAGAGATGGTTAACCTTTCCCGAAACGGAAATTCGGAAATCACGTTGAGAATGAGAGAACTGGCCATTCACGCTGAGAGGATTTCGGTTACAGCCGATGTGAATGACCTAGATGCCTTGTCGCCCGATCCTGCGATGAAGGTTTTCGCTTCGGAAAACTTGCTCGGCGCCAATCCGGGCCGCCCGGGAGCGCCGATTTCGATTCCGGGCTATCCGATTGAGACGGCATCGGGCGGGATCAAGGCTCCGCAGTATTTCGCACCGGGCGTGGCGGGCGATCACGGGGAGCCTATCGCTCAATACATTCAGGTTGGCAGCTATCTGGTGCCGAACAATTTGTCGGCAAACGCGCACGGCAATGGTTATTCCGATCCCAATATCTACATCGCGAGTGTGATCGAGAGCGTCCAAGTCGACGGCGGCGCTTACAACGTCCGCGAGGGCAATCACGCCCTCAACCTCGCTGCCATCTATGGACTGCGCTCACATCTCGATCCTTTCTTGACACTGACGGAGGACTACCGGGACATCACAGCCACGGCAGGAATGAGTCCTTCGCCGAATTCATGGATTGCGATGGAGGGTTCGGTCGGCAATGGATTTCTGGATCGTTCGGAGCATCGCAAGCAGTTCAAACTCAATGGCGGGCGAGTCTTCCACGCCGGAGATCATACGCTCACGCTGTTTGGAATCGCGTATCTCGGCTATGGCTACGTAGCTGGGCTGCGGCCGATCTACGGATTTAATTCCGTCGATGCTGCCGCTGGCTGGGTTGCTTATCCGGACACCATTGATCCGAGACAAAGAGATCAGACCCATACTGCTCTTTTGGCGTTGAGTGATGTGTGGAAACCTGACGACCACCAACAACTGCACCTTTCGGGATTCTTCCGAACCTACAACCTGTCTCTTTACTCCGATTTCGGATTGGGGTTGATCCGTCAGAGCGAGTTCCGCACGGTAGGCGGCGGCAACGCAACGTACGTAAACAACATTGCGAAAATCTTTACGCTCTTAGCCGGAATGGACTACGAGCGGGAGGCTCCGCGCCGAGACGATCTCGACCACTACAACTTCTACAATCCCGCGGCTTCTTCAGACTACGGACCCTTCATTCCGATTGCTGGGAACAATGTCACAATCGCTTCGCTGGCGCCGTTTGTCGCCGCCGAAGGTGAACTGGGCAGCCACTTTCGGTACTACGCAGGTCTACGACGCGACGAAATCAGCATCGGCAATCAGGACTTGATTATTCCCACCAATTCTTTCAACAAGTGGGTAGGACTAACCTCTCCGAAAGCTACGCTCACGTTCGTGCCCAGTTCCAGCCGCCTGGCTCCCCTGATCTCTTTGAGTTTTGGCAAGTCCTTCTTCACAGAAGACCCTCGGCTGGGGACGGACTTGAACAGCCCGATCAAACCCAATCTTGTGGAAACTGCCAGGTCATATCAATTGGTAGTCAGTAAGACTGTTCACAAAACAGATGTAAAGCTGACGCTGGGCCACGCAACGCAGAGCGCGGAGTACGGAAAGATCGATCCGGATCAGGGATTGCAATTTGATCTGGGGCCGGGCCGCATTCGTTACCTTGCGGCCACCCTCCGCCAGAGCATACCGAACGGATCGTTACAGGCCACCTTTGAGCAAGCCGACGCACGTCTGGTGGGCACATCATTCTCGATCGTACCGGAGGCACCGCGCCTGATCGGTGACCTCATCGCCACCTATCAAAAGCTGCCATTCCGTTTACAAACAAAGGGTGAATTCGAATACGTTGGACGTAAGGTTGTCGGGAACGGTTGCAGTGAGGTGGCCTACCTAAACGGTGATCCAAATGCTCTTAACTACTATTGCGTAGGTGTGCCCAGCAAAGAGTTCAGGTTCGCTTTGGTGCGGCCTTTCCTTGAGGGAAGGCTCAACGTCGGCGTGAACGCCATGTTCGCAACTGGCTGGACAGGGCAAACCACCGAAAACTTCGCCGCTGCCAGTGTCTACGGGCCGGGAAAGGTGGGTGTCGGATCGAACGGATTGGTTCCAGCAGATCCGGTCGGGGAAGTAGTCGGCGTGCGTATCCCCTCCTACGCCAGCTTGAGTGTGACCTATCGCTTTAAACGAAGTTTCACGCCGTGATGCGCGGTTGTGTGGTCTGGTTTTCGCAGACCGTAAACTCACGGTTTTCCGCCTCCACCACAAGGCTCCTGATCTGTTTGCATTCTCGCGCAATACGCCCTGACCGCGAAACCATCATCAGCTCTTTACCGCCGCTGGATGTTGCTAGCAAGCGCTAACCCTGAAAATCCTGCCGAGGGGATTCTGAGTGCTATCGGGATTTCTCAACAAAGTGGCTTCTTTTCTTCACTCTTCGATTGCTCTGGCGAGGTGCATGAGTCAGATCGTCTACTGGCAATCCTGACAGTTCAATTCCTAGCAACTAGTGGTTCTAATGTAGCCACATTTTTTCTAAATGGGACAGGACGATGTGACCTGCGCGTAGGGAAAACGCAGAGGGAGAATCTCGTGGTAGGACGATGGATATTGCTGAGAAGTCTGGCCGGAAGGTTTTCCGGTCACATGGTCGGTTGCTTTTTACTGTGCGCGGGGCTCGCAGCGCAGGATCTGCAGAAAACAGCAGTACCACTGCCTGAAGCACCTATTCCCACAAGCATCTCCGCAGTTGATCCAGTCATCACGCAAGCCAGATTTCCCCTTCCGTCCGAAGGTCCCCGACGCATCACGCTGGAAGAGGCACAAGCACAAGCCCAAACAGTCGCTAGCCCTATGGCACATCTGGCCCAGCTTCAGGTGGAGGCGGCACGGCAAGCTCGTCTTGCCGCCCAATCAGAATATTTTCCTAAAGTCAGCTCCACGTTTCTCAATCTTCACTTTAACAAGTTCATGGGCGACGAATTCGACGTTCATCGCCCGCTCTTGGGCGCATCTACAACCTTCGCGATTCCGCTGTTCGGCAAGAACATGACGTTCGTCGCGGTCACCGCCGCGCAACCTGTAACTCCGCTCTTACAGATTCATGAACTCGTCAATATTATGCGTGCCGACGAGCGCATCGCCATGGCCAAGGCGGGAATGCCGGTCTCAGAGACTGCTCACAATGTAGAAAAGAACTACTACGAACTACTAGTCGCACAACGCCAGCTAGCCATTGCTAAGGCGCATGGCGAACGAATCCGCGGACCGCAGCTGCTCGCGAGCAATTCGCCCTTACCGGGACAACTTCCGTCGCACAATGATGAGCAACTCGTGACAGACAAGGCTCTTGTGATTGCTGCGAGCAAAGTGAAGGAATTGAGCGGCACGCTGAATCTGCTCCTTGGTTACGCGGTAGACACCGAACTGGAGTTGGTTCCACCGGACCCAGAGTACGAAGACATATCGCTGAAGGAAGCGTCTGACAGAGCGATGACAGCTAACCCAGAAATAATTGAAGCCGAACAGACCGCGGTCAAGGCACAATCCGCCTCAAGGATATCGAAGCTGGCCTATGTTCCAGAGTTAGCGGTGCTGGGAGGATACGCATATCAGAACGATGTGCTGCC
>Ga0187781_10003436_pt1 | contig 11891 bp, 13 predicted proteins | sample 0715_SJ02_MP02_2_FD_132447 | JGI IMG/M metagenome (GOLD analysis project Ga0187781, IMG submission 132447) | Tropical peat soil microbial communities from peatlands in Department of Meta, Colombia - 0715_SJ02_MP02_20_MG | ecosystem: Environmental > Terrestrial > Soil > Wetlands > Peat | place...
ACCATTCTCTCTACCTTACCCTCGGCAGGGGTGGGCGCGCTACTGGCGCTCCTGCTCACGCGCACCGAACTGACTGTAATTGCCATTATCGGAATTATTCTGCTGATCGGAATTGTAAAAAAGAACGCCATCTTGATGATTGATTTTGCTCTCGCCGCCGAGCGCGGGGAGGGCAAGTCCTCGCGGGATGCCATCTACGAAGCGTGCATGCTGCGCTTCCGCCCCATCCTGATGACCACCATGGCGGCCATGCTGGGCGCCGTGCCGCTCGCCCTCGGCCGCGGCACCGGGTCGGAATTTCGCCGTCCGCTCGGAATCGCCATCATCGGCGGCCTGGCGGTAAGCCAAATGCTGACTCTGTACACGACCCCGGTGGTTTATCTCTACTTTGACAGGGTCCAACATTGGTGGTGGAGACGCATAGGTATCCGAAGGCAGGAGCCGTGAAAAGACCCCTCGTCCACCCCGCGACGGCTGGTGAGAGCGCCGTCGGGGTCCACCCTCTCCCCTCGGGAGAGGGCAGAAGCTCTACGATTTGCAGAGGTGTGAAGATGCGCCCAATGAATCGTGGGACACCCAAACTGCTTTACTGCTTACTGCCATTTGCCTTCTGCGTCCTGTTTTCCTCCACAGCCTGCATGGTGGGACCGAAGTATCAACGGCCCGCCGCGCCGGTTCCACCGGCGTACAAGGAAACCGCACCCGCCGACTGGAAAGAAATGCAGGGTTGGAAGCCGGCTCAGCCCAGCGAAGGCGTGAAGCGTGGAAAGTGGTGGGAAATCTACAACGATCCTGAGCTCAACGCGCTGGAAGAACAGGTGAGCATATCCAATCAGAATGTTCTGGCCGCAGAGGCGCAGTTCCGCGAGGCCAGATACGCGGTGCGCATCGCACGTTCCAACCTGTATCCCACGGTTGCGGTCAGCCCATCCATTATGAACCAGAAGTCTGTGATTCTGGGGCTTTCCGGCTTTAAAAGCGGTGCGCTCACTGCCTACGACCTTCCGGTGGACGTGTCTTACCAAGCCGATATTTGGGGAAGTATCCGGCACGGCGTTAGGGCAAGCGCGGAGACTGCGCAAGCCTCTGTCGCCACATTGGAGAACGCCAAGCTATCTTATCAGGCGGAGCTTGCGCAGGATTACTTCGAGTTGCGGGGCACGGATGGCGAGAAAGAATTGCTCGAAACCACCGTGAAGTCCTATCAGGATTACCTCAAACTTACACAGGACCGGTTTAATAGTGGGGTGGCCTCAGGCTCGGACGTTGCTCAGGCGCAGACCCAGTTGAACACGGCGCGGGCACAGTTGATCGACTACGACGTGGCGCGCGCCCAGTACGAGCACGCCATCGCCGTCCTGGCTGGCAAGCCTCCCTCAGAGCTTTCCGTCACTTCCCGCCCCATTAAGATCGTACCGCCTCCCGTTCCCGTGGGAGTCCCTTCTACCCTCCTGGAGCGCCGCCCGGACATTGCCGCAACGGAACGTCAGATGGCCGTAGCGAACGAGGAGATCGGGATTGCCAAGGCCGCTTACTATCCCACGCTGAACCTCACTGGCGATGCAGGCGTTGAGAACTCGCGGTTTTTGAGGTGGATCAACTGGCCAAGCCGCTTCTGGTCCGTGGGCCCTCAGGCGGCAGAAACGATTTTCGATGCAGGCCGGCGCCGCGCCACGCTGAATCAGAGTTTGGCGGCCTACGACGCCACTGTGGCGAACTATCGCCAGACCGTTCTCACAGCTTTCCAGCAAGTGGAGGACAACCTGGCGGCGCTGCGCGTGCTCGAGGACGAAGCACAGGCCGAAGACGCAGCGGTGAAGGCCGCCCAGAATTCCCTCGATATCTCGACCTATCAGTACAAGGCGGGGACTGTCAATTACCTCACGGTGATCACAGAGCAGGCCATACTCCTTCAAGATCAGGTGCAAGCCGTGAGCATCCTCACCCGCCGCATGAGTGCCAGCGTGCTCTTGATCGAAGCACTGGGTGGGGGATGGGATGCTTCAACGCTGCCTACCCTGCACGAGGTGGCACAAGGCAAGTAGGATGGGCGCCTTCACATAAAGACCACCGACTGAATTCCATAGATCTCGAAGCGCTTCCGACAACGGGGATTCTTGCACTGGACGAAATCGTCTCGTCGCAGCATGTAGTCCCTTGACTTGGCGAATCGCGCTCGATCCCTTTCGTCGGCGTGAGCTGGAAGTTTCTTCCTTTTTGTCCGTACCAACCACCGAATCTCGTAAGCCTCTGTCTGGTGACAAAACAGACAGGAGAGGGTGGCAGGCTTTAGAGTTTCGTTTTCATCAAAGAATTCCCGCTCATCCATATTGCGTTTATCTTAGCCGGATTCTTCATGGAACTCCACACTGATTTGCATAATCCTCTTGAACAGGCATATAATTCGGTGGGGGCGAGACTCACACAGTCTCTGAGCTTCTGCTACGAGCGGAGGACCAGTCACATGGCCCACAATTTTGGGGAACAAGAGCTCGCCGATTACCTCTTCGATCGCATCATTGTGAATTGCCCGACTTGCCTGGACACCAAGTGCCTGCGTGTGGCGTGTCTGAAGGTTGCCGAGGAGCTACTCGAGGACGCCGAGATCGCTTACAAGCTGGCACCTGTTTCCGACGGTGGGGCCTAAGGACAGGGAACAGGGAATACGAAAGACGCAAGAGTTATCTTGTTTCCTCTATTCGCTGTCTGGTCTCTGCTTACTCCCCCTTCTTGCCTACCACTGTTTCCTATTCCCTGTTCCCTCTTCCCTGTTCCCCACCTTAGGCAGAAATCGTGGACCCAACCACGTTAGCGCCAGGGTGTCGATGAGCCCATGCGCGAGGATGGAGGGATAAAGGGACCCGAAATGAATGACGGGATAGGCTAGCAGGGCTCCCAATAGGCACGCTCTAATCATCCCGTTCCACCCTTGATAAACGTGCGCCAGTCCGAAAACCAGCGATGAAGCAGCCCACGCCCAGGCACAGGAATGCAGCCATTGGCTAAGTTGAGCGAGGAGGAAGCCGCGATACAAGAATTCCTCACAAAGCGCGGCCGTCGGAGCCAGGAGGACGACAGACCAGAGTTTTTCTTGGCGCGTCTTGGGAATCAACAGCCAGACCAGTTCGGCTTCGGCCGGCAGCCACCCACGCACTTCGAGGAAAAGGCCAAGCCCCATGCCAGCCACAGATAGAATAACCAGACCCCCTGCCCAGGCAAGCGCGGTGGTAAGCGGGAGCATTCGAAAGCCTATGGAATCAGCGTCTAACGAGCTGAGAAAAAAGATAATCAGCCCCAGGCCTGCCAAGGCCCACTGCGAAATCGTCGCCGAGACGTAGAGTGCCAGCCGCGGCATCTGGCGGACTTGGCTGTCGCGCGCGGTCGATAGGGAAAGAATCGGAACGCCAACAACCAGGAGGAGTGTGAAAAGAACCGACAGGGTTCTGGCTAACATTTCCGGTCCAATAGGGGTGGAAGTTCCGGAGCAGACTATTCCTTTGGTTCGAGACTGGCGCGGATAGTGCGAGGCTCCATACCAGGCTCCAGGTTCAGCGACAACGCGTAGGATTTATAGCCGGAATGCTGAATCTCCAACTGGTGTTTGCCAACCGGAACCTTCAGGATCGAGGGGGTATTGCCATAGAATTCCCCGTCGATCAGGATATCTGCGTCAGAAGGATCGGAGAAACATTCCACCTTGATTCGCTCCACGCTGCTAAGCGGAGCCGTCGATTGGGCCGGCGAGATAGCGGGAGATGCCGCAGGCGCCGCGGGCGTGGTCACCGCCGGAGTGGTCGATGTCACGCTGGAAGGGCTTGAAGGTCCCAGTTGCGCAGACGCCGGTGGCGCCGCAGCCTGCACAGGAGCAGCGGTGAGAGCAGGATTGGCAGGCGGCCCGCTCGTTGCCACCTCTCTACTTTGATCGACGTAGGCGGTGTATTCCGTCCCTTGCGCCGCTCCTACACTACCTTTAAAGCTCGAATCGGCCTTGATCTCGTCCTGGCCAGGGCTCTTGGCTCTCGCTTCCACGCAACGTAGCTTGATTTCCGTGAGATCCGGCAACCGCACTCCTGCGATGTCAAACTTAATGAATTTTCCCTTCTTGACACTTTGAACGGCGCCCCACGCAACAGCTCCTTCCGGGATCACAGTCGTTCCCTGGATAACCACGGGACGGGCTACCTCGAAATCCACCCGACTGCCCACCGCGGCTTGCTCACTCGTGAGGTCAGCCTTCAAACGCACGCGCACGGCCGTCCCCTCGGGAAGGCTGACTGGCTGGCCGAAGGCCAGAGAACTCGAAGTTAACACCCAGATAAGAACCAATCCGATCCAAAGTTTCGCCTTCATAGTAACCTCCAGCGCCGAATACTCGATCTGCCCGTCACCCTCAACCCGATGCTATTCCCACTCAGCCTGTTCATTGTTTTTCCAGAGTGACGTGAATCGAAGGGTATGAACCCGGCCCAATTACCGTCTGACGCGTCCAGGAGGTATACCCACCTATCCGTAACTGGATGATGTGGCGGCCCGCGTCGACGTGCAGTCTCGCGGGGGTGTTTCCCACCAAGACGCCGTCAATGAGGATATCCGCTCCCGGTGGATTACTATCAAAGTTCACCAGCGCCTGCTCTTCTGGTGCCGGGGACGTCGAGGTGATCGGCGTCCCAGCGGAAGGGACAGCAGCCGCAGGCATCTGCCGGCTCGTGGAGGTGGACTGTGTTCCCTCCTGAGGAGCCGTCGGCGGGGGTTGGGAAGGGGCCACACCCGCAATCGGCGGCGCAGCGACCGCGGTATCAGGAGCGTTTACGGTAATGGAAGCATCGACGTAAGCTACGTATTCCTTTCCTTTCTCGGCCCCGATCACGCGCTGGGCATACCCCGGTAACGGGTCGTTGGCCTCAACTTCATTCTCTTTGGATTCGGCTTTCTTGCGTCTATCAGGGAGTTTACGGAGCTTTACAGGTTGATTATCTACGGATTGAACCGATACAAACTCGAAAGTCACCGAGGCGTCCTTGGCGTTTCTTTTTCCTGCCCCCCTCACCGCAATCACCCTGCCGCTTGCTGGCGCTCCCTTTTGGATTACCACATGGGTTGCCGCCACCACGTCTTCGGCGACGTCAAAGGCTATCGGGTCGCCTTTCATTACGTTTTCCGTGGTCAGCACATCGTGCAGCTTGAGCCGCACCATCTTCCCTTGGACAAGAATCACCTGCACCGCAGGCGCGGGAGTGGAAAGATAAACAAGTATGAAGACTGTACTCAACCAAGCCCACTTACCTGCCGGCCGGACACACTCGGTTGAGATGTGTGGGATTGCGTTATCGCGTCTCATGGCAACCTCTAGGTTCCCCTCAGGCAACTCGATCACCTGGCGGCGAAAACGCCGTGCTTGACGGGTTCAATTCGGAATCCGCCCGCATTGTCTCACTGCCCCGGCGTGTGGTCAAGTCGGCATTTGTCGGTGGGATTTGCCCCTGTTCTGCCGCTTTACTTCTCCTGCTTCTTGGATTCACGCAGGAGATACGCGCCCAGCACCGCCCGGCAGCGGTCACGGTAAACTTCAACCGGCACGTTTTCAGGGCCCATCAACCACTGGAGGCAGTAACCGTCGACCAGCGCGCGAATAGTCGAAGCTGCCTCCAGCGGGTTGACCCGGCGAAATTGTTGCTCTCTGACTCCATCTTCCACGATTTTCGTATCCCTCTGCCGGCACTTCTCGAAAAACTCCGAGAAGACCTTGCGAAACCGCTCGGAGCGTGCTCCGCGGCTGACAAAATCAAAGAACACCAAGTAAAGCTTGCGATTGACCTCGGTGCTGTGAAACAGAACTTCCAGTTCGGCCCCAAGCCGGATGCGCGCGGGTTCCTCCGAATGAACAACCTCGTCCAGGCTGCGGTCCAACTGATGCAGCAGCCACTCCAGGACGCCGAAGAGGAGGTCCTCCTTGGTTCGGAAATAATAGAGGGCCCCCCCCTTGCTCGAGTCCGCCCTGGCCACGACGGAATCGAGCGTGATAGCCTCGATCCCCCGTTCCAGGACTTCCGCGTAGCCCGCCCGCTGAAGCGCTTCGCGGCGGCGGCCAGCGAGTTCGGGATTGGCTCTGCGGCTCATCAAACCCCCACACGAACCGCGAGACTCACCACCCCCATCCCCTCCTCATGTGAGGAGGCGAGTGCGAGTTTCCCCCCTTGGAAAGGGGGAGCTAGGGATGATTGGAGCAAGAGCGGTTCTCTTAGCTTTACGGCATTAGCGCCAGCGCTTGAGGCGCTCCCGCCAGCATGATAGCATGAGTTGAGATCGGGGCATTCGATGAACGCCGGAATCCATAACCAGGACCTTTTGGGGCTTGACAGCCAGGAGTTGGAGCGACTGGTGCAATCGCTGGGAAAGGCGCCTTATCGCGGCCGCCAGCTCTATCGCGCCCTTTACCGCCGCCAGGAATCTAACCTCGCCGCCCTGACGGACCTCGACCGAGATTTCAGGCGGGCCCTGGCAGCTCACTACAATATCGCCTACCCTGATGTCCAGGGTGAGTTCGTATCGAAAGACGGCGCCGCCCGCTATCTGTTGCGTCTTCAGGACGGCACTGCCATTGAGACAGTGTACATGCCCGAGGAGGAGAGAATTACTCTGTGTCTTTCCAGCCAAGCGGGTTGCGCCGTGGACTGCCGGTTTTGCTTTACCGCGCTCTTAGGCCTCCAGCGCAACCTTTCGGCGGGAGAGATTCTTGGCCAGGTCCTTGCGGTAGCAAAAGCGCGAGCTATTCCCCCCAGTTCACGCCTCAATCTGGTCTTCATGGGGATGGGCGAGCCGCTCTTGAACCTTGCCCAAGTGATGAAAGCCATACGGATTCTCGCGGACCCTCAAGGTTTCGGCATTCCCCTGCGCCGCATTACTATTTCGACTTCAGGAATCGTCCCACGGATACGCGAGCTTGCCCTTGAACCGGGGCGTCCAAAGCTGGCCGTCTCGCTTAACGCCTCGAGCGAGGAGCAGCGAAGCGAGTTGATGCCGATAAACCGAAAATACCCGCTGAGGGAAGTCCTGCGAGCCTGCCGCGCGTACCCTTTGCGTGCGCGCGAGCTGCTCACTTTCGAGTACGTGCTTCTGGGGGGCTTAAATGATACCGATGCCGATGCCCTGCGGGTAGCAGAATTGCTGCGAGGAATGCGCGCCAAGATCAACCTTATCCCCTACAATCCCGGCTCCGAGCTGCCTTATCACGCCCCGCCCCGCGAGAGAGTTTTAGCCTTTCAGCAGCTCCTGACGGAACGGAGGATTCCGGCCTACATTCGCATTTCACGAGGACAGGATGTTGGCGCCGCCTGCGGCCAACTCCGCCTAGCAGGAATGTTAAAGCCTAAAGGGTAAAGCAACCTGGCCAGAAGGCTAAGGCAACTTCACCATGGCCCTTAGGCACCTCACCCTTTACCCCTTAGCCTTCAACCTTCAGCGGCCAGTGGAGGGACAGATTCCGATGACGGCTAACATGCGTCCCACCGCGCTTCCTTCTCGGCGATAGGAGTAGAAGAGGTCAGTGCGGCAGGCAGTGCAGAAGTCCACGGAAGCGACATTGTGAGGTGCAAGCCCCAGCGTCCGGAGCTGATCTTGGGCAACGGCAACCAAGTCAAGGTGGACGGAAGGATTTGAGTCGGCCTTGTGGTCTGGCGGCTGTGTATTTGTAAAGGAAGATGAACCGCGTTCGGCATGCGAGGCATGAGGTCCAGACCGCTTGCGAAAGAACCTATCCGCGTGCGGGAAACGCCCCAGAAATGCTTCCTCCACCTGCTCCCCTACTTCATAACAACACGCGCGGATGGAAGGACCCAGCACGGCAAGCAAGCTTCGGGCATCAGAGCCATAGACGCGGCGCATCTCCCCCACGGCCTTCTCGACGATACGTGCCAGCGCTCCGCGCCACCCGGCATGAACTGCTCCCACGGCCCTACCTTTAGGGTCCACCAGAAGCACGGGCAGGCAATCGGCAGTTCTCACCGACAGCAGGATGCCCGCTTCATCCGTCAACAGCGCATCACCTTCCGGTCGGCCAAGGCCAGACTGTTCGGGCAGGTGATTACCACTTAAGCGGTACTCCAGTTCGCCGCGGGTTGCGCGCTGGACATGATAAACAGTGGCGGAATGGACCTGCCGGAGGGCCGCCAGGGCGAAGTGCTCCACTCCAAGTTGTTGGAAGAAAAGTTCCCGATTTCTCCGCACCCTGGCACCCTTTTCACCCTTCGTGAATCCGAGGTTCAGCCCCGCAGACGGACCGCGGCTCACCCCACCGCAGCGGGTACTGAATGCATGGATCAACCAGGGATAACGGGCGATTAGCGGGTGCTCGATCCAAGCCAGCCCGCCATGGGAGACGATTTGTGAAACTGAATGACCCAAGTCCCGAATATAGCACACGCCACAAATTGCACAGCATCGTAGAGTGCTCTTCTAATTCGAGTGAACCAGCACGTGCTTGTGGGTCGGCAAGCCTGGCCCCGCCGCCGGAGTCATGGCTACCTGTCAACGTGGGGCAGCCTACGGGCCGCAATGAGTTGAACTTCGACCGCCATTCTGATATCTTGTTTGCACAGGAGCAGTTCAACCAAAAAAGGGAGATCGCCGCGTGGACGGAGGTTGTAATGTCTCTTTTTCATATAGCATCCGCTTGGGGTTCTAAGATGCAGACACGATTGGGCTACAGCTAGTGGAAAGGTGCAACTATGTCATGCGACTGAGACATCAAATGAATTGAGCAGGGCAAATAATGTTATCAGACCGTCTAGTGCGTATGATCGAAAACCATGCCGATGAGCTCACGAAGGCCTTGGTCGAGGACCTTCAGTCCAACCCGCGTACTGCGTCTTACCATCGGCTTTCCCGCGAAGCACTTCACCATCGCACCTACCACGTGTACAAGGATCTGGGCTTGTGGCTGAACAGCAAAGCCGAAGAGGACATCGAAGCGAATTACACCAAGTTGGGGAAGGAACGCGAGGCGGAGGGAGTCCCTCTCAGCGAGGTTGTCTACGCCCTCACACTAACCAAGTATCATCTGCGAGACTACATTCAGGTCTCCGGCTTGGTCGATTCGGCCGTGGACCTTTACCAGACGCTGGAACTCCAGCGCCTTTTAGGCCAGTTTTTCGACAAGGCCATCTATTACACCGTCAGGGCTTTCGAGCGCTCAGCGAAGTTCCAGGGAATCGCCGACGCGTTTCAGGGAGCGCTCTGAGCCTGACGCAGCCGACGGCTTGTGGGTCATGATTGTTGGGACGGGCGTTGACATCACGGAGACTTCGCGAGTCGAGGAGGCTCTCCAGAAGCACGGCGAGCGCTTTGCCCGGCGCGTGTGCACCCCGGCGGAAATCGCGTACTGCGAGAAGTTCAAGAACTCGGCCGAAAGGTTCGCGGCACGCTTTGCGGCCAAGGAGGCGGCATTTAAGGCTTTGGGGACCGGCTGGAGTCAGGGAATACGCTGGGTGGACGTAGAAGTCATCCACACCGAGACTGGCAAGCCGGAGCTGATCCTTCGGGGTCAGGCAGAGGAAATCGCCCGCCGCCTGGGAGTTACACGCACCGCAGTTTCGATTTCCCATGCAGGGCGTTTTGTTGTCGCCCAGGTCCTTTTTGAATCTAATGGCTAGCCTTCTCCAACCGAGGCGGCGCTGCTTGCAGGGCCTGGGCATGGTGCTGGCTTGCCTACCCGGGTTGCCGGCCGTGTCACCGCAGGGTATAGAAGAGCTACAGCAAATCCCAGAATTGGGCGCCAAGCAAGCTTCCCGCCTGCTTCTTTCCCAAGATTCTCTGCAGTACCCCGTCCTGGCCAAAGTGAACTACATTCAGGGCCGAGTTCAGGTGCAGCTTGTAGTCGCCCCCGACGGGACGGTTGCAAGCGCACACGTGCTAAACGGCAACCCCCTTTTGGCGGCGGCAGTTCTGGGCTCGGTTCGAACGTGGCGTTACCGCCCGTATGTGGGAAAGGGAGGTCCTATTTCTTTCCGCACCAAGGTGGATGTCAACTTCATAATAGGCAGAAAGGAGGTAAATCTCATTCCTGCGCAGGCCGAATCCGACTTCCGCCGCCAAGTGAAACCTCCCGAGGTGTTGACAGGGCCGGAGAATGTTTCCGCCGCCGATCCTTCGGTACGCTTGCGCTTGCTAGTTAGCGACAAAGGCAAAGTGATGGACTTGGAATTCCTGAAAGGCACTCCCTCTCTGTTTGAGAGGGCGAAGAAGATTATCAAGCGGTGGTCGTTCCAGCCGGCCCGATGGGGTACTCTAACTGTTCCCTGGTACCTGGACGTGGACGTCCCCGTTGATAACACCCCAGCTCAGGCAGGCTCCGGCTCGCAGCACGGGCCTTTGAGGCTCGGGACAGAATGAGTGGGCGCTGGAATGGGCGGGTTTGCTGAGGCAGGTGCCATCCCGCCTCTGATGGATCGCCAAGTCACGGCATAAACCCGCCTCTAAACCAATCTGATCGCCCACCCGGCCGGCAGAGAAACTTCCCACCGAAGAGTGATCCCGCGCTAGAATTAGAACGTGGCCGGGGGGCAAACCGCTGGCTCGGCGTTTGTCGCCTGTGGAGTGAATGGTTAATGAAAACAGATTGGGCAAAAAAAACCTGTAAGGTCTGGCCTTTGGTTTTCGTGGTCCTCATCCCGCCCAGAGCGGCTCTTGGAATCGAACAAAGCAAAGAGGCTATTTTTCAATATGCGGGAGGAACTGAAAAGATCGAAATAGATTGTGCCGGCAAGTTGGAAGTCACCACCGATGGTCTGAGATTCACCTGCCCCGGAGGGTCGGTGGATATGCCGTTCTCGACGATCACCCTGATGCAATTTCGACCCGATGTGAGCCCTCAAGTCCGAAACGTCAAGCTCAAGTGGACGACCTACCCCACGATTCTGATTGCCGGTAAGCAGAATAGATATTTCACTGTGGTTTGCAAGAAGCAGGGGGCAACCCACGTGATGGTTTTGCGGGTCGATCCCCTTTCCATGCGACCTTACCTTGCCGAGATCGAGCTAAAATCTGGGAAGCGAGTCGAGGTAATGCCCTACGAGGATTAGTCGCGAAGGAAACTCGTGAGCGGCTGTCCTTTCGACCGCGCACCCTCGGGGAGGAGTTTCGCTTTGGAATCGCGAAACTTGCGAGACTTCTCTTCCAAAACTGCGGGATTGAATTGACACGCTAGGGGGAATTGGCCGTACCCATGAAGTACCCCGCCTTGGTCCGCACCTTCACGCCGCTTCGGTCGACGACGCGCACTTCAATACGGTGAAAACCATTGACGGCGGGCGCGTTAGGCACGTAAGCGATTTCGTACTGGCTTTGGATTTCGTCGGCGATCTTATTGAGCTCGTCCTGCAACGGCTTCTTTGACCAGCTCGCATAATTTAATCCGCCGGTGTAGCCAGCATAGAACTCCAGGGGATTCTTGGCTATTGTGGAGCGGATCGTCTCCCCGCTCGCCAGGATAAGGGGAATGATCGGCAAGGTAGGCACGTTCTGAGAGGAGCCGGGCCAGGTGTTCGAGACGTTCGAAGGAGTGGGCGCCATGTTGGGAGACGGGGGCAGTGCCACGTTGACCGCCAAGGGGTCCTGGGGAGGGGCCTGCGGCTGCTTGTCCAGCAGCGCATGCGCCAAGCGGAATTCCAGACCGTAGATCGTGATGCCCGCATCCAGGGCGCGCTGTACAACCTCTTCTTTACTCGTTTTGCTCCCTAAGTCATGGCCGTCGGAGAAAACTACGATTATCCGGCGGTCTTCCTTGGGCTGGCTTTCGAGCAGCGCAATGGCATGTGCCAGGGCGTCATTTAGATGCTGAGAACTGCTTCGGCCCTCGAGGCGCCGCAGAGCGGATTCCAGCTCATCACCGTTTTGGG
>Ga0187781_10003437_pt1 | contig 11891 bp, 16 predicted proteins | sample 0715_SJ02_MP02_2_FD_132447 | JGI IMG/M metagenome (GOLD analysis project Ga0187781, IMG submission 132447) | Tropical peat soil microbial communities from peatlands in Department of Meta, Colombia - 0715_SJ02_MP02_20_MG | ecosystem: Environmental > Terrestrial > Soil > Wetlands > Peat | place...
AGGCTGCACGCCTCCAAGCGCCACGATACTGCTAGCAATGGCAATGCGCAAAATCCAGCTTCCCAGAACCGGACATGTCCAGACTTCCGCTCAGGGTCGCGAAGAGCGAAACGCAGCCGATATCGGCGGCGCTTAGCCGGTGCCCGTACTCGGGGGTATTGCAGACGCTCGCTGTCCGCGGTCTACTAGCAAGCATCGATACCGACTTAACCGGAAGATGCGGCCACGTATAGTTCTTCGATCTCCGTCAAAGTCGGATCGGCGCGAATTTCTAGCGGCTGTTCGCCAAAGCGAGCGATTTCACCGGCCGTGGATCCGGCCACCATCTTCAGCCGTCCAATTTCGCAAGTACTTGCGGCACCAAGACGGTCGGTCGCATCGTGGCTTTCTTGTCTGTCGGCGTGATACCGGAGCCATTGCCGGCGTCATCAATATCTCAAACATAGTTCGTGGCCCGTTTCAGAGCGCTTACCTTGGTTACTACGCGTTTTCGGGCCACGAAAACCAAGGAATCATGCGGGAAGGACTCCAGTCCGTGCTCAGGTACGCCTTCCGAACATTGAAGCTTCATCGACTGGAGGCGAACATCCAGCCTGCAAATGCGGCGTCGATCGCACTGGTGCGTGCCTGCGGTTTCCGGAAGGAGGGCTTCTCTCCGAGGTACCTGAAGGTTTACGGGAGATGGCGGGACCACGAACGCTGGGCCATACTCGCCCAATAAGGTTCTGAATGGCGTGCGCTTTCGGGCGACCTTCGCTTCTGCTTTTCGGAAGATCGAATGTCCGGGTTGGCTCGCGTGCGCGAGAAGGCGTCGGCTATCGGGGCCACTGCGCGACCGGCCGCAGCGGCAGGTATTGCGGTCACCCGGCGTTGGATGTCTACTACGGAACCGAGACCGGCCCTGGGCCCTTGGTGAAAGCTGCCGGTCCGGAAATTCGAGTGACGGCCAAAAGCAGCCCTTCGTGAAATCCCCCCAAAGCCCTCATCCAAGGCTTATCGTCTGGCATCGAGGCGCGAGGCTTCCGGTACTTAAGACTGGCAGCGGGTCAGGCCTTGTTGTCGATTTTCGTTTAAGGCGGCATTCGAAGTCAGAATCTTGTGCAGGGAAGACTGTAAATGTTGGGGCAACGAGCTGCACAGGTATTGAAGCACCCCGGCGTGTTTGCCATTCAGGTGCTGAAGAGTTTTCGCGCAAATCAGGGGTTGCTGCTGGCGGGCGCCGTGGCTTACTACGCCCTGCTGTCGATTGTGCCGTTGTTGATCCTTACGGTCATTGCTTTATCGCACGTCATCGATCAAACGGAATTGCTTCAGACCCTCGGGCGTTACCTGGAGTGGTTGGTTCCTGGACAGTCTGGGGTTTTCATTGTGGAACTCAGCAATTTTCTTGATCATCCCGAAGTAATGGGCTGGGTGCTGTTGGTGACGATGCTGTTCTTTAGCTCGCTTGCGTTCACAGTGCTCGAGAATGCGATGTCCGTGATCTTTCATCATCGCGTTGCAATTCACAGGCGCCGCTTTCTTGTCTCAGCGGTAATTCCGTACTGCTACATCCTCTCGCTCGGTGTTGGACTGTTGCTGGTGACCCTTGTTGCTGGGAGCCTGAAGGCCATGGGGCAGGAACAGGTCGAGTTCCTCGGGCGTAACTGGCCGCTTGGTGGTATGTCGGGCATGCTGTTGTACCTGCTTGGCGTGGCCGGCGAAATCTTTATCCTCACCTCCGTTTACATGGTGATGCCGGTGGGACGTCCGTCGCTGCTGCATGCACTCCTTGGCGCCATAGCAGCAACAATACTGTGGGAGTTGACACGCCATGTGCTTGTTTGGTACTTCGCGACACTTTCTCAGGTTGCCACAGTCTACGGATCGCTGACGACAGCCATCGTCGTTTTGCTGAGTCTTGAGCTTGCGTCGACCCTGCTTATGTTCGGCGCCCAGGTGATTGCCGAGTACGAGCGAATCGGTAGAGCGCCCTGGCCGGCACCCCCGGAGCAGATGCGTCTGGATGCAAGCTGAAATGGACGCACTGCGCGGATTAACCACGTCAATTCAGCGGTCGCCAAATCCAAGTGCGGACCAGAGACTTTGGTGAGACCCAGAAACCGGGTTGAGGTCGCCAACCAGATCAGTCGGTGAAGATGGTTACTAGAATTGATACGGCGAATCTGCTTGCGGCCAGTTGCAGACGGTCCCCGTCGCAGCCCAGTAAAATTACTTGTTTGTCCTTCTGCCGGGATCGAGGTCTAGATGAGCCCCGACGCTTTGTCTACGCCTGAACGCAAGCCATCGGGCTGGCGGATGAGTTTTGCGCTAGCGCTTTGGGTTGGCGGATTTTTTCTGCCTCTCCTAATTCCGTTCGTGACCGCGCTGCCCATGCCGGTGGCGACCAGGACGGCGCTATCCGGACTATTGGTTCTTGGCCTGCCACAAATCCTGACTGTCATCGCGATCGCCTTAGTCGGGAAGTCGGGCTTTCATTACCTCATGGAACAGCTATTTGGCGCCGCGAAGAAACTTGGGCCGCCCGTGCACGTGAGCAGAACTCGCTATCGAATCGGTCTCGTCATGCTGTTCCTTCCGCTCGCCGTGGCGCTTCTCGAGCCGTACTTGACGCTACTACTCGCCCAGGAACATCTGCCGCATTGGGCATACAGCGCGGTTGGCGACACGCTTTTCCTGACGAGCTTCTTCGTGCTGGGCGGGGAATTCTGGGACAAGGTCAAGGCGCTCTTCATTTACGAGGCGCGGGCTGTTCTCCCGGTGATGTTGGGATCTCCCGTCGCCGGCGCGACGACAGTCGAATCCTAGGTGGAATAGATCTCTCCGCGATGAGGGCAATTGATCACTTTCGTCCCGCAATGCCCGCGCCGGCTTGAGTTAAGTGGCCTATGGTGCTGCGACCGGCTGCGACACTGCTCGTGGACGCCCATGTAAGGCGCAGCATGGTTGATGACGTTCTCGACCCCCAAGCCGCCTCCAAGCTATACGCGTTGATACCGGCCGTAGAACGTCTGCTCCCGAGGAGCGTGAATGGCCGGAACGGGTCGGCTTTGCCGAAACGGGGCCGGTATCGGTGAGGCCGCACTGGCGGCCGCGATCGGAGGAACTGCGGTCATTCGAACTCCGATGTGTACTTTGCATCCTGGACCGGTCGAGGCCCGCGGTGGAGAGGCGACGTTCATGAATCGACTTGACCGACCACAGACAGCACTTCGGTGACCTCTCTCGATTTTCGCGTTAGCGGAATTCCCCCCAGATCTCGACCCCCTTCAGAGTTCGCGTGGCTTTGACGCGAGGGTTTTATGTAGCTACAATAATTCATGCGAATATCGTTCGATCCGGCCAAGGACGCTTCGAACCGCATTAAGCATGGTATTTCCCTTGCTTTCGCGCGGGAGCTAGATTGGGATTCGGCGCTGGTGTGGATCGACGAGCGGTTTGCTTACGACGAGGTGCGAATGATCGCTCTGGCGCCGAAGACGAACCTTCTGTACTACGTCTCTTTTGTCGACCGGGGCAGCGTTCGCAGGGTCATCAGTCTTCGTCTGGCCACGCGTCGCGAGGTGAAGCACTATGTCAACCAAATCTAGCAAGTCAAGGATTCGTATGCCCAGCGTGGCAGAGGATCGCGCGATACGTGCAGCGGCCCGCGCAGATCCGGACGCGCAACCCCTCACGTCCGCCCAACTGAAATCCATGGTTCCGCTTCGCGGCCGGCCAAAGTCCCCGAATCGCAAGATGCTCGTCTCCGTCCGATACAGCCCGGAGGTGGTGGCGTACTTCCGCGCAACTGGGGAAGGATGGCAATCGCGAATGGACGGGGTACTACGCAGTTACGTTGCGCGCCAGTCGCGCCGTGCTTGATCTTGTGTGACTGCATAGGCCAGCTCCCGGCGGCCGGAACGTCCGGTGTTCGCGCCTACTAACAGCCGCCTTGGGTCCAAGTTGTGCGAAAACTCCGACTGGGCGGAAGGTCTGCTTTTCCCATTTGCGTGCGTGCGCCTTGCGAAAAGCCGGTCGTCCGGTTGGGGTCGGCTTTGCCGGAGAACGGCTGCTGTCGGCGACGAGGGGCGATGGCTGCAATGCGACGGATTGCGGAAGCGCCGTGAACCACCTAGCCTTTGGTACTGGACGCCCAACTGCTGACGTTCGTAGAGCACGCGTAATTTGTTTGCGACCGGAGAGTCGACAATGGCGCTGCGTCATGATCTTCAGTGTGTAGTTGCATTGATGCCAAAGCCCAAGAGCTGCCATGCCACCACGACGAGCAGCGTTCCCTCATAGACTCTCCACGACGCCCTGAACTTGCCTCCTCGCACTAGCGATATCGTGCCCCAGACGAGGACGGCAAAGATCAAGGGCACGCTCGCTGCCCTGATTACTTCGGTGGCCGTCGTGGCATGCCATGGTTTTGCGATCTGGTATGCGCAGGCATTTACCACCAGCGCAGCTGCCGTGCCCAGGATTATCCGCTTGCGGACTTTTGGGACGGGCGCTTGGGAAGTCGACGCAAGCCCAGCCGTGGACGGGAACGAAGCGGATTGGTTTTTCGCGTCACCACTGCGCTTCAGTTGCTTGATTCGCATGGCGATATATCGGGACTCCGCCTTGCGAACGTTTCCCTTTGCCTTGGCCAGGGCCTTCGCCCAAACGCCGACATCCCTGCGATCGGACTGTAGTTCGAATCTAGCGATTCTTCCCAGGAGAATTTCCCCGAATATTGCGAGCAAAATCGCAGGCAAGGGTCCCCAGATCATCGGCCAGAGACCGAGGTCAGAACCCGCCTTGTAGCTAATCAGGCAAAAATCGGTGTCTGTAGCCTCATACGTCGCGCGCACATCTAAGCCCCAGAGTACGTAGTGATTCATATGCGTCTTTACTAGCGCTTTCCCCGATTCGCGTTTCAAGACCCAATACTCGACGTTCGTTTCTGTAGCTGGGTCCCTGACAACGCCCTTATCCGACGGAGGTAAAAAGCTGTACCCGGGGTACCTGCGTCGAAACTCCACAAGGTCTTCCTTTGGCTCCTTCACCATCCAATAGATCACCGGCTTCCTTCCGGGGGACGAAGGATCCCCAGCCGTTGCAACTATCGCGACGGAATGTCTGAACCCCTTTACGTCCTCAATTGGGACCTGTCTAGACTCGTTCTGAATTACGGTTGTAACTTGAGAGCCGATCACCGCGATGCCGTTACAACTAGCGAGGAAGAAGAGGGGCGATGAGAGAACAATCGCAAGAGTGCGCATCCGGCTAGAAGCAGAACGTTTCTCTACAGCTGTCGCCTGCTGTCGCTCTTCAGGCTGTGGTGCCGCAGAAGCGGTGTTTGGGGCTTGCCAACCGCAACGTATGCAGCGGGCGGCGTCGTCCCGTATGAGACTCTTGCATTGTGAACAACGCTTCATACGCCAAAAACCTTTAGCCGCGACTGATTACCTGCGAGAAATATCACGGTGGACGCCCCTTCGCCACTTGGGTTTTGGGGACATGACCTGCGCCCGGCTGTGGCGCAGCAATTGATGCGAAAATTCCAGGCCCTTCATAAAGGCGATGCCTATTGCGCGTATCGGTCCCAATAAAGAGCGTCGACGATCTCTTTCGCCGAGTCAATTTGGCGCTTCCCAAGGATTGATGCACCTTCTCGCGCAACCCTCTTGAGCCAGGCGCGCGCTGGCTCAGTCGGGGAGCGGCCCAAACCAAGCGTAGCGAACTCACGTTCAAGCTCGCGAAATGCACAGACCTCAGCACTTGCAGGTTGATGCTGCCCTCGAATTGCTGCGGCCTCGGGTTTTTTCAACTTCCACTTTCTCTTGGCTCGGATACCCCCCAACCATCCAATGGCCACGACCATGATGACGCCCAATAGCCAGACGAGCGAGTGATTTTCTTCGGTGACTAGATCCCTTTTCCACTCCGAGAGACGAAACGACAGGAAATTGGCGAGATCGAGAACGGGTTGCCAGAAGGATGCCGTGCCTTCCTCTGCAGACATCCAAGTCGATGGCGTTGTATCGACCTCAACCCAGTTTCCGTCCACGCGCGCTTCAACCCAAGCATGGGCGTGCCGCTGACGTATCAAAAATGAATTTTCGCGCTCGCTGTATTCCTGTACCGAATAGCCGGTTACGTAGCGCGCGGGAATCCTTAGCGCGCGCAGCAGCAATACCGTTGATGTCGCGAAATATTCGCAATGACCGGCCCGATCTACCAGCAAAAAGCGTTCGAGGTCGCGTCCGCCGCGCTCCGCATCGCCAAGAAACAGCGTATAGCGAAAATTCGTCGCAAACCACGCTTCCAAGCCTCGAACACGTTCCCGTTCGCTACGCTTCTCTAGGGCGGCGAGCTCCGGCAGACGCTGAAGCAGACCGCTAAAGCCGGGCGGCACCGACAAATCGGCAGTCCCAGTCTGGATGACCGCGTGGGCGTCGCTCCTATGTACCACGACGTCGAGTAGCGCCGGCGCATCGCTCACACGGACCACACCATAAGCGTTCCTCTCGAGGCGGCCCAAATCACCGCCGAGGTAACCCACATCGGGAGGCACCGGAACAAGGGCGCGTCCCTTGTCGCTGCGACCGTGCAGCATTAGCGAAGGTGGACCACCCTTCGGGGCCGACGCTATCAGGTCGAAGGAGTCTTGTCGGGCGACCCATGTCCCATTGATGTATGTGGAGAAGACACCTGTACGCAACCTCAGCGGAATCACAAACGGTGCCGTTTGCTCAACCCTCCACAGGATCCGACCCGATAACTTTAGACGCCCCAAGTCTCCAATATGGGTCCGGCTTTGATACGGGTCCGTATCCGCATCGGAAACTAGATCCGTCGCCCATTCTTGCAAAGCTCCTTGGACCTGTTGCAAGCCCATGCCCAAGCCATAGGCGGTTACGAGAGCCATCAGCGCAGCGAGGATTGCTGCTCCCGAGTGCGGCAGGTGGCGTCCCCGGCGCATGACTAGGAGCCACGCGACGACCAATGCAGCCAAGGGCCACACGAGCGAAGACGACGGTTCGGCTTTGACACTCGCAGCCAACACGGTTGCAGCAAAGTAGGGAGTACTCAGCTGGACGGGCCGTTCCGCTGTCGTTCCAACTGAATGGCGCATGGTGATCGCTAAGTGCCGCATTCGCAGCGGTGCCTCGCCTAGTGCTTCTGTCAGCAAGAGCGGAAACAATGCGGCAGGCAGCCAACCCAACGCGCCAAATAACCCGATCGGAACGCCGAGGCTTACCAGAAAACCGACAAGCGTTAGCACAAATCCAATGACCGAGAGATCCACGACGCGGTTCAAGTGCCGATCGCTCAAGTCCAGGCGCAATCCGCTCCACGACACCAGCCATACAAGTGCCGCCAGAAGCACCCCAATAATCCAATGTCCCATGGCAAAGCCCCAAAGGACGAGACCGCCCGCTTGCAGCCACAATGGCGTCGTCATGGGGCCAGTACCGCTGAGGCTGCTGGAGGCACTGCAATGCGCCGAAGAATTCCCGTGAATGCCGTGTCGTTCATGTCGGCCGAGTCGCCTCCGACCTCGAGGACCAAGACCGTGGGTCGGATTCCACGAGCTAAAAGCCGCTGAACTGCCTTGCGCCGGGCGTCATCCCAGCACAGGAAAATGGCGATAATGGAAGCCACCTGGTCGGCATGTCGTTCGAGCGTCGTCAAAAGAGGCCCAATGCTGTCGGCATTCGTCGGGACGAGAGTTGCGAGCACGCGTAGCAGCATGTCGTTACTCCCCAGGCTGCGCCCAGCCGTCAACCGGTGTACGCGATCCCCGACAAACACCAAGTCCAGAAGACTTTCTGCATTCCGCGGGCGAGCTATCAACCAGGCAGCCATCGAGACGGCTTTCTCAAAGGCTGGCGCAAATGGATAAGGGGCCGATGTATCGAGCACCAACGCGTGTCGCGAAAAGAATTCTTCCTGAAATTCCCGAACTATTGGCTTGCCCATGCGGGCGAAACTGCGCCAATGAATCGAACGCAGCGGATCACCGGGCCGATAGTCGCGCAAGGAGCGGAACTCCTCGCTGTCACCGACGTGCTGCGCCAGCGCGATGCCGCCGGGCTGTATGAGGCGGTGCGTTGCGGCAGGAGGCAGTTCAACCGGCGTGCGGTCAGGCAAGACGGGTAGCTTGCCTTTCTCCACGGCCGCGGGAACGCGGACTTCCACGAGCCCCAAAGGACCGGTTAGAACGACAGACAGACGCTGAAAGGTGGCAAGACCACGGGCAATCGGCGCAACGGCGAGGTCGACGACGGTTCGCTGTCCCGGCAGGAGCTGTGGCACATTAGCCCGTCCGATCTCCAGCGTTCGCAGCCGCCTGAGCATGTCGACAAACGCCGGGTAACCGACCCGCCGATCGAAGCGGTTGGTCACGACTGCGTCCTGAAAACCGGCAAGCGCCTCTGCCGACGGCCAAGGCTGCCCAAGCTCCTCGGCAAGCCCGCAAGCGCTTGCTGGCTTCGATCCTTGGTTCCAGATTTCGACGCGATATCTCGCTGACTCCCCCACGGTGACAAAATCAGGCAAGTGCCTGCGCGCCGCCAATTGGGGAGCCCGGAGCCGCAGGAGATTAACCGCCAAGGCATCGACGAGCAGGAAACAGGTCCCGATCGAAAACAGCATATGGGCAAGATTGGCCTGGGTGTCGAGTCCGAAAGTGCCGGCAAGCACGGTCAAAACCCCAAGCACGAGGCCGGTCGCCGTGAGTCGCTCGCGAAGCCAGCGCGAGACACGATAGGCCAGTCGGAAGAACGCGAGTTTGCGCACGGCCTAGCGGGCTCAGGCCTAAATTGGAACCTGGACTCCGCCCAAGATGTCCCGCACAACATCGGCGCCAGTGGTACCGGAATAGCGCGCTTGTGGATCGAGCGCCACGCGATGAGCAAGGACGTCTGGCGCCACTTCCTGGATTACATCGGGGGTAACGAAGGATTCACCGTCAAAAAAGGCCATCGCACGCACGAGTTGAAACAGCGCAATTGAGGCACGCGGACTTGCTCCCATTTGCACTGCCGGGTGGACGCGGGTGGCCTGCACAATTGCAACAATGTATTGGCGGACGTTCGGCGCCACCGAGATACCTGCCGCCGCTTCGCGTGCCGCGAGCAGATCAGCCGCAGTGGCACAGGGCGTCAGACGGTCCAATGGATGATGGGCAGCCGAATATTCCAATAGCCGACACTCTTCCTCCGCTCCGACGTAGCCAAGCGCCAGGCGCAAACCAAATCGATCCAATTGCGCTTCGGGAAGGGGATAAGTGCCCGCTTGTTCTACGGGATTCTGGGTTGCAATTACGAAGTAGGGCTGCGGCAGGGGGCGCCTTTGCCCGTCCACCGTCACCTGTGCTTCCGCCATCGCCTCCAAAAGCGCCGATTGGGTGCGTGGTGAGGCCCGATTGATTTCATCCGCGAGCAGCACGTGGGCAAACACGGGCCCCTCATGGAAGCGAAACGCTTGGGATTGGGTATCGAAGATCGAAACGCCGACGATGTCACTCGGCAGCAGATCCGGCGTGAATTGCACCCGAGAAAATTCGGCCTCAACGGAGCGAGCCATGGCCTTCGCCAAGGTCGTCTTTCCAGTTCCAGGAAAATCGTCCAGGAGTACATGCAGCCCAGCGACCCAGGCAGAAACGATCTTGCGGATATTGGCCTCCTGCCCGTGCAGCACAGTCGCCAAGTTGGCCGCAATTCGTCGAGGTATGGAAGTTTCTTCTGAGATGATTAGATCTCCCCTAGCGATCCATCAGCGCCTGCCGCAGTCAACGCCGCGAACCATCCGTCATAGCTACCCGGCTCCCGCTTTCAGAACGCGCGGCCCATCACAGGGTGTGAGTCCAAGAATCAGTTGTTCGAGTTCTGGCAAGCCTGCTTAGGTGCCGCACCCAGACTAACTCCCACCACGGTACCGGACTTAGCCCATTTCATTGTGAGCGCCTGATAGGCTTCAGCGTCGGAAATTTTGTAGTGTTCTTCCCACTCTTTTCGCGCCTTGGAGCGTCTCCGCAATTCACAAGTACCTGATTTTTCAGACCGCAGCCATGTCACGGTGGCGTTGTGATTCTGGTCGTTGTGGACACTGTTGCTCGAGAGGCAGAATTGAAAATTTGGCCCGGGAGATACCCTGAGGAGCGTACAGTGCTTGGCGCTGCGCTGAATACACGCTCTCGTCTTGCTACCCGCCGTCCGTAAACGACTCGGCCCCGGGTCATGCTCCAAGCAATCGCCGGGCGAGCACCGATTGCATATCCCTCCGGCCGTCGGCGATGAGGTAGATATAGACACGCCGGCCGACGATGCGGTAAATGACGCGGTAGGGTTTGAAGAACGTTTGCCGATAATCTTTGATGCCGAGGGCGAGCAGCTCCCTTGGATAACTGCCGCGCTCCGGAAAGCTCGAAAGTCCTTCCACAGCCTTCATCAGTTTGTCGAGCAGGTGATCCGCGTTGACCAGCGAGTCGAACTCGGCGATGTAATCGTAGATCGACTCGAGGTCGTGCTCGGCGCCCCCGGTGAGGAGCACCTCGTATTGATACGCTGGCATCAGCGGGCCGCGCGCTTGGCCCGCAGACGTGCGACAACATCGACCACGGACGTCACTTTGCCGGCTTCGATGTCCTGATTGCCCAGCGCGAGAATCTTTAGAAGGGCTAGAGTTTCCTGCGTTTCTTGGAACGTCGCCACGTCCTGAATCACCGCCTTCGCCTCCCCGTTCTGCGTAATGACGAGCGGTTCGCGGTGTTCAGCGAGTTGCGCCAAGACCTCCGCGGCATTGGCTTTGAGATAACTGATAGGTTTGACCTGGGACGAATATCGCATGCTTCTTTGATTGGACCGAATAAAGACTAAATATAGTCGCTCCCCAACAAATTGGCAACACTGGTCTAACCTACGCAGGTCGCGGCCATCTGAGGGCAAAACTACGCTGCCGATCACGACAGTCCGGAGACCGTTTTACTGCAGACGCACCACCGAAATTGCGCAAACCGGCCGCGTTCTGTGCTTGACGACCGTCTCCGGACATCGCAACCACCTAGAAGCGGCCATCGCCGGTAGCCGGAAGCCGACATGGAAGTTTTCGCACGGCCTGGACCCTGAACTGTCCAGGCGTCCGTCGCAAAGCGGCCCATCAAACTCCGCGAGAGCGGACGTGCTCCGGCTTTGCGGCGCGGCGCCTGGTGCCCGCACGGTGAGATTGTGCTTCGACGTAGGCATCTAGCAGACGCCGAATCATGCGTTGATACTGGGTATGGTGTTTGGCCGCCTCGGCCTTGAAGAAGGCAATACTCTTGCGGCTCAAAGCGAGAGTCACCTTGAGGCCTTCTTCCCGGAAGGCCAGTTCCGCAGGTGAGGGAAGAAAGTCGGCAACAACACGCACCTTACCCAAGGGCTCATCGGTGTATTTGATTTTCGTGCTCATAGATTTCCTTTCCCTTGCGCCAATAGCCGGCGCCGATGATGCGGATCACCGACGCTCGATAGGTGAACCGCACAGTGAGAATCCCGCCCGAAACCTCGGCAAAGCAGTAGAAGCGCTCTTCCGATCCACCATGCGAAACGTCCTTAGCGATCACGCGGCGCGGATCCCTGAATGCGTCTTGAGCTATCGAAAATGAAACTCCGTGCTTGCGCTGGTTTTCGATGTCCTTTCGGGAATCCCAATCGAAACGAGCGGTTGCCATTTGACGACTCTAGCCGATAACCATACTTTTAGCAATACTATCGTATGGTTCAGCGCCTATGGCCGCCGATCGCTACACAGAAAATCGAGCGAGGGGCGTTTGTTCAGAAATGGCCGAATCCGCTGCGGTCCTATGCCGCCAGGCCAAGTGGCGCAATCGGCTGTAATGCCGACATCACGACATTGCGCCCAAAGCGGCCGCGTTC
>Ga0187781_10003438_pt1 | contig 11891 bp, 10 predicted proteins | sample 0715_SJ02_MP02_2_FD_132447 | JGI IMG/M metagenome (GOLD analysis project Ga0187781, IMG submission 132447) | Tropical peat soil microbial communities from peatlands in Department of Meta, Colombia - 0715_SJ02_MP02_20_MG | ecosystem: Environmental > Terrestrial > Soil > Wetlands > Peat | place...
ATTCACTCAACAAGGCTTTCAAATCACCCAGGCCTTCGGCTACCGTGTCAAAGACGGTTTGCTCGGCTTTCAGCTCCGGCTCCTGGGCGACGTAAGCCAGGCGGATGTCGCCCTTGATGTTGATGCGGCCATCATCCAGGGCAACGGTACCGGCAATGCCTTTTAATAGGGAAGATTTTCCGGCGCCATTGCGGCCAATCAATCCGACCACTTCGCCGGGTTCCAGCGCGAAATCCACATTATCCAACAGGGCGTGATGGCCAAAGGCCAGGCAAGCCTTCTCGACAGAAATCAATGACATTGCGGCATCTTGTAATCAGGGTTCAATGGCCGCAATTGTAGCATGCGGCGTGCTGGGCCTTGTCGACTTGGGTTACAATGCGCGCCAATTGAAGAATGAAAGGACTGCCATGTATTTTGTTGACCGCTCGGTTGCCGTGATCAAGCCGAAACAACCGTTTCTGGACTGGCTCAATGCCGTTCCCGGCAATGATATGGTTGACCTGACCCTGGACAGCCTGCGCAGCGACTGTACGGTCATTTTGCTGCCGGAGTTCAATGAGCCGGAAGAGGCCGTGTCCCATATTGATGAGCAGTACGAGCAACTGTTCAAGATCGAAGTGGCCTCCTGGTATGACGATGAAGATCTGTGGCCGCAGGACATGTCGCTGAAAACCTTCTGGGAGTGGTTTGATGTAGAAATCCACTCCACCGTGCTTGATAGCGTGGAAGGCGATATCAGCAACAGTCCGGCTGGCGAGCTGTAAGTCCGCTGATGCACCGGGAACAGCAAATCCCGCCATTTGTGTTGCAGCTACGCCCTTCGCGATACTGGATGCGGCTGGTGTTGGTGATTTTGCTGCTTTCCGTCCTGCTCATGCCATATTTCCTGTCAGGCTGGATATTACTGTTGCTGCCCGTGCAGTGCGTACTGGCCTGGCATGCCCTGCACGCCGTGGGGTGGTGGAATCCACGGGCCGTGCAAGGTATCGAGGTAGATGCCGGCGGGCGGATGAGCTGGACCCGTGCCGGCAAACGCCTGGGGGTACAAGTCTGCGACAATAGTTTCATCAGCGCGGATCTGGTGCTGCTCAATGTAAGGGAAAACGGGCGCAAACGGAGTTGTCTGCTGCTCAAAGACAGTGCAGATGCCGAGGCATTGCGCCAGTTGCGGGTTTATCTGCTGTGGTTTCACCCTGCGCCGGAAAATGATTCGGCCACTGTTCCAGAATAATGAATGATGCAAAGAAACACGCTGAATGAATGGTTGAGCTGGCTTGAGGGCCTGCATGCGAGCCCCATCGACATGGGGCTGGAGCGGGTGCGCAAGGTATGGCATGCCATGCAGCTGACCCCGTCCTTTCCGGTGGTGATGGTGGCGGGGACCAATGGCAAAGGTTCGGTTTGCGCCATGCTGTCCACCATCCTGCACCGGGCAGGCTACAAAGTGGGAACCTATACCTCGCCGCATATCCTGCGTTACAACGAACGGGTGGCCATCAATCTGCAAGCGGTGAGTGATGAGCGCATCATGCAGAGTTTTGCCGCCATTGATCAGGCACGGGGGGATACCTCGCTGACCTATTTCGAGTTCGGTACCTTGGGTGCCATGCATGCTTTCATCGAGGAAAAGGTCGATGTGGCCATCATGGAAGTGGGGCTGGGCGGGCGTCTGGATGCGGTGAATATCTTTGAGCCGGATGTTTCGGTTGTGGTGAGCGTGGATATCGATCATGCAGCCATCCTGGGCGACAATCGTGAAGACATCGGCTTTGAGAAGGCTGGTGTCTACCGTGCCGGCAAGCTGGCCATCTGTGCCGATCCGCAGCCGCCGCAGCGCCTGCTTGATCATGCGCTGGCGATTGGTGCCGACCTCCGACTGGTCAACCGTGATTTTGGCTATACCCGCATGGACAATCAGTGGTCGTTCCACATGGGATCGTCACGTCGCCATGCCATGCCCTTGCCTGCCTTGCGTGGAGGCTATCAACTGGGCAATGCCACTGCGGCGCTTGCCGTGCTGGAGGGGCTGCGCGAACGTTTGCCTGTCAGCATTGGCGCTATCAAACAGGGCTTGGTCGAGGTCGAGTGGCCGGGGCGTTTCCAGGTCCTGCCGGGTCGGCCTGTCGTAGTGCTGGATGTCGGACACAATCCGCATGCCGTTAGCGCCATGGTCGCCAGTTTGCGACAACTGCCCTATGCCGAGAATCGCTACGCGGTGTTCTCCATGCTGGCTGACAAGGACCTGGCCGCAGTGGCGGCCTTGGCTCGCGGTGAGTTTGACGGCTGGTTTGTGGCCGGGCTGGATATGCCACGTGGCCAGGATGGTGCAAACATTGCAAAACAATTGCAGCAGTCGGGTATCCGGCAGGTGCAAAGTTTCCAGACTGTTGCACAAGCCTGGCAGGCCGCCTTATCGCAGGCTGGCGAGAATGATAGAATTACTGTCTTTGGCTCTTTCCACACCGTGGCCGAGGTGATGGAAGCCCGCCAGCAACAAGTTTGAGGACTGCATGGCTCTGTCTGCCCACGATGAACTGATTTTGCTGCGCAAACGCGCCAGGCGTCGCCTGGTGGGGGCGGTTGTTCTGGTCACGATCTCCACCGGTGTATTGTGGAATGTGGTTGGCCATCTGCCTGATCAGCAAATGCGCCCCGAGTCGGTGGAAATCGCCAGCGAAGCATCCGCTGCACAGGCCGATGTGCTGCCGCCAGCCGAAACCGTTGTCGGGACATCGGCTCCGCTAGCTGCCAAGCCGGCACGGGCGGCGAGCCTGCCCCTTGCCTCTGCGCCGCTTGCCAAGGCGGGTGCCACGCAATTGCCGGCAGATCTGTCCTCTGTTGACAGCGACCGGCAGCAAACCGCCAGCCGGGTCAGCCCGCCGGTAGTGGCTGCCGTTGCGGCAGCGGGAGCGGTGGCTGCTGCTCAGGCCGACAAGCCCAGAGCGGTGGCCAGTCAGCCCTTGGCGCATGATGGGCCGCGCAAGAAAACAGCCAGTGTTGCGGCGGGTAGCTTGTCCGCCTCGGCCAAGGCAGAAGGCAAAACGGTGCGGGCAGACAGCAAACCTGAGGCGACCAAGCGTAAACAACCAGATCCAGCGGCCATCCTTTCTGGTCATTTTGATGATGATCAGCCGGTTTCTCACACCGCTGTTGCAAAGAAAAGTGAGAGTGGTGGCGAAAACGTGGATAATGCCGCCAGTGGCAAGTCGATGATACAACTGGCTGCGCTGTCTGATCAGGCGAAAGCCGACGCGCTACGGAGCAAGTTGTCGGGCTTGGGGGTGGCAGCACACTTCAGCAAGGTGCAGACCAGCAAGGGCGAAGTGACCCGCGTCCGCGTCGGCCCGTTTGCCAGCCATGCTGAAGCAGAAGCCACGCTACGCAAGTTGTCCCAGGCTGGCGTGTCCGGCATTATCGTCAACAAGTAAGCGATCATGACCGTTTTCGACTACATTGTGATTGCCATCCTGCTGGGTTCGGTGGTGGTGGCCATGGTGCGGGGGCTGGTGGCCGAGGTGCTGTCACTGGGGTCCTGGTTGCTGGCTTTCTGGTGTGCCAAGGAATTATCCCCTTTGCTGGCCAGTTTCATGCCAAACGAGTTGCCCAGCCAGGGTTTACGTCTGGTGGCCTCCTTTGTGCTGTTGTTTTTCCTGTCGTGGCTCGCCACGGCATTGCTGCGTATCACCCTGACCAGTTTGCTTGACTCAACCGGGCTGGGTGGACTGAACCGATTGATGGGTGCCGTGTTCGGACTGGCTCGCGGGCTGGTGCTGGTTACGGTGCTGGTGCTGGTGGGGGGCTTGAGTGATCTGCCCCGGCAACCTATGTGGAGGAATGCGGTATTGGCCGCTCCATTGGAATCATTGGCCTTATCATTAAGGCCCTGGCTGCCGGCCATGCTGGCAGACAACCTGCATTACACAGGATAGTGTGATGAAACAGGCGGAATATCTTGATATCTTCACTTCAAGATTTCCGCCTTTTTCTTTGGCTGTATGATTGAGTTTGAACATTCAGGTAGTTGGGAAGAGAGAGTAGAGCAATGTGTGGAATCCTAGGCGTGGTCGGGCAGTCTCCCGTTAACCAGTTGTTGTATGACGGACTGCAGGTACTACAGCATCGTGGGCAGGATGCAGCTGGTATTGTTACTTCCAGTGGCAAGAGCTTTCACATGCACAAGGGCAGTGGCATGGTGCGTGATGTGTTCCGCACGCGTAATATGCGCTCCCTGATGGGCAATGCCGGCATTGCCCACGTCCGTTATCCTACGGCCGGGTCTGCTTCCAGTCTGGCTGAAGCTCAGCCTTTCTATGTGAATTCGCCCTTCGGTATCGTACTGGCGCACAACGGCAATCTCACCAATACCGACGAGCTCAAGGCCGACATGTTCCGCCACGATCTGCGTCATATCAACACCAACTCCGACTCCGAAGTGTTGCTCAATGTCTTTGCGCATGAGCTGGCTGCGCGGGTGCAAGGTTTCGAGCTGACTGTGGATGCCGTTTTCGGTGCCATTGAGGCAGTACACCGGCGGGTACGTGGTGCTTATGCCGTGGTGGCGCTGATTGCCGGCTATGGTCTGGTGGCCTTCCGTGACCCCAACGGTATTCGCCCGTTGGTGATCGGTACCACGGATACCAGCGGCAAGGCGGAATACATGTTTGCCTCCGAGTCCGTGGCGCTGGATTGTTCCGGTTTTGGCATCCTGCGTGATGTGGAGCCGGGCGAAGGGGTATTTGTCAGCTTTGATGGCGATTTCCATGCCCGCCCCTGCGCCAAGAATGTGCGACACGCTCCCTGTCTGTTTGAATACGTTTATTTCGCCCGCCCGGATTCGGTGATTGACGGTGCCTCGGTGTATCAGGCGCGTACCGTCATGGGGGAGAAACTGGCGGATAAGATTCGCCGTGTGTTGCCGGAAATGGATATCGATGTGGTGATGCCCATCCCGGATACCAGCCGGCCCAGCGCCCTGCAATTGGCTTATCATCTGGACTTGCCGTATCGCGAAGGCTTTATCAAGAACCGCTATATCGGTCGCACCTTCATCATGCCCGGACAGGCCGTGCGCAAGAAGTCGGTACGCCAGAAGCTCAATCCGGTTGCTTGCGAGTTCAAGGACCGCAATGTATTGCTGGTGGATGACTCCATCGTGCGTGGCACGACATCCAAGGAAATCGTGCAGATGGCCCGCGATGCCGGTGCCAAGAAGGTGTACTTCGCTTCGGCCGCCCCCGCCGTGCGTTTTCCTAATGTCTACGGCATCGACATGCCGACCCGCGCCGAACTCTTGGCAACCGGTCGCACCGAGCAGGAGATTGCCGCGGAAATTGGTGCGGATGCGGTGATCTATCAGGATCTATCCGCCCTGCAAGACGCAGTGAATTCGGTTAATCCCAAGCTGCATGAGTTTGAAACCTCCTGCTTTGACGGCAAATACATCACCGGTGACATCACGGCGGCTTATCTGGATGCTATTGAGTGTGCGCGTGGTGCCGACAAGAAAGAAGAGAATCCGGTCAGTACTCAAATGATCGATCTCAACTTGAATGTGGCGGAGCAGAATCTGATATAAGCAGGCTATCTTGTCAAAACCGGCTTCGGCCGGTTTTTTTGTCTGGGCCTGACCGGCATAGCGCTACTGACAGCCTTCCTTATGCCCCGATTTCATTTAAACATTAGGGGTGAATCAGGCAATATAGCGCTGACATGGCAGTGCCATGCCATTGTGGTGTGCTGTCAATAACAAGACCCGAGAACCCTCATGTCAGTTGAAAATACCCCCGAATCGCTACACCCGGAAACGCTGGCCATTCGTGGTGGACGCGAAATCAGCGAATACCGTGAAAACAGCCAGGCCTTGCACCTGACTTCCAGCTTTTGCTACGAGTCGGCAGAGCAGGCTGCCGCCATGTTTCTGGGCGAAATTGAAGGCTATACCTATTCCCGCTTTACCAACCCTACCGTCAGTGCCTTTCAGCAGCGGCTGGCCTTGATGGAAGGCGGTGAGCGCGCCATTGCCACGGCAACCGGCATGGCGGCCATCCAGGCCATCATGATGAGCCTGCTCAAGGCGGGTGATCATATTGTCTCCTCGCAAAGCCTGTTCGGCTCCACCACCAATCTGTTTGCCGGTCTGCTGGCCAAGTTTGGTGTGGAAACCACCTTTGTCGATGCGCGTGATCTGGGTGCATGGGAGGCTGCGGCCAAATCCAATAGCAAGTTGTTCTTCCTGGAGACACCATCCAATCCCTTGACCGAGATTGCGGATATCGCCGCCATCTCGGCCATTGCGCATCGGCATAATGCCTTGCTGGTGGTGGATAACAGCTTCTGCTCACCGGCTTTGCAACAGCCGTTGAAGCTGGGGGCGGATCTGGTGATGCACTCGGCGACCAAATATCTGGACGGCCATGGCCGGGTGATGGGCGGAGCGGTGGTGGGCAGTCATGCACTGGTCGAGCAGGTTTACCTGCACGTGCGGACGGCAGGGCCGACCCTGGCCCCATTCAATGCCTGGGTCTTGCTGTCCGGCCTGGAAACCCTGTCGCTGCGCATGGAAAAGCACAGTGCCAACGCGCTGGAGCTGGCGCAATGGCTGGAAGCACACCCTGCCGTGGAGCGGGTGTACTATCCCGGTTTGCCAAGTCATCCGCAGTACGCCTTGGCGCAGCGCCAACAGTCGGGCGGTGGTGCGGTCGTGTCCTTTGTCGTCAAGGGGGGGCGTGCCGCAGCGTGGAAAGTGGTGGATGCGGTGCAGCTGATTTCCCGCACGGCCAATCTGGGCGATGTAAAAAGTACCATTACCCATCCCGCATCGACCACGCATGCCCGTGTTGCACCGGAAGTAAGACTGAAAGCTGGCATTGAGGAAGGGCTGATTCGCGTGGCGGTCGGGCTGGAAAATGTCACGGACCTGAAGGCAGACCTGGCCAATGGGCTTGACTAAACATTAATACCTGCGTTTCATTCAAACGAACGGCAGTCTAAACTTTAGACTGCCGTTTCCATGACGAGGTCCAGTGTTATTGGCAAGGGATGTTGATGATCTTCTTGACATTGGTCAATTTAAAACGTAAGTTTGAAACGCTTGTTCGAAAGCTGAGATGAGCAAGACTATACACTCTGCAAGTACAAAAAAGGCACAAGAGAACATGGAAGCCAGCCGGCCGGATACGGCAACACGCATTCTGGATGTATCCGAACGGCTGTTCGTGGAGCACGGTTTCGAGGCTACCTCGCTTCGCATGATTACTCAGCAGGCCGAAGTCAACCTGGCCGCAGTGAATTATCACTTCGGCTCAAAGGATGCGCTGTTTGAATCCGTCTTCATGCGCAGGCTGGCGCCCTTGATCGCGTCCTGCCTGGCGGAGCTGGATGAGCTGGAGGCAAAAGAAGAGAAGCTGTCAGTGGAAGGGCTGGTCATGACGTTCATTCGTCCCTGTCTGGCCTTGTCCAAGGACCCTGCGAGGGGCGGGGCCCTGTTTGTCAGACTTCTGTCGCGCACGCTGGTGGAAAATCACCGCCTGCTGCGTGAAACCATCTCTCAGCAATACAGTGTGTTCGTGCAACGCTATTCGCGCGCATTTCACCATGCGTTGCCACAGCTTGAGGTTGAGGAACTGGCCTGGCGGATGCATTTTGCGTTCAGTGTCATGTTCAATGCCTTTGCCGGAAACGATGTGCTGAAAATCTTCACTCGCAGCCAGATCGTCTCTGCCAGAGACCCTGACATGATCGTGAAATATCTTGTGCCTTTTGTGGTTGCCGGGTTGGTCTCGCCTGTCTAGCGTTAAGCTGGGTCAACACGAGGATAAATCACAATGTTTGCTGCTGTTCTTCTCATCGCACTGATTGGTGCGCTGGCGTATTATCGCGCGCCCGTTCTGGCATGGACTGTGGTGCTGGCCGCCTGGCTTGCCAGCCTGCAGCTTGGCTTTGGCTACGGCGTGCCCACCCTGCTGTGGGGGGGCTTCGCCGTGATTGCCGCGGTGCTGAATATTATTCCCTTGCGCCGTGCTGTGTTTACCGGTCCGGTGTTCGGGGTATTCAGGAAAATCACCCCGGCCATGTCACAGACCGAGCAGGAAGCCATCAATGCCGGGACGGTGTGGTGGGATCGGGATCTGTTCTCCGGCAAGCCGGATTACCAGCGCCTGTTGTCCTTTCCGGACCCCAAGCTCAGCGTAGAAGAACAGGCATTTCTGGATGGCCCGACCGAGCAATTGTGCTCGATGATTGATGACTGGAAGATCACCCATGAATTGAAAGATCTACCGCCCGATGTATGGCAGTTCATCAAGGACCAGGGCTTTCTGGGCATGATCGTCAAGAAGAAATACGGTGGTCTGGAGTTTTCCAACTACGCCCATGCCAAGGTGGTCACCAAGATCGCCACCCGTGGCGGTACTGCGGCGGTGTCGGTGATGGTGCCCAATTCTCTTGGTCCGGGTGAGTTGCTGCAGCATTACGGTACCGAGGAGCAAAAAGATTATTATCTGCCGCGTCTGGCCAAGGGCGTGGACGTGCCGTGCTTTGCCCTGACCAGCCCCTATGCTGGTTCGGATGCCGGCAGTATTCCCGACTATGGCATCGTTTGCCGTGGCAGCTATACCGACCCGCGTACCGGTGAGCAGCATGAAAATGTGCTGGGCCTGCGGGTAAGCTGGGAAAAGCGCTGGATCACCCTGGCGCCGGTGGCCACCATTCTCGGTCTGGCCTTCAAGATGTATGACCCCGATCACCTGCTGGGTGACAAGGAAGAAATCGGTATTACCTGCGCCCTGGTGCCGACCGAGCATGTCGGTGTGTGCATTGGTCGGCGCCACTATCCTGGCGGTGCGGCCTTCATGAATGGTCCGACCTGGGGCAAGGATGTGTTCATTCCTCTGGAGTGGATCATCGGTGGGCGAGAGTTTGCCGGCCAGGGCTGGCGCATGCTGGTGGAGTGCCTGTCGGTTGGGCGCTGCATCTCCTTGCCTGCCATGTCGGTGGCTTGCGGCAAGCTCACTACCTTTACCACGGGAGCGTATGCCCGTATCCGTGATCAGTTTGGTCTGCCCATTGGCAAGTTCGAAGGGGTGGATGAGGCAATGGCCCGTATTGGAGGCTATACCTATCAGATGGAGGTAGCCCAGGATCTGGCCTTGACGGGTCTGGATATGGGAGAAAAGCCATCGGTCTTGTCGGCAGTGCTCAAATATCACAATACCGAGCGCATGCGCAAAACACTGAATGATGCCATGGATGTGCATGGTGGCAAGGCGGTGGTGCTGGGGCCGCGCAACTATCAGGGGCGTGCCTACCAGTCCATCCCCATTGGCATCACGGTGGAAGGGGATAATATCCTGACGCGTTCGATGATCATTTATGGTCAGGGTGCCATTCGCTGCCATCCCTTTGTGCTGCGCGAGATGAAGGCGGCCATGGCCAATGATGCGACTGAATTTGACCTGGCCATTACCGGGCATATCAATTTTGTCATCAGTAATGTGGTGCGCTCCTTGTGGCTGGGGTTGACTGGTGCGCGTTTTGCCTCGTCGCCGCGCAGTGGTGCCACGGCACGCTACTACAAGCAGATTACCCGTTTTTCCAGTGCCTTTGCCTTGTTGTCGGACATGGCCATGTTCAGTCTGGGTGGCTCCTTGAAGTTCCGCGAAAAGCTGTCGGCTCGTCTGGGAGATATGCTGTCCAATCTGTATATCGCTACCGCCTGCCTCAAGCGTTTTGAACGCGAAGGTGCGCAGAAGGAAGACCTGGCTGTGTTGCGCTGGGCGGTGGAAAACGCCTTGTTTGATCTGCAAGTTGCGATGGATGGGTTTCTGGCCAACTTGCCGAGCCGTGGGCTGGCCTGGCTGTTGCGCAAAATCATCTTCCCGTGGGGGCTGAGCCTGAAACCGGCCTCAGACCGTATTGGTACCAAGGTGGCGCGTGCCATGATGGAACCGGGCGGCATGCGTGAACGCCTGACGCGTGGCATGTATGTGCCTCCGTCGGAGGACGATGCAGTCGGGGTGTTGCAACATGCGCTGAATGCCATTCTGGCCACCGAGCCGCTTGAGCAAAAACTGCGCAAGCTCGCCCGTGATGGACGGTTCAGCAGTATTACCGCCAAGGAGCGGCTGGAAGAAGCTGTCCGCAGCGGGCTGATTACACAGGCAGAGTTTGAGGCAGTGCAGCGTGCCCGTAAGCTGAAGCGGGATGTCATCATGGTGGATGATTTTGACATGGCGCTTGCACAGCATGACGCAGGCTTGTTGCAGCGGCATATTTTCTGATTCTGTTGCCGATGTATTGCATTGCCGGGAGCAAGGTCTCCCGGCCGTTCACTCAAGGGGCTGTGCTGTTGCGGCCGTTTGATTGAGCGCTTGATCAGGAGAAGCTCATGGAGAATAGTGCAGTCAGAATGCCGACCTTGCGCGTACGCGCCCTGCCTACGGCGACCAATGCTTATGGAAGGGTTCAGGCGGGTTGGTTGATGGGGCAGATTGATATGGCAGGTAGCCTGGATGCCGAGCGTCTGGCGCGAGGGCCGGTGACTACGGTTGCTGTCAATACCTTTCAGTTTGCCCATCCGATTCTGCTGGGCGATGTGGTGAATCTGTATGTGGAAAGGCTGCGGGTCGGGCAAAAGTCGGTCACGCTGAAAATCACCGTGGATGCCGAAAGACTGGATGGCGAGGTGGTGGCCATTACCGAAGTAATCGCCACTTTTGTTGCGATTGATATGGATGGGAAATCGCGTAATTTGAGCGAAATTAGCTGAAAATTTAAGGGGTTGTTGTGTGTTTGTTTATTAAAACGATTGTTTGGAACAAACGCTCGGATTTTGATAGACAAGCGGTAATTCTCTGGTAGTATCCAAATTGAAACGTAGCAATACGGGTCATATAAAAGCGACTAGGACTACAAACAGATATATTCGCAGAGAGGGATAACACATGAAACTCAAGCACCTCAGCCTATCCGTGATGCTCATGGGCACAACTGCCGGCCTGCTTTCCAGTGGTGCCATGGCCTCCGGCTATAATTTCGGCTCACAAAGCGTGTCCGCTCAGGGGACGGCACATGCCAACGGTGCCGAAGCCGATGATGCTTCCACCATTTATTACAACCCGGCCGGTCTGTCCTTGCTGGATGGCACGCAGATCAGCGTCGGGCTCACCTCGGTCATTCCGGACTCGAGCTATACCGATGGTGGTTCCAGCCGCGGGGTTAGCCAGCTCCCCTTGACCGGCAATAACGGAGGTAGCTTCGCCCCATCGTCTGTTGAGGCACCCACGCTCTACCTGAGCAGCAAAATCAATGACAAGATCACCGCTGGCTTGGGTATTTTTGTACCTTATGGGGCACAGCTGAATTATGGTGACAATTGGATAGGTCGTTATGCGCTGGAAAGCGTGTCACTGGAGGCGTTGAATTTCAATCCCTCGGTATCGTTCAAGCTGGATGATCGCCAGTCTTTCGGTTTTGGTGTTTCCGCTCAGTACATGAAAGCAAATCTGACCAAGGCGGTCGATGTGGGTAGTTATGCTGCTGCAAATTTCACGCAAGCCGAACTGACTGGACTAGGGATTAATCCTGCAACCTTGGGCGATGGCCAGGCTGGTTTTGTTGGAGACGGCTGGGGTTATGGTTTCAACCTGGGTTATATGTTCCAGCTGGACGAGCATACCCGTTTCGGCCTGGCTTACCGTTCCGAAATTCATCAGACGCTGACTGGCAGTGCGAGCTGGGCATTCAATAATGTCGGCAATGCTACCGTGGAGGCCTTGGCTTATGAGGCCCATCCGGACTCGCCTGCCACACTTAAAGTCACTACGCCGCAGTCTGCTTCAGCCAACTTCTACCATGACTTGAATGATCGTTGGGCCATCATGGGTAATGTG
>Ga0187781_10003439_pt1 | contig 11889 bp, 7 predicted proteins | sample 0715_SJ02_MP02_2_FD_132447 | JGI IMG/M metagenome (GOLD analysis project Ga0187781, IMG submission 132447) | Tropical peat soil microbial communities from peatlands in Department of Meta, Colombia - 0715_SJ02_MP02_20_MG | ecosystem: Environmental > Terrestrial > Soil > Wetlands > Peat | place...
CCAAGTTCCGCCCGGGCCTGATCCGCGAGGCGAAACGCCTAAAGTACATCGCCGAGGATGTCCCGGAGCTGTCCGAGGTGGGGATGATCTACCCCGGTCAGTGGGAGACGGCCCACACGTTTGTGGGCGGGCTACGCGTCTCGTTCCGGCCGATCAAGGCGACCGACGAGGAGATGATGAAGGATCTCTTCTACCGGTTGTCGGACCAGACGGTCTACCAGCGGTTCTTCCGGTCGCTGAAATCGATGCCTCACCGCGACCTGGTGCACTTCGTCCACGTCGACTACACGAACGAGATGGCGATCGTGGGACTGGTCGAAGACCCGGAAAAACCCGAGCTCGAGCAGATCATCTGCGTCGGTCGCTACTTCCTCAACCGCGCCGTGAACATCGCCGAGGTGTCCTACCTCGTCCGGGACGATTACCAGAAACGCGGGATCGGATCGTTCCTCGTGAAGTACGTCGCCCGCATCGCTCGGGAGAGCGGAATCGAGGGGTTCGTGGCGGAGATCCTCCCGGAAAACTCCCCCGCGATGAAGATCCTCCACAAGCTGGGATTCCCCGTGGAGACGATCCTTTCCGGAGGGAACTATCAGCTCAAGGTCTCCTTCGGCCGCCCCCACGCGGCCGAGAAGAGTTGAGGGGGCTCCCGGTGCTGCGTCGCGTTACCGGGACGGCGAACCCGGGCCTCTCTTCTAGCCACGGTCCGGGCACGTTCCCGGGCGGAGCGGGAGGACGGAGAGAAGGTCCGGCCGACCTCGAGCGGTTCCGTGGCCGAGCCCCCATCTAGGAGGTCCTCGCGACCGGGTGGTTCGATGACCTCGAAACCGTTCACAGTGGTTTGGGACCCTCGGTTCCGGGAGTACAACTTTGGTCCGGACCACCCCTTCGACGAGACGAGTCGGGATTTCGCGGTTCGATTGTTCGAGAGCACCCTGACTCCGGAGGAGCGGGTCTCCATCGATTGGAAGCGGGCCATCGAGCCTGCGCCCACGCCGATGCTGCTCACCTTCCACGAGGAGGGCTACCTCGATTTCCTCCGTGCGGCCAGCGCTTCGACCATGCCGATCCTGCTCGATTCCTCCGACACCCCTGCGTTTCCGGGTTGCTTCGAGGCCTCGGCCCGGATCGTGGCCGGGACCGAGTGGGCCGTTCGCCTGGCGATCGACCGGGGAGGCGGTGTCTTCGTTCCCGCGGGGGGCCTTCACCACGCCGCACCGGGGCGGGCGAGCGGATTCTGCATCCTCAACGATGTCGCGATCGGAGTCGCGGCGGCCGTCGAGGCCGGTCGACGGGTCGCGTACGTCGACATCGATGCCCACCACGGGGATGGAGTGATGTACGGGTTCTACCGGAATGGTCGAGTTCTCGACGTCGACTTTCACCAGGATGGCCGCACGCTCTTTCCCGGGACCGGCCGCGTGGGCGAGGTCGGAGAAGGCGATGGGGCGGGACTGAAGGTCAACGTCCCGCTGCCCCCCGGCGCCGGGGACGAGGCGCTCGTCCCGTTGGCTCGGCGTCTCCTGCCTCCGCTTCTCGAGGATTTCCGGCCGGATCTCCTGGTCGTCCAGCACGGGCTCGACAGCCACTGGGGGGATCCCCTGGCGCAACTCCAGTTCACTCCGCACGGCTACGCCGAGTTCGACCGCCTGCTCTTGGACCGTGCGGATCGATTCGGCGGCCGAATCGTGGTCACCGGCGGGGGAGGGTACCTCGCAAGCTCCGTGGCACGGACCCTCGCCCGCGTCGGGAGGCAGTTTGGTGGCCTGACACCGTTCGCGGATGACACCGCCCTCCCGGAACCGTGGAGGATCGACTTCGTGAACACGTTCGGCTCGCCGGCGCCGAGTCATTGGGTCGACCGCCCCAAGCTCGAACTGTCCCCCTGGAATGCCGCACGGGAGCAGCACCTTCTCCAGGATCTGGAACGGGCGCTCGGCCGCACTTTTCCTGCCCCGTAACGGGCCGGCCCACGAGAAGCCCTAATCGTAGGTTGCTTGGAGCGGGTGGACCTGGGCTCAGCCCACAGCGAAGACTGCGAGCATGCAGCGCAGGAAACGTACGATCCACCCTGTGATCGTTCAGACAGACGAGCGGTAGAGCTCTCAGTTCTCGGGACCGGCCCGCCGAATCCAAAGGGACCGGACTCGCCCCGTGCTCATTTCATGTCCCCACCGCATCGGGGTCGCCCGGAAGTCGCCCTAATCCCGACATCACCTACTGATGCCGCACAGGCCGACCTCTGACGAACTGCTTCGAGCTGGCGGCGCCTGAGAATTCGCTGGCACTGCGCCCGGGTCAAGCTGTGGACGTCAGGGCCACTACCCGTCAGACTATACCGTTAAATAGGGCCGATATGGCTGACGGGCCTCGGGAAGACCCGCTGACAACCGTCCGACAAACGGCGTGTCGGCATGGGCGAACGGCACGAAGGGAGACCGGGCAGGGAGAATCGCTCGATGTTCCTAAAACAGGTCAAACTCCGGAATTTCAAGTCGTTCGCCGGGTCGGCGGAGATCCCGTTCCAGCCGGGCTTCACGGGCGTCGCGGGGCCGAATGGAATGGGTAAATCCAACATCTCGGACGCGATCCTGTTCGTCCTGGGCCCGACGAGTTCGAAGGCCCTGCGGGCCGAGCGGCTGACCCACCTCTTCTTCAACGGCGGGGCTTCGAAGAAGCCCGCCACAGAGTGCGAGGTCTCGCTCGTCTTCGATAATTCGGACAAGCTCCTCCCTTCCGATTCCGACGAAGTCGAGATCACGCGGTACGTCAAGCTGGCGCCCAGCGACCCGGACGGGTACTATTCGTACTTCTACGTGAACGGCCGCCGGACGACCCAGACCGAGATCGACACGCTCCTCGCCCACGCGCGTCTCTCCGGAGACGGCTACAATCTCGTCCAGCAGGGGGACGTCAACAAGATCGTCACGATGGGACCGGTGCCCCGACGCGGCCTCGTCGAGCGGCTGGCCGGAATCAGCCAGTACGATGAGGAGCTCGAACGAGCGACGGTCAAGCGGACCGACCTCGACCAGAACCTCGACCGGATCGGGACCCTCCTCGCAGACATCAAGAGCCGTCTCGCGTCCCTTGAGGGTCAGCGCCTCCAGGCCATTCAATACAAGCAGTTCCACGACGACCGACGCCGGGCCGAGGCCCGACTCGCGCGCGCGGGCCACCGAATGGCCGAGGAGGAGCTCGCCGCCTGCCGAAAGCAGGTTGCGAGGGTTCGGGAGGAGATCTCCCGGCTCGACGAGGAACGGACCCAGCTCGCCGCCCGACAGGAGGAGCTCTCCCGTTCGATCGATCAGGTCGAACGACAGATTGCCGAGGCCGGCGGGTCGGCGGCGGTGAAGTTTAAGCAGGAGCTCGACGAGAAGAAGATGGCCTTCGCCCGGCTCGACCAGAATCTCGGGCACCTCAAGGAGACCCTCGAAGGCCTCCAGACACAGGTCACGGAGCTCTCTCGAACCCTCGAGGGGGACGAGACCCAACGAACCACCCTCGAGACCCAGGAATCCCAGTTGGCCGACGAGCTCGCCCGGCTGTCGAAGGAGGCCGAGTCCCAATCCAAGGAGATCGAGTCGGCGACGGGGTCGCCCGGGAAGTCTCAGGAACGACTCGCGGCGGCCCGAAAGCAACAGCTCGAGCTCGAACACCAGCACGAGGCAAAGCAGAAGGCCTGGCAGGCGGCCGTCCAGGCCCGCGAAGCTGCGGCCGCGGTCGTGCAAGGCGCAGAGCGGGCGCAGGCCCAGGCCGAAGACGACCTCCGCGAACGCGAGGTGGAGGTCAAGGACCTCGAGCTCCGCTCGAAGGAAGCGGGTCCGAAGCGAAGTGGGGGTCCCGCGACCGGTGACCTTCAGAAAGAACTGTTCACGCTGAAGCAGAAGGAAGAGGGCCTCACGGCCGAGGCCGGACGTCTCGGCCAGGAGGTTCTCGAGCTCAATCGACGCTATCTTGCCCTCGACGCTCGGCTCAAGGCCCGGGCGGAATCCGGAACCCGGCCGACTGCCCTTGCCGCAGTGGACTTCCTCCTCTCCCAGCGCAACCTCGGAAAAGTCCCGGGGATCCGTGGGACGGTGGAGGAACTCGCGGAATTCGACCCAAAGTTCAAGGTCGCTCTCCAGGTGGCCGGAGGCAGCCGGTTCCAGGCACTGGTCGTGGAGACCGACCAAGTCGCGGAAGACTGCATCAAGCTCCTGCGCGAAGAGAAGCGAGGCCGTGCGACGTTCCTTCCCCTGAACAAGATGCTCCCGGGGCGAGCGCACGGGAAGTCCCTCGTCGTCGCGAAGGCGCCCGGGGCGACGGGCTTCGCGCTCGACCTCGTGAAGTTCGACGAAGCCTTACGCCCCGCATTTTGGTTCGTCTTTGGCGAGACCGTGGTCATGGACGATCTCACTCACGCGCGCACCCAGATGGGTGGGGTCCGTCTCGTCACGCTCGCGGGCGACCTCATCGAGGCGACCGGCGCAATCTCGGGAGGATACGTCGACCCGACGAGCAGCGGACGGGGCTCCGATAGCGCGGTGGAACTCAAGCGGCTCGGCGACGAGCTTCGTGCCAAGAGCGCTGCGGAAACCGCGGCGCGCGAGGAGCTCGCGAGGGTCACCGAGCAGATCCGCGGAGCAGCGGAAGAGCTCTCCAAGCGATCGATCGAGGATCAAGCGCATGCCACGACACGGGAGGCGCTCTCGAAGGATCTCACTGCGGCCCGTGAGAGGCTGCGTGCGGCGCGAGAACGCCTCGAGAGCATCCTCGCCGAACAGAAGAAAGGCGCCGCGGACCTCGGGGCCGCGGACGAGAGCGTGAACCGGCTCACCGCCGAGCTCGGTGAGCTCAAGACCCAGATCCAGAAAGCCCAGGAGCATTACCTCGAGCAACTGCCGCAGGCGCTCTCCCAACGGCTGCGCGCGCTCCAGCAGGCGTCGAAGACGACGGGCGAAGAGCGAGTGAAGGTCAATGGGGAGCTCGAGAGCGTCCGGGCTTCCCTGCAAGCCCTCGCGACCGGGCTGGATGCGAAGGCGAAGGACCTCGATAGAGTGCGCAAGGAAGTCACGGCGAAGAAGAAGGAGATCGTCCAGGCCGAGAAGGCCGTCCAGGAGGCCCGTTCGGCCCTCGACGCGCTCAAGGCCGTCGAGGCAAAGCAGGGAGAGGCAGCCCACGGCCTGGCCGAACAACGCAGGAAGCTCGAGGACCAGCGCCTCGAGGTCGGTCGGAAGGTCGGCGAGGTCGCGGCCAATCTCGAGACCCGCCGCACCTTGCTGACGCAAGAGGAGGTTCGCCTCGCCCAGGCCGAGGAGAAGTTCCACGAACTCGAGGAGGCCCTCCGACAGTTCCCCGAACCCGAGCCGAACGAGAAGCCGGTCTCGGTGGAGGAACTCAAGAAGCGAATCGCCGCGCTCGACCAGCAGATCCAGGCGATGGGCGATGTCAACCAGCGGGCGGTCGAGGAGTACGACGCGGAGAAGGGCCGGCTCGAAGAGTTCGAGTCCGAGGTCCAGCGGCTCACGACCGAGAAGACCGAGCTCATCACGCTCGTCGCGGCGATCGAGACGAAGAAGCGGGAGAAGATCTCGGAGGTCGTGACCCAGGTCAACACCCACTTCAAGGAAATCTACGGGGAACTCTCGGCGGGCGGCGAAGGAGAGATCGCCCTCGAGAACCCCGAGGACCCGCTCGCCGGAGGACTCACGATCAAAGCCCGGCCCGTCGGGAAGACGGTCGGCCGCCTCGAACAGCTCTCGGGTGGGGAGAAGTCGCTCGCCAGCCTCGCGTTCATCTTTTCGCTCCAGCGCTACGACCCGAGCCCGCTCTACGTCTTCGATGAGGTCGACATGTCGCTCGACGGGCTCAACGCCGAGATTGTGGGTCGGATGCTCCGCCGCAACGCGGAGCGGGCCCAGTTCATCGTCATCTCGCTGCGCAAGGTCACGCTCAAGTTCGCCCACCATCTCTACGGTGTGACGATGCGCGGAGATGGCTGCTCGCGCGTCGTCGGGATCCACCTCGACGACATCCACGATGTGGAGAACCGCGAGAACGCCCGGGCCCCCGAGGGCCCGGCACCCTTGGAGGCACGATGACGATTTCCGAGCTGGAAGCCCGGGACCTTTCCGCCCCGAACGCGGTCCCGCGGGAGGCGGCGGAAAAGGTCCTCAACTACCTGGTCTTCCACCGCTCGCTTCTCGGGGAGTCCGAAGATTCCTCGAAACTCCTCGAACGGTACCTCGCGCTCGTGGAGAATCTTAAGGAAGGGGTCCACATCGTCATCCCGGACCCGTTCCAGAAGGCGATGGCGCTGTTGTTCGAGCTCGTCATGGAGGAGGAGTTCGACCCGTGGGAGATCGACCTCGTGAAGTTCACGGAGTCGTACCTCGAACGCGTCCAGAAGGAAGGGGCGATCAATTTCGCGATCGCGGGTCGCCTGCTCTACATGGCCTGGAGCATCCTCTACCTCCAGTCGGAGGCGTTGCTCAAGCTTCGGGCCCAACCCGAACCGATGGGAGAGGAGGGAGGGCTCCCGCCGGGCGACGGACTCGACGACGGCTACCTTCCGCTCCTCGGGACTCCCCAGGCCGTGGACGTCACCTCGACCGTCCTGAACTCGACCGAGCCTCCCCCGCTCCTCGAGATGATCCGCCACCCGGAGACCCGGCCGGTCTCCCTTCTCGAGCTGGTCCGAGCGTTCGGCGAGGCGGAAGCGGACGCGCGACGTGCGATGCGGATCCAGGAGCTGCGGGAGCGGCTTCGCGATGAGCAACGGGCTCCCCCTGAGGTCCTCGTCCACGGAGATCTTCCCGAGCGCGACCTCGCCGACACGTGGTCCGCGGCCCTCCGCCACCCCGTGGGAACCCCGTTCGAACTCCGCGACATCTGGACCCCGCTCGAGGGCCGGGAACGCCTCGTGGCGATCTTCCTCGCCCTGTTGTTCCTGGCGCGCGAGAAATCGGTCGAGCTGCGGCAGGCGCACCTCCTCGACGCACCGGTGCTCATCGTTCGAACGAGGGAAGAACGTCAGCCCATCGTGGAGAACTAGCGATGCCGTCCCGGATCGACGACCTGGTCTTCCAGGTCGAAGCGGTGCTGTTCGCGAGCGGAAAGCCGTTGAGCGTCAAGGAGCTCACCGCGGCCTTGGGCCGGGACGATTACCGGCCGGTCCAGAGGGCGGTCCGGACGTTGGAACGCACCTACGGCCACCGTCAGTCGGCGCTCGAGGTCCGCCGCGTCGGGGACCGGTACGCTCTCCAGCTCGTCGAGAAGTACGTGCCGACGGTCCAGTCGGTGACGCCGGTGGAGATGGCGCCTCGGACGCTCAAGGCACTGACCCTGATCGCGTACCATCAGCCGATCCTCCAGAGCCATCTCGTCCGGATGATCGGCGATGTGGCGTACGAGGAGGTCCAGCACCTCAGGGGTCTCGGGCTCGTCCATACCGAGCCGAAGGGAACCACCCTCGAACTCTCGACTACCCGACGGTTTGCCGAGTACTTTGGCATCGCCTCGACGCAAGTGGAGGAGATCCGTCGGTTCCTCGAGCAAAAGCTCGGAGTCCCGTCACCGCCGGGCGGCGCTCCCGCGCCGAGCCCTGAGGCCGGGCCCGAGGCGCCCGCAGGGCCGGTCGAACCGGTGACGCAGACCGTTCCTCCTCCCGGAGAGGGACCCACGGTGGACTCGGTCCCCGCTCCAGTACCAGTGGAAGACGACCCCGCCCCGGAATAGATCTCAACCGGCTAGTATGCCCCGCATTGGGGGCACCGGACCGGCTCTGCGGGACGCACTGCGCCGCAGAACGGGCACAGAAAGGTCGCCCCGGGGTAGATCCCTCCTTGAGTTCCCGGCCCGAACACGGGGGGACCCGCGCCCCGCGCGCCGGGAGGGACCATCGGAGTCCCGGACCGCCTCGGGCGGGCGGCCAGGTAGATGAGCGCGACCGCCGCGATGATCCCGGCGCCGAAGATGAGGTAGATCGTGGCCCACGGGATCGCGGGGGTGGGGGGAGGGGGAGGGAGGCCGGGAGTTGGTCCGGTGTACTGATAGCCCGCGATCGCCGGATTCTCGTCGGCCGCGAGGAGCAAGGCCGCGTTCACCGTCCCCCAGCCCGTCAGTGCGTCCCATCCCGAGGTCGCGGAGAACACATAGTTCGTTCCCGTCGTCACCGCGCTGAACGGATCCGCGGACGACGGGTTCGCTGCGAAGTAGCTCGAGATGTTGTAGATCTCGGGGTCGAAGAACCCGAGCGGGGCCCATCCGCCGGCCGATCGGTTGCTCTCGACCGCCACCACGTCCGCGAGAAGTCCGGCGAGAACCGGGGCCGCGACGCTCGTCCCCTGCAGGACATCGAAGTAGATCGCTTCAGTCGAGTTGGCCCAGACGGTTGCGATCGTGTCGTTCGCCGGCATGGCCACGTCGGGCTCGGCCCGACCGAGCGACGAGGCCCCCTGCTTCTCGGTCGCGTTGACGATCTCGGGCTGGGCGGCCGAGTGGCGTTGCCATTCCGGCTCAGGGACGACGGCACTCACACCCCCCTCGGTCCCCGCGATCCCGCCCAACGTGTCGTACCACGCCGTGTCGCTGGTGATGCCAGTCAGGTTCGAATCGAACGTGAGGTTGAGAGGCGCGCTCCCGTTCCAGTCTGCGGTCGCGCGCCCTCCGACCGCGAGCGACACGCCTCCGACGGCGATCGCGCCGGAGTCGTTCGAGTCGGCGGTGGCGGGCCAGGTCGGCCACTGGCCGGAGTCCCGACCGTTGAGGTTATTCGGAGCGTCTCCAGAGTCTCCGCTCGCAATCACGATCGTCACGCCGGTGGCGGCCGCTTCCGAGGTCTCAAAGTTCCATTCGGAGTCGTTGAGGTCCGGCAAACCGAAGGAACCGGAGACGACTGCGAGGCGCGCCGGAGAGTAGTTGTGGGCGAGCGCGGTGGACAGGGTGAGGGCAAAGTCGTTGGCGATCGACGAAGACGAGGTCGCGTTGGCGATGAGGTTGCCGCCAAAATAGAAGTTGACGACCGAGGCGCCCGGCGCGAGGCTCCCGGCCATCTCGAGATCGAGGGAATTCTCGAATTCGTCTCCGAGCGAGTCGTTCAGCGAGCCGAAGCTTCCCGGAGCCGGGGGGGTGACGCCCTCCGCGGTGACCGGTACGCCCGAGACGTTGGGGAGAGGCCAGGACCTCGGGAGGGTGGAATTGAGGTACGCCTCGGTGACGTTCGGGTCGTACGGGGGCAAGTTCTCGTGCAACGTGCCGTTGTACCCGCTCGCGAGAAGCGTCGCGATCGCGACCTTGGTCGGGAACGTGGCGTCCGGAACGCTGTTCGACCCGGGGAAGAGTTCGCTCGCGCCGAATTCCTGGGTGAAGTCCGAGCCGAAGAACAATTCGGTCCCAGCCACCCCGCCAGTTGGGGTGTAGTTCACGAACTCGTTCGGGCCGCTCCGAACCACCAACCGGTGGAGGCCCGAGCTCGCGAGATTCCAACTGAAGCCCGAAGGCCCGGCGTTCGAGAGTCCGCTGATCCCCGAGACGAGCCCCCGGAGCGCGGGGGCCAGGACCGGCGTCCCAGTGGCGGTAGAGAGCGACCGACCATCCTGCCCGAACTGGACTAGGGTGACGCCGAAGAGCGTGCGGACCTCGGCGACCGAGAGGCTCACCGATACCGCCGATCGGTCCGGGAAGATCGTCAGGGCCACGCCGCCCGCGGACCGAAGCGTGGACGTGACGGCCGCCTCTTCCGCCTCGCTCGGCGCGTACCGGGCCACGAACTCCGTATCGGTCAAGAAATGCCGATACTGCGTCGAAGAGGGCTCCTCCACGGACTGGAGGAACTGCGAGAGCTGGGCCGCGCCCGGCTCTGCGAGCGAAAGAGTCACGTACACCCGGTCGGACGACGGCATCGGCTGGGTGGGAACCCCGGTGGGGATGGGTGTCGCGTCCGTCGCGAAGACGGTCGCGACCGCCGGCGACCCGAGGGTGTGACGAACAGGACCGTCCGTCGGCCCCGGTGCGAGCGAAATCTGGGCCGCACTCCACACCAGGACGACCGTCAGCGTGACCGCGAGGGCCACCCGGGCACGGAACATCACTGGTTACCAACAAAGGCACTCCTAATGAAGCGGACGCTCTGTGCGGGAGCAAGCCAAACTTTTGTCCCGCCGCGCTTCGGGGGGGTGCGATGTCCCCGTCGGCCCGCTCGACCGACACCAAATGTGTCTTCTGTGACATCGTGGCACGTCGTTCGCGCGCATGGATCGTCTTCGAGGACGAACACACCATGGCGTTCCTCGACATCTTCCCGTTCACCCGGGGTCATCTCCTCGTGATCCCGAAGCGACATGGGGCTCGGCTCACCGACATCCCCTTCGACGAACAGATGGGATTGATTCGATCGCTCGATGAGATCTGCCGTCGTGTCGAAACGCGGTTCACTCCCCACTACAACGTCGCCATGAACACGGGGGCGAACGCGGGGCAGATCGTCATGCACGTGCACTTCCACGTCATCCCCCGGTATGGCGAGGGAAATCCGTTCCAGATCGCGACCCGGGCCGCCATTTCCGACACCGACGCACGGGCGGTCGTGGCGGAGCTTGCCCCGTCGTGAGAAGAGATGGCGACGACTCTTCCTCGTTCGCCGGCCGTGGCGGGGGCGTTCTACGCGGGAACCGGCGATGAGCTCGCTCGCCAAATCGAGGCCTGCTTCCGGGATTCCCGGGGACCGGGGGAATTGCCGAGCCGCCAGCGAACGAAGACCCGCACCCTCGAAGCTGCGGTCGTTCCTCACGCTGGGTTCATGTACTCCGGTCCGATCGCGGCCCACGTTTACGCACGGATCGCCGCCCAGAAGCCTCCCGCGACAGTGCTCGTCCTCGGGGTCGACCACAACGGGGATAGTCGCGGCGCGTCGCTGTCAAACCGACCGTGGATGACACCGCTCGGGCCGATGGAGGTCGATCACGATCTCGTTCGAGCCCTCGAGCACGGCCCGGTCGAGATCGATGAATCCGCGCACGCGCGCGAGCACTCGATCGAAGTTCAGCTTCCGTTTCTCGAGTACGTCCTCCCGAAGCCGAGGTTCGTTGCCCTCGAGGTCGGGTTCGGACCGTTCGCCTTCCTGGAGGAGGTCGGGGGAGTCGTGCGGGAGGCAACCGGGGACCGGGATGTGCTCATTCTCGCCTCGTCCGACCTTTCCCACTATGTCCCTCCGGCCACTGCGGACCGGCTCGATCACTTGGCGATCGACCAAGTCCTCGCCCGTGACCCGAGGGGGCTCTACGACACCGTGGTCCGAAAACGCATCTCGATGTGCGGAATCGCACCGACCACGGTGATGCTCGTCGCGACGCGCCATCGCCCTCTTTCGACCTCGCTCCTGCGGTGGGGGCACTCGGGGGAGGTGGAGCCGATGACCGACGTTGTCGGGTACGCCGCAATCGCGTTCGACCGAGCCGGCGCGGCGTCGCCCCCCGTTAAATAGGGGGGGTGGCTCGGCGCGCCCGGCCTCATGATCCTCTCGGATACGAAAATCCGGGCCGCGATGCGCTCCCGGAAGATCGTGATCCGGCCGTTCCGGCCCGACTGTCTCGGCACGAACTCGTACGACGTTCACCTCGGTCCATACCTCGCGGTGTATCGCACCCCGGCGCTCGATGCGCGGGCGCCGAACCTGGTCCGGGAGGATCGCATCCCCCCCGAGGGCTTCGTCCTCGTCCCCGGACAACTCTACCTCGGCGTGACGGAGGAGTACACGGAGACCCACGGCTACGTCCCGTTCCTGGAGGGCAAATCGAGCGTAGGTCGACTCGGGATCGACATCCATTCCACTGCCGGCAAGGGGGACGAGGGGTTCTGCAACTACTGGACACTCGAGATGAGCGTGAAGCTCCCGGTTCGTGTGTACGC
>Ga0187781_10003440_pt1 | contig 11885 bp, 11 predicted proteins | sample 0715_SJ02_MP02_2_FD_132447 | JGI IMG/M metagenome (GOLD analysis project Ga0187781, IMG submission 132447) | Tropical peat soil microbial communities from peatlands in Department of Meta, Colombia - 0715_SJ02_MP02_20_MG | ecosystem: Environmental > Terrestrial > Soil > Wetlands > Peat | place...
GGGCGCCCCCGGATCACCGAGGAGCCTCCGGTCCGCGTCAAGATCGGCGATGACGAGCAGGCCGAACTGGTCGACCGGCTGCTATCGGAGTACCGGCTAACACTCCAAGATGATCGCCGGAGTCTGTTCGACCGGTTCACCGAGACCGATACCGTCCGCCAGGTGGTGGGAGTGGGCAGCGTGGGGATGCGGGTCTACCTGGTGCTGCTGGCGGGCCGTACCGGTGCCGACCCGTTGTTCTTGCAGGTCAAGCAGGCTGGCCCGTCGGTCTATGAGGCTCACACTCAGCCGAGCCGCTACCCCCATCACGGGGCGCGGGTGATCAACGGCAAGCGGCTGGTCCAGAGCGCCACCGACATCTTCGCCGGCTGGGGCTCGCTCCACGGGAGAGACTATTACGTCCGGCAGTTCCGCGACATGAAGATCATCCCGAGGACAGACCTGATCGCCCCTCGCCTGGTGGAGTTCGCGACCGCATGCGGCGAGACGCTGGCCCGCGCCCACGCCCGCACCGGCGATCCGATGGCCATCGACGCCTATATCGGGAAAGGCGCCAAGTTCGCCACGGCCATCGGCCAGTTCGCCCGCTCGTACGCCGACCAGAACTCCAGGGACCATGCGCAGCTCGTCAGCGCCATCGCGCCCGGTGCCGTGGATCACCTGCCGGGCTGACCGGCCCGCTGGGCCCCGGCTCGCTGAGGGTCACTGCTTTGTCGGCTTGGCCGCCCTCGGCTTGCTGGCCTTGGGCGGCAGCGATCCCACGTGGTCCCGCGCCCGCTCCACCCAACTCGAGGCCAGGCTGGCGTCCTTGCGCCAGGCCGGGGGCAGGCTGATGTAGCCGGACATCGCGTGCCCCTCGGGACCGAATAGGCCGGAGCCGTCGATCGCCGCCAGTTCGTGGGCGTCCGGCTCGGCGAGCCGGACGCCCACGGCGGACCCGAACAGCCCGGCGAACATGTTGCCGTGCACGAAGGCGCCGAGGTTGCCGAACATCGGCTTGATCTCGATCTCCGGGTCGTCGGCGATGAGCGACCGGAAGAACTGCTTGTCGTCCTCGCTGGGCTTGGGTATCTCCATCGTGGGCTCCCGACTCGCCGTGGGCCGCTAGGCGGGCTGCTGCGCTTGCTCGATGATGCTGAACACGGCGCCCTGCGGGTCGGCGATCACCGCCATGCGCCCGACCGGGGTCTCGAACACCGGGACGAGGACCGAGCCGCCCAGTTCGGCGGCCCTGGCCACCGCGGCGTCCGCGTCGGCGACGCCGAAGTACACGTGCCAGTGGTTGGGCGTGCCCGGCGCATACGGGGCGGTGGTGCCGCCCACCATCTGCCCGGCCGCCTCGAACAGCGTGTACTCGCCGGCGCCCATGTCCATTGTGGAGGTGGTCAGGCCCACCACGGTCCGGTAGAACGCGGCGGAGTCCGGGTCGGTGGTGATGAGCTCGTTCCAATTGATCGTGCCCGGCTCGTTCACCAGGGTGGCGCCGATGTGCTGGTCGGCCTGCCACAGCGCCACGGGCGCGCCGGACGGGTCCAGGACGAAGGCCATCCGCCCGGCGTCCATCACGTCGAACGGCGCCATCGCGACCTTGCCGCCCGCGCCTTCCACCTTGGCCGCCGCGTCGTCGACCGAATCGACGGCCAGGTAGGTGTTCCACATCGGCGGCGCGCCGGCTGCGGCCATCTCCGGCGGCTGCGGGGCGATGGCGGCCACCGCATGCTCGCCGAGCATGGCCATCGAGTAGACCTGCCCCTCCGGCATGGGCTGGTCGTCGTAGGTCCAGCCGAACAGGCCGGAGTAGAACGCCTTGGCGGCGTCCTGGTCGGGTGTCTGCAGGTCCACCCAGTTCGGCGTGCCCTGGGTGTAAGAGGTGCGTACTGGCATCATGTCCCCCAATGTGTCTGGTCACGGTGACGGTGCTGGCCAGCCGGCTCACTGGCTCGTCCACCGTACTCCGGCAGCCCTCAGGACGGCGTGCTGGCCACCACCCACATGGAGAAGAACTGCGAGCCGCCGCCGTAGGCGTGACCCAGCGCCGTGCGCGCGCCGGGCACCTGGTGGGCGCCGGCTTTGCCCATGACCTGCAGCGCCGCCTCGGCGAAGCGAAGCAGACCGGACGCGCCGATCGGGTTGGAGCTGAGCACGCCGCCGGACGGGTTGACCGGGAGCCGGCCCCCGAGGGCGGTCTCGCCCGCCTCGGTCAGCCGCCAGCCCCGGCCCGGCTCGGCGAAACCGAGGTTCTCCAGCCACATGGGCTCATACCAGGAGAACGGGACGTAGATCTCGGCCACGTCGATCTCGTTGAGGGGATCGGTGATGCCGGCCTGACGCCACAGTGCCGCGGCGGCCTCGCCGCCCGCGGCCGGGTTGACGTGGTCCTTGCCCGCGAACATGGTCGGCTCGCTGCGCATCGCGGTGGCCCGGATCCAGGCCACCGGAGCCTGGCTGGCCCGCGCGGCTTCCTCATCGCCGATGACCACCGCGCACGCGCCGTCTGAGGACGGGCAGGTCTCGTCGTACCGGACCGGGTCCCACAGCATGGGCGAGGCCTGCACCGACTCCAGCGTGATGTCGGCCTGCTGCAGGTGGGCGTACGGGTTGAGGGCGCCGTTGCGCCGGTCCTTGACCGCGACCAGCGCGCCGATGTGCGGTGGCGCGCCGCTGCGCCGGATGTAGGCCCGGATGTGCGGCGCGAAGTACCCGCCCGCGCCGGCCACCACCGGGATGCTGAACGGCGGCGCGATCGACAGCGCCCACATGGCGTTGGACTCGGACTGCTTCTCGAACGCCACGGCCAGCACCCGGCGGTGCAGGCCCGCCTGCACCAGGCTGGCCGCCACGTTGCCGGTCGCGCCGCCGACCGAGCCCGCCGTGTGCACCCGCAAGAGCGGCTTGCCGGTCGCGCCGAGCGCGTCGGCCAGGTACAGCTCGGGCATCATCACGCCCTCGAACAGGTCGGGCGCCTTCCCCACCACCACCGCGTCGATGTCGGTGAGCTCCAGGCCCGCGTCCTGCACCGCGCGGTCCGCCGCCTCCCGGCACAGCCCGGCGATCGACACGTCGGTGCGCTTGGACCGGTGCCGGGTCTGCCCGATCCCCAGGACGGCCGCCGGTTGCCTCACTCTGTCACCTTCATTGGGCCTCCATGACGCACACCAGATTCTGCTGCAGCGCCGGGCCGCTGGTCGCGTGCCCGAGCGTGCGTCCCGCCCGGCCCGACATCACCGCCCGCGCCGCCATCCCGATCCGGGCCAGTCCGGCCGCGAACATCGGGTTGCCGCACAGCGCGCCGCCCGACGGGTTGACGTCGACCCCGTCGCCCAGCCGCAGCGCCGCCCTGAGCAGGAGCTCCTGATGGGTGAACGGTGCGTGCAGCTCAGCCACGTCGATCCCGTCGGGGCGATGCCCATGAGCGCCTGCGGCGCGGGCCGCGCAGGCCAACCCCGCGGCGGTCGCGGACGGCACGGCCAGCAGGTCCCTCGCGCCCAGCGCCCCCGAGTCGATCCGGTGCTCGAACCCGGTGATCCAGGCCGGCCGCGCGCACAGCTCCCTGGCCCGGTCCGCGGCCGCGATGATCACCACCGCCGCCCCGTCGCCGACCGGGGCGCAGTCGTGCGCCCGCAGCGGTTCGGCGACGTAAGGCCGCTCGAGCAACTCCGAAATCGTGACGTGCCCGGACACCTGGGCCTGCGGGTTGGACTGCGCCGCCGTCTGGCTGCGCGCGGCCACCGTCGCCATGTCCTTCTCGGTCCACCGCCCGGCGTCCAGGCCCAGCCGGGCCTGCAGCGCCGCGATCGACACCGAGTCCGGCCACAGCGGCGCGACCAGGTACGGGTCCAGCTGTAGGGCCAGCACCCGCCGCAGCTGCGCCCCGGACGACTTGCCGAAGCCGTAGGCCAGCGCGATCTCCGCCTCGCCGGTCAGGATCTTCACCCAGGCCTCGTACAGCGCCCAGGCGGCGTCCATCTCCACGTGCGATTCCATCGCCGGCGGGACCGCGCCGATCGCGTCGACCGCCTGCACGAACGAGAACGCCCGCCCGGCCAGGTAGTCCGAGGACCCCGAGCACCAGAACCCGATGTCGGCCTTGGTCAGCCCGGTGGCCCGGAACACCTCGGCGAAGATCGGCACCAGCATCTCCACCCCGCTGGTCGTGACGTCCTCGCGCACCCGGCACGGCGTCTGCGCGAACCCGACTACCGCGACGCCGGTCACAGGTCCCTCGCATAGGTCTCATAGGCCGCGTCCGGCTCCCCGGTCGGCGCGAAGTGGCTGATCCCCGAGTCGCTCCACACGGCCCGGACCCGCAGGCCCATCCGCACCTCGCTCGGCTCGCAGCCCAGGATGAGGTGCTGGAACGCGATGTCCGCCCCGTCCAGCAGCACGGCTGCCGCCACGTAGGGCGGCGTCACGCGCTGCCCGGGATAGGCCACGTTCACCACGCAGAACGTCGTCACCGTTCCGGTATCGGGCAGTTCCACCTCCTCCTGGGTGGGCACCCCGTCGGCCGGGCACGTGCCCCGGGGCGGCACGTACACGTGCCCGCACACGCCGCACCGCTGCCCCAGAAGCCGGTGGTCGGCCAGCCCGCGCAGGTAGGCGCTCTCTCCGGGCGAAGCGGTGTGCATGTAGCTCAGCCGCACCGGCGTGATCGTCCCGGTCACCGCGCCCGCTTCCTCGGCCGCGCCCGCCTCCTCGGCCGCGTTCACCCCGTGACACGGCTCGAAGCAGGCGATATCCCGGATGCTGCCGACCCGGCTCGCGGCCCAGCGGGTCCGGACCCGCAGTCCCGTCCGCATCGCGGCCGCCGACCCCGCGTCCACCGCGTGCAGCATCGTGGTGTCCGCGCCGTCCAGCCGGATCAGCGCCCAGGCGAACGGCCCGGCCAGCGGCTGGCCCTCCAGCGGCTCCGGCATCCAGGACCAGCTGACCACGGTGCCCTCCGGCCCGACCTCGGTCAGTTCGCCCGGCGGCGCCGAGCCCACCGGGTCGTACTCGAACGGCGGCGCGTGCACCCGCCCGTCGGCGCCGCGGGCGCCGAGGATGCGCCGGCCGGCCAGGGCGGTCATAAACTCGCTCAGCACCGGCCCGAGCGAACGCGTGTAGTCGAACTCGATCTCCAGCGGAGCCCGCAGCGGATGATCCACCCGCCGATTATAGAACGTGTTCTAGTTCTCGGTCAGGGCCAGATCCGGCCGCCTGACCCGCCCGGCCGCCCGGCCCAGGTCCGGCCCGGCCACCTTGTCGCCCAATAGAACGTGTTCTAGATTAAGGCCCGTGACTGTTGTGGGCCTGTGGGCCATCGCCGCGGCCGCCCCCGGCCGGACCGCCATTTTCGAACCGAACGGACCGGCGGTCAGCTACGCGGGACTGGCCGCGCGCTCCGACCGGTACGGCCGGGGCCTGCAGGCCCTCGGGCTACGCGCCGGCGACACCGTGGCCGGGCTGCTGCCGAACGGCACGGACGCGCTCGCCCTGTTCTTCGCGGCGGCGCAGACCGGGCTGTACGTCGTTCCGGTGAATTGGCACCTGACCGCGGCCGAGGTGGCCTACATCCTGGCCGACAGCGGCGCCCGGGCGTTCGTGGCCCACGAGCGGTTCGCCGGTGTCGCGGTGGCGGCCGCCGAGGAAGCCGGGCTCGATCCCGGGGCCAGGTTCGCCGTCGGCGAGGTGCCCGGGTTCGCGCCGCTGGCCGCGCTCGGCGCGGACGGGCCCCAAAACTCCGGGCGGCCCGAGCCGCGCACGGCGGGCGCCCCCATGATGTACACCTCGGGTACCTCGGGCCGGCCCAAGGGCGTGCGCCGCCCGCTGACCGGCGAGGACCCGGACAAGGTGCCGCCCACCGCCGGCTGGTTCTTCGGGCTGTTCGGTCTCGCGCCGCTCGACGATCACGTGCACCTGTGCTGCTCGCCGCTGTATCACACCGCGGTGCTGAACTTCGCCACGATCTCCCTCCAGCTCGGCCACCCCGTCGTGCTGATGGACCACTTCGAGCCGGCCGAGCTGCTCGCCCTGGTCGAGCGGCACCGGGTGACCCACACGCACATGGTGCCCATCCAGTTCCGCCGGCTGCTCGCGCTGCCGCAACCGGTGCGCGACCGGTACGACGTGTCCTCGCTGCGGTGCGTGATCCACAGCGCCGCGCCCTGCCCGCCGGACGTCAAGCGCCGGATGATCGAGTGGTGGGGGCCGGTGGTGACCGAGTACTACGCGGCCAGCGAGGGCGGCGGGACCGCCATCACCGCCCGGGAGTGGCTCGAGCGGCCCGGGTCCGTGGGCCGGGCGTGGCTCGGCACCGAGGTGCGGGTGCTGGACGACGAGGGCGACGACGCCCCGCCCGGCCAGCGCGGGCTCGTCTACATGCGCATGGGCAGCTCGACCTTCGACTACCACCAGGACGAGGAGAAGACCAGGGCCTCGCGGGCCCGGGGCATGTTCACCGTCGGGGACATCGGCTACCTCGACGCGGACGGCTACCTGTACCTCTGCGACCGCAAGAGCGACATGATCATCTCCGGCGGGGTCAACATCTACCCGGCCGAGATCGAATCCGCGCTGTCCGGGCACCCCGCGGTCGCCGACGTCGCCGTGTTCGGGATTCCGCACGACGACTGGGGTGAGGAGATCAAGGCCGTGGTCCAGCCCGCCGCCGGGGCCGAGCCCGGCCCGGCCCTGACCGCCGACCTGCTGGCCTACCTGGGCGAGCGGGTGGCCAGGTTCAAGCTGCCCCGGACCATCGACTACGTGCCCGAGCTGCCCCGCGACCCCAATGGCAAGCTCTACAAGCGCCGTCTCCGCGACCCCTACTGGGCCGGCCGCGACCGCGCCATCTGACCCCCGCCACCGGTGCCCACCGGGGCGCTCGCCTCGGTGGGCCGGATACGTCAGCTCCGTACCGGGTCGCGGCTGAACAGCTTCCTGGCCCACAGGTAGCTGCCCAGCGCGATCGCGAGGCTCCACGCGATCGCGATGGCGGCGTTGTGACCGATCGGTCCGCCGGTGAGCAGGCCACGTGCCGTGTCGATTACCGGGGTGAACGGCTGGTACTCGGCGAACCAGCGGATCGCCGCCGGCATCGAGGCCGTCAGCACGAAGCCGCTGCCCAGGAACGGCAGGACGATGAGCGGCGTCGGCGCGTTGCTGGCCGCCTCGACGGTCTTGGCGGCCAGACCGAGGGCGACCGAGAGCCAGGTCAGCGCGAAGGCGAACAGGATCAAGATCGCGGCGGCGGCGAGCCAGTGCGCTGCGCTGGTCGTGGCGCGGAAGCCGGTGAGCAGTGCGATCGCGGTCACGGCCACCATCCCGAGCACGGTCTGGATCACTCCGCGGCCGACATGGCCGGCCAGCATGCTGACCCGCGCGATTGGCATCGTGCGGAACCGGGCCATGATGCCTTCGGTCATGTCGCTGGCCACGGAGACCGCGGTGGCGGTCGAGGCCGCGACCGCGGTCAGCGCGATGATGCCGGGGGTGATGAAGGTGGCGTAGGCGGCCCGGCCGGTGTGGCCTGCCGGGCCGACCGTCCCGCCCAGGATGTACACGAACAGCAGCAGGAACAGCACCGGCATGAGGACCATGAAGGCGATCATCGACGGGTAACGGAGCATGTGCTTGAGGTTGCGGCGCAGCATCGTGGCCGAGTCGGCCAGCGCGGCGGTCATCATCGGGAGGTCTCCTGTGGGGTCTCAGTGGCCGGTCAGGGTGAGGAAGACGTCGTCGAGGTCGGGGGTGTGCACGGTCAGCTCGGCGACGTCGATGCCGTGATCCTCGAGCCGAGCCAGGATGCCGCGCAGTTCTGGGACGCTGCCGCCGGTGGGGACCTCGAGGGTGAGCGCCTCCTCGTCGGCCTGGACAGTGCTGGCCTGGCCGGCTGTGCCGGCGGGCGGCGAGATGACCGCGCGGGCCTGGCCGAGCGCGGCCGCGTCGGCGAACCTGAGCCGGATTCCTCCGCCCGGAATCATGCGCTTGAGCTCGTCCGGCGTGCCCTGGGCGATGAGCGTGCCGTGATCCAGCAGCGCGATCTGGTCGGCGAGTTGGTCGGCCTCCTCCAGGTACTGGGTGGTGAGGAAGATCGTGACACCGCTGCGGGCCAGGTCCTTGACGATCTGCCACACCGTGCGGCGGCTGCGCGGGTCCAGGCCGGTGGTCGGCTCGTCGAGGAAGATGATCCGCGGGTTGCTGACCAGGGTCATCGCCAGGTCGAGCTTGCGCTGCATGCCGCCGGAATAGGTCGTGGCCAGCTGGCCCGCCGCCTCGGTCAGCTCGAACTGCTCGAGCAGCTCCTGGGCCCGCGCGTTGGCCCGGGCGCGGCCCAGGTGGTACAGGTCCGCCATCATCATCAGGTTCTCCCGGCCGGTCAGCAGCTTGTCCACCGCCGAGTACTGGCCGGTGACGCCGATCACCTCCCGGACCCTGGCCGGCTCCCGGTTCAGGTCGTAGCCGGCCAGCGTGGCTTGACCGCCGTCCGGGTGGATCAGCGTGGACAGGATCTGGACCGTGGTGGTCTTGCCGGCGCCGTTCGGGCCGAGCAGAGCGAAGACCGTACCCGGCTGGACCGCCAGGTCGATGCCGTCCAGTACCACGTGCTCGCCGTAGGACTTGCGCAGGCCGATCGCCGTTATCGCCGGGCTCGCCTGCGGGCTCGGGGAGCTCATGTCGTCTCCAACTTGCTTTCGTTCACCCTTAATGTTTCCGATCAAACAAACGCTACGTTGCGTTTCAGAATTCGTCAACAACTAATCACGGTGAAGCGGGCATTCTCGCGGCTAAACTCTCTCAAATCGTTGCGTTAATTGCTATGACTTAACGCAACGACGCAACAGAATGTGTTGCAATGAGCTTGAGCTGGAGGCATACTTTGCAACGAGGCGCGCACGAGGAGGACCGTTGCCCGGAGGCAGGCTGACGCAGGAGGATCGGCGGCGGATTGCCGCCTGGCTCAGCGAAGGACTCTCGCACGCCGAGATCGGGCGGCGGCTGTCCCGGCCGACGTCCACGATCACCCGGGAGGTCAATCGCAACCGCGGGTCAGCGGGTTACCAGCCCGATCAGGCCCAGCGGGCCACCCGGCAGCGCGCCCATCGCCGCCATCCGGCCCCCGCGCCGGCGGCGCCCCCGGCTGATCTCCCCGTGGACGGGCGCGATCCGGTCGCGGTGAGCGAGTTCGAGCAGCGCTTCACCGAGGTGATGGTGCAGATGGGAATGCCGAGAATGATCTCCCGGGTGCTCACCTGCCTGACGACGGCCGACTCCGGGAGCATGACGTCGGCCGAGCTGGTCCGGCGGCTCCAGGTGAGCGCGGCCTCCATCTCCAAGGCGATCGCTTTCCTGGAAGGCCAGCATCTCGTCCGGCGGGAACGGGACGGGCGGCGCGAACGGTACGTGGTCGACGACGACGTGTGGTACCGGGCCTCGGTGGCCACCGCCGCGACCAACATCGCGTTCGCCGAGACGGCTCTGGCCGGCGCCGAGGTCCTCGGCCCGGACACCCCGGCGGGTGCCAGGCTCGCCGACTCGGGCCGGTTCCTCAGGTACCTGAGCGAGGACCTCCTGCGCCACGTCGAATACTGGCACGCCGCGATCACCGGGCGCGGCCCCGCTGAGACCGGCGAGCCGCCGCACCGGGACGACGCGGCTCCGAGTGCCTGAATGATTGCTTCCGCGGCGGGGCCGTGTTCGCCGAGGGTTTGCGGCAGCAGGGCCGAAGTCGGCGGCGGGCCCAGGCTAGCCGCTGGCCCGGCGGCGCACCGGTTTACTTCTGACCGCGAGTCTCAGCTGACGCAGAACTCGTTGCCTTCAGGGTCGTTCATGACGACGTAGTAGATCGGGTCCTCCGGGTCGTCGTGCTGGGTCCGGCGTTCCACGCTGGCGCCCAGCCCGGCCAGCTCGGCGACCTTCGCCTCGACGATCTCGATCCGCCGCTCCAGCGGCAGCGCGTTGTCACGGCCGGTGGGGTAGAGGTCAAGGTGGAGCCGGTTCTTCCCCGCCTTCATCTCGGGCACTTCCTGGAACCAGATCGGCGGGCGCAGCCCGGCCGGGTCGAAGAGCCGGTCGCTGAAGGCTGCCTCCTCGCCCAGCCGGGCGCGGTAGTGCGCGTGCCAGGTCGTTTCCGGCTCGGCCGGCGGTACCGGCTGGTAGCCCAGCGCCTGCGCCCAGAACCGCGCGAGCAGGGCCGGGTCGTTCGCGTCGATCGTCAGCTGCCAGAACACCATGCTCCAACGCTAGACCCGGCCCGGGCGGGGGCCAGATCAGACCGGGTTCTGCTAGGACCCGGGTCGGGGAAGCTAGTTGACCTCTGCCGGCCCCGAGTCAGTACCCGCCTTCGCTATCAGCCGGCCGGCGCGGGCGTTCAGTTTCCAGCCTTCCGGAACTGGTGCACCTGCGGGCCACTTGGCGTCGGTGAGGGTCGCTTCGGTCAGGGTTGCGCCGCCGAGGTCCGCGCGGGTGAGATCCGTGCGGAAGAGGCGCGCGCTGGTGAGGTCCGCGCCGCCGAGGTCCGCGCCGACGAGGGTTGCTTCGGTGAGGTCCGCGCCGCCGAGGAACGCGCGGGTGAGGTCTGCGCGGGTCAGGGTCGCGCGGGTCAGGGTCGCGGCGTGCAGGTCCGCGCCGCGGAGATCCGCGCCCCGGAGGGTCGCCTCGGTAAGGTCCGCGCCGCCGAGGTCCGCGCTGCGGGGAGTCGCTTCGGTGAGGTCCGCGCGAGTCAGATCTGCGTCACGGAGGGTGGTGCCGGTGAGGTCCGCGCGGATGAGATCCGCGTCACGGAGGGTGGCCTCGGTGAGGTCCGCGCCGCCGAGGTTCGCGCCGGTGAGGTCCGCCCCGGTGAGGTCCGCGCCGTTGAGGTGCATTGGTTGTATGTCGCGCCTTGCATCCCGGCGCCCGAGCACGGTGACGGCGGCCTGAACATCGGGTCTTGTGAATCGTTCCTGTTGTCGGCCACCGGTACGGAATCGTCCTCGCCAGGTGATCCACGTCGCTCTTGGGGAATCTGGTGTCGGCCACTGCTCGCGTGAGTGCTCGCGGACGAACGCGGTAAGTACCTCCATCACCGTCGGGTGGTCTCGTGCCGAGTCGCGGGCGATGCCCTCCAGGGCGTAGATGCCGCCAATCCGCACATCGAGCTCCTTGGAGCCGAGCTGCTCGATGGCTTTGCTGTAGCGGTCGGTCACCTGCCCTCTGCGCAACAGGACCAAGATCCGCGCGGTGAACAACAGCGCGGCCGCCGCGAGCAGGCCGACTCCAAGCATCAGCAACCGCCCCCGCGCGTCGTCCCGGGCCGTCTGCAGAAGCGGTCCCTTGGCCGAGCCGACGTCATAATGCGCGAGCCAGTCCGCCGCAGGCACGAACAGCACCCATGCCAGGGCCAGCGCCAGCACAGCAGCGGCGATTCCGCCTACCAGCCATCGGACGCCCCGCGGCCAAGCAGCCCAGTTCAACACGTGCAAGACGTTAGGGGAAGAGGTTGCCGTTTGCTAGGGCCACGAGTAAGGCGCCTCGGCCATCACCACGACCCCCAGACCACCCCCGGACCCGCTAGTGCCGCACTCCAGGGCGCTGTGCCGGACTCCTGGCCCGCCCGGTGACCAAACGATCGCACAGCGTGGCTCACCTCACCACCCAGACCGGCGGTGAATACGGGGTACCGAGTGCTGTGACTACTTACGTTCGCCCTCGTCGCCGGCGATGGCGCCCGTTGCTGGTGCCGGTGAGTGCCGTGATGCGGGAGCGTCCAATAGTGCGGAGATTCCGGCTTACGCGGAGGATCCGGGCGACGATAGCAGCCATTTTTCTCCGTTAAGGTCGGATCTTCCGCGATAATGTGACTGTAGCTCGTACTTGTGACCTAAGTAGTGTTGCTGATCAGCTCAGTGGCCGCAAGAGACCTGAAC
>Ga0187781_10003441_pt1 | contig 11885 bp, 7 predicted proteins | sample 0715_SJ02_MP02_2_FD_132447 | JGI IMG/M metagenome (GOLD analysis project Ga0187781, IMG submission 132447) | Tropical peat soil microbial communities from peatlands in Department of Meta, Colombia - 0715_SJ02_MP02_20_MG | ecosystem: Environmental > Terrestrial > Soil > Wetlands > Peat | place...
GCTCGAAAGAATGAAGCAAGTGGAGTCCATGGGCAAAGAGGCAAGGGCCACTCCACCCGAAGAGCCTCCCGAAGGCCTGCCTCAACTTGAGCCCGCCAAGGGGACGCACAGTTTTCATTTCCTGACCGATGTGCAAAGCGCCTACGAGCAGGTAGCCGCCGCCTTCGGCGTGAAAGCCACGTTTGATCCCGAACTCCCCGGGCGAGCCGTAAAATTGCGGCTTGACGACGTCGATTTCGAAACCGCGATGAAGGTCCTGACCGCCGAATCCGGCACTTTCTGGAAGGCGATTGATACCAACCGGATTTTTGTGGCGGCGAACACGACGGAAAAACGCAAGGCCTATGAAGCCGAGATTGAGCAAACCTTTGTCCTTCCTGAATCGGTCACTCCCACGGAATTGTCTGACGTCGCAAAGACGGTTCGCGATCTCACCGGTTCGACGCGCGTTCAGCAGTCGCTCCTCTCCCACAGCTTGAGCATCCGGGACACCGTTCAACGAGTCCGGCTTGCCGGCGCTATCGTCAAGAATCTCGAGCAGTCTCACGCGGAGGTGCTCCTCGACATGGAGTTCCTCGAAGTGGACCGTAACAAGGCCACGCAACTCGGTATCACTCCGCCCCCCAATTTGAAGGTTTATTCCGTTCCCCCGAATCTGGTTTCGGCACTGCGAACCGCGCCCAGTTATACTGCGTTGCTGACACTCCTGGCCTCCGTCTTCGGTACGGTGGCCACAGGCGGGCTCAGCAGTCTTGCCTCCGCTATTCCCCCCTTTGGCGCGTTCGGCGGCGGTAAGACGACCTTCCTACTCACCCTTCCCACGATATCTGCGCAGTTCTCGGATTCTCTTTCTCTGGTCCGCACCGGCCGCCAAGTCCTGATGAGGGCGGAAAATGGGAAACCCGCCACATTCTTTGTCGGCGAACGGTATCCCGTCACGCTTTCGCTGCTTTCCGCTAGCTTGGGTAGCGGGGGACTCACGCCTAGCATCGGTGGTGTTTCGACTCCCATCCAATCAGAGCAATTCACGGTAGGCCAGGGACCCGTGGCCATGGTCACAGCGGACTTGCGGCAAAGCGGCACGCAAGACCTCGTCGTCGTCAATCAGGTCGACAATTCCCTCACCGTTCTGCTGAATCAGGGAGTCGTGGTTGTCTCTCAATTCGCTCAGGCCCCGGGTTCGCCAATCATTTTGGGGCCTGCGGCTTCCAGTTCGACACCAGCCGGTATCACCAGTCCCGCGGTGTCTCTTACCGTCACCAACGCTGCGCTGCAGTCCATTGCCATTACGCCTCCAGTAGCCTCGGTCGCTACTCGCGGAACGCAACAGTTTTTTGCCATCGGTACCTTCAGCGACGGCACCACGCAGGATATAACCTCGGACGTCACCTGGGCTTCCTCGAACACGGCTGTTGCCACCATCGGTTCACAGACCGGCTCCGCCCTGGGCATTGGACCCGGCACAACAACAATCACGGCAACACTTGGAAATATCGCCAGTAGCGCGGCAACCCTAAATGGAACTTCTGCCACGTTGCAATCGATTGCCATTTCTCCCGCCACCGCTTCCGTCGCACGCAACGGCACCTTACAATTCTTTGCCACCGGCACTTTCAGTGACGGGACGCAGGACGACGTCACCACGAGCGCCACCTGGGCTTCCTCCAACAACAGCATCGCGACTATTGGCATTGGTTCTGGTTTGGCCCGAGGCTTGACGGCAGGCTCCACGCAAATCAAGGCCACACTGGGCAGCGTGAACAGTCCAGTTGCAAACCTCACGGTCAGTTCTGCGACGTTGAAATCGATTGCCGTGACTCCGGTGAACCTCTCCATCGCGGGAAGCACATCGATCGCCTATACGGCTACGGGAACCTACAGCGATGGCAGCACGCAGGACATATCTGCAAGCGTGGCCTGGGCTTCTTCGAAAACCTCTGTCGCTACGATTGGCGCTAGTTCCGGAGTCGCTACCGGCGTTTCCCCGGGCACGACCTCCATCACCGCCACCCAGGGTGGCGCAGGAAGTCCCGCGGCCATCGCCGTAGGAAGCATCAACTCCCTTACGGATTCCATTCCCGATCTTGTTGTCGCCTCGCAAATCAACAACTCCGTGACTGTCCTTATCGGCAATGGTGACGGGACCTTCACGAATCCCAAGCAGGCAATTAGTTACAGTGTAGGGAACCAGCCAAGCGGGATCGTACTCGGAACTTTCAACTCCAACAACAATGGCAATCTCGGCTTCGTTGTCACCAACTTCGCAGACAACAGCTATTCCGTCTTCAATGGCAACGGCGATGGCACCTTCACCGAAGTGAAGGGTTCGCCCTTCCATCTGGCTGCCAACGAGATTGGCCCGATCGCCATCACCACCGGTGACTTCAATGGCGACGGCCGACCCGATCTCGCCATTGTCAACCAGACCAGCAACAACGTCACGGTTCTGGAAGGCAACGGCGACGGCACATTCACCGAATTCACCAGATCCCCTCTAGCCGTGGGCCACTTTCCTGTGGCGATTGCCAACGGGACTCTGGCGGGAAGCACCGGGCCCGGCTTGGCCATCGCCAACCACGACGATAATTCCATCACTGTCTATCTGGGGAATGGTGACGGCACATTCAATCTCTCCTCGCAATCACCCTTGGCGACCACCAGCAACCCCGGCGGCGTGACCATAGCCGATTTTGGCGGCGCTTCCACGGGTGGCATCGCCGCTACCGAACAAGGGACTGGCACCGTCATCGTTTATATTGATATCGGCAGCGGCCTTTTCACGCAAGCTTTGGAACCGCCGGCGGGTACGAACCCTCTGGCTATCGTCACCGGGGATTTCACCGGCAATCCTCTGCCTGATATTGCTGTCACCAACGACATCGCGGGTTCCGATGGTCAGGTCACTCTGCTCGTCAGTCCGACCAGTGCCATCGCCGGCTCCGCTGTTCCGCAGACACCCTATCCCGGTTCGGAGTTTGTCGACATCGGCTTGAAGGTAAAGGCCACCCCGTATGTCCATCCGGACGACGAAGTCACTCTGCAAATGGAATACGAGATCAAGGCTCTGGCCGGCTCGAACTTCAACGGCATTCCTGTCATTTCCAATGAATCCATGACGCAAACCATCCGCCTTAAGGAAGGAGAAACATCGATTATCTCCGGCCTGCTTGATGAGGAGCAAAGCAAATCCCTCACGGGCATCCCCGGCCTGGCACAAATCCCCTACGCAGGCTACCTGTTTGGTTCCCACAACGATTCCTATACAAACAACGAGCTGTTGATCCTGATCACCCCACGGAAGTTGCGCCTGCCCCTGCGTGAGTCACGCGATGTTTACGCTGGCCGAGGCGACGCTGGTGGTCCTGGCGCTTCTGGTGCCGGCGCGACTCCTCCGCCACCCACAAGACCGGAAGAGCGCGGGCCCGAAGAACCTGCGCCGGCAAATCCGCCGGAGGCCGCCCCCGCTGCTCCCACGCCCCCGGGGCAACCGGCTCCTCAGCCGCCAACCGTGCCGCAACCAAACCCGAACCCGGACAATCCTCCGCCCCAGTCTCCGCCCCCCAATCGCCCCGAGCCATGATTTGCTCTTTTTCGCAAAGCCAGGCGGCTTGCAGTGGCCGAACTTCAGATCGGCCAGAATGGAACGCTGGCTTTCATGCCAGCCTTTTCGATGTAGCATTCTCTCCCGTGTTCGCCGAAGAAGTGGTTGGCACCGGGGGTTGGGGCTTTAGAACATAGAGTCGAAAGGGAAAACGGGCTTCACCCCGTGAGGAGTTGCTGTTAAACCGTCAGCCGCCGCCGAGCCACCGATTCCAGAATCGCCAGGGGCGACCTCTGCGGCTCGACAAGCGCCGCCTGCGGAACCAGGAATGTCTGTTCCAGAGCATACTGTCCGGAAAGTACCGCATGGCTCACCCCATCGGTAAAGACCATCCACGAGGAATTCGGCGGAAATTCCCAGCGATTTTTCGGAGTCGTCTCCTGAAAGTTAGCGTCTTCCTTCATCGCATTGTGACAGCGGTGCATCATGTCATCGTACGGCGAGCGGTTCGCGTTCCGCAGATGCAACGCCCTGCCGACAGCGTAAACACCCCTAAGCAGAGGATTATGGGCCGACGGAACCAGCCCAACGGATTTCGCCATTCGCGGCCCGAACGCCTCAAAAGTCTGCGAAGTCAGCCACACGCGGTTCCGTGCCGGATTTATGTTCGTGAAAAATCGTAAGATGCGCGCCCCGTTCGTCGGCCGCGTCGGGAACGAGTCGAAATGCAGCAGATCGTTCCTCGCGTGGAGCCGCGCCGGGCGGCCCTCTTCCTCAATCGGGCGAAAACTCGCAAACTCCAGTTTCCATTTCTTCGCATAGGGAGCCAGAAACCCTGTCAGGAATTCCACGGACTTCCGCGAGTAATCCTGCAGGACGCGGCGCAGTTTTTCCGCTTCCTCCTCTTCGCTTCGGTCCAGCCCTGTAACCCTGTCTTCCAGTGGCCGGTAAGCAATATTCTTGTGATAAGCGGAACTCGATTGTTTGCGCCCCAGCAGCAGGTCCCGGTCTTCGCCGGCAATTGCAATCGGCGTTGGAGACAGAAGCACGATGTCTCCACGCTCAAGGCTTCGGCAGGCCTCCCGGGCGCGCGCCTCAGGCCAGTCTCCCGGCCCGAACGGCCCTTCGATCCGAATCATCCGGCTAAAACCCGGCGCAGCGCTCATCTCCGGTACGGAAGCTGCATTCATCCACGTTTCTCCTCTTGATGGAAGACCTCGCTTCCGGTCGGCGAGCGGTGGCTCTAACCACCGTGACACTCGTCCCATCCATCAGAAAGGGCTTCAGCCCGAGAATCGCCTTTTCCCTACGGCAACGGATCGAAAACCACCACCGGCTGATACGTGCGCGGAACCACCGCCTCCGCAATCGCAATCAGTTTATTATCCTGGCTGAAGACCCGCAATCGCGGCGCGTGCGCGGCGGCGCTTTCAAGTTGTGTCGTCGCTCCGGGAGGCAATTCCACCCTTCCCGGCTGCAACTGCGACAGCACTACATTGAACTTCCCACCGTGGCGTACTTTCTTCTCGAGCACCGGCAGGACGTTCGTTCTCGGATAATCCGGCAAAAGATTTTCGAGTGAAATCAGGCAGCTTTGCAATCTTCCCTCTCGTGCGGCCTCGGCCAATTCCTCCAGTTCGATCGCCTGATCCAGCGAAAACTCGCCCACCGCCGTGCGGCAGATTTCGCATAAGTACGCCCCGCAGCCGATCTTCTGTCCCATGTCGTGCGCCAGGGATCGAATGTATGTGCCCGATGAGCACTCAATCGAAAACCGCGCCACGGGTCCTTCGATCTCTTGCAAGCGGTATTCGAAGACTTCGACGCTCGCCGGTCTCAATTCTACCATCTGCTTCTTTCGCGCCAGTTCGTAAGCAGGCCGTCCATGCACTTTCTTCGCCGAAAAAATCGGCGGGATCTGCTCAAATCGCCCTACCGATTCCGCCGCCAGCCGTTCGACCAGTTCGCGATCCAGTACCGGCGCTGTGTCCGGCCCCGCGGCAACGCCTTCTGAATCATATGTATTGGTCGCGTAGCCGAAGCGGAATGCCGCGTTGTAGCGCTTGCGCCGGCCCGTATAGAAACGCACTAGCCGTGTCGCTTTCCCGAGCAGCAGCACAAGCACCCCAGTCGCCAGCGGATCGAGCGTCCCCAGATGCCCGATCTGCCGGAATCCCGCGAGGTGCCGCAACGCGTCCACAATATCGTGCGACGTCTTGCCCTGTGGCTTGTTGATCACCAGGGCGCCGTCAAACGGTGCGGGTTTTGGTTGTCGTGCCATGACGGAATTTGTTTTATCCGACCTCCAATCCGAAACTGTCACTTCGCGGGACAGCTGTATAGTGGCGTCTTCCAAGGCGGGTGTTTTCGTCCGCCTCATTTCCAAGTGCTTCCTTCCGAACGGAGTCCGTGGAGTGAGAAATCTCTCTTCTCACTTCGCCCGCAAATACGAACCCTTCCTGTTCACGAATTCGCTTCAGGCGTGGACGGCTTCTCCTGCTTCTCCGCCTTCATCTGCTTCAGAAGCTGCTCGATTCGCTCCATGTGTTCCTGCGAGAGGTCCAGCGAGAAGTGCAGATCGGGCAGCCGCCTCAGTTGCAATCGTTCGATCAGCTCGTGCCGGATAAACCCCGAGGCGTGCTCCAGCGCCTTGATTGCGTCGGCTTGCTCTTTGGCATTTTCCGTCCGCACGCTGACGAATACCCGCGCGTGCTTCATGTCCGGTTGCACGCGAACTTCGCTGACGCAAACATTCCCTTCGAGTCGCGGGTCTTTCAACTCTCCCGCAAGCATGGCATTGATCTCGTGGGCGATCTCCTCGCCGACTCGTTCATGTCGATGATGGTCTGGGCTCATGAGAATGGCGTCCTATTGTGGCAGATTCGATCCCGTGTCCGCGTGCTTCTGTAGTGGCAAAATCCTGGATCGGCCAGAATTCATCTCTGGTCTATGCTCTCGGCAGCCCCTTCATCCCGCCGTCCTCACAAGAAATCCACATCATGCGAGACGAGCAGCGGCCCCAGAATCTTGTCCGCCTCCCGCAGAACCAACTGCAAAGACTCTTCCACATGCTGCTCGGCGTTTGACAACGTTACCACGCCCACTACCGATCGATTCCACAGATCGTGAAAATCCAGCTCTGCCACCGCCACATTGAAGTGTCCGCGCAAACGCTCCTTCAGTCCGCGCAAGATTTGACGCTTGTCCTTCAGCGAATGGGCTTCGGGCAGGTGCAATTCGAGCGTTAGCAGTCCAACCGGCATGGTGATTCATCCCCGGACGGCCGTGCCCGGGCTTCGACACCTAGCGCTACTTTCGGGCGGGAACCGACCCTTGTGCGGCGGCCTCGGCGGCGGATAGCTTTACCACCTGGAAGCATTCCAGAACGTCACCAATCTTCACATCGTTGAAATTGGCGACCCCGATACCGCACTCAAATCCGGTGCGGACCTCGTTCGCGTCATCCTTGAATCGCTTCAGTGAACTCAGTTTGGAGGTGTAAATCACGGTTCCGTCGCGCACCACGCGGACCTGCGCGTCCCGCTTCATGATTCCGTCGAGCACATAGCAGCCGGCGACCGTGCCCGCACCCTTCACGCGGAACGTGTTCCGCACTTCGGCGCGTCCGAGATAGTTCTCCTGGACCACCGGCTCCAGCAACCCCTCCATCGCCTTCTTGATTTCGTCGGACACTTCATAAATGATGTTATGGGTCCGGATATCCACGTTTTCCTGCTGCGCCAGGTCGGCCGCCTTGCGGTCTGGGCGTACGCCAAAAGCGATAATGATGGCCCCGGATGCGCTCGCGAGCAGCACGTCGTTTTCGGTCACCGCACCCACGCCCGCGCTGATGATCTTCAGCTTTACCTGCTCGGTCGAAAGCTTCGGCAGCATCTCTTCCAGAACTTCTGCCGAGCCCTGCACGTCCGCCTTGATCACAATCGGAAGCTCTTTGACTTCGCCCGCCTTCAGTTGCTCGTGCAACTGATCGAGCGTGATGCGCGCACCGGCACTCGCCCGCAGAGCAGCGTCGCGCTGCTTCGATTGGCGGAATTCCACTACATGCCGGGCCTTGGCTTCATCCGTCACCTGGAAGTGGTCGCCCGCCTCCGGCACACCCTGCAGACCGAGCACTTCCACCGGCGTGGAAGGCGGCGCATCCTTCACAGCCCGCCCGCGGTCGTCAAACATGGCGCGCACTTTACCGAACACAGAGCCGGCAATGAAAAAGTCGCTGGTGTTCAGCGTTCCGTTCTGCACCAGAATCGTCGCCACCGGCCCGCGTCCCTTATCCACACGAGACTCGAGCACCGTCCCGCTGGCCGGCGCCTCCGGATTGGCCTTCAACTCGCGCAAATCCGCCACAAGCAAAATGATCTCGAGCAACTTGTCCAGATTCTTTTTCTGTTTTGCGGAAACTTCCACGAATTCCGTCTCGCCGCCCCACTCCGCGGGCATCAAGCCCAAATCCGTCAATTGCCGCTTCACACGTTCGGGCTGCGCTTCCGGCTTATCGATCTTGTTTACCGCCACGATGATCGGCACGCTCGCTGCCTTCGCGTGGTCAATGGCTTCGCGCGTCTGCGGCATCACACCGTCATCCGCCGCCACCACCAGCACAACAATGTCTGTCACTTTGGCGCCGCGCGCGCGCATCCGTGTGAACGCCTCGTGGCCGGGCGTGTCCACAAACACTACGCTCCGGTCGCCTACCTGCACCTTGTAGGCGCCAATATGCTGCGTGATGCCGCCGGCTTCGCCCGCCGCCACATCCGCCGCGCGAATGCCGTCCAACAAACTGGTCTTTCCGTGGTCGACGTGGCCCATCACCGTCACCACCGGCGGCCGCGGCTTCAGGTTCTCCTTGGTCTCTTCCTTCGCGACCTCCAGAACCATCTCCTCTTCGAACGAGACCACGCTCACTACGCCGTTGAACGCCTGCGCCAGGTCCGTCGCGGTCTGCACGTCCAGCGCCTGGTTGATGCTTGCAAACACGCCTCGGTCCAGCAGCGTCTTCAACAAATCCTTCGCGCGCACATCCAGCTTTTCCGCCAGCTCGCGGATCGTGATTCCTTCCGTCAATGTCACTTCGCGCGGCGGACGTGGCTCCGCCGGCGCTGTCGCCACCGCGGCCACGCCTCGTCCCGCGGCGCCAGGTCGCTGCCTCGTCGGATGCAGTTTCCGCTCGCCTTCCATCTCGCGCTTGTCGACCATCGGCCGTTGCCGTTGTGTCGGCCGGCGCGTATAGAGGGGTTTTCCTGGCTCCGCCTTCGGCGGCATCTTGTCCGGAAGCGGCGGTAGCATCGCCGGTCGTCCCGGCGTGCGCGGGCCCGGCCGCGAACCCGATGGCACGGCCCCCGGCCGTTGCCCCCAGGGACGCCCCTGTCCTTGCCCACCGGGACCTCCGGGGCCACCCGGCCCTCCCGGACGCGGAGTAAAAGGACGCCCGCCCTGTTGAGGCCGCATGGGCTGTCCGGGGCGAGGTCCACTCGGACGCTCGCCGCGTGGTTCTGTTCCGGGAATTGGGCCACGGTTGCCGCCCGTCGGCATTGGCGGGCGCACGGGCATCGCTGGACGAGCGGTCAGCGCTGGCGCTCCACCCGCGGGCTTCGCAGCCATGGGCTGCGTGCCGGCACCGGGCTGTGGCGGACGAACTCGTGGTGGTACTCCTTGTGGCGGACGCGCCGCAAGCGGCTGACCCGGAGTAGGCCTTGCGGGAACGGGACCTGAAGGAGCAGGTCGAACCGCAGGCGCGGGTACGCCAGGAGCAGGCGCAACCGGTGGTTTCGTGGCCGTGGGAGGAGCCGCAGGCACGGCCGGTTTTGTTACAGGAGTTGCTGCCGCGGGGGCAGAAGGAGGCACAGGCGGCGCTGCAGCCGGTCTCGCCGCGGGCGCGGCTGCCGCCGGAGCATGAGCCACAGGCACATGAGGTGCCGCGGCCAGTGACGGCTTCGCAACAGCAGGCGCATGTGGTGTTGTGGCCGGAGGCGCAGGCGGTCTTACGGCGGGTTTCGGCGCTTCCTGCACGGCCAGTTCGGCCTTCGCCTCTGGTTCCAGAGTACCTTGCAACCGATGACGAACTTTCTCTGCGACTTCAACGGAAATCGAACTGGAGTGCGTCTTCTTTTCGGCTACCCCAAACTCGGGCAGCAGGTCAATAATCGCTTTCGCTTTGACCTCGAGTTCACGAGCTAATTCATTGATTCGAACTTGGGATGAGTCACTCATGCTTCGTTAAGAATTCTTCTCTTCCTGCTGCCCCTCGGAAGATTCGCTTTCCGTTGGTTCAGCCGCCGCCGAGTGATTCTCCGCGGTGGATTCCTCGCTTGCGGATTCCAATTCGTTTTCCGCTTCTGTCTCTGCAGCTGATTCCGCTGCTTCCGTCGCTTCTTCCGCCGTCTCCTCGGCCGCCTCGTCGGCAGCTTCGGTCCCACCCTCGGCCGCCGCTGCTCCAGTTTCACCGCTCTCGTAGAAGCGGTTCACGGCCTGATAGATCTTGTCGACCATCTTTTCGCCGATCCCCGGAATCTCCATCAACTGTTCCGGCGTCATGCTGGCCAGTTTCTCCATCGAAGTGATTCCCGCTGCTTCAATCTTCTCGATCGTCTTCGGGCCCACTCCTGCCAGCACCGTCAAAGGCGTCGTCGGAGCGGTCAGCGCAGTCATCTGCTCTTCGATTTCGCGGCGCTTTTCCTCCTCGCTCTTGATATCGATGTCCCAGCCGATCAGCTTGCTGGCCAGCCGCACGTTCTGTCCCTTTTTCCCGATGGCCAAAGAGAGCTGCGAATCTTCCACGATCACTTCCAGTTTCTTGTTCTCCGGATCCGTGATCTGGACGCGCGTCACCTTCGCGGGGCTCAATGCCTTCTGCGCAAACGCCACGGTTTCTTCGTTGTACGGAATAATGTCGATCTTTTCCCCGCGCAATTCGCGAATGATGGACTGCACGCGCATGCCCTTCATTCCCACGCACGCACCCACCGGGTCCACGTCCTTGTCCCGGCTCGCCACAGCCACCTTCGTTCGTTCGCCCGCCTCGCGTGCCGCCGCGCGGATCTGCACCGTGCCGTCGTAAATCTCCGGCACTTCCATCTCGAACAGCCGCTGCACGAGCGACGCATCCGCGCGCGATACCACCACCTGCGGCCCCTTGGCCGCGCGGTCCACGGCCTTGATCACCACGCGCAAACGCTCACCGATGTTGTAGGTCTCGAGCTTTGATTGTTCGCGCTTCGGCAGCCGCGCTTCCGTCCGCCCCATGTCCACAATCAGGTCTGGGCCTTCCGCGCGCTTCACAATGGCCGTCACCAGTTCTCCCGCGCGCGTGTGGTATTCGTTGTAAATCGTGTCGCGCTCCGCCTCGCGCACCTTCTGCAGGATCACCTGTTTTGCTGTCTGCGCCGCGATGCGTCCCAACACGTCGGTGGGCTTCGACGTGCGGATTTCCCCGCCGACCTCCAGGTTGGCGTCCCTTTTCTTGGCGTCGGCCACACTGATTTCTCGCTTGGGGTCGGTAACTTCTTCCACTACCGTCAAAACCGAATAGACGTCCACTTGCCCTGTTTCCGAGTTAAACTTTCCGCGCAGGTCCTCTTCCGACTTGTAAAATTTACGGGCCGCTACCACCATCGCGTCCTCGATGGCGGAAATCACCACTTCCGGTTCGATGTGCTTTTCCCGGCTGAGCATTTCAATTTGTTGGTAGAGCAGATTCGCCATTTTCTTTCAGTCCTATAATTCAATCGCCAGGTTCGCCTTGCGGATCGTCTCGAGCGGAATCTCCATGATCCGCGCTTCTTTCCCTTTCAACTCCAATCGGACTTTTCCGTCCGTAAACCCTTTCAGCCGCCCTTCGAAGAACTTCGCTTCTCCGATCGGCTCGGTCGTCGAAATCTTCGCCAGCCGACCCACAAATCTTTCAAAATCCGCCTGCGTCTTCAACGCCCGGTCCATCCCCGGGGAGCTGATTTCCAGCACGTACCCCGGCCCCGGCACCAACTCTTCGACGTCCAGAATCACGCTGAGTTGCTGGCTCACCTTCTCGCAATCCGCGTGGCTGATTCGCGCGTAAGGGCTTCCAACCTCTTCCCCTTCAGTCGCTTCCGCTGGCCTCGGCGGCAGAACCCGGTCGATGTACACGCGCAGAAACCGCTGCTTGCCTATCTTCCACTCAACATCCACGACTTCCAGGCCTTCCGAACGTGCCACACGTTCAGCGGCTTCGCGGATTTTTTCCAAATTCACTTAAAGACTCCCCGGCCTAAGCCGGTCTGAAGCTCAGTCCATCCGGCGGCAACAAAAAAGTGGGCTTGCGCCCACTCCATGGTGCGACCCGTAACAGAGC
>Ga0187781_10003442_pt1 | contig 11879 bp, 11 predicted proteins | sample 0715_SJ02_MP02_2_FD_132447 | JGI IMG/M metagenome (GOLD analysis project Ga0187781, IMG submission 132447) | Tropical peat soil microbial communities from peatlands in Department of Meta, Colombia - 0715_SJ02_MP02_20_MG | ecosystem: Environmental > Terrestrial > Soil > Wetlands > Peat | place...
CATCGACGGCATCGACGAGGTGACGGCCATCTTCGAGCGGAGCGACACCGTGGCCGAGGCGATCCACCGCGTCAACCAGGAGGCCGACGTCGTCTGGGTGGACGGCCACTCCGACTACGGCCACGCCCTCAACGTCTTCTGGCAGCGATGGGGACAAGAGGTCGGCCCGAAGACGAGCATCATCCTGCTGGGCGACGCCCGGTCTAACTACCACTCGCCCGAGGCCTGGATCGTGAAGGAGCTCCGCCACCGCGCCCGCCACGTCTACTGGCTCAACCCGGAGCCTCGCTCGTACTGGGGGAGCGGGGACTCCATCGTGGAGCAGTACGCCCAGTTCTGTGACGGCGTCTACGAGTGTCGTAACCTCCGGCAGCTGGAGGGTTTCGTCGAGCACCTCGTTTGAGCCGCCGGACTCCGCGGGGACCGTGGCGGGGTCCGTCGGTAACCTGCGGGACATGGCCCGCCCCGTGCGCCCCGAGCTCGTCGGCGGGTCGCGGCTCGTCATCATCCGCCACGGGGAGGCCGTCAGCAACGTCGAGGACACCATCGCCGGGCACCTCACCTGCAAGGGACTCACCGAGCACGGGCGCCGCCAGGTGAAGGCGCTCGCCACGCGGCTGCGGCGCACGCGCGAGTTCGAGGGGGCCGTCGCCCTGTACTCGAGCATCCTGCCGCGCGCCGTGGAGACGGCCGAGATCCTCGCCCCTGCCCTCGGCAACCTCGAAGTCCGCCAGACGTGCGATCTGTGCGAGCGTCACGTCGGCGAAGCCGACGGGATGACCTGGCGTGAGTACGAGGCCCGCTACGGAGTCATGAAACCGAGCGACGACCCGGAGCGGGAGCTGGCGCCCGGGGGCGAGTCATGGGTGGGGTTCCTGGACCGGGCGGAGGCAGCCCTGTACGACGTCATGGTGCGCCACCCAGGCGAGCTCGCCGTCGTGGTTGCCCACGGCGGGATCATCGGGGCCTCCATGGTGCGCTTCCTCGGGCTCTCCGATCACGGCGCCGGGTTGCGCGGCCATCCGGACAACTCCTCCATCACCGAGTGGGCCTGGACGGGCGTGCGGTGGTGGCTCGTGCGCTACAACGACGGCGGTCATCTCGACACCCAGCTCTGGGCGGATGCAGACGGGCTGCGCATCCCGGCGCCGGACTGGGTGCAATTCGAGACCGAATGAGAGCGGCGCCCTAGCAGGCGACGTCGGGGTCGAAGGGGTAGCCGCTCGGCCCCGGCGTCTCCTGCAGCATGACGGGCGAGCCTCCGGCGAACCAGTACTGCGACTCGGTGCAGAACGCCATCGTCGCCGGCAGCTTGGGATAGCCGTACTTCTTCGGGTAGGGCGGAGAGGTCCAGGGGGCGCCTGCGATCCAGATCAACGGGGCGCCCCCGGTCGGCACGTAGCCGCCGGTGATGCCCGCCCACTGCACGGAGGTGCAGTAGATGCCGGGCGTGATGTCGAGGAAGCGGAGAGCGTCGAGGGCGCCCTGGATCGTCTCGGCGTTGAGCGAGCTGTCGCAGGACCACCACTCGCCGTGGGCTTCGTCGTTCCACTCGCCGCGGGCGCACGTGTCGTTCTCGATGTCGAGCCACCACAGCTGTGAGTGGGCACCCTGTGAGGCGGCATAGCTCACGGCGTCGACGGCGGAGTTGTAGCCGTAGTTGTAGGCGAGGCAGGTCTTCCTGGCCGCCCCGGAGAGATTCGAGCAGGTGCCTGCCGGCCCGCTCTGGTCGGCCGTGGCGTCCGACGCCGGCGAGTTGAGGAAGAGGTAGAGGTCGTAGGGGGGTGTGCCCGTGTCCGAGGAGCCGGCCGGGTAGACCGCCTGCTGCGCCCAGGCAACCTCGGCCGCCAGGCAGCTGTTGTCGTCGTCGAAAGCCCATCCGTCGACTCCGATGACGGCGATGGAGTAGGCCGTCGATCCGGAGGCATCGGTGGGTGGTCCTGGCAGGGTGCCTGCCTCTGAGGATCCGGGCGACTGGCACTGTGGCCAGTTGACGTCGTAGCCGACGGCGTCCGGCGGCAGCGGGGCCGGATCGACTTGCGGGGCGGCGGCGATGCCGACGACGGCTGCGAGAGCACCGGCCGGCCCGGAGCGGGACTTGGCGTCACCCCCGCTGATGATGGCGCCGGCGGAGGTGGCCACCCAGTAGCCGAGCCGGTTCTCCGCTGGGATCATCCCGACCACCGTCCCGTCGAGGTCCTCCGGTGCGGCCGCCCCCGCGACGACATCCCCGTAGCCCCAGACCTGCCCGGCCGCGTCCGCCAGCCAGTATCCGAGACCGGAGGGGGCGGCGGCAATCGAGGTGATGGGAGACACGTGGTTGCGCACGTGGGCGCCGAGCCAGGGCGCTTCACCGGTGACGTACACATGGCCGGCCGAGTCGGTGAACCAGGCGCCGATGCCCCCCGGGGCGATGGCTGCCGAGACGATCGGCGTGGCGAGGTCGGCGGGCGGGAGGGGCTGCCCGCCGTTGATCGGGCCGGCGTCGCCGAAGGCGGTGACGCTCCCCGATTCGTCGATGAGCCAGTAGCCCTTTCCGTCGGCGGTGGCCACGATGGCGATGATCTGCTGCCAGTCGCCGAGCACGTCGCTCGCGAGTGACCCGTACCAGCCGGCGTCGCCGAGGTTGAAGACGGCGCCGTTCGCCCCCACGAGCCAGTAGCCGCGCCCGTCCGGCGTGACGGCCATGCCCACGATCGGGGCGGAGAGGTGCTGCGAGGTCTCTTCGCCGTACCAGCCGGCACCCCCGAAGTTGTAGACGCCCCCGACCGCCGTGACGAGGTCGTAGCTGTAGGCGGCGCTCACGTGGCGGGCGCCGGTGTGGGCGCGGGCGTGGGAGATGCGGGCGGCATGGGTGGCGGGAGAGGCGGCCGCCGCCCTCGCCGTTGTCGTCAGCCAGGCCGACAGGAGGACGACGACCAGGAGCGGGGCGAGGGCCCTCTCGCCGGCGCGTGCGCGGCGGGCGGCAACGGCGGGCGCCTCCTGGCTTGGGCGCAAGTGCCGAGTCGTCGTCCTCATCGCGGTCGCACAGCCCCCCTCGGCGGTCCGGGGGGCGCATTATAGGCCACAGCAGGCACACGTTCCACTTTGGTCACATCGAGCACGGCGAACCCTCACAGGCACCGAGTGCTGCGGCAACCGGCCGTGGCCGGGCGTGCGCCCGCCAGACAGCCAGCTGCCCGCCCCGGTCGTCTGCCCACGAATCGAGCGTTGGTAGGGCGGTTCCCGGTGTGCCCGCGAACCGTCTCAGGGCCTTATCGGCACCTCCGGGCACTTGCCTGAGGGAGATCTCGGAGAGGCGGCCTGGACGCCGAGGCGGGCTGTGCGGGCTTCGCCCCGGCCCTTCCCGCCGGGCATCCGGCCGCCGGCAACCTCAGCGGGCGCGCAGCAGCTCGGCCACCCGGAACGCCAGGTCGATCGACTGGCGGGCGTTGAGACGGGGGTCGCAGGTCGTCGTGTAGCGCAGCGGCAGCTGCTCCTCGAGGATGTCTTCGATGCCGCCGAGGCACTCCGTCACATCGTCCCCGGTCAGCTCGACGTGGACGCCGCCGGGCCAGGTGCCGATGGATCGGTGCACCTCGAAGAAGCCGTGGATCTCGCCGAGCACGTCGTCGAAGTGGCGCGTCTTACGTCCGGACTCGCTCACGAAGGTGTTGCCGTGCATCGGGTCACACGCCCAGGCGACGGGGTGCCCGGAGTCAGCCACCGCCTGCACGAGCGGCCGCAGAGCCGAGCGGACGTGATCGACTCCCATGCGGCTCACGAGGGTCAGCCGACCCGGCTGCCGGGAGGGGTTGAGGTGCCCGCAAAGCCGCAGGACCTCCCCGACGTCGCTGGAGGGTCCCAGCTTGACGGCGACGGGGTTGCCGATGCCGCGGGCGAACTCGACATGGGCGCCGTCGATCTGGTGGGTGCGCTCGCCGATCCACAGCAGGTGGGCCGAGCAGTCGTACCAGTCGCCCGTGAGCGAGTCCTGGCGCGTCAGGCACTCCTCGTAGTCGAGCAGGAGGGCCTCGTGGCTTGTGAAGAGGTCGACCTGGTGGATGGGGGAGTCGGTCGTGAGGTCGACGCCGCAGGCTTTCATGAAGCGCATCGCCCGGTCGATCTCCTCGGCGATGGCCTCGTAGCGGCGACCCTCGGCGCTGGAGGCGACGAACTGCTGGTTCCACGAGTGCACCTGGGAGAGGTCGGCGAAGCCGCCCTTCGTGAATGCCCTCAAGAGGTTGAGGGTGGAGGCCGACTGGTGGTAAGCCCGCAGCATCCGGCGGGGATCTGGCACTCGCGCTGACGGGATGGGGACGTCGTCGTTCACGATGTGCCCGCGGAAGGCCGGCAGCTCGAGGTCGCCGACGCGCTCGGTTGGTGAGGAGCGCGGCTTGGCGAACTGGCCAGCGATGCGGCCGACTTTCAGAACCGGGACACCCGAGCCGTAGGTGAGCACGACGGCCATCTGCAGGATGACCTTCAGCTTGTCCCTGATGGCATCGGCCGAGAAGTCGTCAAAGGACTCGGCACAATCGCCCGCCTGCAAGAGGAACGCCCGCCCGTCGGCCACCTGGGCGAGGGCGCGCGTCAGCCGCCGCGCCTCGCCGGCGAACACGAGGGGAGGCAGCTTGGCGAGCTCGGCGTAGACCTCGTCGGCGACGGCGGCATCCGGCCAGCTCGGCAGCTGGGTCGCCTCGTGGGCGCGCCACGAGGCGGGGTGCCACGGCTCCGGCCCCGTGTCCTTCATCGTCACGACACTTTCCATGCCGCCAGGTTAGAGGGCGCACACGTCTAGCCTCGCCGCATGCGACCGTTTCGGTTCGGGGTGCAGTACTCGAACGCCGCCGGTGGGGCGGCTTGGCGGGCATGCGCACGCCGCCTCGAGGATCTCGGCTACTCGACGCTGTTCATCCCCGACCATTTCGGCGACGAATGGGGCCCGCTCGTCGCCTTGACGGTGGCCGCCGAGGCGACCCAGCAGCTGAAGGTGGGTTCCCTCGTGCTCGACAACGACTACCGGCACCCGCTCGTGCTCGCCAAGGAGTTGGCGACACTCGACCTCGTGTCGGAGGGGCGGCTCGAGGTCGGACTCGGCGCCGGCTGGCTGCGGACCGACTACGAGCAGGCGGGCATCGTCTATGACACGCCCGCCACGCGCGTGAGCCGTCTGGAGGAGAGCGTTCGCCTCCTGCGCCGGCTCTGGTCGGCTGAGGCGGTGAGCGTCTCGGGCGAGCACTACGAGCTCTCGGAGGCGACCTGCCTGCCCAAGCCGTACACGCCCGGGGGCCCGCCGCTCCTCATCGGCGGCGGTAGCCGCCGCGTGCTGCGGCTAGCCGTCGAGCACGCCGACATCATCGGCGTCAACCCTCGCCTCGCCTCGGGCGCCATCGACGCCGAGTCCATCGCCAGCACGGCTCCGGCCGCCTATGCCGAGCGGATCGGCTGGATCCGGGAAGCCGCCGGCGACCGCTTCGACGACCTCGAGCTGCAGAGCCTCGTCTTCGTCGCCCAGATCGGCCGGCCGAAGGAGGTCGTCGCCGAGGAGATGGCGGCCTTGATGGGCTTTCCGGCGACCGAGGTGGCGGCATCGTCGACCGTGCTCGTCGGCACAGAGGACGAGGTCGTCGAGACGCTGCTGCAGCGCAGAGAGGAGCTGGGTTTCTCCTATTGGGTGTTGCACGGCGCCGACGTCGACGCCTTTGCGCCCGTCGTCGCCCGCCTCGCCGGTGTCTGACGCGCGGGCGCCCCGTATCGGCATCCTCGGGGGGACGTTCGACCCCGTGCACGTCGGCCACCTCGTGGCGGCCGTGAACGTGCGCTACGAGCTCGATCTCGACCGCGTGCTCCTCGTCGTGGCCAACGAGCCGTGGCAGAAGCTGGAAGCTCGGCCGGTGACACCGGCCGTGGACCGCCTCGCCCTCGTGGAGGCGGCCGTCAGCAGCTGCCCTGGCGTCGAGGCCTCCGCCATCGAGATCGAGCGGGGCGGCCCCTCCTACACGGCCGACACCGTCGAGGAGCTGGAGGCCCGCCACCCCGGGGCCGACCTGTTCCTCGTCATCGGGGCAGACGTCGCAGGAACCCTCGACACCTGGGAGCGAATCGACGAGATGCGCGGCCGCCTCCGCCTCGTCGTCGTCAACCGCCCGGGCGCAGCCGTCGTCGACCGCGGGCAGTTGCAGGGCTGGGACGTGAGCGTTGTCGAGATCCCCGACCTCGAGATCTCGAGCACGGATCTGCGCGACCGAGCCGCCACGGGCCGCCCCCTCGACTTCCTCGTTCCCACCGAAGCCATCCGCCTGCTGCGGGAACGCTCCCTGTATGTTGTCGAGGAATGATGTGCTCTTCGGGCCGATGCCCGAGTCGAGGAGGTGAGTGGCCCCGTTGACCACCGATCTTGTCACCGTCGCGGCTGGCGCAGCGTCAGCCAAGACCATCGAGCCCACCGTGGTCATCGAGGTAGGTGATCTGATCGCCATCACGGACTACTTCGTCATCTCGAGCGGGAGCAACGACCGGCAGGTGCGCGCCATCGCCGAAGAGGTCGAGCGGCAAGTGAAGGGCAACGGCGGGCAGTCGCCCCGAGCCGTCGAGGGGCTCGACGACGCTCGCTGGGTGCTCATGGACTACGGCGACTTCGTCGTGCACGTCTTCAGCGACGAGGCGCGGGCCTTCTACGACCTCGAGCGACTCTGGTCGGACGCCCCTCGCCTGGCCTGGGAGTCGAGACTGGACCGGGTCGAGGCCTGAGGCTGCGCGAGGCTCAGCGCCGTTCGGGCGCCCTCTGTGCTGGCTTCGGACACCCGCCGACGGCTTTGACGCAGTAGGTGGCTACGTTCACCGGTCCCGACACCAACCCCCCGTCGCCGTTCACGACCTGGATCGGGGTGCCGTTGTAGTAGAACTGCACCGCCTTGAGCCCGAGGGCGGGCGCTTCGAGGAGCGTGTAGACGATCTGGCCGAGCTCGAGGACGGCGGCTTGCAGGCCCGCCTGCTCCCAAAGCTGGTCGAGCTCGATATGGGCGACCCCGCGCACGACGGCGAGGGCGCGGATGTCCGACCCGGACGGGAAGGCGGTCGTGGCGCCGGCGTCGCCCTCGCCGACGGAAGGCCCGCTCTCGAGTATCTCGAGGATTTCTTGCAGCTTCAGATGTGTCGCCACCGTCTGGGGATACGGCGCCAGCAGCGACAGCGGCCCGTCCACGTAGTAGAAGCTCACGAGGGTGCCGCCGTGCAGCACCGTGGGCGGCACCGACGCCGGCGTGGCCACCGTCGGACTCGTCAGCTGGGCGGGCAGAGGCACCCCGAGGGCACGCGGCGAGGCGGCATAGGGCATGCCGCAAGCGGCCGCCAACAGCGCCGTCGCCGAGAGGGTCGCGCCCGCCAGCAACCAGCGGGCCGGCGCCCGGCGCCGCCCGGCCGATCCGCCCGGGGGCACGCCCAGCGTCCTCATCGGTCCCGGCCGGCCGGCTGGGGGGGTGCGGACCCGGGCGAGGCAACCTCGGACGAAAGCGGCTGACCACCGGCCGGTCTCGCCGGAGCCGGCTTCGCCGCCTTGCGCGGGGGCGGTCTCCGCGGGGGTGTTTCGCTCGCCTCCGGCTCCGGCAACGGCTGCACGGGCAGCTCGACGACGAATCGCGCCCCGCGGCTGCCGTTCGGCTCCACCCAGACCCGGCCACCGAGGAGACGGGCGTGCTCGGCGACGATGGCCAGCCCGAGACCGGTGCCGTCACCGGCACCGCGGCGTCGCCCGCTCGTTCCCCGCGAGAAGCGGTCGAAGATGCGCTCGCGCTCCTCCGGCGCCACCCCCGGCCCGCGATCCTCCACGGCCACGCGGGCCCAGGGCCCGTCCGCCTCGACGACGACCCGAGTGGCCCCGCCGGCGTAGCGCTCGGCGTTCTCGAGGAGGTTGGCCACGACCCGCTCGAAACGCAGCTTGTCGGCCATGACCCGGCGTTCTGCCACGTCAGGTGACACATCGATGAGGACGTGATGGCGCGTGGCCGCCACGGCGTGCTCGACGAGGGGCCCGAGCGACACCTCTTCGCGGTTCATCTCGCCGAGCCCGGCGTCGAGGCGGGAGATCTCGAGGAGGTCGTCGACGAGCCGGCGGAACCGCTTGACCTCCGCACTCAGCAAGTCGAGCGCCTTCTGAGCGCGTTCGGGCAGCTCCTGGCGGCGTGCCTCGAGGACCGAGAGGGCTGTCGCCACGGTCGTGAGCGGTGACCGCAGCTCATGGTTGACGTCGGAGGTGAAATGGGCCTCGCGCTCGATGCGGTCCTGCAGACCGTCGGCCATCTTGTTGAAGGCCGACGTGAGGACGGCAAGATCCGAGTAGGCATCGCTCTCGAGCCGCGTGTCGAGCTGGCCCCCGGCGATCGACAGGGCCGCTCGTGCCGTCTGGCGGAGGGGTCGCAGGGCCCGCCGCGCGCCCCAGCGACCGACGATGGCACCCAGCAGCGTGGTGACGACGGCGGCCAGGATGAGGGCACCGAGGAGGGTGCTGAGGGTTCCGGCCACCTCGGACATGTCGAAGATCTGGAAGTAGGCGACGTGTTCGGTCGCCGTGTGGAGGAAAGGCACGCCGACGATGAGGACTGGCGTGCCACCGAGGTCGATGAGCTGCTCGGCGAGGTGGCCACTGCGGACGAGCTCGCTCAGCTTCGCCGGGATGTCGCTCTCGGACACGCCGCTCGGCGAGGAGGGGTACCACTCGTTTGCCTCCTCGAGGATCGACTCGGCACCGCGAGCGCCGTTGACCGAGGCAAGCGCACTGGGGATGTACGGGTCGTGCACCTCGATCTGGGCCTTCACCGCTTCGGCGTTGGCGATCGCCTCGTGCGCCAGCGTGGACTCCTCCTGGCTGATGAGGGAGGATCGGACGGAGAAGTACGTGATGGACGCGAGGGCGCCCGACAGCGCGAGGGCGCCGAGGGCAAAGGTCGTGGTGACGCGCGCCGCCAGGCCGAGATGACGCCGGGGGCGGCGCCGGGTCCGATGACTCGGCCCGGCCTTCCCACCGCTGGGATGGGGGCCGCCGGCTCCGGCGGGCGGTGAGGCACTGCCGTTCTCACGGGCGCCCGTCCCGATCACGGCGCCAACTTGTACCCGAGGCCGCGGACCGTGAGGACGTGGCGGGGGTCGCTCGGGTCCGTCTCGACCTTGGTCCTCAGCCGCCGGACGTGCACGTCGACGAGGCGGCCGTCGCCGAAGTAGTCATAGCTCCAGACCCGCTCGAGCAGCTGCTCGCGCGAGAGCACCTTGCCGGCGTTGGCCGCCAGCTCGCACAGGAGGAGGAACTCGGTGCGGGTGAGGTGGACCTCCTCGCCCTGGCTGCGCACGACGCCTGCCTCGGGCATGATCTCGAGGTCGCCGAAGACGAGCGACACCGGACCGCCGTCGGTCGCCCGGGCCCGACGGAGGAGGGCGCGGATGCGAGCGGCCAGCTCCTTCGGCTCGAAGGGTTTCGTCACGTAGTCGTCTGCGCCGGCCTCCAGCCCGGTGACGACGTGGTTGGTGTCGGTGAGCGCGGTCACCATGATGATGGGCACGCTGCTCACCTTGCGCAGCTCCCGGCAGCAGGCGAAACCGTCCATGCCCGGGAGCATGATGTCGACGACGATCAGCTCGAAGCTCGGGCCGACGAGGGAGCGGGCGTGCGCCTCGAGAGCGTCCTCCCCGCTCTCGGTCTCCTCCACGTCGTAACCCTCATCCTCGAGCGAGAGGCGCATCGAGGTGCGGATGCGCTCATCGTCCTCCACGAGCAGAATGCGGCTTGCCATACCCACATCTTCCCCCACAACGCGGCCCGATGCGCCATCAAGGCCCTGCTGAGGGAGGAAGACACCGACCAGGTCGACGAGCAAGTACCGTTTGAGGCGATGGGCTTCGAGCTCGATGGGTTCGTGCGCTCGCTTGCCGGGCAGTCGCCGGCCACGCGAAAGGCTTACGAGGGAGACGTGGCCGGCTTTCTCGAGTGGCTTGAACGCGCTGGCTCGCAGGGTCCGGAGGGCGTTGATCGCCTGGTGCTGCGGCGATACCTCGCGTTCTTGAACACTCGCGGGTACGCCCGGCGCACGATCGCTCGCAAGGCCTCCGCCCTGCGCTGCTACTTCGCCTGGCTACGTCGCACCGGCGCCATCGGCTCCGATCCGTCACGCCGGCTGAGCTCGCCCGCCGGGGAGGCACGGCTACCGCGGGTGCTGTCTGCCTCCGAGCTCGGTGAGCTGCTGGACGCCCCGCGGGCGTCCGACGAGGCCGACGGCGCCCGCCGGTTGCGTGACGACGCCCTCCTCGAGCTGCTCTACGGCAGCGGGTTGCGGGTGGCCGAGCTCTGCGGGCTCGACCTCACGAGCCTCGACCTGGCTGGTCGCTCCGTGACCGTCTGGGGCAAGGGCTCCAAAGAGCGCCGCGTCCCCTTGAGCGAGCCGAGCCTGGAGGCGATCGCCGCCTACCTCGGCCATGGCCGGGACGCCTTCCTGCCACCGGCCGGCCCTGCCGCCTCGGCTGCCGGAACGGCTGATTCCGACGGAGCGGCGATGTTCCTCAACTCACGACGCCGGCGCATGACGCCACGCGATGTCCGCCGCGTGCTCGACCGCCGCTCCCCCGTGCCGACGCACCCGCACGCACTCCGGCACACCTATGCCACGCACCTGCTCGACGGTGGGGCGGATCTCCGGGTCGTGCAGGAACTGCTTGGTCACGCCAGCCTGCGCACAACGGAGGTTTACACGCACGTCTCAACCGATCGGTTGGTGGGCGCTTACCGCAGCGCTCACCCGAGGGCATGACCCCCGTGAGCGTCGATCGCGTGGAAACGGTCGAGCAGCTCTGGGCCGAGTACAAGGCCGTGGGCGATCGGGCCACCCGCGACCGGCTGATCCTGCACTACTCGCCGCTTGTGAAGTTCGTCTCCGGCCGGGTGCTCTCGCGCCTGCCCGACACCCTCGACGGGGCCGACCTCGTCAGCTACGGAATCCTCGGCCTCATCGACGCCATCGAGAAATTCGACCCCGAGCGCGGTTTCAAGTTCGAGACCTATGCCGTGCCGCGCATCCGGGGCGCCATCCTCGACGAGCTGCGCTCGATCGACTGGGTGCCGAGGTCGGTGCGTGCGAAGGCGAGGGCGGCCGATCAGGCCTACACCAAGCTCGAGCACAAGCTGCAGCGCTCTCCCACCGACGAGGAGCTGGCGATCGAGCTGGGCATCTCCCAGCAGGAGCTCGACGCCCTCTTGCGCCAGACGACGCGGGCGAGCGTGCTCCAGCTGGACGAGGTCCTCTTCACGGGTGGGCAGGGTTTCCGCACCCTCGGCGACACGATCGCCGACAACGACGACGGCCCGGGGGCGCGCCTCGAGCTGCAGGAAACCCGCCGCCTAGTCGCCCGCGCCATCGCCAGCCTGGCTGATCGGGAGCGGACCGTGCTCACCCTCTACTACTACGAGCGCCTCAACCTCTCAGAGATCGGGGAGATCCTCGGGGTGACCGAGAGCCGCGCCTGCCAGATTCACACCAAGGCCGTGCACCAGCTCCGCCACAAGCTGCGTGACCAGATCTCCTGAGCGACCTGATCTCCTGAGCGGGCTGAGCCTCCGGCTCCGGCTCGAGCGGACAGAGCCCCCCGGCCACAGCGGCTACGATCCTCTCCTGAGGTTCGTCCGGGCCTCACACCATTGATCGAAGTCTCGTCCGGGTACACCCGCGGTCGCCGCAACGGCGCCGTGCCCGGATCAGCGCAACCGCCGGGAGGACATGACACGTGGCCGTCGTCACGATGAAACAAATGCTCGAGGCCGGGGTCCACTTCGGACACCAGACCCGTCGCTGGAACCCGAAGATGAAGCGCTTCATCTTCGGCGAGCGCAACGGCATCTACATCATCGATCTCAACCA
>Ga0187781_10003443_pt1 | contig 11877 bp, 12 predicted proteins | sample 0715_SJ02_MP02_2_FD_132447 | JGI IMG/M metagenome (GOLD analysis project Ga0187781, IMG submission 132447) | Tropical peat soil microbial communities from peatlands in Department of Meta, Colombia - 0715_SJ02_MP02_20_MG | ecosystem: Environmental > Terrestrial > Soil > Wetlands > Peat | place...
GAACCTTCCTCACTCCGTCAGAGCTGGCGAGGATGCCATAGGCGAGGATCGCATTGCAGACTATGACGATTAGGGCGAGGAGCGGGCTGTACGGCGGCCCGGAGATGATTATTACCGTTGAGATGGCACCGGGGCCTGCCAGAAGGGGGGTTGCGAGCGGGAATGCGGCGATGTCAGAAGGCTGCAGTCCCTTAGACTTCACGTCCCCTCCGGTGAGTTGATCGACCGCAACCACGAACAGGATGATCCCCCCAGCTATCCGGAAATCGTCGAGGGTGATGCCGAAGATGTCGAATATCAGCCAGCCGAAGAGCGAGAAGACCACCAGGACTGCCGTGGAAATGACGATGGCGTGCTCGAGAGTCTTCCGGCGGGCATCGGGAAAACTGGCGGTCAGAGTCAGGAAAATCGGTACCGTCCCCACGGCGTCGGTGACTGCAAAAAGAAGCGCAAAGGCTCCGGCAAAGAGAGCAGGGTCGAAGGCAAAGAATGAGGACAACAGTGACAAATGTTCAAGGCGAGCGGGGCGCCAAACGGATAAATAAGCAGTTGACAATTTTTCCGGCGGAAGTTTGTCCGCGGTACAGGAATCGGCAGTCACTGAAGCGATGTCGAAGATAATGGACCCGGAACTGGGGAGGGCGATAACCGACCTCAAGCTGATAGACAAGATGACCGTCGTAGGAGGCTCGGTCGAGTTGGAGTTTCACCTGACGGCGCCCTTCTGCCCACCGATTTTCGCCCTGAAAATCGCAAGTGACATCAAGGCGGGGCTCCTCTCGATTCCAGGCGTGACAGAGGCGAAGGTAACGCTCCGCGGGCACTATCTAGCCGACGCGGTCAATAAGCAGGTGAACAGGCCCCCCCACCCCGCACCGTAGGTCTGAAAAGCGGGGAGCAGGAGGCGCGTCTCCGAGTACCCAAGTCCGGTGCAGAGTACGAATTCAGGAAGTTCGACGAGGGCACGAAGTCCTCCGCCCTCGCAGCGCAGGTGCTGGGGTGGAGCGTGGGAGAGATAGCGGACAGCGCCGTTTTCTTCGGCGGTAAGACAGCTCCCCTGATGATCTCCGGCGGACTTTTCGATGATGAGTTTCGGGCGAGCCTGGGCGGCCGCAGGCCCGCCAAACTCTGTCTTCGGAATCGGGATCCCCGAACCCATCGGGGCTTCTGAGAATCAAACAAGTCGACGTTGCTGAGAGTGCAAGAGTTATAGAGAGAGCCCTGTTCTATAGAGATGTGCCTGCGCGCAAGGCGATCGAGATGGGGGAGGGGACGATTCTCGTCTCGCTCCCCAAGGACTGGGTCAGGAAGAACGGCGTCAGGAAGGGGGACACCCTTTCGGTGGAAGAGCTCCCGGGGGGCAAGCTGCTGATCAAGCCGTTCGAGGGGGGCGAAGAAGAGCACAAGCAGATATCCATAGAGTACCCGGGGGACGATCTCAGCCAGGTCACCAATGACGTGACAGGAGCCTACCTCCTGGGGTATGACGTCATAAGGGTCGTAGGGAGCAGGGTGATATCGAGGGAGGACAGGGCTTCTATCAAGGGAACAATAGGGAGACTGGTCGGCCTGGAAATCATGGACGAGGACTCCAAGAGGATAACCATGCAGTTCCTCCTCGAACCAACGGCCATCATTCCCGAGAAAATCGTCCTGAGAATGTCTGGCCTGCTGGACGGGATGCTCAAGGACATGGCGGAGGGCCTGGGGAAGGGAGACAAGAAGCTTCTCGGCCTAGTGGGGGAGCGTGACGACGAAGTCGACAGGCTATATTTCCTTCTTGTCCGCGCCACGAGGGCGGCCATAGTTAGACCAGAGGTTGCCGAGCGATACGGCCTCTCCCCCGTGGACCTCCTAGACTACCGCGTGCTGGCCAGTTTCCTGGAGAGCATAGGGGATGCCATCACCGACCTATCGCACAAGCTCCACGACAGGACAAGCCTGGGTCGGCTGGCCAGGGAGTACTCGGCCTGTGTGTCCAAGCTCACGGCGATGAACGACCTGGCCACCCAGGGGTTCGTATCAAGGCGGGCCGGGAAGCAGATGAGCATCAACAAGCGCGTGTCAGCACTAGCCCAGGAGATCGGAGAGAAGTTGTCTGCCATCGCGAAGCTGCCGACCGAAGACGGCGCTGAGACAGCGGAGACACTTGCGGCCCTAGACCGGGTGAGCAAGCTACTGGTAGATGTATCCGATCTGGCAGTGATAACCCAGCAGATCTCCGAATAGACATGCATCTCGGAACGCTTATTTACGGAAGCCATTCCGAGATGATATGCCGAAGTACCTTTTCGTGACCGGCGGAGTGATGTCTGGGCTCGGCAAAGGGATAATCACCTCCTCAGTGGCCAAGCTCCTTCAGCTCTCCGGGGTGGAGGTCACGTGCTTGAAGATAGACCCGTACATCAATTTCGACGCAGGCACCATGAACCCCTATACTCACGGCGAAGTGTTCGTGACGGACGATGGCGGCGAGACCGATATGGACCTCGGGAACTACGAGAGGTTCCTGAACAGGAACATGACCAAGGCCAACAACATCACCACGGGCCAGATATACAAGAAAGTAATCGACGACGAGAGGAGGGGGCGATTCCTAGGCAAGTCGGTTCAGATAATACCACACATCACGGACGAAATCAAGCGGAGGATCAGAGAGCTGGGGGAAAAGGAGAACGTGGAGGTGCTGGTTGTGGAGTGTGGAGGGACAGTGGGGGACATAGAGAGCCTCCCCTTCCTCGAAGCATTCCGCCAGATGAGGATCGAAGAGGGCTCGTCCCGGACCCTGTTCCTGCACGTAAGCCTCGCGCCTGAGCTGGCCGTGGTCGGGGAGATGAAGACGAAACCCACACAGCACAGCGTCCAAGAGATGCGCAGAATCGGTATTCAGCCAGATGTTATAGTGATACGGGGCACGAGAGCTCTTCCGGCCGAGGCGAAGGAGAAAATCGCCCTGTTCACCAGCGTCCCCCTCGAGAGCGTAATCTCTGACCCCGACGTTGAGAGCATATACCAGGTCCCACGCCTTCTCGAAAGGGAGGGTGTGCTCAAGCCCATTCGGAGGCAGCTCAGGCTCAGGACGAGGCTGAACATGAGGACATGGAACGGGGTTGCTGATAGGTTCGTCGACCACCAGGTTACGGTCCGCATCGCGATGGTGGGGAAGTATGCCAACCTAGCCGATAGCTATGTCAGCGTGAACCAAGCACTTTCGCAGGCAGGGGCGGTCAATGGCGCGAGCACACGGATATCGTGGATAGAGTCGGAGGAGATAGAGAGAGACGACGCGAAGCTTGACTTGATGGACTCCTACGATGGCGTCGTCCTACCTCAGGGATTTGGGGGCAGAGGGGTCGAAGGCAAGATAGCCGCAGCGAACAGGGCGAGGGTGGCCGAGATCCCCTTCCTAGGTTTGTGCTATGGCTTCCAGCTGGCAAGCGTCTCCTTCGCTAGGCACGTTCTGGGACTAAAAGGTGCGAACACAACGGAAGCGGATCCGAACACCCCCTATCCTGTAATCGACATGCTCCCCGAGCAACGGGTTGTCACCGACCTTGGGGGGACGATGCGGCTCGGAGGCCATGACGTCTTCATCAAGAAACCAAGTCGGGCATTCGACATCTACAAGACCGAGAAGATCAGGGAAAGGCACAGGCACAGGTACGAGCTGAACCAGGAGTACCTCAGGAGCCTGGAAGAAGGCGGCATGAAATACACGGCGTTCAGCGACAACGGCAGGAGAGCGGAGATACTGGAGCTCGAGGGCCACCCATTCTATATGGCGACGCAGTACCATCCTGAGTACATCAGCAGGCCTGAAAGGCCAGAGCCGATCTACGTAGCATTCGTGGCGGCGTGCGTAAAGAGAGCCAAGGACGCCGGACGAGAACCGGAGAAGGTTAGGGCGCTAAGCCGCTGAGTAAGCCCTTGCGATTCTGACGGCGATGCGGGCCACTTCTCGTGCTCCCTTCGCGAACAGGTAGACGTTTGGCTCAATCCCGCTCCCCCCCTCTTCCACAACCGCATCAAACGGACTCGGCTGTGACGTCAGCCTCCTCTCCAGAGCGTCCACGGTCGCATCTTTCACCCCTCGGCTAGAGTGTCTACGGATGGTGAGGACATGAAGTCCCGCCTCAGAGAGCAGCGTCCCCAACTTCCTGTCATATCTGATGTTGATGCACGCGCGATGTTCGGGCATCTTCGTCCTTGCGAGGAGGAGCATTCTTGACATGTGGGCCGAAGCGCCCGCCTCGGGAGGGAGCATCGCCTTCGCCCTCTCCTTCACCTTCACAACCCTCCCGGGGATCGCCACCACTTCGCTCGGGGATGTGGCGTCGCCAGCAACGCAGGCGAGGTTGACAGACACCTCGGGCATGACAGCCACGAAGTCCGGCGATGCTTCCAGCAGCCTGACGGCAGCTGACACCTCAGAGACGGTCTCCGAAATCCTCCCCCTCCGGCTTCCGTACTCCTTGACGCAGAAGTCGCACTCGCTCAGCGAGGGATAAATTTCGCGGTGTGCGGGGCAGGCAGCCCCCGACCCCAGCATCCCCGTCCAGATCCTGTTGAGTGTCACGATGCCATCAACGGGACTCTTTTGGAGAGCGTTGGCCAGCGCTTCCGAGTCGCTTTCGGCCTGGACGCGACTCACAGAGAATCTGGCAAGCGTACCGTAGGACCGGTCCAGGTCTGAGGCAAGATAGAGGCTAACAGATGCCTGAGTCACCCCGAGCAGGGACGATATCTTGGTCTGGGAAAGCCCCCTCGTGCGCAGCCGCACCGCCACGAGATGGCGCATGGCGGGAAGAAATGTCCCCGTCATCAGCTCGTCGGGGGGTTGCATCATATAAACCGGTTATTCACCGACTTATAAGGAGGCGCTTTCAGACTTCACCGTGGGCGACGCTACGAGGGGGACGGACACAGAGAGGCGGCCGAAAAAATCGACCACCCTTGCAGTCATAGCCGTGTTCTCCGCCCTCATTACCGTGGGGACCGTTGCTGCCATTCCGTTACCCTTCCCCCTATACGAAATCACCTTCTCGCCCCCGATTTATCTTGCCCTCGCAGCGATGGTGGATTCCTACACCGCTTTCGATGCCACGGCCATCGGCGGGTTCCTGGGGGAAGCGATCAATATCAGCTTCAGGGGTGGGTCACCAATCTACCCGTTCGGGATGGTCTGGGCGCGGGCGCCAGAAGTTTTCATCGTGGCGTGGGCGCGGAAGAAAGGGGAGAGGACCCTGGCATTGGCCATGGCCGTGGCAACGGTTTTTGAGACGCTCGCCTTCTTCTTCCCCGATTGGGCATTCTATCTGTACGGCCTCTTCCAGTACGGCTCCCCCACCAACGTCACCACCGCCTTCATCTACGCGGTCCCGGACTTCGGCACCCTCGTCGACCTCGCTTTCATTCCAGTGGCCATCCTGATAGTCCGCCGAGCTGCGCCTGCCTTCAGGAGGCTAGGGTACGACTAGGGAACCCCCGACTCCAAACATGGGGAAGGAAGACCCAAAGTTCATGCGGCGGGTGGTCTACACTAGCTTGGGGAAGCGGTCGGTGGGAGTGAAGGTCGGACCGGGCATAGGCCTGGACAACGGCGTGGTATCAATCGGAAGGGGCCGGGTCATGATCTTGACGGTCGACCCCATGTCGGCCATTCCTGGTTTCGGGATGCGCCTGTCCGCATGGATGAGCGTCCATCTGATAGCGTCGGACTATACCACGTCGGGAAACGACCCCGAGTACGCCACGTTCACCTACAATTTCCCGGCGGAAATGTCAGGGGCCGACAGAGAAGAGTACATCAGGTCGGTGGGCACCGAATGCGAAGCGCTCGGAGTGGCAATTGTGGGTGGACACACCGGGAGCTATCCCGGTTCAGGGCTCACAGTGATTGGGTCTGGCTCGATGCTGGGGCTCGCTCCCAAGAGCGCGTACCTAGCGCCCTCCATGGCCCGCGCTGGCGACACAATTCTAATGACCAAGCATGCCGCCATCGAAGCCACCTGCTCACTTGCGACGTCGTTCCCCGCATTCGTCGAGTCGAGGGCGGGTGCAGTACATGCGAAGAGGGCGAGGGCGCAGGTCAGACTCTGTTCTACCGTAACCGATGCGAGAGCCGCGAGGGGCATCGGGATTGGTGCTCGGGGCATTTCGTCCATGCACGACGCGACGGAAGGGGGCGTCCTTGGTGCCCTCTACGAGATGACCATCGCGTCAGAGATGAGGTTCGTCGTCCGGACGGATGGGATTCCGGTCACCCCTGAAGGTAGGGCCGTGTGCGATGCCTTCGGCCTCGACCCTCTGAGGACGATGGGAGAGGGCGCGCTGCTGATCACATGCCTTCCCGAGAAGGTTCCTTCCCTGAGACGGGCGCTGAGCCGTTCCGGGGTGGCGAGTGCCGAGATCGGAGAGGTGGAAAGGGGACAGGGCCTGGTGATGGTGGATTCACGGGGGCATGGGCGTGCTTTCGCTCCCGGTGCCGATGACTATTGGAAGGCCTATAGCAGGGCCATGGACGAGAAGCTACAGTAGGCAACGGCCGACTCAAAGCGGCTCTTTTTTGAGACGGCATGGGAGGGGACGGGGGAGTGGGAGGTCGGTGTCTACCACAGAAAACGCGGCACGAGTGCTCAAGACCCTGAAGGATGAGGAGTGGCGGACGCTGGCTGGCCTCGAAAGGTCCACGGCGGGCTACGGCACTCCAGATCTGGGGAGACTTTCCCGGATGAGTCGCCTTCCTCTCGACAGAGTCGAGTTCGCCACCGACTCGTTGGAGAAGAAGGGACTGGCTTCGCGAAGGGGCCGGGGGTATGTGCTCACGCGCGAAGGGGTGGAGGCCATGGCTCTGAAGGACTACGTGAAGAAGGACCTTATCTTCGCCCTGGGGGCGATCATAGCGAAAGGAAAGGAATCAGACGTTTACGAAGCGCTAACCGAGGAGGGGGCTGTCTACGCGCTGAAGCTCTACAAAATAGGGAGAATAAGCTTCACCAGCATAAGAAAGAAACGGGTCAGAGAGAGGGCGGAGTTCAGGAGCTGGATGACGGCAAACTATGACGCCGCCAGACGAGAGTATCACGCGCTTCGTAGGCTGGAGGGTCTCGGCCCGACGTTCCCGAAGGCGGTGGCATACAGCCGAAGCACCGTGCTGTTGCAAGAGTTGTCGGGCGTACGCCTCTCCCAGAGACCTCGACTTGAAGACCCAAAGAGAGCCCTGAAAACAATCATAGAGTCGATTCGCGCCGCATATGTTAAGGCCGGCCTTGTCAATGCGGACCTCAGTGAGTACAATATTCTGACAGATGGTGCTTCAATCTGGCTGATAGACTGGCCTCAAGCGGTCGAATCCAGGCACCCCAATGGCTCAGAACTGCTTATGCACGACGTGAAGGCGGTCACCACCTTCTTTGGACGGGCCTATCACGAAAAGTGGGACGCTGACAGGGTGTTCCAGTACGTCAGCGGGAAGTCGGAGACCCTAGAATAGTTCTACCTTCTTCTGCAAAATCAGATTCGTAACTCTTCTGATGTTCGCCAGCGAGTCATCCATTATCGACTCCACGTCTCCCTTCACCGATGAGAGGCGGGCTCCCTTCTCCATCACGACCGCCGCGCTGGCAATGAGGGGCTGGTCGATGGGATTCCCTATTCTGCTCAGGATGCGCACGTAGGACTCCCTTACGGTCGGGAGCTTCTTCACTATCTCCCTGGCCGTGAGCACCGCCAGGGCGTTGAGCATCTTACCGGTGTGGTTCACCGGGTTCTTTCCTGCCGTGGCCTCCATGGAATACTGGCGCATGGGCGAGATTAGCCCGTTCACCCTGTTCCCCCTCCCCGTGTTGCCGTCGTCCCCCTGCTCTGCGGACGTGCCCGTCACCGTCAGGTAGAACTCACCATGTTTTGGGTTGTCAGCCGCGTTCAGCTTGAAATTCACATCGAGCTTGGAGCTCGAGGCAAGATTCTTCAGTTCCTCCCCCACGTCCTCCATCACGCTGGCGTAGTGGTCGGCGTCTGGAATCTTCCCGCTCACCATCGCTGCAGCGACTGTCGTTTCGAGCTTCTTCCCCACCCTCATGCCCATCACCTTGACATCCTCGCCGACCTCCGGATACTTCTTCTTGAAGGCGGGCGAGTTCAGCATCTTCTCTGTACCGAGGACGATTTCCTCCGTGGGAGAAAGTGGCGCGTACCCGACCCCGATGGACGTATCGTTGGAAACGGGCATGGCTCCCTTCCTCATGAAAACAGCGACCAGGTCAGGGGAGCCTTGTTTGATCTTCGTGTCAATAATCATGTCCTCGTCGGGGTCGAGGAACCGCATGGTCTCCCTGATGAAGCCCCTGATCGAGTGCAGCGCGATCTCTCCGACGGGGACCTCGATGTTCTTTCCCTTGAATGGAACAAGCTCCGTCGCTCTCCCTGCCACCATCAGGTAGATGGGCGCAATCACTGTTCCCCCGCCGAACTTCGGCTCAGACTTGCCCCCGACAAGGATGCCCTTGTCCACGTTGTGGTGCAGTATCGCTCCGAAGTTCTTGATGTAATACTCGCAGAGACCGAGAGAGACGGCTTCGGAGGCCCCGTCCACCAAGCTGTCCGGATGCCCCTTCCCCTTCCGCTCGACTATCTCTACGTCAAAATCCTGGACGCTGTACCCTCTTATCTCCTCTACGTGGAGCGACCTCTGCACTGGTTCGGGGCCCCCTAGAGCCTATCCTCTATCTTCACGTAGAGGACGTTGTTGCCCCGAATGACAACCTTGCCGTAGTTGGCGACTTTTGCGCCATTCTCTGACTCCTCGGCGTCAACGAGTATGACGTTCATGTACGGGTCGACGTTTGACATCTTCCCCCTGTACTCGATTTCGTTCTTCAGCCTCACGGACACCAGCTTGTTGGTGGCCTTCTGGAGCACGCTCAGCGGTCGTTTGGTCTGAGGAGGAGGTTGAGGATTCACTTCGAAACTTTTGCGCAGGGCCTCGACTCACAGTTAAAAAGACATCGGTGATGAAACGGAGATGAAATCCGGGGGGAACAAAAACGGCAAGATCTTTGGAAACGGCCGGAGACTCGGTCAGACGAGTCTCCTCCTTTCCTTTCTACGGGACAGGCTCCCCCGCCATCGACAAACTGCTGGGCGGGGGCTACAGGGGGGGGACCCTCACCGAGTTCTTCGGAAGGAGCAACAGCGGCAAATCTCAGCTCGCCATGCAGGCGGCTCTCGTCGCATCACGCAAGGGCATGAAGTCACTCTACATGGACACCGAAGGTGCATTCCGGCCCGAGAGGGTCGAGGAGATTGCAAAGACGAGGGGGTGGGAGACTGACGGCCTTCTCGAGAGGATAGTCTACGCGAGATTGGACTCGTCGTCTGAACAGATGGAAGCAGTCAGGAAGTTGGGTTCACGCCCTGCTACCTCCGACTGCAAGCTCGTCATACTCGACACGCTGACTCGCAACTTCTCCCTCGACCTCCCTGGCAGAGGCAACCTGGCAACCAGGCAGGACGTCCTTGACATCCACCTCAGCGAGATGTCGAGGGACGCCTACCTTAATGGGAGGGCGTACGTCCTCACCAACAGGGTCACCTTCGGTGCAACCCGGGATGTGGCGATAGGAGGGAGGACCGTGGCGCAACTCGTGAACACGTCTGTACTGCTGGAGAGGTTTCAAGATAGAATCAAGGCCACTGTCGTCCCAGAGGGGAGAAGCGCCAGCGCGCTCGTGGGACCGTTCGGCGTCGACTAGAAGACACGTCATTGGATGTTTCTCCCGTCACGAGCCGGGAGAGACGGACTTAGGAACCGCCTGGATTAACTCCACAATAAGCGAAACGAGCGGGGATAGCCGATGAAGTAGACTGGGCCGTCCTGATGCCTTGATGCTAATCCGGTCAAGCCAGGCCGCCACGAGGTCGGTATCCCTCGCTCTGTTCAGTATTGTGCAGGGTTGGCAGATTAGGGAACACCATCTAATACTTTAGTCGAGTGTAAAACACATCTCTTGAGGTTCCAAGAGAACGGGATCAGCCGGGTAGTCATACTAGTGGTTCTCGTGGCACTTGTTGTCATAGCAGGCGCAGCGTACTACATGGCCTCCGCTCCTTCGTCCGGTGGGACGACCACACCACCCTCAACGTCCACGAGCTCTGTTGGAACCGCAAGCTCGGTCACCAGTTCAACCAGCTCGGCGACACCGTCATCAAGCACTCTCTCTACAACTTCTGTCACGCCCTCCTCTTCCACTTCGACGACCCCCTCCTCAACTACCGAGACGGTGAGCACGACCTCTAGCACGAGCACTCAGCCCTCCAGCACCACGACTTCGTCACCCACGTGCATCACGACTTCGCCCTCCAACAGTACGGAGGGACAGGAGCTGGTCGGCTGGTTCGGCAATTACTCGTCGTTGGCAATCAGCTTCGAGGGCACGAAGAACGGAAACACACGCGACCTTGACTTCAGCTATACCGTGGCCTACGCGAGTCCGACGACATACAAGGTGAACCTCAACGTCGACCTGAACGGCAAGTCCCGTGCGTATACACTCTGGGATCTCAGCAACGGGACCGTGCTGGCCCTCCTCGCCCCGAACGGGGTGAACTCCACCGGCTCGGCCGCCAGCAACACCGTTCTGGGTTACTTCTCAGACCTAGAGACCCTGTACGCAATCGCGCTGCAGAGCAACAACGCAGCCTACTTCCATTCAACAGGAAACTCCACTGCGACAATCGGAAATAATTCGTTCGCGGTGACAAACTACGCCTTGAATACGGGCAACGAGACCATCCAAGGCTGCGGCAACTCTGGGTCCGCCACACTGAGTTCCTACACCGCGAGCTTGGGGACTCCGAGCGGTTCGAGCTTTGAACTGGTTGTTTCCGCTGACTTTGTGGGCTCCTTTACAGACGCCTCAGGCACCACGACAGTCAACTACACGTACCAGATCACAGCCCTCACGGTCGCATGAGATAGAAGGAGTAGATCCGCCGACTGGTGCCTTCAAGAACGAAAGGCCGTTCTAATGAATAGAACTTTACTCCCCACGAGCCTACCCTATGAGGTGTGAGACGCTCTAGGAAGGTAGCAGTGGTCGTGATAGCCGCAGTCATAGTGCTGGCGTTCTTCTTTGCTCCCATCGCATTCTGGTTGAACGAGAGGGGCGCGCCAGCATTCGTCGTCGAAGGGGTTGGCTCACCAGTCTATCGGTCACTGGGATGCATCACGATTGGGTATGGAGACCTCTACGCCCCAGGATGGTTCGGATTCAGTTTCGGATGTGACATACCAGTCCCGATTCCGAGATGAACGGGTTATACGAGCTGAAATTCACCCCCTATCCAACCTCACCCAGATCGCTAGCCGTTCGAAACAGTCAAATTCCAAGATGTGTCGGAATCATAAGCGTAGCCGCCCAATAACGCCAGAATCGCTGAGGGTTGGTACGAACACCGCGCCGACAGTGCATTGCGCAAATGGGCTGTTCGTGGGAATCTGGCAGTCGTTCGACCACCCACTCCCAGACGTTCCAAAGGCTTGCTGAGTGATTTCGCCGAAACCCAGCGCCTCACAAGATAGAGAAACTGACCCGCTTGTCGGGTAGAGGGTGGTGTTACACTGGAAGCTCACTATGGGAGCCAGAAAGAAGAAAACAACGAAAAAGACAACCGCCCCGACGATAATAGCCACATTCCGCGCTCCGTGACCTCCCGCCCGTGGCATGGTAGATTCGGGTTGCACTGCATCTTGTGGGAATGAGCGGTGCCTCTTTAATCTGAAATACGCCCATTTCATACATATGCACCTTTCGTGTCCTTGGGTTTTTCCGTGGACTGCCTCGATGAACGGGCCGTTCTCAGGGTCAGGCGTATACA
>Ga0187781_10003444_pt1 | contig 11876 bp, 8 predicted proteins | sample 0715_SJ02_MP02_2_FD_132447 | JGI IMG/M metagenome (GOLD analysis project Ga0187781, IMG submission 132447) | Tropical peat soil microbial communities from peatlands in Department of Meta, Colombia - 0715_SJ02_MP02_20_MG | ecosystem: Environmental > Terrestrial > Soil > Wetlands > Peat | place...
AACCGCCCTCCCAGGCCGCAGTATTCACCCTCGGTATTCTCGCGTATGAAGAGCATCCGAATGTCCTCAGCCGCCTTCCCGCGCAGCGGAGGCTCGAGACCAGGAAGAATCTCAATGGGGCGCAAATTGATGTAGAGGTCGAACCCAAAGCGAATGCGCAGCAAGAGTTGACGAAGCGAAATGTGATCCGGGACCGTCGGATGCCCAATGGCCCCGAGAAGAATGGCGTCGAACGCACCAAGCTGCTCGAGCCCATCCTCCGGCATCATGCGGCCCGTGCGGAGATAGTACTCGCATCCCCACTCGAAGTCATCGAAGGATAGGCTGAAACGCTTGTCCGATGCTCTCGCCGCGGCGTGCAAGACCTTTACGGCGGCAGGGATCACTTCCCTACCGATCCCGTCACCGGGAATGAGGGCGATCCGGTAGTTGTTGGTGGGCATTGTGAACTCCGTCATTGAGCGATTGAGTCATTGAGCAATTGAGTCATTGGGCCATTGTCTCATTGGGCGTCAATGGCTCAACGGCCCGATCACCCAGTCCTTTGCTCAAATAGTGTACAATCTTATGCCTTTGAGGTGGTGGGCATTGAGGCCAGGGCTACTCAAACTGGTTATCACTGACAGTCATTTCTGGGCGCCGGCGATCGTCTTGATTCTTGGTGTTCTGCTTCTCGTTTACCTGCACTGAGAGGGTATCGACCTGTCCGCAAGGGCCGAAACTCGAGGTTCTACCGCCGCCCGCTCGATGCATAATCTGGGGGTAATTTCCGGTCTCGCAGCCGGCGCGTGGCTTGGCGGCGCGGAGGCCCCGACCAAGCTGGTGACCGTAGGCCTATCACCCTTCGTAGTCTCGCTCACCATGGTGGCGGGCGTGTTTGTCGCCCGTTGGACACTTCCAACGCTTATTAAAGGCACGGGTTACGTAATCCATGACCTCCAAGCAAGAGTTCACCTGGTGATTTGGGCGATCCTAGCAGGCGCCCTATGGGCGGTGGCAAATACACTGACGATTTTCGCCATCCGTGACGTGGGGCTATCCGTGGCTTTCCCTTTATGGAACATCAACAGTCTTGTGGGCCTGTTTTGGGGATGGCTTTTGTTCAAGGAGTTGCGCGGCGCGGGAGCCCGCCAAGCGACGAAGGTCCTTGGTGGCGCATCTGCTATTGTCTTTGGAGCATGCCTGCTAGCCTATGCCAGCGCGGAGCATGGCGCGGGCGGACGGCATCGCGTTGCCGCCGGCATTCTGGCGGCCTTGGGCGCTGGATTGCTCTGGGGAACGATGTATATTCCATATCGCAAGGCTTACATCAGCGGCATGAACCCGCTTTCCTTTGTGACGGTTTTTACTGTCGGCGAACTCCTCACCATGTCGGCCCTAGCACTGATTTTTCGCGGCGGCCTCACGCCTCTCCTCGAGGAACTTGTCCAGGCGCGGGCAGCGCTCTTCTGGCTTTTCCTGGGAGGATTCTGTTGGGTGTTGGGAGACCTGTTTCAACAGTACGCGGCAAAATACATCGGCATTGGGCGAGGCATCCCTTTGTCAAACACCAACCAACTATGGGGCCTGGCCTGGGGCGCGCTGGTTTTTGGGGAACTCGGAGGAAAGGGCGGGACCGCCCAAGGACTGATCATTGCTGGTTCGGCCACGATGGTGGCGGGGGCCGTGACCATCAGCATGGCCGAGGCACCACCATCCGAACAGGAGTCATGGCGGGCAAGTCAGCGGCGCGAATTCGAGCGCTACCACCTCGATCTCAAACCGCCAGAAGCTACGGTATCAGGCGTGGACGCGCCCAAGCACAACGCCCGCACCTCAGCCGGCGAGACGCCGGCCCCAGGCCCGCCCGGCGACGCAGTGGCAAAGCAACGGGCGAGGCGCCATTGGTGGGATGCTCCCATCGTCGTCGCGGCGGTAGGAATCTTCCTCTTGCTGGCGCGAGGAGCGCGGCGTCCCCCGTTGGCGATTAATCTTTTCTGGACGGTACTCCTCGCTCTCGCTATGCTGGGTTTGCTCGCCGCTTGCGGGATGGTGCTTTGGAAACGGACCAAGTTCTCGTAACGCAGGATGTAGGGCGCGTCTCGTGTCGGCGAAACATAGCCTTACGTTGGGGACGGCCACCGCGCGACCGCGGGACCCCGACAGCGCGTGTCACTGCCTCTAAAAGATTTCGAACCTCTCCTGATCCACAACCGGATCGCTCTTGATGATGACGTCTTTGTGGGTGAGCGATTCGAGCTCCGAAACCAACTCTCCATCTCGAGCCTTGAGGACTTTGGCCACTTCAGGGTTCACGCGCAAAGTCATCACGCTGCCTTCGACCTGGCCGGCCATCTTCCGCGCCTCCCCCAGAATCTCATAGCAAACCGTCTTGGGGGACTTCACCCACCCTGAGCCGGAGCAGTAGCTGCAACGCTCGCACAGTGTCCTTTCCAGGGATTGTTTCACTCGCTTCCTGGTGATGGCCACCAGCCCAAAATCGTGGAAAGCGGTGACCTTGGTGGGCGCCCGGTCCTTACGCAAGGCCTCCTCCAGTGCCAGAGTTACCTTGGCGCGGTTCTTGCGCTCGTCCATGTCGATAAAATCGATAACGATGATGCCGCCCAGGTCCCGCAGGCGAATTTGGCGGACGATCTCGTTCACGGCATCGAAGTTGGTCTTAAGGATGGTATCTTCCAGGCGGTTGGTTTTGCCCACATATTTGCCCGTGTTAACGTCAATAGCCACCAAGGCCTCAGTCTGGTTGATGACGATGTAGCCTCCGGACTTGAGCCAAACTTTGGGCTTGAGCGCCTTTTCGATTTCACCCTGGATGCCAAACTCCTCGAACATCGGCGTCTCACGAGGGTAGAGCTTTACCTTGCCGATCAAAGAGGGCTGGCTGCGGTTCACAAAGTCCAAAACGCGCTCGTATTGGATTTCATTGTCCACACGCACGCTCTTGAAATCCGGCGTTAGCGTATCGCGCAGCATTCGCTGAACCAGATCGAGGTCGCGATGGATCAGCGCGGGTGCTTTTGCGCGCTCGGTTCTGGTCCGTATGTCGTTCCACAAGTTGGAGAGGAATCTCAGGTCAGCCTTCAACTCCTCCTCACTGCAGCCCTGCGCGGCGGTGCGCACGATGAACCCGCCGGTCAAAGGGCCTTTGTTTTCGAGGACAATGTTGCGCAAACGCAGGCGCTCTTCTTCCGATGAGATCTTCCGCGACACCCCAATGTGCTCAACGGTGGGCATATACACCAAGTAGCGCCCGGGTAGCGCAATGTGCGAAGTAATGCGCGCCCCCTTCGTACCCAGCGGCTCTTTTGAGATCTGCACGAGAATCTCCTGGCCCTCTTTGAGCAGCTTCGAGATCTGGACCGGTTGATTGTTGCCGGGACGCGACTCCCACCGGGATTCGCTGCGGCCCTGATAGCTCGCCCCGCGCCTTCCTCTCCGTCCGCGCCGGGGTGCGAATCTCGGGCGTTGGTGCGGCTCCCGCAATGTGTAAGTGGCTTCGCTGGGCGCACTGGGAGTCTCGGCCGTTCCTGTCTGAATGGGCGGCGCCTGAGGAAATGGCACTTCCGGGCTTGGCGGCGCCGGAACACTCTCAGGCACGTTTTCCGCAGGTTGGAGAGCCTGGATTCCCGCTTGTCCGGGAACGGGTTCCGGGGGTTCGGCAAGGATTTCTTGCGTGGGCGCCGCGGCAGTAGGGGGTGCTGCGGTCTCTTCTACCATTGGCTCATCAGAAGGCCTGCCAGCTTTGTCTACCACCACGGCCTCAGAAGCGGCATGCTGCGCTTCCAAATCTGCAGAAGGGGTAGCGCCCGCGGGCTCCGCCGCGCTCGGAACCTGTGCTAAGAGCGGCTCGCGGAAAGATTCGATTCCTGGCTGGTCAGTCGGCGCAAAATGAGCCTCTGCCGACCACGCCTCGGAGGTTCCCGAGTCCGCGGGAGCAATCTCCGCGACATATCCGCCTTCATTTTGCTCCAAAGCTTCACCCGGCACTGCTCCCGGCTCATCAGGAACGTCCTCGCCAGGTGCGGGCCCTTGCGACTCGGGGACTGCGTGGCTATACTTCGCCAGGGATTCTCCGGGCAAAATCTCGAACGCTGGAGGTGCAGAACCCTCTTGCCGTGGGACAAACTTGTGATCTCCGTGACGATGCTCGCCGAACTTGCGACCCCGATGCCGCCAGCGGCGAGTGCGCGGCTCAAAGTGACTCGGCTGGTGCGTTTCCCCCTGTGCCCAAGATGAGTCGGACGCGGAAGGGGTTGCCCCTGCTGTGGGGGCGACGGGCGTTTCAGTTGTTCCGGCGGGTTGACTCTGGGTTGGCGCTTGCGCCGAGGCGGCCCCGGTAGGCATCTGCGAGACCGGCAAAACCGGTGCGGGCACCTGACGCATTGGTTCTTGGGTCGCCGCCTCGCCAGATGGAGGAGCCGCCGAGGATGTCGGCGCCGGCCCGGCGTTAAAGCTGACCGCTACGGCCTCCGCCTCCTCGAGGATCTTGTCGTAATCCTCCTGATCTTCGAAAAAGAAATCGGAGACGTAGAGGAAAGCATCTTTGTCCAGCCCGATGTCCACGAAAGCAGACTGCATCCCAGGAAGCACACGGCTGACGCGGCCTTTATAGATTCCGCCTACCAGTCCTACGTCCGTGTCGCGTTCAAAATACACTTCCACCAATTGGTCGTCTTCCACTACGGCCAACTTCGTCTCGTGAAGAGACGAAGAGATAAACATCTCCTTTGACATGAAAACTCCTTTTTCAGGGTTGGCGGGGGATCCATCCGTTCGTTGTAGCCCGAGCTCGCAACCGCGGGGTCGGCAGACATCGTCCTTAACCCGCAATGCGAGGTCAGGCCTTCGCGGAGATCAACCCTCAGCTTCCCTGGCCCGGTGGCATCATCCAGCTACGAAGCTCATCGGCGGCCAAACCGGGCTCTATCGACCTCAAATGGTTTTGTTGCCGCGCCTTCAAGCGCGAAGCATTGCGGACCTGCTCTGTTCGCGAAAGTGGAGCGAACGGAGCCAGACCCGGAACTCAAACTCCCAAGCAGCGCCCCCTTATAGGGCGATCCCAGTCCCGCGCCTGCGGAACCGCCGCCACTTCCTCTCTCAAACGGACTCCATCTAGTTCACAAAACGCTTTGCCCGGACGTTCATCGCCACGCCCAAGCCCAAGAATGTAAACAGTAGGGATGACCCTCCCTGGCTCATGAGCGGCAATGGAATGCCCGTCACTGGAAAAAGCCCGATCATCATCCCCGTGTTGATGGCAACCTGGAAAAACAGAACCGACGCAAGCCCCACCAGTACAAACGCTCCGGCACGGTCCGGGGCCATCTGCGCCCCGTCCAGTAAGCGGAGCAGCAACGCGAAGTAAAGCAGCAAGACACTCAATGTGCCCATGAAGCCCTGCTCCTCCGCAAAGGCGGCAAAAATGGCATCCGCCTGGGAGACAGGAATAAACCCCAGATGGCTTTGGGTGCCATTTCCAATGCCTTTTCCCCGAAGACCGCCCGAACCGATAGCAATCTTAGTTTGGGTCACTTGGTAACTGGTGCCTTGCATGTCCTGAGAAGGATGAAAATAAGCCATAAACCTATCGCGCTGATAGGGGCGGAGGAAGTGCCATCCCACCGGGAGGGCCAGCGCCCCTAACAGCACAAGCGCCGCCACCTGCTGCCAGCGAATGCCAGCCAGCAGAACGCCTCCACTGAGAATCGCAATGTATGTTAGGGCGGTGCCGAGATCAGGTTCTAAGGCTACCAGGACTGCTGGCACTCCCGCCAACATCCCCAGCTTGACCAAGTCGCCCCAGGTAGCGGATTTGCCGCGCTTTTCAGCAAAATAGGCCGCTACACACAATATTATAACTAATTTGACCAGCTCTGACACCTGCAAAGTGAGTCCCCCGAATCGCATCCATCGCTTGGTCCTGGCAATGGCATGGCCAGCCACGAGCAACTCTCCCAAGGCAAGGAGGGACAATATGTAGAGCCAGGGAGTCTGCTCAAGAAGGAAGTGGTAGTCCAGGTGGCTGATCACCAGTGCTAGGACTACACTGAACATCAACCAATAAATCTGTTTTTTGAATTGGCCCTGGAGGACGGAGTGCTGCGTAGTGCTATAGATCTCGACAACTCCAATGAGGGTAATAGCTATCGCCAGCCCGAGCAGCACCCAATCTATGTCACGAAAACGAAATCCCTTGCCCATGACTTTTCCCGAACTCCCGGCCGTGTCATTCCGAAGCCACTCTCACTAGCGATCCTCAGTTGGAAGTTGAACAGCAGCTTTACTCAGCATACGCAGTTGGTTCTGCGCTGGGGGCGCCTGCCGCCCTGCTTTTTTGTCGAAATAGGCTTTAATCACCTCACGCACAACGGGAACTGCCACCGTCGAGTGCTCGCCCTGCATGACGAGGGCAGCCACAACGATCTCGGGTTTATTGCTGGGAGCAAAGCCGACAAACCACGCGTTGTTCTTGAAACTGGCGTTCTGAGCCGATTTCATGAGATCCACACTGACAACCTGGGCCGTCCCGGTCTTACCGGCGATATCGATTCCCGGGCAGCGGCCGTTGGCGCCTGTCCCTTCGCCTTCGTTGACCACACCCCACATGCCGCGCACCAATGCTTCGAGTGTACTCTCGCTGAGCGGGAAGTTCCGTGCAGCAGTGTCGGGCGGATCCACACCGAGGGCCAGCAATTGGTCCCTGAAAGCCAGATGAGGCCGGCAAAACGTCCCACCCAAGGCCACGGCGCCTATCATGCGAGCTAATTGCAAAGGCGTAACCACGACCGCTCCCTGGCCGATCGCCACAGACATGGTTTCACCTGCCCACCATTTTCGCTTGAATGCTCTTTGTACCCATTCCGGGGATGGAATAAGTCCTGTCGCCTCCCCTGGCAAGTCGATCCCAGTTCGTGCGCCTAGCCCCAAACGCTTCGCGAAATAGTCGATCTTCTCGATTCCCAGGAGCTTACCCAAGGTGTAGAAGTACACGTCGCAGGAGACAATGATTGCGCGATGTAGATCGACGCTCCCGTGTCCCTTATGCTTTTCGAAGACCCAGTCGTGGTAAGTGTGCCCGTAAATCTCAACCGCGCCTGCGCAATGCACCGTGAAGTCGGGCCGGATGGCCCCCGTTTCCAGGGCGGCAGTTGCCGTAACGATTTTGAAGACCGAACCCGGCGCCAGTTGCGCCTGGATGACTTTATTCATCAGAGGCTTCATGGGATCACTGGCAAGCCTGTCCCATTCCGCGCGGTCGATGTGCTTGGCGAAAACGTTGGGGTCAAAGGAGGGGTGGCTGACCATAGCCAGCACCTCGCCGGTGCGGGGTTCAAGCGCCACGATGGCGCCGGCACGGTCGCTCAAGGCGGCTTCCGCCGCCATCTGCAAATCGAGGTCAAGCGTCAGACGGAGGTCGTTTCCCGGTGTAGCATTGACGGCTGTGAGTGAACCTACCTCCTCGCCACGGCTGTTCACGATCACACGCCTCATACCATCCTGTCCGGAGAGGATTTGGTCGTATTGACGCTCGATGCCAAACTTGCCCGCGACATCACCGGGGCGATAAGGCGAGCCGGGCTTGGCGATCATTTCCTCCGAGACTTCTCCGACGTACCCCAGGGTCGCTGCGGCTACTTCACGCTTGGGGTAAAGGCGCTGTTGAACCTGGATGAGATCCAGTTCGGGATACTCGAGGCGGTGCGATTCCACGAAGGCGATATCATCGAGAGTCGCTGATTGCTTTAAAACGATGGGTTGGAAGCGCGGCAGCCGAGCTGTATGTTCCATCAATCGTTGCAGTTCGTCTCGGTCAAGACCCAGGCCCCGCCTTATTCCTTCCAGGCGCTCGGGGGACAAAGTCGACGCGTTTTCGCGCATCAGGAGCACACTAAAGGCCGGAAAATTGTCTGCCAGCACGCGCCCTTCACGGTCCAGAATTCGTCCCCTTGGCGCGATGACAGGTAGGTTGCGAACCCGGTTACGTTCAGCTTGTTCGAGGTAAGAACGATGCTGGCCGATTTGTATTCGCCAGTATCCGACCAGCAGCCCAAGGAAGGTCAGAGCGATAGCATATTGGAAGAAGGCGATCTTCCAGCCAGGAAGTCGCTCGTGTTCCGGAAACCGAACTTCCATTTACATGCAACCGCCGGGGCCGAAAATCATGGTTCACACTCACCATGCTGACGCTACACCCCGGTGCGCGTAGCGACCCAATCCTTCACCAACTCAGCAAAATAGCACAAGTGGTCATAAATGGTAAAGGGTAAATGTTAAATGGTATGTAATGAATGGGAGAACGTGAAGGCAAAAGAGACGTGCCTTAGGTGGCGTTTATTAGCTTTCAACCTTATAGCCAATAGTACCCTCAAACCGCTGGCGGCCCCCCACCATGGACTCTCTGAAGGCGTGAAGAAAACACGTTTCGGCCCAGCGTGGTAAGGGAAGTCAGTCTGCTGACGGATGATTGCCCTCCCTGCGGCCCACAGCCTTCGGCCTGCCTGCCGTATGAGCCTAGGAGGCAGGGCGGCGGGTCGACCGCAGACATAAAGTCCATCCCCACATCGTGAATTTTTCACACCTTCTCGGAGTAGAATCCTTGCTGGAGCACTGCTTTTTTCAGCAGCCCTCGGGCTGGTGGTGATAGGTCTCCCACCCTTTGTAATTATTCAAGGCCTCGGCGACGGCGCACCCGTAATGGCTGCGGTTGACGGCGACATGATGCTCGTAACCGTGGTTACAGATGTACTTCAGCAGCTTCTGCATTTGCGGGATCCGGACCACCCCGTAACCGCCGAAACTCTTTGGTCGGTCGTCGGTTATTTCGCCCTCGCCGACATAGGCACGCAGCTTGCCCTCCAAATCGTCGGTCGAAACACGGCAATACGTGAGCGGGCCGCGCTTGAGTTTGCCCACCACTGTTCCGAAGGTATTGTCCTTCCCCACCGACCCCGCAATGATCTCCTGGAAGTCCATTTTGAAATCTTCGAAGAAGTGTTTGGGAAGGTTCGAGCAGTGGAAGATCATGGCCTTATCGGGGTCTTCGCCGTAGTTATTGTTCCAATCCACGATGGCGCTGGGTTCGCCCGCAGCAAGCTGGAGGATGTACATCGAGATCATGCCGATCATATCCGTCTCGCAAGCGCTGGGCATAAGGTTGTTCGACATCATGCTCATCAGCGTGCACGGTACGACGCCGAAGAACTCTTCCATGGCCGTCCAGCACTGCACGGAGGAGCCAACCAGCTCGTTGGCCTTGAGCCACTCATCCACCACGAGGCCGAACTTTGCCATTTTCAAAAGGGCAGCCGAAGGAACGCCCTGGGTGGAGGCATATCCTTGAATGGCGGCAACTTTCGCTCGCACTTTTTCGTCGTCATCCTTCAGCCGCGCGATGCGGCCGAAGACTTCGGAGAGGTCGAGGGTTTCGACGCTGATGCCATGATTCTCCATCAGCTTCTCGCTAAAGCGCACAGTGTTGAAGGCCGCGGGCCGCGCCCCAATCACGCCCACCCGGACGTTCTTGAGCCCCTTCACGATACGGCAGGTGGCGGCAAAGGACTTCAAGTCGCCGGCAAAGACAGGCGAGGAAGGCGCTTCTGTGTGCAGTGAGGTGAGTGAGTAGCGAATTCCGTATTGCCAGAGGTTGTTGCAGACCGACATCTTTCCGCAGAAGCTATCGCGGCGCGAGCCCATCAGCATTTTGTCACTCGCATCCGGAAAGGCATGGATGAGGACGGGTACTTGCAGCCCCGACATACGGATGGAGTTGGCCACTCCGCGTTCGTCGCCGAAATTGGGAAGGCTGACGAGGATGCCGTCAATCTCATCAGCATGCTTCTTGAACAGGGCCCCGCACATGCGCGCGTCCTGAAGAGTTTCAACCGAGCCGTATTTTGTTTCTTCGGGAGTCAGGCAGATGGTCTTGTAACCTTGCTGCTCGAGCGTGCGCAGAATCTCCTCCCGCCCGTCACGGGCCAGGATGGCGGGAAAGAAACCTCGGTTACCTATAATGACGCCAAATGTAGTCGCCATTAGAAAAGCCTCCTTAAGATCGTTCCATAAAGTCGAGCCGAAAATTGTACCAGGAATTGCGACTGTGGTGAATAGTAAATTGGCGCCGCAGGTGACGCTTTGACGGACTGCCGGGCGTCCCTGTGCCTCACTTGATAAGTAATCATCGACTTTTTACCATTCGCCATCCGGGATTGCTCCGGCGCTTATTTGCTCGTCCCGCCGCCGCGGGACGCTCCTCACCCCTCACCGCGCTTCAGCGAAAGCGGTCCAGCAACGGGAAGAGGATGAGGCTGAGGGCCACGTTCACCAGAACAGCGCTCGCCAAGTCCACTGGGAGGAAAGGGGGCGGGGACTCCAGCAAGGCGTGCTGAAGGCCTGCCATACAGAGGTTGTGGACGAGAACCAGGGAAGCCGTTACCACCGAACGAGGCAAAAGCGATTCGAAGTTGAACCGCATGGCGGCGAAGGCCGCCAGGTATCCGACGAGCGCTTTCGCCATTCCGAACATGCCGAGGTACCCGTGCGAGAGCGCGTCTTGCATGAGGCCCAAACCCGTGCCCAGGGCGATGCCGAAAACCTTATTCTGGCGAATCAAGGTGAAATACACCGTCACCAGTAACGGGAAGTCCATAAGTCCTGCCACCGGGATCAATACGGGCAAGAATGTCTGGAGCAGAAGCGCCACCAGGATGGTCACTAAGAGGGTAGCGTAACGGACTCGAAAAACCTCGACTTCTCGCTGGGATGCGACAGTCATGGATTCAGGGATGAGCGTTTAAGGCTTGCTGCTGCGTCGAGCCAGGCTTCAGAACCACCAATACGGTTTCGAGCCGGCTCAGGTCTGCCGCCGGCTTAACCTCGACGTTCTTATAAATGTTGCCCGCGCTGGTTCCCACAACCGTTCCCACGCGGAGGCCCTTGGGGTAAATCTGGTCGAGGCCCGAAGTCAGAACAGCCTCGCCGGAAGAGATCGGCTCTTCATTCATGATATAGCGAATCAAGCAGAGGTTCTGGCCCTCTCCCTTGAGGACGCCCTGGACTCGGGTCTTTTCCAGCAGGACACCCACTCCACTGGAGGGATCGGTAAGCAGGAGCACTTGGGAAGAGTGGGAGAAGACGGCAATGGTCTTTCCTATTATGCCTTCAGGAGTAATCACCGCCAGGTCCGATGTGAGGCCCGCATCCACGCCCTTGCCGATGAAAATGGCGTTCGAGTTCTCACCCGGGCTGGAGGCGATGACTTCGGCAGACACGGTCTGCAAGGGTAGCTGGTTCTTGAACTCCAGCATGGCGCGCAGCCGGGCGGATTCCGCAGCTTGTTCGGAAAGTTGCTGGAGCTGCGATTCCGCCGATGCCAGTTGCAGACGAAGTTCCTGATTCTCCTGCTGAGCGCGCAGAAGATTGTGATAAGTTCGCCAAGCCCCCACGGAAATATCCGTTATCCCGCGCATGGACCGCTGGAACGGATCGACCAAGGCGACAGCCCACACCCGAATGAGGCGGACGTCATGGTTGCGGGTGATTTGTAAGGAAAGGAGCAAGAGTTGCGCCACCAGGACCGCGGCCAGAATAAAAGACGCGCGGTGGCGCGCGATAAAAGCTTGCACGTTCGGGCCATCCCGCGTGACGGGTTGTCTCGACGCCCCCGATTCAGGAGAATTAGGATCAAACATCATTCTATCGCCACACGCCGCAGAAGGTTAAAATCCGTTAGCATTCTGCCCGTTCCCAGCACCACGGAAGCCAAGGGGTCTTCGGCAATGGAGACAGGCAAAGCAGTTTCCTCGCGAATCCTCTTATCGAGGTTTTTCAGCAATGCCCCGCCACCCGTCAACACAATGCCGCGGTCGGAGATATCCGCA
>Ga0187781_10003445_pt1 | contig 11875 bp, 6 predicted proteins | sample 0715_SJ02_MP02_2_FD_132447 | JGI IMG/M metagenome (GOLD analysis project Ga0187781, IMG submission 132447) | Tropical peat soil microbial communities from peatlands in Department of Meta, Colombia - 0715_SJ02_MP02_20_MG | ecosystem: Environmental > Terrestrial > Soil > Wetlands > Peat | place...
GCGCAGGCGTCTCCGGCACGGGAGCGGCGGCGGCCAAGGGCGGCTTCGCCTCCGCATGATGCATCCCGCGAGCGACCACTACGGTCGAGATCGCGTGCTTGAAAATCAGCTGCTCCTGATTGCTCGTTTCCAGCACCACCGAGTACTTGTCAAACGACCGGATCCGGCCCGTCAACTTGACCCCACTGACCAGATAGATCGTGATGTTGTGCCGCTCTTTGCGAGCGGTGTTGAGGAAGGAATCCTGAATATTTTGTTGCGCCGGCTTCGTTTCCATCTGCCGATCTCCTTCGTTCGACGCCACGCTCTACGGAAAAGGGGGAATGGCGCGGCGTTCTGCCCACGGCCTCTACAATACGGCCTAAACACAAGCTTTTCAACTTCTCTGCCACGAAAATTTGCTACGCCCGGACCGGCGCGGCCGAGACTCAAAACTGACGTCTTGTCAGCCGGAGCCCTCCCTCTCCGCTATCATGGGTGCATCACCAAAATCGACAGCCGGCGCGCCCTGCCGAGACCCAATCTTAGGAGCCATCGCCTTGAATAACCTTCATATCCCAGCCGAGTTCCACACCAACCTCCTGATGATGTTTCGTTGGGTCCATTTTCTGGCCGGCATCACCTGGGTTGGCCTGCTTTACTTCTTCAATCTCGTGAACGTGCCCTTCATGAAGGGTCTCGATCCGGCAACCCGGGGCAAGGTGCTGCCCGATCTCATGTCGCGTGCGCTGTGGTGGTTCCGCTGGTCGGCAGTCGTCACCGTGCTCATGGGCCTGGCGTACTGGGGCGACATCGTCGGTTCCGACGCCCGCAACGGCAACGCCACGGCCGGAGGCGTCTTCGCATCCTTCTTCGTCATCTGGAGCGTCGTCTGGGCGCTGATGTACGTTTGCACCATCCCCGGCAAGGGTCCGCTCGACAACGGTTGGCTGCTCGCCGTCATCTACGCCGTCATCGTACTCGCCGCCGCGTGGCTCTTCCTGCGCCTTAACGATCACGATTGGGAGGGCAATCGCCTGCTCGCCATTGGCATTGGAGGCGGTTTGGGCTGGGTGATGATGCTCAACGTCTGGGGAGTGATCTGGCGCATCCAGAAGCGAATGATTCAGTGGACCGCTGCCAACGCCGCCGACGGCACGCCCATCCCCGATAAGGCAAAATCCATGGCCCGTCAGGCATTGCTGATGTCCAGGACGAACTTCGTCCTCTCGTTCCCCATGCTCTTCTTCATGGGCGCCGCCAGCCACTACCCCATGTTCGGACGATGAAAGTTCGGACGATGAACGTTCGGCCGCTAACCCAGTTCCCAAGCTGCTGTAGAGTGAAATCGGAAACGGAAGGGCACGACTTTAGTCGTGCCATAAAGCCCCGCAAACCATATCGCGGCTTTACAGTTTGCTGAAAAAGTCCGAAATGCCGACGCAACCGTGGAAGAGCGGCCCTTTAGGGCCGCGTAAGTCGTTTCCAATCACTCGGGGCTTTAGCCCCGGTGGTCGTTCTTGTCGGGCTCTTCGAGTTTTTCAGCAAACTGTTTAGCCGCTGCGGGCTCGCACGCCACACCAACAGGAAAAATGATCTAGATGTACGAGAGCGAAGGCGCGCTGGGCCCGACCGCATCTCGACCGAGCTATTCAGCAAGAACTACGCCAGAGACAACCGCTGATTTCGCGCAAGAAAAAACCGGCCCGGAGAAAACCGGGCCGGCCAAAACTCATCTTGATCGGGAGGACCTATCAGTAGATGACCTTCAGCCCAAAGAACAGGCATCGGCTGCCCGCCGGGCAAGCCAGGTCACCGGTTGACGTGACCTGTGGAACTCCGTAGGTCGTGAAAGCGCCCGGGACGCTGGCAAGCTCCAGGAACGGGCTGATGCCAGGACTTGTGTTTCCATAGTTCCCATGATTGAACACGTTGTCCATGGTCATATGCCACTGCACATTGGCCCTCTCCCACGCCTTGACTGTCTTGTACAGCGTGAAGTTGGCTAGATTTGTATGGTAGTCGCGCATGGAGCCGCGCTGGACATTGCCGAATGGAGTTCCGTAGATCTGATCGGCAGTATAACCATTGGCGATAACTCGCACCTGGCTCGGGGTCACTGGGGTGACCGCACCAGCGTTATATGCGTTCAGACTGAGGAGCGTGTTGGCAGGCGGTCCACCGCTAATGGCGCAGGCAGGTCCGAAGGTTCCGGTGAACAACGCAGTAACCAAGCACGCGTCCCCGGCATAAATCCCAACCTGGCTTTGTGGGGCGCTTGCGCTTCCCTTGAACGGCCGCACTACGTCAGGAACGCCGTTATTAAAGCTACTGTTAAAAGCTATGTCTTCAACCTCCGCTGAATTGGGAAGTCCAAGAATGTTTGCAGCCAAGTAGGTTACGTCGTTTGTATACTCCTGGACCGGTGTGAACGGCTGCCCGGACTGGAGGGTGTACGTTCCTGAGACTCCCCAACCCCCCAGAACGTGGCCGATCAACCCAGGCTGCGAGCGCATGAAGGGAATGTCCTCAACAAACGCCAGGGTCCAAGTCTGCGGGAAGTCGAGGCCCGAAATCCCATATTCGCCGTTCCCAACATTCAGAGGATTCTGTGCCAGGCTCTCGGAGTTTCCGGCAGCAAACGTGTTGAAGATTTCGCTCGTGTTGTCGAGTGTTTTGCTCCAGGTGTAGCTGCTACGTAATGTGAGTTGCTTGAAAAGATTCGTCGTCCGGAATTCCGCCTGCAGGCCGTCGTAGTTGGAATACCCGCTATTCGCCGTTTGCAACGCAGTAGCGCCTATATTGCAATTCACTCGCCCGTACGCCGCAGAACTTGTATTCGTGCACGGCGTCACCCCTGAGGGCAACAGGCTCGGAAAGTCGGCGGCCAAACCCGCAACATAAGGATTCACGTTCGCCGACTGGTACAGGTTTTCGCCGTGATTGCCTACATATCGAACCTCGGCCACAGCGTCCTTCACGAGTTCCCGCTGAATCCCGAAGGACCACTCGTGCACCTTGTCGGGACGGAAATTAATTGGAGTTATATCCTCGTCGGCGGCTCTCGGATCGAGAGTGCCGAAGGGGGTTAGGGGCGAGTATTCCGACCGCACGGACGGTCCGTACGGCGCCGCCGGGAGCCCCGGCAGAAGGGGCGTGCTCGCCGACGGGATAAACGTTTGCGCCAGCACGACTGGGGCGAAGATCGCGTTCAGCAGGAAGGTGTTGTAAAACGCGGGGTCATAGGTAAGGCGGTAGCCGCCGCGCACCACCGTTTTTCCCGCCCCGAGCCACTCCGGAGACCAGGCAAATCCGATGCTGGGACCAAACAGGTCGTGGGCTGTGTTGATGACCGGAGCCGTCGTTACGGAAAGCGGCAGCGCAGTGCTCCAGAATGGACTGGAACTGCTTTGTTGCGCCACCGATTCGTTGTGGAACAGATTGGCCGGCTGTCCCAGGTAAGACCATGTGAGACCAAGATTCAAGGTCAAGTTGCTCTTGACCTTCCAGTCGTCGCCCCCGTAAAAGAACGTGTCCCACTCATGGAACGCATACGCTGGATTGCCGAGCGTGACACTCACTGCGGCTGGCCCGTTGTCAGATGGGAGACTGCTGAATTGGCTGTTGGCCGCATAGCCGCCCCAATCCGAGAACGAGTACACGCCGTTGTATGCCGGCAGGAAGACGTTCGGGGAACGCTGGTTCGTGATGTTGGCACCCCATTTCAACTGGTGATTTCCTCGCGTGTAAGAGAAATTGTCCTGCAGTTGGTATGTGTTCACGATTCGGCCCTGGGGCATGTTGGAGGCGGGGCCGAAGGGGAGATCTAACGCACTGATAAAGCCAATGCTCGTGAGGGCGCTGGCAATCGACTGCTGCCCCGGAACGGTCCCGATCGTGTTGGTACCAAATTCAACGTTATTTCGCCCGTACCCGACGCGCAGTTCGTTGAGGAAGCGGTTGCTGAACGTGTGCGTCCAGTCGATCAGTCCCGACTGTCCGATGGAAGGCACATTGACCGGATAGCCTGCCTGTACGTTGGTGGAACTTATCGCCGCGTCGAAGAAGTTCTCCCGTTGGAACAGGTAGCGAATGAAAAACGAGTCTGACTTTGTGGCATTCACGTCCAATCTGGTCACGAAGTTGTATTCGTGGAAGCCATCGGGTAACGTGCGCTCAATGCCCGCTAACTGATAGCCGCAGGCCGGGCTTCCTGTGCTTGGATCGGTCGTATTGTTCACCGGCGCGTTATCGTAGTAGGCGGTTGTGGTCGATCCCGGGAGAGGCTGGGGATTCCCACCGCCAACCCCGAAAGGACCATAAGCCGCGAGCGCCGCGATCGCCGTGCTTCCGGGAAAACAGGTCGCCAACTCTCCGGTTCCGTTTGCTGTTGGACTGAGCAAACCCGTGGCAGCTATACCTGTGGAGGAATCGATCGTCTCGTCGAAACCACCGAAAATGAATATCTTGTCTTTCAAGAAAGGACCACCGATCGACCCTCCCGCATACTCCTCGTTGAAGCGAGGCGGCTTGGTGATGTCCTCATAATCCTTTTCGATGTTCGTGAGAGCCGTGAGAACGGAGTTGGTCTCGTTCCCGAACACCGTTCCATGCCAGCGGTTGGTTCCGCTCTTGGTCACCACGTTAATAACCGATCCCGAGTTTCGTCCATATTCCGGGCCAAAGTTGTTCGTGGTGGCTTGATATTCATTTACGAAGTCGGCATCAGCCATAAAGATCTGCGGACCAGTGACGGAGTTGTCATTGTTGTTTTGTCCGTCGATCTGCTGATCATTGCTCCGGCCGCGAAGCCCGTTCACGGAAAACCCTACGCCGTTGGTGTTGGAAAAGTTGTTGTCCCGGCTTGCGGACACGCCCGGCAAGGTCAGAGCTATAAAATCCAATCCCTCTTCTTCGCCGACGCCGGCGAATTGCTGCAATGCCTGTCCTGAGACCGCAGTCGTAATTTGCGCCTGCGTGGCTTCGACCAGTGGCGGAGCCGCTGTAACCTCAATCGACTCCGTCTCCGACCCTAGCTCCAAGGCCAGTGTTCCCAGGGATCTGTCCACATTGGCGTCCACGGCCGCACTGGCCACTTTCAACTTGCGGAAACCTCCCTTGCTCACTTCCACGTCGTAGGATCCGACCGCGAGAAGCGCAAAGCGGAAGCCACCCGTGTTAGAGGTTGTCGCTGTGTGTACCGCGCCCGTCCCAACATTCTTCAGCGTGACAGTGGCACCCTGCACGACAGCGCCGCTGGGGTCGACGACAGTCCCATCGAGGGACCCGGTCACAACTTGGCCAACCGCTGGGATCGTGCACACGGCAACCAAGATCGTAAAGAGGCTTAACGCTAGGTTGCGACGAAACCTGACAATTCCTTGAAGACGACCCAACATATCCACCCCCTGGTGTGATTTTTCCTGACCACAAACGCTTGCTTCAAAACCAAGCCTGAATGACTCAAATGAGCAATTTGCACTCCACCGGCCTGGACAAAGGTAAACCACTAGTTTTGTTGATGTTATGATCTCGCCAGCGAGGCGAAATGTGATTTCTTGGAGAGGGTCAGCGAGACTTAATATGAAATATCATAATTCTTCAGTCTGCACGTTCTCATCCCGAGAATCCACGTGCTTCCAAGTCCCCCGCCCAATCGGAAGATAGCGCTTGGAACTGTTAGAATCCAAGCCGTGAGAGCGCGCCATTCCTGTGTTGCGGAAGCTGCTTCCGCTGCCATTCCTCTGCTCGACCTCCGCCGCCAATATGAGGGCCTGCGCGACGAGGTACTGGCCGCCATCACCCGCGTGTGCGACTCGCAAGGGTTCATCCTCGGTCCCGAAGTCGAGGCGCTGGAGCGAGAGATCTGTTCGCTCACCGGCGCGGCGGGCGCTGCTGGCTGCGCCTCCGGCACCGAGGCGCTTTGGCTGGCGCTGGTGGCAGCTGGTGTTCAGCCGGGGGATTCGGTCGTTACTACCGCGTTCAGCTTCTTCGCCTCGGCTAGCGCCATTGTGCGAGCCGGCGCAACGCCCATCCTGCTCGATGTCGATCCTGGCACACTCAATCTTGATGCCGCGCTGGTTGAGCGCTGGATGCGCGATCATCGCGATAGCCGTCGGTCTGCCGCTATTGGCGCAACCGGCAAAAGCTATCTCTCGAACGCAGGCAAGAGCGAACCATTGAACGCATCGGCCAAAGCGCGCGCTATTTTGCCGGTCCATCTCTATGGCCAGTGCGCCGACATGGATGCCTTCGCTCGCATCGCGCAGGAGTTCAACATCGCCATTGTCGAAGATGCAGCCCAAGCCATTGGCGCTGCTTGGCGCGGTCGCGGAGCCGGATCGCTTGGCACAACCGCCGCCTTCAGCTTCTATCCCACCAAGAACCTGAGCGCCTATGGCGACGCGGGCATCGCCACCAGCACCAACCCAGAAATGGCGGAGCGCATGCGCCGGCTGCGCAATCACGGCAGTCCGCGACGCTACTATCACGAGGAGTTCGGCTGGAACGGCCGCATGGACGCCATTCAGGCCGCGGTGCTGCGTGTAAAGCTTCCGCACGTCGCGCGCTGGAACGAGGCGCGGCGACGACACGCTGCAACCTACGACCGCCTGTTTGCGGAAGCGGGATTGACTACAGGGGCCAGCAATCCCATTCGCCCCCTGGCGCGCGACCCTCGCGCCACGCATGTCTTTCATCAGTATGTGATCCGCGTCCCTCGCCGCGACCAACTTCGCCAGTTCCTTTCAGAACGCAAGATCGGCTCGGAAATCTATTATCCACTGCCGCTCCACTTGCAGCCCGTGTTCTCCTATCTGGGATTGAAGGAAGGCGATCTGCCTGTGGCCGAGCAGGCGGCGAAAGAGGTCCTCGCGCTGCCGATGTTCGCCGAGCTAACCGAGCCAGAGATTCGGCGCGTGGTGCAGGCGATCTCGGATTTCTATTCCTGACCAGCGGAGTCCGCCTAGAGTGGACATTTTGAGGTTTCAAAGTTGCAAGGTGTCAAGGCTTCTAAGGAGCTTCGCGGCGGTCACTCCGCAATCTCGCAACCTCCAAACATTGAAACCTTGCAACCGTGAAACCTCGTCTGCTATTGCAGCTTCGCGTATTCGGCTTTGGCTTGCTTGTAGACCGGAATGTCGGGGTCGGCGTCTTTCCAGAGCGTGAGGAAGTCTTTGTAGGCCGCGAGGGCCCGAACACGGGCAGCGTCGCGCGCGGCGGGGGAGATTGGCTCGCCGGCGGAAGTTGCTGCCGAGCTTTGCTCCGCCTGGACGGGCGAGACGCCCGTCCCTCCACGAGCTTGCAAAGCATTCGCACGCGCCACACCGAGATGCGCCAAGGCGCCCGTCCAGCAGCTCCAGACGATACCGCTGTGGTCGAGAATTTTCTGGAACTCGGCGGCGGCCTTTGTGCCCTGCCTGGCCGCCAGATATGCCTCGCCGCGAATATAGGTGGGATAAAGGCAGGAAAGATTCGCGACGGACAGAATATTCCCCAGCTCGATGGGCCAAGCGGCTTGCAGGGCAGTCAGGGCAAGCGCCGGGTCCTTGCGATTGAGCGCCAACTGCGCCCGAATTGCCGGCAGCCAGAGAGACTGCACTTCTGTATCTACTGGGTGAAGTTTGTTCAGGCCTTGAGCCAGCGACTCGGCTCGTGCGGCATCGTTCACCATGGCGTAGGCAAGCGCGGCTTCCGCGGCAGCACCCGGACTGGTGGCAACCAGCTTCAGACCGTCCGCCGCTGTCTGCCTGGCATCCCTCGGGTTGCCGAACGCCGCTTCGCGCAAAGCCGCATTCTCCAGCCAGATCGCGCCGTTTTCCCTGCTGTCAGCGTGAATTGCCGAATCTACAGACCGCTTAGTGACCTCCCGTGCCTTCCCCAGGTGACCCGCATACGCCTCGGTGTCGGACGCGAGCGAAAGCCCATAGTTCTCTTCCGGCTTGTCCGCAAACCACTGTTGCTGTTCCGCCATGCCCGCTGAATCCGCCTGAAGGAAAGCCAGAGCGTAAAGGTCACTATGAATTTCCAAAGAGTCCTGTTTCCGCGCCTTGGCCTCCTGGATGGTCTGCCGGGCTTCGTCGAACCGCTCCAGGGCAATGAGAGAATTGGCAAGATTCTGCCGCGAGAGCGCCCCATCCGGAACGAGGCGCAGGCTTTCGCGATATTCCTCCACCGCCTTCTCCCACTGTCCCTGCTCGGTGTAGACGTTGCCGAGACCGATGTGTGGCCCCGCGCTACGCGGATAGCTTGCAACCCACTCCTGAAAGGTTTGTGCCGCTTTCTCCAATTCGCCAGTTACTATCTGGTAGTAAGTGGCAAGGATGACCAACTTTTCCCGCTCGCTGGCATGCTCCCGCAACTGGAACGCCTGGGTGTAATAGTCGCTGGCGCGTCCGATCTCAGACATGGCGGAGTAAACGTTGCCCGTTGACTCATACCCCATGGCAAAAGCGGGGTCTAGCTCGATGGCGCGTTGGTAGTAAGGCAAGGAGGGCGAGGTGCCTTGCTCTTCATACGCCTTCGACCCAAGGCTGTATGCTTTCAGGGCTTCCAGAGAGGAGGTCGTGGCCTGTTCCAGCGGAACATCGAGCTTTTGCACCGTGGCCAGCGACTCACCCAGTTGGCTCCGCAGCTTCGACACTGCCTTTCCCAGTGTATCCAGCACTTTCTCCTTGGCTGCGGCGGTTGCCTGTTCCTGCGCCAGCGTGTCCTCGTTCTGGCAATTCACCACCTTCAACCCGAGCACATATTGGCTCCCCAGACTGGCAATCGACCCGGCAACGTAGGCCGCGCTGCCGGCACGCTGGCAAAGCTCCTTCGCGACGTCAGGCGTCAGCCTGGTGTCGGGTGGCCGCCTCATCAGCTTCAGTGTCTTCGCGACTTTGCTGTCGGAGAGCACGTTCAGAAACGGCGACTGGTTCAGCGAAACGCTGAGCGCCGTTTTCAGCGTGTCGTCAAAGACCGGGTCGCCAGTTTTGTTGTCGAAGTCGGCGAGAACGAGGGTGTCCTTGTCGGTCAGCGGCTTGGCTCGATGCGAGCGATAGTAAAGACCGCCAGCAATCACAGCGATGACCGCGACCAGAACGGCCACACCGGCGAGCTTCGCTCGCGAGGAGGCTTGTGTGTGTACAGCCGCCCCCGGCTGTCCTGCCGAGCGAAGCTCCGCCGCTGCTGACGGACGCCGTGCTGCGGAGCCTTGCTCTGCCCGGGCGGCCGAGGCGGCCGTCCCTCCACGGTCCACTCGGCTCGGACCGCCGGGGACGGCCGTCCCTCCACGATCCGTGCCGTTGGCATCCTGCGCTATGGAAATCGCGCCCGAACTCGCCGCCGCAAACCGCCCGCTTTCCGTGTCGCGCTTCAGCCGTTGCAGATCCGTCCGCATGTCGGACGCATGCTGGTAGCGCAGCTCGCGGTCTTTCTCCAGCGCCTTACGGATGATCTGTTCCAGTTCGGCCGGAACGTTGGCGTTCAGCGATGAAATCGCTGCCGGTTCCTGGTGCAGGATCGCTCCGCAGATTTCGCCCGAAGTTGCGCCCGCGAAGGGCGGTTTCCCCGTCGCCATCTCGTAGAGCACCGCGCCGAAGGAAAACAGGTCCGTGCGCGCGTCGAGATCCTTCGCCCTCACTTGCTCGGGCGACATATAGGCGACCGTGCCCAGCATCGTGCCAGCGCTGGTCAGCTGATCGGACGTGACCTCCGTTTCGGTGTTCCCACTCGAGGCGGGGTTCTGGGCCGTTACTTTCGCCAAACCGAAATCGAGAATCTTGGCGTGTCCGCGCTCGGTGACGAAGATATTCCCGGGCTTGATGTCGCGGTGCACAATCCCCTTCGCATGGGCGGCATCGAGTGCGTCCGCGATCTCGATGGCCAGGGAAAGAAACAACTCTGTCTCCAGGGGGCGATTGCCGATGCGATACTTCAGCGTCATGCCGTCGAGATACTCCATGACGATGAAGGATTGTCCTTCGTGTCTGCCGATCTCGTGGATGGTGCAGATGTTAGGATGGTTCAGAGCAGAGGCGGCACGCGCCTCACGTCGGAATCGTTCCAGCGCTTGCGAGTCTTGGGCCAGCTTTTCGGACAACAATTTCAGCGCGACGAAGCGGCCAAGCTCGGTGTCCTCGGCTTTGTAAACCACACCCATCCCGCCCCCGCCCAACTTCTCGACGATGCGGTAGTGCGAGATGGTCTTGCCGATCATACGGCTGAGACTCTTGAGCTGAAATCTTGGCTGAAATCTTAGGAGGAGAGGCCGGGCAAGTCAATGAAGATGAGGATGTTGGCGACGCGCCTAAACGCCGGCCGAGGTAGTATTCGCGCTCGCCGAGATTCGCCGCGTGGTCGAGCACATTGCCGAGCTCTGTCAGAGAGGCATACTGCATCGGGAGAGGCACTGGGATTCACATAAAATAGAATGATGCGGCTCATTCATAACTACCTGTTTTGGGCCATGTGGCTGGCCTACATCGCTTATTGGCGGGCAATGGCCGCATACGTCAAAGAGACCACGCGTCGCGAGCCTGCCTTGTCGCGTGTGACACGTTTTGTCTGCATGACATGCGCGTTACTTCTTCTCGCTCTTCCACAAGTCCCATTTCCTTTCTTCAACGCGCGATTCCTTCCTCTCGGAGACTGGAGCTTTTGGACCGGCGCGGCGCTTACTGGCTGTGGTTTGCTCTTCTCCGTTTGGGCGCGCCGGCACCTGGGCACAAACTGGAGCCGGGACGTCACCCTGAAAAAAGATCACGAACTCATCACCAGCGGACCCTACGCGCTGGTTCGTCACCCGATCTATACCGGACTGCTGCTGGGCCTGCTTGGCTCCGCCATCGGGCGCGGCGAATGGCGCGGCCTGCTGGCTGTCCTCATGGTTTTCGGCGTGCTTTGGCAAAAACTGAGACTCGAAGAGGAATGGATGCACACGCAATTTGGCGAGTCCTATGCAACGTACTCGCGCCGTGTGGCGGCGCTTGTGCCCTACATCATCTGAACGTAGCTCTAGCGCAACAGCAGGTCCAACATGAACAACAACCCAACCGCTCTCGTTGTGATAGACGTGCAATGCGGCATCCTCGATTTCCCCGGCTTAACGCGCCGGGAGGAAACCCATCGCGCTCTCGACCAGACGATTCTGCGCATCCGCTCGCTGCTCGACCACGCCCGTCAGGCAGGCGCGCCCGTCATCTTCGTCCAGCATGACGGCGGCCCGGGCCATCCTCTTGAGCCGAACACGCCCGGATGGCCCATACGGTCGGAGATCGCCCCGCTGCCGCACGAGCCCGTCATTCACAAACGCGCGTGCGACGCGTTTTTCGAGACCGGTCTTCAGAAGGAACTCGGCAAGCGCGGCGTCACGCAACTTGTTATCACCGGCTGCATGACGCCCTATTGCATCGACACGTCGGTGCGGCGCGCTGTCAGTCTCGGCTACGATGTTCTGCTCGCCGCAGACGGCCACGCCTCCGCCGGCACACCTGCCCTCTCGTTCGAGCAGGTCATTGCCCACCATAATTCAGTGCTGGATGGCTTTGGCGCGGGCGAGCATGAGGTGCGCGTGGTTCCGTCGGCGAAAATCAGCTTCTGAGATTTATCGCCTCCGCCGCGCCCGTTTCGCAGTCGTTGGCCTGTGCGCCGCCGCGTGTGCCTCCTCTCCCGGTGCATACACCCGCCGCACGATCGGAGTATTCAGCTTGTACTTGCGCTCGCTCAGGTTGCCGGCGTCGTCGAGCACGCGCACCGTGCCCGGGTGGCCGATGGAGTTGGCGGCGTACCCCTCGCGCAGGAAGCGCACCCGCACGTCCCCGTAGTGCGTCAGCTCCGGGTGCAGCACCTTGACCGCCACGCGGTTGCCGTTGCGGTGCACCGCGAGGTACACCGCCGCCATCCCGCCGAAGCC
>Ga0187781_10003446_pt1 | contig 11873 bp, 10 predicted proteins | sample 0715_SJ02_MP02_2_FD_132447 | JGI IMG/M metagenome (GOLD analysis project Ga0187781, IMG submission 132447) | Tropical peat soil microbial communities from peatlands in Department of Meta, Colombia - 0715_SJ02_MP02_20_MG | ecosystem: Environmental > Terrestrial > Soil > Wetlands > Peat | place...
GCAGCAGGTGCAGGACATTGAGGACGTGGGTGGTGAACGGCTCACCCGGCACGTAGTGGAACGGCAGCTTGGCCCAGTCGAAGTCGACGTCGCGCGCCTCCAGGACCAGTCGCTCGTGATCGGCCGGCGCCCCCCGACGTGACAGGTGCGGACCGACAGCGTCGTCGTCGACCGTGAACATCGCAGCAGCATACCCGGTACCCCCGGTATCGGGAAGTATTCTAAATCGGCGCCGCCCCGCGCAGGTGCTCGAAGATCAGCGACGTCTGGGTGCCCGCGACATCGGCGTCGGCGTTGAGGTTCTCGACGACGAATGAGCGCAAGTCTTCGGTATCGCGAGCGGCGACGTGCAGGATGAAATCGTCGGCACCGGCGAGGAAGTAGACATCCATCACCTGGGGTCTGCGACGAATCTGCTGGATGAAGTCCCGGATCTTGCCCCTGGCGTGGGACTGCAGGCTGACCGAAATCATCGCTTGCAGCGGCAATCCGACAGCGACGGGGTCGATGTCGGCGTAGAAGGCCCGAATGACACCCAAGTCCAGCAACCTCCGGACGCGGCCGTGACAGGTCGACGCGGCGATGTCGAGTTCCGCGGCCAGCGCGCTGTTGGTCATCCGAGCGTCTGCGTGCAGCAGGCTCAGAATTCTGCGGTCCACGCGGTCAAGACCGGCAGGCCGAAGATCCTTCGGCGCACCCTCGCTAGCGACTGGATGTTCCGTTATTTCTACGGGCATTATTCGATTCTACAGGCGTGTCTTCGCGATCTTTGCACGACAATCGAACTTTCTTCACACTTGATGTATGCGTGTCGGAATTCCCATGGAGACCAAGAACAACGAGTTTCGTGTCGCCATCACGCCGTCCGGCGTCGCGGAGCTGACCCGTCGCGGCCACGAGGTCGTGATCGAGGCCGGCGCCGGAGAGGGCTCGGCTATCGCCGACAGCGATTTCAAGGCGGCGGGCGCGGAAGTGGTCTCCACCGCAGAGGAAGTGTGGGCTCAGGCCGATCTGGTGCTGAAGGTCAAGGAGCCGATGCCGATCGAGTACGCCCGGATGCGGCGCGGGCAAACCCTGTTCACCTACCTGCACCTGGCCGCCTCCCGAGCCTGCACCGACGCGCTGCTGGCGTCGGGCACCACAGCGATCGCCTACGAGACCGTCCAGACCGCCGACGGCGCATTGCCGCTGCTGGCCCCGATGAGCGAGGTGGCCGGGCGGCTGTCAGCACAAGTCGGTGCCTATCACCTGATGCGCACCCAGGGCGGCCGGGGCGTACTGATGGGCGGTGTGCCCGGTGTCGAGCCGGCCAATGTTGTCGTGATCGGCGGCGGCACCGCAGGCTACAACGCCGCCCGGGTGGCCGACGGGATGGGCGCGATGGTCACGGTGCTCGACGTCAACATCAACAAGCTGCGCGAGCTCGACACCGCGTTCGGCGGCCGGGTACAGACCCGCTACTCGACCGCCTTGGAGCTCGAGGAAGCCGCGAAACGTGCCGACCTGCTCATCGGCGCCGTACTGTTGCCGGGCGCCAAGGCGCCCAAGCTGGTGTCGAATTCGCTTGTCGCGCATATGAAGCAGGGCGCGGTGCTGGTCGACATCGCCATCGACCAGGGCGGCTGCTTCGAGGACTCACACCCGACCACGCACGACGACCCGACGTTTGCCGTCCACGACACGCTGTTCTACTGCGTGGCGAACATGCCCGCTGCGGTGCCGAAAACGTCGACGTTCGCATTGACCAACGCCACCATGCCCTACCTGATCGAACTCGCCGACCGCGGCTGGCAAGCGGCCTGCCGGTCGAACCCTGCGCTTGCCAACGGGCTTTCGACGCATGACGGTGCGCTGCTGTCTCAACGGGTGGCCGCCGACCTCGGGCTGCCGTTCACCGACCCGGCCGATCTGCTGACCTGACCGCGGGCCGCGTGCTACACAGACCGCGTGAGTTCACTTGCCGATGACACCCGCTGGATGGATGCGGTCGACCAGGCCGCCTTGGTGAGAAAAGGTGAGGTGACACCGCTCGAGTTGCTCGAAGCGGCCATCGAACGCATCGAACGCATCGACCCCGTCCTCAACGCCGTGGTAATCCGCTGGTTCGATCGTGCCCGCGACACCGCTCGGGCCGAGCTCCCCGACGGGCCGTTCCGTGGCGTGCCGTTCCTCATCAAGGACCTATTCGCCGGGTATGCCGGTCAGCCCATCAGCAACGGCAACCTCGCGTTCAAAAAAGAGAAGGTGATCTCGGACGCCGACACCACGTTGGTCAGCCGCTATCGCCGTGCCGGTTTGGTGATCGCCGGCCGGACCAACAGCCCCGAACTCGGAAGCGTGCCGACCACCGAACCGCTGGCATGGGGCGCGACCCACAACCCCTGGGATGTCGGTCGTTCGCCCGGCGGATCGAGCGGTGGCTCCGCCGCCGCCGTCGCCAGTGGCATGGTCCCGTTCGCGCACGCCAGCGACGGCGGCGGCTCGATCCGGATTCCTGCGTCGTGCTGCGGGCTGGTTGGCCTGAAGCCCAGCCAGGGCAGGATCACGCTTGGTCCGATCCGCGACGAAACCGCACTGTCGGTTGAGCTTTGCGTGAGCCGTACGGTGCGCGACACCGCGGCACTGCTCGACGCTGTTCGGGGACCCGCCATCGGCGACACCGTGATCGCTCCCGCCCCTTCGCGCCCGTATGTCGACGAGGTTGGCGCCGACCCGGGCCGGTTGCGCATCGGCCTGCTCGACCACCATCCGCAAGGAGGAGCCGTCGCACCCGAGTGCACCGCGGCCGCGCGGTCAGTCGCCACGTTGCTCGAATCCCTCGGCCATGCAGTCGAACCCGCATGGCCCGCAGCGCTCGAGGACACCGGGCTCAGCTCGCGGTTCGGGGCCATGTGGAGCACGAACGTGGGTGTCAGCCTGCGGCGGTTCGAGGAGCAACTCGGACGGCCCCTCACCGCTGACGAATTCGAACCGATGAACCGCGTGCAGGCCGAGTTCGGCGCGCACCTCAGCGCCGTGGACTATGCGCTAGCGCTATCGGCCACCACCCACTTCCGCCGCGCGCTGCAGTCCTGGTGGGCCGATGGCTGGGATCTGTTGCTCACACCGACCGTCGCCGAGCTTCCGCTGCCGCTCGGCACCATCGCCAACAACCCCGATCATCCGATGGATGCCCTGGAACGGTCGGGCCAGTTCATTCCGTTCACCCCGCCGTTCAATATGAGCGGCCAGCCCGCAATCAACGTGCCCGTCGAGTGGACGGAGGATGGGCTGCCGGTCGGGGTGCAGTTGGCGGCCGCCTACGGCCGCGAGGATGTCCTGCTACGAGCGGCCGGCCAACTGGAGTCCGCTAAGCCGTGGGCGCAGCGCACCCCCGACGTATAGACCCGCGGTTTAGACGTCGCCCAGCGTCTTGACGATGTCCTTCGCCGGGCCGGTGCGCGCCTCCCGGTATGCCGTTCCCGCCCATAGGTTGGTGCCGTGCGGGTCCTCCAACGCGACCGAGGCCTTCCGGATCGGCGAGGTCATCTGGTTGACCTCGGGGTAGCCCAACGGCGCTATGTCGTCGAAGAGCCGAGTGAAATCGTTCTCCAGACCACGCGCATACCGGCCCGAGAAAGCGCGAGTGACAACGGTTTTGACGAACTCCGGATGCTGCAGCGCGGCGCGGTGTGCGGCGTTGGTGCCAGCTTCGTCACACAGCAGTAGTGCGGTGCCGATCTGGGCGGCCACCGCTCCCCTGTTCAGTACGGCGGCCACATCGTCGGGGGTGCCGATTCCGCCAGCCGCGATGAGCGGGACGTCGTGGGCGCGGCGGATCCGGGCGAGCAACTCGTACAACGACTCGGTGCCGGGGTCCATGTCAGGCGCGAAGGTGCCGCGGTGCCCGCCCGCATTTGGGCCCTGGACGACCAGGCCGTCCGCACCGGCCGCCAACGCCACGCCGGCCTCATAGGCCGACGTCACGGTGTTGAAAAGCAGCATTCCCAGTGCACCGAACCACCGCATGACGTCCGGCGGCGGGGCACCGAAGGTGAACGACACCATCTCTGGCCGCAGGTCGGCCACCACCTCGAGCTTTTGCTGAAAGCCGTCGTCGTCACCGAACTGCGGGTAACCGATCTCGACCCCGTAGTGCTCGGCAAGCTCATCGAGCGCCTCCGCGTAGTGATCCAGCGCATAGACGTCGGCGACGCTGGGTTGCGGCACAAACAGGTTGACGCCGAGCGGGCCGGTGGTTGCGCGTCGGGCGGCTGCGATGTCGTCGGCGAGGCGATCCGCACCTACGTAGCCGCTGGCCAAAAAGCCAAAGCCACCGGCGTTCGACACCGCCGCCGCCAGCGCCGGCGTTCCCGGGCCACCCGCCATCGGCGCACCCACGATCGGCACATCGAGATCCCAGAACCCCAGTACCATCGCGCTACCCTGCTATCGCCCGAAGCTGTTGGGGCAGCGATCTTTTCGACTGATGCGGGCCGAGGACGGCCACGCCGTACGGGGTACCCAGCAGTCGGCGGGCCGCCGCATTAACCTGATCCACGGTGACCTCGTCGACCTCCTGCAGCGTGCGGTCGATACTTCGATGCTCAGCGTAGTTGAGTTCGCTGCGGCCGATGCGGTTCATCCGCGAATTGGAGTCCTCCAGACCGAGCACCAGCCCGCCGCGCAGCGAACCCTTCGCGATCCGACACTCCGCCTCGGTGATGCCGTCGCGGGCCACCATCTCGAGCACCTCGGTGGTCACCCGCGCCACTTCGCCGAAACGCTCGGGCAGGCACGCAGCGTAGACCGACAACGCACCGCTGTCGGAGAACATGTCCAACGACGAGTAGACCGAGTACGCCAGCCCGCGGGACTCCCGAACCTGTTGGAACAAGCGCGAACTCAAGCCACCACCGAGCGCGGTGTTGAGCACCGAGAGCGCCCAGCGATGCTTCCAATGCCGTCCGGGCGTGCGCACACCAAGACAGACGTGAGTCTGCTCGGCATTCCGGTTGGCCAGCGTCAACCGCGGGCGACCGGTGATCCGGCCGGTGCCCTTGCGCGGCGGCACCGACCGCCGACCTCTGACCAAGCGCGGCCCGAAGTGCTCGCGGGCCAACGCCACCACGTCATCGTGATCGACATTGCCGGCCACGGCGACGACCATCCGCTCGGGTGTATAGCGCCGCACGTGAAACGAATGCAGCTGAGCGCGCGTCATCCCCGACACCGATTCAACGCTGCCGATTACCGGACGGCCCACCGGATGCTCACCGAACAGCGCCGCCAGGAACATGTCGCCCAGTGCGTCCTCGGGGTCGTCGTCGCGCATGGCGATCTCCTCGAGCACGACGTCGCGCTCGAGCTCGACATCATCGGTGGCGCAGCGTCCGTTGAGCACCACGTCAGCGACCAGGTCGACCGCCAGCTCCAGATCGCTGTCGAGCACATGCGCGTAATAGCAGGTGTGCTCCTTGGCGGTAAACGCGTTCAGCTCGCCGCCGACCGCATCCATCGCCTGCGCGATGTCGACAGCTGTGCGCGTAGGGGTGGACTTGAACAGCAGATGCTCCAGGAAGTGCGCGGCACCGGCCACGGTCGCACCCTCGTCGCGCGATCCGACGCCCACCCAAACACCCACCGACGCGGAGTGCACCGCCGGCAGGTATTCGGTGACGACCCGCAATCCCCCGGGGAGGGTGGTGCGGCGGAACGCCAAAGACGGCTCGGCGCTGTGCCGGCCGCGTCGGAGAGGCTGCGTCCCCGGGCTAACTGCCGGCCGTCGCGGCATCGGCTTCCGTCGGCGACGATGCGGTCGCGGCTGCGTCACCGTTGCCGGATTCTCCGGCTTCTTCGTCAACGAGCACCAGCGAGATCTTGCCGCGCTTGTCGATGTCGGCGATTTCCACGCGCAACTTGTCGCCCACGTTCACGACGTCCTCGACCTTTGCGATGCGTTTGCCCTTGCCGAGTTTCGAGATGTGCACCAGGCCGTCACGACCGGGCAGCAGCGACACGAACGCACCGAAGTCGGTGGTCTTGACCACCGTTCCGAGGAATCGCTCGCCGGTCTTGGGCAGCTGCGGGTTGGCGATCGCGTTGATCCGGTCGATCGCGGCCTGCGCCGAAGGTCCGTCGGTGGCGCCGACGAACACGGTTCCGTCGTCCTCGATAGAGATCTGCGCGCCGGTTTCCTCGGTGATGGAGTTGATGATCTTGCCCTTAGGGCCGATGACCTCGCCGATCTTGTCCACCGGCACCTTGATGGTGGTGACCCGCGGCGCATACGGGCTCATCTCGTCGGGTGCGTCGATGGCCTCGGCCATCACCTCCAAGATGGTCAGCCGGGCGTCCTTGGCCTGCTCGAGCGCGCCCGCGAGGACCTGCGACGGAATCCCGTCGAGTTTGGTGTCCAACTGCAGCGCGGTGACGAAGTCCTTGGTGCCGGCGACCTTGAAGTCCATGTCTCCGAACGCGTCTTCGGCGCCCAGGATGTCGGTCAGAGTGACGAATCGGCGCTCGGTGCCGCCATCGGAAAGCTCGACGTTGTCAGACACCAGACCCATCGCGATGCCGGCGACCGGTGCCTTGAGCGGCACCCCGGCGTTCAGCAGCGCCAGCGTCGAGGCGCACACCGATCCCATCGACGTGGAACCGTTGGAGCCCAGAGCTTCCGAAACCTGACGGATGGCGTACGGGAACTCCTCGACGCCGGGCAGCACCGGCACCAGCGCCCGTTCGGCCAGTGCGCCGTGACCGATCTCTCGCCGCTTGGGCGAGCCGACCCGACCGGTTTCCCCGGTGGAGAACGGCGGGAAGTTGTAGTGGTGCATGTAGCGCTTGGAGGTCTCGGGCCCCAGCGAGTCGATCTGCTGAGCCATCTTGACCATGTCGAGAGTGGTGACGCCCAGGATCTGCGTCTCGCCGCGCTCGAACAGCGCGCTGCCGTGCGCCCGTGGCACCACCGCGACTTCCGCCGACAGCGCACGAATGTCGGTGATGCCGCGCCCGTCGATGCGGAAGTGGTCGCTCAAGATGCGCTGTCGCACAAGCTTCTTGGTCAGCGCGCGGAAGGCCGCCCCGACCTCTTTCTCCCGGCCGGCGTAGGTGTCGGCCAGTCGCTCGAGCACCTCGGCCTTGATCTCGTCGGTGCGGGCGTTGCGTTCGTTCTTGCCCGAGATGGTCAGCGCGGCGGACAGCTCGTCGGTGGCCACCGAGGACACCGAGTAGTACACGTCGTCGCCGTATTCTGGGAAAACGGGGTATTCACCGGTCGGTTTGGCGGCTTTGTCGGCCAGCTCCTGCTGCGCGGTACACAGCGCGGCGATGAATGGCTTGGCAGCCTCCAGGCCTTGCGCCACAACGGTTTCGGTTGGCGCTTGGGCACCGCCTGCGACGAGTTCGATGACGTTTTCAGTGGCCTCGGCTTCGACCATCATGATGGCCACGTCGGCCTTGTCACCGCTACCGGAGACAACGCGTCCGGCCACCACCATGTCGAACACCGCCCGCTCGGTCTGCTCGACCGTCGGGAACGCCACCCATCGGCCGTCGATGAGCACCACCCGCACCCCGCCCACCGGGCCGGAGAACGGCAGGCCGGCCAGCTGGGTGGACGCCGACGCGGCGTTGATCGCGAGCACGTCGTAGAGCTCATTGGGATCCAGGCTGAGGATCGTCACCACGACCTGGATCTCGTTGCGCAACCCGTCGACGAACGACGGGCGCAGCGGGCGGTCGATCAGCCGGCAGGTCAGGATCGCGTCGCTGGACGGCCGGCCCTCGCGGCGGAAGAACGAGCCGGGGATGCGGCCCGCGGCATACATCCGCTCCTCGACGTCGACGGTCAGCGGAAAGAAGTCGAATTGCTCTTTGGGGCTCTTGCTGGCGGTGGTGGCCGACAGCAGCATAGTTTCGTCGTCGAGGTAGGCGACGACGGCGCCGGCGGCTTGCAGAGCCAGCCGACCGGTCTCAAAACGAATGGTGCGGGAGCCGAAGCTCCCGTTGTCGATGACGGCGGTTGCCTCGAACACGCCCTCGTCAATTTCAGCTACAGACATAGGTGTCCGTATGGCCTCTCTGGATTTGTTCAGCTGTTTTGCGTGGTCACGCTAAACCCGGAGGTTCCAGAGCCTGGATGCGGCGACGGCCGTCGATCGAAGCTGCCGACCTGCCCCGATTCGGGAGCCCGGCAGCCACTACCGAAGACCGCGACGATGCACGCCCCGATATGACATTGTGACTCGCTGGGACGGTGCGCGCGGATCGCGCGTGCCGCACCTGCTCGGGCCGATACGGCCCAGAACGACCTCACTCTACACGCCGACCTGGCTGTTCCTAGCCCGCGCGGGGCGGGGTCAGCGGCGCAGACCCAGCCGGTCGATCAGCGAGCGATAGCGCTCGACGTCGATTTGCGCGACGTACTTAAGCAGCCGGCGCCGCCGTCCCACCAACAGCAGCAGACCCCGCCGCGAGTGGTGGTCGTGCTTGTGCACCTTGAGGTGTTCGGTCAGGTCGGCGATCCGCCTAGTCAGCAGTGCGACCTGCGCCTCAGGGGATCCGGTGTCGGTCTCATGCAGGCCGTAAGAGCCCAGGATTTCCTTTTTTTGCTCGGCTGTCAGCGCCACGAAATATCTCCATCAATAGGTCCGCGATCGTCGATCCGGGCCGCGGCCGCCGCGAACTGCAGCACGCGCCGTGTCGTCAGGGAGTTTAACAGCGCACGGCGGGGCGACCGGAATCCTGCAGGTCAGCCCGCCGACAGCAGAGCCCGCGCACGATCGGTGTCGGTGCCCATCGCGGCGACCAGATCCTTGACCGATCCGAACTTCTCCTGTCCGCGGATACGCGCGACGAAGTCCAGCGCCACATGCTGCCCGTACAAGTCCGCGGCGGTGTCGAGCACAAACGCCTCGACAGTGCGGGTGCGCCCGGAGAAGGTCGGATTGGTGCCCACCGAAACCGCGGCCTGGTAGCGCTCGCCCGGCACCACCGTGCCGGTCATCGGTCCATGCCCGAGGACGGTGAACCAGGCCGCATAAACCCCGTCGGCCGGGATGGCCGAGTACATCGGCGGCGCTACGTTGGCGGTGGGAAAACCCAGCTCCGTACCCCGCCCGTCGCCGCGCACCACCACACCTTCGACGCGGTGCGGACGGCCAAGCGCCTCGGCGGCCGCCACTACGTCGCCGGCGTCCACGCAGGACCGGATGTAGGTGGCGGAGAATGTCACGGTCTCGGAGTCGTGGTGCTCGGACACCAGTGACATCGATTCCACCGCGAACCCGAACCGCTCGCCGGCGCGGCGCAGCGTATCGACGGTGCCGGCGGCCTTTTTGCCGAAGGTGAAGTTCTCACCCACCACCACTTCGACCACGTGCAGGTTTTCCACCAGCAGCTCATGGATGTAGCGTTCCGGCGTCAGCTTCATGAAGTCGGTGGTGAACGGCATCACCAGGAACACGTCGATACCGAACTCCTCGGCCAGCTCGGCACGTCGGGTCAGCGTCGTCAGCTGCGCGGGATGACTACCGGGGAAGACCACTTCCATCGGGTGGGGATCGAACGTCATCATCACCGTCGGGACTCCGCGCGCGCGAGCCGACTTCACCGCGTGCGCGATCAGCTCGGCGTGCCCGCGGTGCACACCATCGAACACCCCGATGGTGAGCACGCATCTGCCCCAGTCCGTGGGTATCTCGTCCTGCCCCCGCCACCGTTGCACAATCGTCAGCCTACGGCGCTAGGTAGCGCCTGGTCGTGCAAGAGCCCCAGATCAGGTGAGGATTGCTTAAACTTCAGTTGTGCGCCCTGACTTCCCTGGCGAGGACCCCAATGGGCTCACTGCGGTCGCCCAGGACTACCTGAAAGTCATCTGGAACGCCCAGGAGTGGTCGCGGGAGAAGGTCAGCACGAAGATGCTGGCCGAGAAGATCGGGGTGTCGGCCAGCACCGCCTCGGAATCCATCCGCAAACTCGCCGAGCAGGGTCTGGTCGACCACGAGAAATACGGCGCGGTCACGCTGACCGAGTCGGGGCGTCGGGCAGCGCTGGCGATGGTGCGTCGCCACCGGTTACTGGAAGCCTTCCTGGTCAAGGAGCTCGGTTACAGCTGGGACGAAGTGCACGACGAGGCCGAGGTGCTCGAGCACGCGGTGTCCGACCGGCTGGTCGCACGTATCGACGCCAAGCTCGGTTTCCCCCAACGCGATCCGCACGGCGACCCGATTCCGGGCTCCGATGGGCAAGTGCCCACGCCGCCAGCGCGCCAGCTGTGGTCATGCGCCGACGGCGACGCCGGCATCGTGGCGCGGATATCAGACAAAGACCCTGAGATGCTGCGCTATTTCGACAGCATCGGGATCAGTCTCGACTCGCGGCTGCGGGTGCTCACCCGGCGGGAATTCGCCGGGATGATCTCGGTAGCGGTTGAATCGGCCGACGGCGCGCTGACCACGGTCGATCTGGGAAGTCCTGCTGCACAAGCGATCTGGATGGTCGCGCAGTAGCGCCCGAGACTACCTCCGCGGATCGCGAACCATCAGTTCGACCGGCGGCGGGCCAAACGGACGCACCTGCCCGACCGTGACGAATCCGTGGCGCCGTACACCTAGGCCTAGTTGTCTCCGCCTGCGGTGGCCCGGGCGTGATAGGCATCCCGGGTGGCTTGATCCATCGTGAGGAAGGCCTGCTCGGCCCGGGTCACTCTGGTAAGGAACCGGCGCGGGCGTTCCGGGATTGATAGCGCCGTCCGGAACACCAATCGAAGCCTGCGCGGCACATAGGTCATTGCGCTCGACCGGATCACGACGCCGTGTCGGCGTCGGCAACCGCGTTGCGCAGAAACAATCCGGCCGTCTCGAGACTGGTCCGTCCTTGGTCACGCGGCCAGAGCCAATAGCCATGCATCAGGTCCGGCCACACCTGTTCGTCGCAGCGACCACCGGACGCGAGCACTTGCGCGGCGAACGCCTCGGCGTCGGCCCGCATGACTTCCCTCGTCCCGTAATGTATCTGGATCGGCGGGAGATCGGACACGTCGGCGTTCAACAGACACAGCCGCGGGTCTTCGGCATCATGCCCGCCGACGTACAGCGCGACGGCGCGGGCGGCGGCGCGCGGATCCAGCGGCTGCTGCCGGATACGCGGGTCGGCAATGCAGGCCCGGTATGCCGGATCGATCAGCGGTCCGAACAACGCGAGCGCCGCTGGAGCGGGCAGTCCTTCACTGCGCAGCCGCAAGGCAAGGGCGACCGCGAGGTGCCCGCCGGCCGAGTCCCCGGCGACGACGATCTTCGCCGGATCATGGCCCTGCGCAAGGAGCCAACGATATGCGGCGAACGCATCGTCCTCGGCCGCCGGAAATGTATGTTCGGGCGCGAGCCGGTAATCAATCGCGAAAGTCGGCATGCCGGAGTATTTGGACAGGTGCGAGGCGAACCCACGATGGGTGCGCGACGAGCAGATCAGATAGCCGCTGCCGTGCAACACCAGGACCGCCCCGACGCCGTCGTCGGCTTCCGGCGCCCACACCCACTCCCCCCGCACCGGTCCGGACACCGGCTTGACCCGAACGCCCGGCACCACCGGAGTGGTGCGGGCAATCAGAAAGTCGGCCGCCGGTCGCAGGCCGGCGAACAGCCACTGCCGCGAGAGCAGCACGTCGAGCATGATGTTGAAGGTCAGCCGCGAGATCGGAACGTAGGTCAGCCGGTCAAGTGCGGCGATCGAGCTGCGCCGCAGGCTTTTTACCGTCGCCCGGGCGTTCATCCGGCGAGCAGGCCCTTGGCGATGTGGGTCACCTGAACCTCGTTGCTGCCGGCGTAGATCATCAGCGACTTGGCGTCGCGGGCCAGCTGTTCGACTCGATACTCGGCCATGTAGCCGTTGCC
>Ga0187781_10003447_pt1 | contig 11872 bp, 8 predicted proteins | sample 0715_SJ02_MP02_2_FD_132447 | JGI IMG/M metagenome (GOLD analysis project Ga0187781, IMG submission 132447) | Tropical peat soil microbial communities from peatlands in Department of Meta, Colombia - 0715_SJ02_MP02_20_MG | ecosystem: Environmental > Terrestrial > Soil > Wetlands > Peat | place...
CGATCCCCGTCCGAAGGTTGGGTTGAGAACACATCGCTTCTTCGCGCGAAAGTGTTCCTCCGGCAGCAGCGATAGCATCCTTTGCAAATCCTTTACCAGGATTTCTGGGACACGGGTTGTAAGTTCGGCATCAAGGTAACCCGCGCGGACAACCGCATCAAAAGATGCGAGCCAAACCGCAGCTTCGATTAGAGATGGAGATGGGCGGGTGCGAGACGATTTGAGAAATGTGCTGTAGCGCCGTTTAGCCTCAGCCATCAGGAGGATGGCCTTTCGTGCTCTCCGTGTATCGCTGTTCGCCCACAACATCCTCAGCCCGCTGTCAGCAACCCATGGGCTCTCTTTTGTGCCCGGGTTCAGCTTCCGGACGTAGAAACGTAGCAGATAGTCGAATGCCGTTCCGACCAGCCCGTAGCTCTCAGAAAGTGGAGGTGCGAGTAGAGGCGATTTCAGTCTGAAATCTGGCTTCTTAAAATGGGCGAGAAACTGAGCCCGGACATCGGCGTTGTGTTCTAAGAATGACGTGAGACTCACGGGTACAGCGTACAGCCGCCAGCAAGGGGGCAAGAATTACGTCAGACCATGTACGTCATGACGCAGGAGATCGATGGTATATCAGGCCGCGAAATTCAAGGGTGAGAGGCGGCGCTAGAAAAGGAAAAGGGCCATGGCATGGGTTGTGCTCTAGCTGCCAGCTCCCGCGAAGGAGCCAACAGAGTAGAGGCATATACCATCACAGCCCCTCGAGGCAATGACCGCCTTCGGGTGCCAAACCCCAGCGAGTCTCGATCCTCCTACGACAAGTGCACCAAAACGTCGGCCAGGGCGCGCAGGCGCGTGGAGTCAGCCTGATTCTTCGCCGACCCGGCACTGGTTTCGAGCGAAGAAGCCATGCTCTGCAACTTGCGGAGCTTGCCCTTGTCGGTCGGCGCGGTCTCGGCGCTGCGAATCGCCTTTTGCAGCTTGGCGATCTGGCTGGCGGAAAGCGCCTGCGAGCGGGCCAACTGATCCACATAGGCTTTCGCCACGGAGAACGTCGCGGGCCACACCAGCCTTTGCTGGTTCTGGACATTTAGCTCGTTGACCTGAGCGGTCTTGGCCGCGTCGATTTCGTTTTGGGTCAGGAAGTTTGTCGGAGTGAGTTCGAACACATCCAGTCCGCGGGAGATCTCCGAGCCATAGATGTAGCCGTTATACCAGTACGCCGACCAATCGCCGCCCAGGATCAACACTTTCGGGTCGATCGCACCGCGGGCGTAGTACGCGATCTCGAAGGGGTGGTCGGGGTCGGTGAAGTCCATGACCGAGACGCCGCCCTGGTACCAGGCCTGAACTTCGATGTCGCGGCCGGGAACCGGAATCAGCGAACCGTTGTGGGCGACGCAGTTCTTGGTATCGCCTTGCGCGGCGGGCATCTTGTAATAGTTGGCGAAGGTCAGCTTGTTGTCTTTAAGGCGGAAGATGGCGTCGGCGCCCCATTTGTTGGGGTCGTTGGGACGGCAGCGTGCCCCCATCCCGCCTCCCCATTCGTCGGTGAACACGACTTTGCTGCCGTCGTTAGAGAAGGTGGCGGAGTGCCAGTAGGAATAGTTGGGATCGTTGACCGCGTCCACGCGTGTGGGATGCACGGGATCGCGGACGTCGAGGATGAGTCCGTTGCCGGAGCAGGCGCCGGCGGCGAGTCCGACCGCGGAATAGACGGTGATGTCGTGGCATTGATCGGTGTCGCGTGGCTTCTCCGAGCCGGGTTTGCCGTGCGTGCCGCCGTTATTCAGACCGTTGAACGCGCCAGTTCGTGGATCGATAAAGAGGCGGGGGTTGGAGACGATCTTCGAGTCCTGCGGAGCCGCGAGGGGAACTTTGATCACGTCAATGCGGAACAGCGCCGTGTTCGGGTCCTTGTCCGGCTTTTCGCCGGAACAGCCTTCCAGTTCCTCCGACTGGCGCACGAAGGAAGTGCCTGAGACGTAGATGTAGACGTTGTCCTTGTCGGCGGGATCGAGGACGAGGGTATGGGTGTGCGATCCGCGGCAGGTCTGCACGGCTGCGACCTGGCGGGGATTGCGGACGTCGGAAATATCGAAGATGCGGACGCCGCGAAAACGGTCTTTTTGCGCGGCGGGCAGACGCGGCCGTTGCGGCTTGTTTTTGTCGGCGGCGGCTTTGTCCTTGTCGGCGGCGTTGTCTTTATTAGCAGCCTCGGCGTTCGGTTTGTCGGTGTCTTTGCCGGCGTCCTTGCCTTGGTCGGGGTTCTGGTCTTTTTTTGCGTCGTCCTTCTTTTCTTCTGCTGCCGGCATGGGTTCTGGCGGAAAGCCCTGGGCGCCGCAATCGAGCCGGCCATTGGTCATTTCCACCGACATAAACAGCAGGTTCTTGTAGACCGACACGTCTCCCTGGCCGCCGGGGCAGACCATCGAGGTCAGCAGTTGGGCGTTGGCCGGGGTGGAGATGTCGAAGATATTCACGCCATAGAAATTGCCCTGAAATAAATGGTTGCCCTGAAAAGCGAGGTCGGAGTTGGCCACCGCCAGCTGCGCGATCACCAACTGCATCGGCTTGGGGATCATCTTGGTCATGGCGGGAGGCACGCCGAGCTGGACGAGCGACTTCTGGACTTTGGGGTCATCGGCGTCGGTAGTATCGATCGAGAATGCCTCCGGCTTCTTGACCAGTTGCAGGTGCTTGAGGCCCATGGCGACCTCGCCCGCATCGTAGAGTCCGGGGGTGAGCTTGAAGCGCGGGTCGTTCACGTCCGCCCCGGTCATTCCCTCCGGCAGCGTGGGAGCCGGCTCGGGAGCGAAGGGATTCGCCTCGCCTCCGCCGTCCTTGTTCTTGGCGTCTTTGCTCTGCGAATCCTGATTTTGCGAGCTTTGGCTCTGCGAACCCTGGCTTTGCGCATTCTGGTCGGCGGGCGCGGCCGCGGGCTTCTGAGCTTGGGCAGCTGGAGGAGCGGCAGGCTCTTGCGCCAGCGTGCGGTTCACGGTGAAACAAAAAGTAAGCGCGGCTGCCATCATCCAAAGAGCAAATCGGCACGGGGCAAACCTGCACAGGCTAAATCTGGATACTCGGTTCATCGGTTCTCCTTAGCGTTCCTTTTCCAACATGTCTTGCATGATGCGGATTTCGGCGCGCTGGCCACTGTCCACATCGGTGGCGAAGTTGAATAACTCCGCGTCCTGGCCGGCGCCGGCGGTGTCGAAAAGATCTTTCGCCATAATCAGCGCGCCGTTGTGATGCTGAATCATGCCTGTCAGAAATAAATGATCGAACTCACGGCCCCTGGCCTTGCTCAGCGCTTCCATCTGCTCCGGGGTGAGCATGCCGGGCATCAGAGGCATGGAGTCGTGGGACATGGCCATCCCTGGCATATTCATGCCCGGCATGGTGGACATTGGTTCAGGGACAGACTTGCCGCGGGCCACGAGCCAGCGCTTCATGAATTTAATTTCGTCTGACTGGGAATTGCTGATACGCGCGCCGAGCAAGCGCAGGCTCTTGTTCTGAGTGTGGGAGAGGATCATCGCCGTCATCTCGACGGCTTGCGCATGATGCATGATCATGCCCTGCATGAACTCGGTGTCTTTGGGCGAAGCTGGCGGCAGCACGGCTTTCGTGGTCGGCGGCAGGGTCTTGCTGGGCTGTCCCGGAGCGCTCGGTTGCACCACTACTGGCTTGGCTGGGTCTGATTGCTGCGCTGACGCTGCCGCGGAAAGCAGGATTGCGGAGACAGCCGCGACGAAGAACGCCCCAGGGCGCAAGAGGATTGCTTGCAGCAAAGTGGGCATTACATGAGATTTCGTCTTTTTCCGGTTCATCTTCCTGCTCAATCGGGACAAGGACGTGATTTTCTCACAAAATACGTAAGTTCTCGAAATCTTGTTCCCTAGGCCGGCAATCCGCTGCAGAAGGGGGCAACTCCTACTTCGGGGCACCCAGGTGCTTCAGCTTCGCGACGGCGTTCTTGTCCTGCGGGTTCAACTCCAGAGCCTTCTTGTAGTTCTGGATGGCGAGACCCGTGTCGCCTTGTTCAAAGTAGGCGTCGGCGAGGCTGTCCCAAGTGTTGTAGTAGTTGGGGTCGGTTTCCACGCTGAGCTTGAAGATCTCAATGGCATCGGTGGTTTTCTTTGCGTGAAGCAAGTCGTAGCCAAGGCCGATGAGCTCCTGGGCGTTGTAGTCGTAGGCGGCGGGCTGAGCCGACTTTAGTTCGTGGTACTGCTTGACGGCGGCGGCGACGTCTTTTTCCTGGATGGTCTTCTTCAGAACGTCGGAGATCAGCGGACGGCTGGCTTTGGCCTCCACGTCGGCCAGCATGTGGTCAAGGTCGGAACGAGCAAACAGGGTTCCGCCATAGACGACGGAGTTGATCTTTGTGGTGTTGGAAATGTCGTCGAGGGGATTGGCGTCAAGCAGGATAAGATCGGCGACTTTACCTTTTTCGATGGTACCGTAATCTTTTTCGGTCTCTAGGAAGCGTGCCGGGTTGAGCGTAGCCGTTTGGAGCGCCTGCATCGGAGTAAGACCAGCCTTGACCATCAGTCCGAGTTCATCGTGCAGGCTGAAGCCGGGCATGCAATAGGGATTGGCGGTGTCGGTGCCGGCGAGAATGCCAACGCCGGCTTTTTGCATTGCGCCCACCACCTCGAGATCCTTGACGAACTCCTTCTTAGCGAATGCGAAGTCTTCAGGGCTGCGCGGGCCATAAAGATATTTGGCGGTTTCGGGCTGCCACTGGCGTCGCAAGCCTGGCGGCATGTATCTGAGGCGCGGATCGCTGGTGAATGTGAGGTCGTCTGTGTAAGCGACTGAGCGCAACACGGTAAGAGTCGGGACCTGCCAGGTTCCATTCTGCTTGAAGATGGCGAACAGCTCGGCGGCTTTTGGGGGACTGTAGGAATCCAGCTCCGCCTGACGGAGAGCCTTGTAATGGTTTCCCCAAAAGGAGGGATGAGAACCGGCGAGATCGTCGGCCAGGTCGGCTTGGGCAGCCTGGAAAAATTCCTCGCTGCGACTGGTACAGGCTGGCAGAACGCCGAGAAGGTGTTCGAACGAGCGCTGTCCGGCGCGCGAGGCTTCTTCTGGAGTAACGGACTTTGGGACGTGCCCCGCGAAAGGAATGCCTTGCTTCTTGGCCTCATCGACGATGGCAAAATATTCCTCTCGCGGAAGGAAACTGTAGACTTTCACGAAGTCCGCGCCGCTCTGCTTGGCCTCATCCACGGCCTGACGGGCTTCGGTCTCGTTGGAGACGCTGGTGGAGCCGGGCCAGAAGGGCTTGGGACCGTCAATCGGCTGACTGGCGATCACCAGATGCGGGGTAAGCAACTCGCCGGAAGCGCTCCGTTTCCGCCATTCCCTGTGGATAGGAGTGCCCCACATAATGCGCATGCCGGTGACGCCGTTGGCCAGAAACAGAGGTAGGTAGTCGGTGTCGCCCCAGTGCTGGTGCATATCCCAGAGGCCGGGGATCAGGAACTTGCCGGTAGCGTCAATGACTTGAGAATCGGTGGGTGGATGAATCCTTGCCGACTTGCCGATCTCGGCGATTCGGCCGCCGGAAACGACGACGGTCATGTCGACCTGGGCCGGTGCTCCGGTCGCGTCGATGACGGTGACATGCGTGAAGGCGATTGCCGACGGCTGGCCGAGTGGTGCCGCGTCAGTGAAAAGCGAGCACAGGCATAGGGCGAGAAGAGAACAGCAGAATTTGCGCATGCTGAACCTCGAGCTTCAACCGTGGACGGGAACGTGGGAGAACTATACTAAAGGCGGGGAAAAAGGTAAAAGGCTGCGACATTGGTTATGCTCTAGCCACCAGCTCCTGCGAGGGAGCCAACAGCGTGGAAGCATGTACCGTCGCAGCCCTTTGATGCGATCACCGCTTTCGCGGTCCCAGACCCCAACGGTCCCTCGCAGGACAGTCGGTTTTTTCAGGTCTGGCTGCTCAACAGGTCGCCCCATCGAGCTGATCACTCAGTCTACTTCGGGTCGCTGCTAACTCTCGTTTGCTTCGACCCTTTCAACCGTCGACGCAAACCACATTAACAGACAATTCAAAAACGTCAACGCAAAGTATTGGTGCAGTTGTAAATTGCTCCCCTGTGCATAAGTTAAACTGCAAATCATTGCATTAGCGGAATTTATTCAAAGCAGGCGAAAATTCACCCCCGGTTTTGCACACGGAATTGCACAAGAAGCGGAGCACGGCTGCAAGGTGTTGAAAGGGAACCAAGATAATCGTCTTGACGGCGAACGAAGATGGGCGCATTGTCAACTGTACACTGCAAGAGCAAGCGTCACCTAGAAAGAAAGCAAAACCAGTTAGCGAACGCTTCGAGACATGCCGGAATTAGTCGCTTATGTGGACGGCGGTTGCCTGGGGAATCCGGGGCCTTCAGGTATTGGGGTGGTGATTGATGGCGGGGACGAAGGCCGGGTGCACATCGCCAAATGGATTGGACATCAGGATAACAACGTCGCCGAATACGCGGCTTTGATGGAAGCCTTGCAGTATGCGGTCGCGTGCAATGCGCGGACCCTGCATGTGTATTCGGACTCGCAAGTGGTGGTGCGGCAGATGACGGGAGAATACGTTTGCCGCAGCCCGCGGCTGTACTCGATGCACTGGACCTGCCGGAAACTGGCGCGGTCGCTGGAATTTTCCATCTCGCACGTGAAGCGGGAGCACAATGCCGAAGCCAACCGGCTGGCGCTTTCGGCCGTGCGGCGGCCGGGGCGGGCTGGTCAGATTCTCAACGATCCCCAGGACTAAACTCCACGCCTTTGGTCACGCACTTCTGCACGGAGATCAGCTTGACACCCTGCTGGCTCCGAGCGAGACTCCAAGTACATTCCCTTATTGCTAATGGGGTTCGATCTCGCGAATAGCGCGGGGCGGACTGTAGAGCGGAGCTAAATCTCTTGGAACAGAATCCTGCAACTCGGAGTGGCGGATCGAGCGTATACGCCGCACTGGCAGCGGTGCGCGAGACGGCTGCGTCTTCTGCCGTGCGCTTTCCGGGAGAAGACAGCGGGCGTTCCCTGGCCGAGATGGCGCAACGCGATCTGGATGCGGCGCTGCAGTTGCTGGCCGATCGCGCGCAGTACATTACCGGCGCGAGCGGAGCCGCGATTGCGCTGCGGCGCGACGGAAGAAACGATATGCTCTGCCGCGCCTCCAGCGGCACCAGCGCTCCCGAGCTGGGAGCGCTGCTTTCAACCGAGTTCGGACTTTCCGGGGAAAGCGTGCGCACGCGGCGCCTGTTGCGCTGCGACGATGCCGAAAGCGATGCGCGGGTGAACCGCGAAGTATGCCGCGAACTGGGCATTGCTTCGGTGGTGGTGATGCCCGTCGTGCATGACGACGAGGTGCTGGGCGTCTTCGAACTTTTTTCCGGCACGGCGAACGCTTTCGGGGATCGGGATCTATCGGCGGTGCAGCGGCTGGCGGAGATGGTGGAAACCGCCGTACGTCTGGCGCAGGCGACTGAGGATCTCCCCGAGCAGTTGGGGCTGAACGCCGAGCAGGCGGCCGTCACTCATCCGGTTGCGAACCAACCGGTAAGGGAAGACGAAGGCAAGACGCCAGCAGAAGAGATCAGGCTCGACAACGAACGCCCCGTTGCGCCTGCGGCCGACACCGCGGGCGTCGAACCGCAGGCCGTAACGGAACCGTCGAGTGAAACCGGGAATGTTGCCGGGGCGGCCTCGGAGAATGCGACGGCTGCGAAGAAACTATTCTGGTCGGCTGCGGAGAATGCAGCCGCCGCGACCTCCGGCGAAGCCGATCTGACTCACGTGCCGCCGGTTTTGCGGGGATTGAAGAAATGCGAAGCGTGCGGCTTCCCCGTTTCGCCTGGGCGTGTCTTGTGCGTTGAGTGCGAAGAAAAGAAGTGGCGCGGGCAATTAAAACCCGCTGCGCCGCCTGTGGTGCAGCCGCCGCTCGAAGTTCCACCCGCTTTGCCGGCGATGAGCGAGGAACAGACGGCGGCACCGGCGCCCGAGGCTCCGGCTGGGAAAGATCCGGCTGGGAAAGATCCGGCTGGGAAAGATCCGGCAACTCCAGTCCAGTCGGCCGAGAGTCCTGCGAGCCCGACTCCGGTCATTCCCACTCCAGAGATCGCTGAAATCTCAACTCCTGAAATCTCGACTTCTGAAAGCCCTGCCTCTGAAACCGCGCTGGCGCAACCTGCCGCCGTGGACAATGAGGAATCCGCAGAAAAGCATCCTGCTGAGGAGGCCGCGCCACAGACGCAAGACGCAGAAAATCGCGCACCAGAACTGGTCTTGAGCGCCGCGGCAGAGGAGAAACAATCGTGGATTGGCGCGAACAAATACGTCATTGCAGTTCTGCTGATCATGGCCGGGGCGATCGCCGCCGTTTTTTTCCTGCGTTAGAACCCGCTGCGTTAAGTCAACAAAGCGATCTTTTGTGCAATCCCGTGCCCTTGCGGTTGGCAAAATTAGGCTCCCCGCACCTCGGAAAATCTTGACAACGCAGGCAACTCTGCTAAAGTTCGGAAGAAGGATTCCAAATCGAAAGATTGCACGCAGGTGCCCCGGTTATGAAGAACGTGTATGAAGTGTTGCGGCAAAAGGAAATGGAACTAACCCGCCTGGAGAAGGAAGTGGAGGCGCTGCGGCTGGTGGCTCCGCTGCTCTCGGAGGAAAAGGAAAGCGTGAGCGACATGGCGAAGCCGGCGTTGGCGGCGGCGGTGAACGGACCGCAGCCCACCTCGCGGATTCCGGTCCCGACGGCGGCGACGATTCCGCCTCCCCAGCCGGTCCGCGCCGCCGGATGGGAAGACACGGCGAAGCGCTGGCCGTAGTCAGGGCTGTCGCGACCGAGAGTGCTCGCGGGCGAGTACCGCGCCCGTACAACGCCATTTGCGTGAACAGCCCGGGCTTAAGTCCCGGGCTGAAGTGTATCGGGCCAAATTAGACAGGAGAAACGATGAAGAAGACGCTGGGATTGATGATGGTGATGGCAGCGGTCGCGATCCTGATGGCAGGAAAGGAAACGATCCAAGGAACGCTGATCTCGGAAAGTTCCGTGCCGTGCGGGTCCGAGACCAAGGGCAAGAAATCGACGGACCTGATGTGCCAGGAGTATGTAATCCGCACCGATACGACCGAATATCACGTCCGCCAGGAGAAGCAGTCGCACAAGGCGCTGCTGCCGATGAATACTGCGGTCGAAATGACGATGAGCAAGGATAAGATGAAATTCAAGGTCAACGGCAAGGAATACGAAATGCTCATTGTGTCGGAATCCGCCGTGGGCGGTGCGACCAAACCGTAGCACAGGACGATCGCGGCACTGGTGGCGGGTCTTTAGGGTCTCAGCATCATTCCATAGGCCCGGCAGTGGCCCGGAGGCAGCGTGGGTTTTCTAGATAGAGTCTTCGCTAAAAAGAAGGTCTCGCAACGCGAGTTCGCGGGAATTGTTTCGGAGGCATTCCGCGAGAGCGGGGTCGCGAATCTCGAGTTCCGCGAATCGGAGTTCGCCCTGAAAATCCCGGGCAAGGATTCCACCATCTTTTTGCATAACTCCTACTCGAGTTTTTGCGGGGCCCCGAAAAAAGAACGGGCGGCGATTGTTACGCGGCTGGTGGCGAGTTTTACGTCGCTTCCCGAAATTCCCAAGAGCTTTGCCGCGGCCAAGCCCAATCTGATGCCCGTGGTGCGCGACGCGGCCTACTACAGCTTGAGCCGTCTGCTGACGCGCAAGCACAAGTCAGACGACACCGAACTGGAATGGCAGTCAGAGAAGTTTGCCAGCGGACTCATCCTGGGTCTGGCTTACGACACCGAGCACAGCATCACTTCGATCAACCAGAAGCAGCTCACCGAGTGGGGCGTCGAGCTGAAAGAGGCGTTCGCCGCGGCGAAAGACAATCTGTGGGAGAAAACCGATCCCAGCAAGATGGTGGGGCAGAACGGGGTCTACGTGGCCCAGTGGCACGACTCCTACGACAGTTCGCGCATGATGCTGACGGAGCTAATTTACCGCCTGCAGGTGGATGGCGATCCGGTGGCGTTTGTACCCAATCGCGACGCGTTCTGGGTGACGGGAAAAGACAATGTGGCGGGATTACGCACGATCATGAAGATTGGCAGCGAGAGCCACTTCAAGCTGGGCCACTCGCTCTCGCCCGATCTGTACGTGCTGGTGGACGGCAAGTGGGTGCTGTACATCCCTGAGGATGCCGAAGTAAAAGCGCAGTGGCTGGCGACGCGGCGGCGGCGCAATTATCTGGATTACGATCAGCAGAAGAAGCTGATCGACCAGATTCACGATCAAACCGGCGAAGACTACTTTGTGGCCAGCTTCACCGTCTTCGAGCGCCCCGATAAAAAGGAGTGGAGCGCGTGCGTGTGGACGAACGGCGTGGATTCGTCGCTGCCGAAAGCGGATGCGATCGGGTTCGTCGTGGATGCCGAAAATCGGGACATGTTTGTGGTGCCGTGGGAGCGGGCGACTGAGATCGTGGGCGGTTTGATGCAAGAAGAAGCTGACCTGGTGCCCGTGAGATACCGCGTGCGGGGATTTCCGGCACCTGATCAGGTGAAGCAGTTGCGCGCCGTGGGCATGCGCATGTGAGGGCAGAAGCTTGAAGTCAGAAGTCAGAAGCAAAGCCCAAGTAGTGTATTTCTGCATTCTGAATTCTAACTTGTGACTTCCCTCAGTCTAAGCGCGGACGATTTCCTCCAACGCAGTGACCAGCCGATCCACTTCTTCCATCGTGTTGTAGTGCACCAGCCCGATGCGCAGGAATCCGCCGGATTTTTCCACGTCGAGATGCTCGGTGAGATTCAGCGCGTAGTAATTTCCATCCCAGGTGAAAATGCCACGTTCGCCGAGTTTGGTGGCGAGTTCGAGCGGCGTGTGGCCTGGCTTTCCGGAGACGATTCTTAGCGCGATCGTGCCGCAGCGCTCGTCAAAACGCGCCGGATCGGTGATGCCGTAGATTTTCAGGCCGGGGATCTTCTGCAGGCCCGCCATGGCGCGTTCGAGCAGCGCGCGTTCGTGCTCGTGAATCACGCAGTAAGCGGATTCGATGGTGGCGCGGCGCGAGCATGATTGAGGCTGGTTGCCGCTATGCCCACCCTCCGCAAAAAACGCGGAAGGGTGGGGCAACCCCTTTTCAGATAGCGCTCTGCGGCCCAGGTCGGCGAGGTAGTCCACACAAGCGGTGATGCCGGCGATCAGTTCATGATTCAGCGTTCCCCACTCCCAGCAATTAGGAATCGCGTTCGTGTTGGCGCGAACTTTGTACGGGCGCAGACGCTGGAGGTGTTCGCGTTTGCCGAAGAGCACGCCCATGTGCGGCCCGAAGAATTTGTACGTCGAGCAGACCAGGAAATCGCAATCGAGCGCGGCCACGTCGATGAGGCCGTGCGGGGCGTAATGGACGGCGTCGATGTAGGCAAGGGCGCCGGCGTTGTGCGCGAGGTGAATGATTTCTTTCACCGGATTAATCGTGCCAACGGCGTTCGAGGCGTAGCCGACAGCGACCAGCTTCGTCTTCGCGGTGATCTTTGAGGCGAGGTCGGCCATGTCGAGCGTGCAGTCTTCATCGTGGATTTCGGCCCAGCGGACGGTCAGGCCTTTTTCCTCAGCCACTGCAAGCCAGGGGGAAACGTTGGCGTCGTGATCGAGGCGGGTGACGAGGATCTCGTCTCCGGGCTCTAGCTCGCGGCCTATCGCGCGTGACATAGCGAAGGTCAGCGCGGTCATGTTGGGGCCGAAGACAATTTCATCGGCGGCGCAGTGAAAAAAGTCAGCCATGGCGGCGCGGGCTGCGGCGATCATGGCGTCGGTGCGGCGGCTGGTGGCGTAGGCTCCGGCGGTGTTGGCGTTCGACTCGCGCAG
>Ga0187781_10003448_pt1 | contig 11870 bp, 15 predicted proteins | sample 0715_SJ02_MP02_2_FD_132447 | JGI IMG/M metagenome (GOLD analysis project Ga0187781, IMG submission 132447) | Tropical peat soil microbial communities from peatlands in Department of Meta, Colombia - 0715_SJ02_MP02_20_MG | ecosystem: Environmental > Terrestrial > Soil > Wetlands > Peat | place...
AGACCTCTCCGACTATTCGTACTCCAAGATTCTGGAGCATCTGAAACTCTCACCCAGCTGAGAAACACATTCGAGGGTACCTCCGCGAGGTCGTTTTCTTTGCCGAGAGAAAGCGTCTCTTTCGCAGGTACAATCCAAAACCGAAATTAAGGAAGTGCTGGGCGGGTAGACTTGTGGGGTCGTAGTGTAGCTTGGTCCAGCATACCAGAGTGAATGGCCTTCACGGTGAGCCTGGGGCGCTGGCGATCTCGAGTTCAAATCTCGACGACCCCACTCTCCAGCATCCAACTGCGTGTGCCGATGAAGGCCGCCCTCGCATATATATCCGCCAGGGCGCAGAAACAAGCGACATTGGGACCTCTGATTAACGAGTACACTCCGGTAAGGAAGGCCCTCAATCTGGTAATGGCGCGCGTCCGAATCAACAAGAAGATGGAGTCCATCAAGACACTCCATTCGTACGGCAGGATTCTGGGGGCAGACCTGGTCGCTCCTGAAGACGTTCCAGCGGCTCAGACATCCCATATGGACGGGTATGCGGTGATCTCGAGCGATCTGAAAGGGGCGAAGCCGTCTGAACCGAACACCCTCAGGATAGTCGGCACGATCGGGCCAGGCGGCCGTTCGGAGCGGCGCCTTGCGAGCGGGGAGACATTCGCTGTCGCGACCGGGGGCATTCTCCCAGCCGGAGCGGACGCGGTCGTACCTGTCGAGTCGGCCGAGGTCGAAGGAACAGAGGTGCGTGTGCGATTTTCGCCGAGTCGGGGGGAGCACGTCTACAGGGCGGGCCAAGACATTCGGCGCGGAGAACTCATACTTCCAGAAGGTCACAGAATAAGAGCCCAGGACGTGGGCATTCTGGTCTCACTCGGCTACCGCGAAGTCCGTGTCAGGAGAAGGGTCAGGGTGGCAGTGTTGGCCACGGGGAACGAGCTGACTCCGGCGAACAGACCAAGGACAGGCAAGACGGTTGAGAGCCACTCACGGATATTCCTGCGGCTCGCAGAGGCTCTGGGCTGCGCCACCCTGGACATGGGCATCGCCAGGGACGATTCAAATGCACTAAGGACAGCTCTTGGTGGAGCCCTGGCTGGATCCGACCTGGTGGTGACGTTAGGTGGCACATCAGCAGGTAAACGCGACCTCGTGGTGAGCGCCGTTATGGATCTTCGACCCGACGCCCTCGTCCACGGACTCAGATTGGACAGGGGGAGGGTAACGGGACTCGCTTCGGTGAAGGGAAGACCGATCCTGATGCTGCCTGGGCCGATTCAGGCGGCCACGAACGCCTTCCTTGTCGTGGGAGTCCCTCTCATCAGGGAGCTCGCCGGGAGCAGGGAAGCGGACCTGTCCGTCCCATCCACACTCGGCGCACCCTGGGAGGCAAGGAAACGGTTCTCAGATTTCGAGAAGGTCGTTTACGTCAAGCTGAGGGCAGGTCCCCCGGCCGTGGCGGAGCCAATTACGGGCGAGACAGAATCATTGAAACTCCTGACCGACGCAGATGGTTACCTGCTTGTCCCTGAGAACGTAAAGAGACTCGAGACGGGCGACAGGGTGAACGTTAGGCTTGTGCCCGGCTTCTCCTTCGCCTGACTCCCATCTCCCTGTCCAGATCTGACTGGGAGTCAATGTCGACCAGCACTCCCCTGTCAGACACTTCGACCTCGAGGACATCGGCGTCGTACTCCTGAACCACCTGCTTCGCTCCCCTGTCCCCCCGAATCCTCTCGATCTTGGAAAAGACACTCCTGTCGAATAGGACAGGGTTTCCTCTAGTCCCTCGATGTGTTGGGACAACTATACGAGCTCGGGACTCCTCGTAAGCCGCCGCCAACGCATCTATCGTCGCAGGGAGTACGAATGGCTGGTCCCCGAGGACAATGATGACCGCGTCCGCATCCTTTCCTACGTGTTTGAGCCCGAGCTTCAACGAACTGCTCATCCCCTCCGCAAATCTTGTGTTGACTACTACGAACTCAGAAGTGAACTTGACGTGCTTCCTCACTTCGAGCGCGTTCGCTCCAAGGACGACAACGACTCTTCCGACTATTGACCTTCGGAGGGTCTCAAGGACCATCTCGAGCATCGGCACTCCGTGCAGGAGGAGGGTCTGCTTCGGCTTCCCCATTCGTGAAGAGACCCCAGCAGCGAGCACGACCGCCGCAATCATTCTATCTCGCGTCTTCCAGGATGAGGATAAATAATAAAGTGGGGACACTGTACTGAGAGGCTCCCATGAAGCAGGTAGAGTTCGCGAAGATGATAGACTCCCTCGCCAGCAGAGGGGCACCCTTCGCCGTTGCGACTGTTGTCAAAATCGAAGGCTCCTCGCTAGGGAAACCGGGCTTCAAGGTGATCATCTCCGGCGCGGGCGAGGTCCTTTACGGCACGCTGGGGGGCGTGTGCCCCGAGTCGGCCATAGTGTCAGCCGCGAAGATGACGATGAGAACTGGGACCCCCAAGATGGTCAAGGTCTTCCTGGAGGGGGTCGAGAACTCGGTAGGCGCCGTTCTCAAGAGCCAGAGCGAAGACGAGGTGCATGTGGAGACGAACTGCGGCGGCAAGATGGACATCTACATCGAACCCTTTCTCCCTCAACAGAGGCTCATACTGATCGGGCAGGGGGGCAAGGACGACGTGGAGGACGCCCTGGTGAAGATGGGAAAGAGTCTGGACTTCGACGTCGTGGTGATTGACCACAGCCCCGTACTGAGCGAGCAGCCTGACGAACTCATCAAGGACGTCGATTACGATCTCAACAAGTTCCCATTCGCGAATATGGACTCGGTGGTGGTGCTTACAAGAGGGGAGAGGGATGTGGGGACGCTTGTTGCGCTTTCGAAGTTCAAGCTAAGGTACGTCGGGATGTTAGGGAGCCGGCAGAGGGTCAGGGAGGACCTGGCGAAGCTCAGGGAAACAGGCGTGGGTGAGCAGTTCATCGCGTCCCTCAGGGCTCCCATCGGAGCTGACATCGGGGGGGTGACGGCGACGGAGATCGCGCTCAGCATCATGTCTGAGATAGTGGCGGCGAAGTACGGCAAGGAAGTGCTTCGTAAGGCCCTGGTAGAAGGCAAAGCAAGAGAAATCCCGAGCTAGCTCCTAGGCTCCGATCGGCGTTCCCTTGACCCATGTCTGGGCGCCCCCTCTGAAGGTCTCCTTCTTCCACATGGGGAGCGTCTCCTTTATGGAGTCTATTGCATACCTGCAAGCTTCGAAGGCCTCTGCCCGGTGTTCGCATGATACGGCCACCGCGACGCTCACCTCCCCCACCTCTAGGTGGCCATAGCGGTGCACCATGGCCATCCTCAACACGGGCCACTTCTTCTTCACCCTGGCTTCGATATCGCGCATCCTCCTCTCCGCCATCTCCCTGTACACCTCGTAGGTGAGCCCCTCCACTGTCCTGCCTTCGCTCCTTCGCCGGATTGTACCGACAAACAGGACCGTCCCCCCGGCCTCGTTGTCGCCGACCGATGCGAGCATCCGGGCTGGATCGATGGGACCTCGGGTGATCCGGACAGACTTCACTGTTAGCCCCCCGCCACCGGCGGAAGGACCGCAACCTCGTCCCCGTCGTGCAAAAGAGAGTTGCTCTCTGCTATCTCGAAGTTGACCGAATAACGCATGGTAGGCTCTATACTCTTCAGGTCGGGGTGGAGCCGGAGCATCTCGGCTATCAGGTCAGCCACCGAGCTCCCCTCCTTCAACTGCATGCTCTCGCTCTTCAGGTTTGTCAGCCCCTGGGCTGAGGCGAAATAGAGCACCTTCACGATCAACCTTCCTAGCCCCCTATGGCGTTCATGTTCCTGGGCTTCGCCCACCCGTCCTTAATCCATGGCATGTACCCCACACCGTCGGGCTTGTTCCAGACCGCCTTGAGAATCGAGTCAGCCAGAGCCTCCTGGGTCCCCCCGTTCCGGACTACGTGCTTAAGGTCGTGATATTCCGTGTCGAAAAGGCACGAAAGTAGCTTGCCGTCAGCCGTGAGCCTTATCCTGTCGCAGTCGTCACAGAAGGGCTCGCTCATAGGGGTGATGAGCCCCAGATTGCCTCTGCCGTCCTTGAAGCGCCAAACTGAAGACGTCTCGCCGTTCCCCCTCCCCTGGGCCTCCAGGGGGTACACCCGAGATACGGTATCGATAATCTCCTTCCCCGGCACGACCTTGTCGTAGTTCCACATACCCAACCCGTCAAGGGGCATGAATTCAATGAAACGGATGGATATCCTCCTTTCACGGGCGTACTCTATGAGGTTCAGTATCTCGTCGTCGTTGTACCCTCTAATGGCGACGGAGTTGATTTTTACGGGATTGAGCCCCGCATCGAGAGCACTGTCGATTCCGCGGAGGACCCTCGGAAGCGCATCAACCCCCGAAATCCTCGCGAACCTGTCGCTCCGGAGGCTGTGCAGGCTGACGGTGACTCCCCTCAGCCCCGCCCTTCGCAGGGCGTCCGCCTTCCGCTCAAGGTGCCACCCGTTTGTCGTCATATCTACCGAGCGGATGCCGTCGATCGATGTGAGACCGTCAACCAGGTCCTCGAGGTCTCTCCTGAGCAGCGGCTCTCCCCCTGTGATTCTCACCTTCTGTATTCCAAGCGTCGCCAGGACATCGACTATCCTTTCTATCTCGTCGAAGCTGAGGATGTCTTCCTTCGATATCCAGCTTATCTTGTCCTTCTCGGGCATGCAGAAGAGGCAAGCGAAGTTGCACCTATCCGTGACCGACACCCTCAGTTTCCTTGCTACCCTGCCCTTCCTGTCGCGAAGTAACCTGCCCGTACCGTCATCGGTACCCTGCAAAGAGAGCCAAGAGGCGCCGTTCACGAGTAAAAACATTCCTGAGCTCTGGGAGAGAACCTATAACGGGTCGGCAAGGAAACGGGGACTGTGCCCTTCAAGCAGGTGGACATCTCACAGAAACCAATTGTCTACAGAGAGGCTACAGCCTCGGGGAGAATAAGGCTAAAGCCGGCAACCGTCGAACTCATTCGGAAGGGAGCCCTTGAAAAGGGGGACCCGCTCGCAATCGCTTCTACTGCCGCCATACTTGCTGTCAAATCGACACCTAGTATCGTGGCTCTGGCCCATCCCTTGAAGGTGGAGAGGACCGAGCCGGTATTGAAGCTGGGGAAAGACTGGGTCGAAGTTACAGTTACGGTGGCCGCGCACGAGAAGACGGGGGTCGAGATGGAAGCCCTTACGGCTGTCTCGGTCGCTCTCCTCAACATCTGGGATGTCGTTAAGGCTCACGAGAAGGATCTGAGGGGGCAGTATCCCATTGCGAGGATCGAATCAATCAGGGTGATCGCCAAGGTGAAGAGACCTTCATGAAGCCGCACGAACAACACCGCAGCGCCGCCCACAGGCACCTGAAGGTAGCAATAGTGACCGTGAGCACCAGCCGCTACGAGAAGAAGAGGAGGGGGGTGGACTTCGCGGACGAAGCCGGCGACGTAGCGGAGATGGAGACAAGACGAGCGGGGCACGCGGTGGTACTGAGGGATCTGATCTCGGACGACCCTGCGATGCTCCGAAGAGCCGTCAAGAGCTTCCTCACAGGTAAAGGCGACGTGCTCCTCTTCACGGGCGGCACAGGCCTGTCTCCCAGAGACATCACCGTCGAAACTGTTCGGCCATACTTCGACAAGGAGCTAGAAGGGTTCGGAGAACTAGTCAGGAGGCTTGGCTATGAGGAGATTGGGAGCTCTGCCATTCTGACACGGGCCACAGCGGGAGTTGCCCGTGGGAAGCTCATCGTGTGCATGCCTGGATCTCCCGGGGGGGTCCGCACTGCGATGAAGGCCTCCGTGAACGAATTTCCTCACATGGTATTCATAGCCAAGGGCTGAATCGGGGCGACATCCCGACGATGAGCCTGTCTGTTGGTTCTTGCACGAGGGGTGTATCTCTCGCTATGCCGAAAGGCAATACTGGTAGTCGTCCAGGCTGGAGGCTTCCGCTCAGTACTTTGGAGCCGCTACTCCGTCGTTCATCACGTAGAGGTGATCACCCAGTCGACCGTCTTCCTCATCCTGGCTGGTGAAAATCACATCAACGCCCGCTTCCTTCGCCAGCGTCCCATAAGCGCGGATGAACGCTTCACGGTCGTGGAGGCCCAGGAATGCCTCGTCCACCAGAATCGCTCGGGGGGAGGAGAGCAACGCGGTGGCTAACGACACCCTCTGTCGCATCCCCCGGCTCAGATTCCCGACGGTGCCAGCGAAATCAATCCCCAATCCCGATTTGACCCTCGACACATACTCATCCGAAGGTCTTAGTTTTTTCAAGTTCGCACCCCACATGATGTGGGAGTCCACTCTGAGGTGGGGAAAGCACGAAGCCGGGGTTACAAGGATTATGCCTCTCTTCTCGGCCGAGCAATTCGAGATATTGGTCCCTCCCACCAAGACGTTTCCTTCGTCAACGGGGAGGAATCCTGCAAGGACCCGTAACAGCGTGGACTTGCCCGACCCGTTCTTCCCCGCCAGACACGTGACCCCCTCTCCCCGTAGTTCGACGTTGAGCTGGAACTCGCCCAGATGTGCTCGAACTTTGGCTTCAATCAACGGCTTGTCCTCCTTCTTAGGAAGTGGCCCGCCAACGTAATCGGTATCGCCACGAGAATCATCACGGCAGATGCCGTGACAGCCGCGTTCAGGCCCCCGGACATGTTTCCGCTGAAGAACTCGTAAATGGTCACAGACGCGGGACTCACGCCGTAGAACGGATATTGTAGGACGTAGAACGCGATTATGGAGATGGAACCGAACTCGCTGAGCGCCCTGCTCATAGAGACCAACGAGGAGCTTGCAAGGCCGTCGAACGAATTCGGGAGGACGATGGAAAAGAGGGTTCTCAGCTTGGATGCCCCCATTCCCGTGGCGAACTCCTCAGGGGATGGGTCTTTCGACTCGAAGTAGGGCAGCATCGATTTCACGTAGATTGGAGCTGACATGATGACGAGCGCCGCCACGAGCCCCAATATCGAATTGTAGAAATTTATGTGCAGGCCTAAAAGGAATTTTCCCGTCGGAGTGACGGGGCTGTCGACGATCAGGAGCGCTACACCGATGATAGGATGAGGGACGCTTATGGGGATATCGACGAGGGTCTCTGCAACGCGGTCGTTCCCCCTGGCCAGATAGAAAGCGAGCGGGGTGAAGAGAATGAAATCCACAACCACCGCCAGTGCCGACGAGAAGAGCGTCAGCTCGATCGAACGGAAGACTTCGGCACTGTATCCCGCGGCATCCCGAAACGGACCCAGGCCATAGTAGAGCAAGATGAATACTGGGACAAGCAGAAGAAGCAGACTGGCAATGGAGATCAGTCTCAGCCAATTCATAGGTGGCGCTCCGCTACCACCAGCCGCGTTCGGCTATATGGGTCCCTTTTGGACGAGAAGGCCCTGAGCGAGCAGTGCTTGGATTGGCTGCGGGAGTTCGCTTGTGGAAGAGAGGCTGCTGTAAAGCAGAGCGGTCGTGGGAATCACGAGCCCATAGGCCGATAGGCTCCCCATGTTTTTGACGAGGTATTGGACGAACTCTAGGGCCTCCGCCGTGTTGACGCTGCTCATTGGCACGGTGACCACAAGGACGATTGGCGCTCCGGCGGTCTTCCCGGCCGAATCCGTATAGGAGAACATCGAATAGTAGCCGGCTAGGCTGGCACTGGACAGGTTCACATGATCATCCAGCGAAATATAGCCAATCCCATCTGAGATTGCGGCCGACTTGTATATGAACAGGAATTGAATCTGTCCCGACTGAAGGGGAGCCACGAGAGCTGCCGAGCTGGTGCCTGTGACGTTGGCTTGAACCTTCAATAGCCGCGAAACATAGGCCGACTGGTTTCCTCCAGAATACAGGTATCCAGCGGCTTCTAAGACGAGCCATCCGCGCAGACCTCCTGGGTCTGCCAGGGGGTTCGAGATTCCTACCTTCACGCTCCCTGAAGTAAGGGCCGCATAGAATGCGTTCCAGTCAGATGTCGCGTTTGATTTTTCGGCCGTCTGACCCAGGGAAATTATGTTGGAGGCAGCGGAGTTCGCCATGGTCGCGTTAGAGTAAGCGACGACCACCTGGTCTGTCGCGAATCCAATCGCCCAGTTGGCGGACAGATTCCCGAGGTGCGAAGGAGCAGTAGCCGATAGTGCCGAGGAGATGAAAACATCGTCCGGAGCGCCTGCCTTGATGGAGCTCGCGTCTGCGTTTGAACCGCCTGAGATGACCGGCGCCGTGGGTACACCTGTCGACTTCGAGAAGCCACTCAAGAGAAACGCGCTCTCCGTTGCGTATGCGTCGGCTGAATACGAGATCAGGGGACCCGAAGTCACAAGGGCAGTTGAAGTACTCAAACTGGTAACTGTGGTCGTTGTACCGGTGGAAGTGGCGTACAGGAAGGCGAAGACACCCACAACAATAATCAGGACGACGATTACGGCCAGAGCAACACCTGAGAAAGTTTTCTTTCCTGTATACACGCTAGGTTCAGTTATGCAGGCCATTGCATAACGGTATATATGGGTTGCAGGCGACGAACCCGCTCTGGAGCGTGGCTGGCCTGGGAGTAGCATGAGTCGGTTGGCCGAAAGATCGACGGCCTCTTTGACCAGGTCGCCGCACTGAAGCCGAGCTAATATAAGTCCCGAAGTAGCCCTTCCTTGCCTGTGGCAGACGTGGACCATCCCGCTGTGAAACCCGTTCCTCATCTCGCGTTTCAAAGCGACCAGCAGACCTTTCTAGATGAGACGGACGCGTTGCTTCTGCGGAGGATCTCCGAGAAGGGTTCCTTGACGGACGCAGCCAGGATGGTGGGAATCTCGTATCGGAATGCCTGGGGCAGGATCAAGAAGCTGGAGTCCAACTACGGCGTACGAATACTCGATACCAAGGTCGGCGGTGCCAAAGGGGGAGGTGCGAGGCTCACTCCGCGGGGGATGGCGCTGTTCAAAGAGTTCAGGCACATGCGAAAGTATCTCTTCAATGCAATGGATGACAGCGAGTCCGCCGGGAACGTAAGCTACAAGCTCAGTGCAAGAAACATTGTTGGCGCGACCGTCGCAAGTGTTCAGCGGGGCGACATAACCTCCCTGATCAGGATGACCTCTCCCGCTCCCATCACCCTGACATCAATAATATCGAACGAGGCAGTAGACGATCTTGATCTTCACGAGGGAGACGAGGTGCAGGCCATAATCAAGTCCACGGAGGTCATGATCGCGAAGCCTGTGCCAGTGCTCAAGCGCAAAAAGGGACGCAAAATCAGGCGGCGAGGCGCCAGTCATGATTATTCATCCTCGTCCTAAGCTCTAGCGAGTTCTAATGCCTGTCCTCCGAATACCCTGATCGCTGTCATATCCTTGCCCGCACGACTGCAAAGGACGCCCTTGGGCCAATAGATGTGACGACGCGATGTCTGGAACCGCAGTTAATAGATCGGCACGTTACGATCGACTTCTTCCGCCCACGCCCTGATCCCCCCTTTCAGGTTCCGAACCTTACGGAATCCTTCCGAGGAGAGCAGCTCCACTGCTCGGGCGCTCCTCACCCCCGTGTGGCAGTACACGACTGTTTCAGCCAATCTGTCCAGCTCCCCCACCCTCCGGCCGAGTTCGCCGAGTGGAATTAGCTTTGAGTTCTCGATTCTGCAGAAGGCATATTCGAACGGCTCTCTGACGTCCAGCAACACAATACTCTCTCCGAGATCGATCTTCCTCTTCAGTTCCATGGGGGACAGTTCCTCAACCAAAGGGGCTGCTCTCCGCACACCGCAGAACTCCTCGTAGTCGATCAGCTTCCTTACCGTCGGATTTCGCCCGCAGACGGGGCAGTCTCGATTCTTCTTGAACCGTAGCTCGTTGAAAGTCATGTCGGTCGCGTTGAAGACCAGCAGCCTCCCAGAGAGGGAGTCTCCCAGCCCTATCATCAGCTTAAGCGCCTCGACGGCCTGAATACTCCCCACGATGCCAGGGAGTACACCCAGCACGCCGGCCATGGCGCAATCCTGCACGCTATCGGGAGGAGGCGGTTCGGGGAAGAGGCACCTGTAGCACGGTCCCTTCCTCGAGTCGAAGGTCGAAGCCTGACCTTCGAATCTAAAGATGCTTGCATAGACGTCCGGCTTCCCGAGCAGGACGCAGGCGTCGTTGATAAGATACCTGGCAGGGAAGTTGTCGGTGCAGTCGACTACTACGTCGTATCCCTTTAGGACCTCCATCGCGTTGGCGGACGACAGCCTTACCTCGTGGGGTTCGACGACTACGTGCGGGTTAAGGCCCCGCAGCCTCTCGGCTGCGACCCCGGCCTTGGGACTGCCTACGTCCTCCTCTGTGTATATCGTCTGTCGATGGAGGTTGCTTTTCTCCACCACGTCCTCGTCTACGACACCGACTCTTCCCGCCCCTGCGGCCACGAGGTAGACGGACGCAGGAATCCCCAGTCCGCCGGCGCCGATGATTACCACCGAGGACTTCTTCAGCTTCTGTTGACCCTCGGGTCCCACCTCAGGGAGGATCATCTGCCTACTATAGCGTTCCAGCTCGGCCTGCGTTAGGGGGCGCGGCGAAGTTCCAGCCAACGGAAACTCCTCTTTCTCCCGCTATGGTCGATAAAAAAGTTAGGAACAAACGCGCTTCATGACGAAAACGTGCTGCCTAAATAGCGCCCCCTTACAGATTAGGGGGTTGATTCGGGTCCGCCTCACGGCCCAACTGCGGGAGTACGCCAATGGAGCCAGGGAGGTAGACCTCGATTCTGCCGCAGACCTCAGGACGATGGTCAGCAAGCTCGATCAGTCTTACCCGGGCATCGGAGGAAGGATAGTAGACGACCAGGGGAAGATAAGGGCCCACGTGAACGTCTTCGTGAATTCCGAGAACTCAAGGGAACTGAAGAACGAAAACACTCCGCTCCGCGACGGTGACGTGGTGCACATTTTGCCGTCCGTCTCGGGCGGGTAAGGGGGGTCCTGATTGCCTAGAAGCAAGGGTGGAGTCTGCCTCCTCGTGGGGACGAAGAAGGGAGGCTTCGTTTTCACTTCCGACTCGAAGCGCAAGGAGTGGAAGGTGACCGGCCCACACCTGAAGGGGAACGAGATCTACCACATGGCCTACGACGCGAGGAACGGAGCGATTCTCGCGTCCGTGGTTAGCGGTCATTGGGGACCTACCGTCGCCCGGAGCGAGGATATGGGTGGTTCTTGGAAAGAGTCTCGCACTCCCCCTAGGTTTCCAAAGGGGACCGGCCTTTCTGTTGCGAGGGTGTGGCAGATTAGACCTGGCCCAGAGGATCACCCTGGCGTCGTCTATGCGGGGGTGGAACCTGCTTGCCTCTTCAAATCAGATGACTGGGGCAAGAGCTGGGAAGTGAACGAGGCCCTGTTGAACCACAAGACGAGGAAGAAGTGGCAGCCGGGAGGGGGAGGACTGTGCCTGCACACGATAATTGTGACCGCCAAACGCCCGGGGAGGATGCACGTCGCCATCTCCGCTGTTGGGACTCTCCGCACAGACGACGACGGGGAGAGCTGGAGGTTCCAGAACAAGAACGTGATAGTCGGTGACCAGCCAAACAAGTACCCAGAATACGGCACGTGTGTTCACAAGCTCGCGATTAGTCCTTCAACGCCCGACTTGATTTACCAACAGAACCACACGGGAGTCTACAGAAGCGATGATGCGGGGGACGGCTGGATCGACATCCGCAATAACCTACCGTCTCGCTTCGGATTCCCAGTCGCAGCGGACGCCAACGACCCCAAGAGGGCCTACCTTGCCCCTCTTGAGGGAGACTTCTCTCGAATTCCGAAGGACGGGCACTTCGGAATTCGAGAGAAGTCTCCCTCAAGAGGGGCAAGGTAGGCCCTC
>Ga0187781_10003450_pt1 | contig 11869 bp, 13 predicted proteins | sample 0715_SJ02_MP02_2_FD_132447 | JGI IMG/M metagenome (GOLD analysis project Ga0187781, IMG submission 132447) | Tropical peat soil microbial communities from peatlands in Department of Meta, Colombia - 0715_SJ02_MP02_20_MG | ecosystem: Environmental > Terrestrial > Soil > Wetlands > Peat | place...
CCCGTCAGCCGACCGGCATGAGCGACTACTCTTCGAACACGTACTCGTGCTGCGCGTCGCGGATGGTCAAACTGCGCTTGGGTCCAGAACCAACTACAAACTCAAAACCCGTGGCGCCCGGTGCCGTAGTGATGAAGGAAAATGTGCCATCGGGATTTTTGCGAGTCGCGACCTCGCTTTTCCACTCGCCAAAATCAAAGATGGTGGAAGCGCCTGACGTGGTAACGGCGATTTCTCCGAGTGCTGGATTGGCATAGCGCTTGCCAAGCTTCGCAGTTTCGTTCGCATCCGCTGGGATCGTAAGCAGCTTGCGATCGGCGGCCAGACTGGAATAGAAGCTCTTGGCATCCGCATTAAGCTTCGCCTCGGCCTCGGGGCGCCCGTCGAAGAGGACCTCGAGCAACTTGCGCCGGAAGTGGCCCCGAAGCAGCCATCCGGGGTCGCCGTTGGTCAGAATGACGGCGCCGACATTCTGTGCGGGCAGCCAGATCATGTCGCTGTGATATCCCACCAGGTCGCCGCCGTGATGGACAACAGGTACTCCATAGGTGGAATCGACCATCAAACCCATGCCATAAGTCTCGTCCTTACTCATATGAACTTGGGGCGCGCGGCGCTCGAGCAACGGTCCCTTTGAGATATAGGTTGTTCCGTCGGCAAGCTTGCCTTCCGCGAGCTCCATCGAGACGTATTTCAACATGTCGCGCACGCTGCTCCACGCCCCCCCGGCAGGGCGCAAGGGTATGACGGCATCGTTGATGGCCGTCATCGCCTTGGCGGGCTTTCCGTCGACGTCCGGCGCATGCGCCGTTGCATGGTTATTGGCGAGTGCGCGTTTGGCGTCGAAGGTGGTCGATTTCATCTGAAGCGGATCGAACACATAAGATTGCATGGCGCGATCGTAAGCGGCGCCGTATTCCGTCTGCGGATCGAGGACGTGCGCCCCGACGTAACCGGCGGCCGCGGCCATCAGATTGGAATACTGGAAGAGTTCACCAAACTTGGAGGTAGGCTTCATCGTCCCAAGGAGAGCGAGCGAACTTGCGGGCGTCATGTTTCCGTATTCGAAGATCCATTCCAGATCCTGTCGCGGCATTCCAGTGCAGGCGCAGATCAGGTGTCTGACAAGAACGCTGCGGGTTGTCTCGGCATCGCCGAGCCGAAAGTCCGGAAGCAAGGTGGTGACCGGCGTCTGCCAGGTGATGCGGTGTCCATCAACAAGTTTGGCAAGCATGAGTGTTGTCATGGCCTTCGTGTTGGAGGCCACCATGAACAACGTGTCGCCGTCCGGCTTCTCGGTACTGCCAAGTTCCTTGGTTCCAAAACCGTCTGCGAAAACCACCTTGCCGTCCTGCACCAGGCCGAGGGCGACTCCAGGGACTCCCAAAACCTTTTGTCCGGCCTCGACGAAGCGCCCCAGCTCCGCGATTCGCGCAGCGTCAAGAACTTTTGCTTTTTTTCCCGCAAACGACTCGCGGCTGTAGCCCTTGGGCAGCAGGCGTCCGAAAACCAGGGCCACCTGAGCGCCGCGCTTCTCCGCCACGGCATCTGCCATGTCTACGATGACGACGGTCCAATTCGATCCGGAGTAGGAGACGAGGGCACCCACTCCGCGTTTCTCGTTGGGCGATGTAAGGTAGTCGTAATCGCGGCGCCGGCTCCACCCGTCTTCGTCCGCCAGATCCGTGGTGACCCTAATGGGCCACTTCGCTTCGGGCTTGTAGGCCTGCCAAGCCGCGGCCAGTGCTTCCTCCGGTCCCTTGGCCTGCACATCCACGAGCGCAATCCAGGAGTCTCCTTCCGGCGCTTCGAGGATGGTGGCGCGGCCTGCGACACGAATGGACCAGTCCTTTGGCGCGACGAAAGCATTGCCGAGAACGGTTGTTCTAGGCGTATCGACAGAGAGGCGCTCGGATGCCTGCGTACTCACAGCCGGAGCGGGCGCCAGCAGGGCAGAACAAAGGATAAACGAAAGGACAACCAGAGCGTACTTGAAAGGTCGCATCGCTACCTCCGTGGGGTTTGCGTACTTCCATACCGCAAAAGTCACCACCCTAGAAGTGTCATCTCGAAACGTGTTCGCGAGGACAGCTTACACCCATTCGCAGCCAAAATGCCATGAAGCCCTACCCCTACACCGCTACAGACGATTGGTCTTGTTTAATATCTCGTTCAGAATGCCCGGGATCTCGAAAACCGCTCGGTTGTTGACGGCGGCGACGTTGCGGCGGTAGCGGGCGAAATTGGCGGGATCCAAGAGTTCCGCAACGGTTTTCGCGATCTGGCCAAATTCACGGATGACCAACCCGAGCTGCCGCTCGAGCACCCAGTCGGCGTTGTAGCGTTCCTGGGGCAAGGTCCTGGCGTTGCGTTCCACGATCACGGGCAGTTTCATGGCCAGAGCTTCGCTGATGCTGCCGGGGCCGGGCTTGCCGATGAAAAAGTCCGCGAGGCACATGTAGTAGGGAACTTCCGTGGTAAAGCCCTCGACGTACTTGCCGATTCTTCCCCGGATGGCGCGCAATTCCGCCGCCAGGCGGGCGTTGTGGCCGCAAATGAGGATCAACTGCAGGTTCAGTCCGGCCGCTTCCAGCCTGCGAACGATTTTCACCATCACGCTGGAGCCCTGCCCGCCGAACATGACCAGACCTGTAGGCAAGGCGGGGTCCAGGCCCAGGCGTTGGCGTTCCGCGGCGCGGTCCACGGCGAGCGGCTGATAGAATTTGGGGTGAAGGATCATCCCCGAGGTTTTATAAATCCGGCCGTCGCCGAGCCCTGTGGCGCGGGCTTGCGCCACGGCCCGCTCGGAGCCGCAAATCACAAATTGCTCCTGGCGTTCGATCCAGAAATGGGGAGGGTAATCCGCCAGATCGGTGAGCACCGTGACGAAGGGCGTAACCGCGTTCACGCGCCTCAAGCTCTCGAAAAGAGCGCGGTTAAAGTGTGGAACGAGAGATACGACCAGTGCGGGCGCGTGTTGGCGCCAATACTCCGCGAGCAGTCGCAATTCCTGTCCATGGTAGAGGCGGATGGCAGCCTGGAGGGCGCGCAAGCCGGCGGCCGCACCCCAAGTCCAGCCCATCTTCAGTAACCAATTGTACAAGTCTTGCAGGCGCAGACCGGAGAGCTTAAGGACCGGATCGATGGAATCGAGCAGCTCCTGAAGGTTCATCAGGTGGACGTTCCACTGGAGTTGTTGCTCGCTGACGATGCGCAGGGCGGTGGCCGCGGCGCGGTGCCCTCCTCCCGCGTCAAAGTAGACGAACTCAACTCTCGCCATGGAAAGGCATTCTCGCATAGCTGGCGGCGGGAGGGTGAAAAATGTTATGATTCCGGCGGGGGTGGGCGAGGGACTGACGGTCCCTGCCAGAAGGTGAGGCGAGTGGCGGCGGCCGTCCCCGCCTGTGGGGGTACACAATCAGGCACCCCCATAGCTTGGGTTCTTTAACCAAATCTTAATATCCGAGCGAACAACCTGTAACATATGAATTGTAACCTAAAATGTGCGATGTGACCTCCATGTCCACACCGTCCACTCCGGCATGGCCACTGTGCCGGTGCTCAACCGTTTTTGCCGGGAGTGCTACAACCCGCCCGATGTCCTCTACGCCAAGCTCAAGCGCCAAGGGTTGGATTTAGTCACGGTAACCGATCACGACTCGATTGATGCGGCCGAGACCTTGCGGCGCCACTCGGATTTTTTCCTCAGCGAGGAGGTCACCTGCCGCGCGCCGAGTGGCAACGAATACCACGTTGGGGTTTATGACATCACGGAAGGTCAGCACCTGGAGATTCAACGACGACGCAACGATCTTCCACGTTTAGCGGCTTATCTCGAGGAGCAGGGAGTGTTTTTCAGCCTCAACCATGTTTTCTCAGCCCTCACCGGTCGCCGTTCGGCCGAGGACTTCGACTGGTTTGAAGCCTGTTTTCCCGCCGTCGAAGTCTTGAACGGACATCTGCCCGCCCGCAACAACCACCTTGCAGCGCAGTTGGCATCCTATAACCGAAGGATCATGGTGGGCGGAAGCGACGCACATGCCTTAGGTTCAGCGGGCAGCGTTTGGACGGAAGTTCGCGGCGCGCGCCATAAAGCCGAGTTTCTGGAAGGGTTGCGCGCCGGCCGCGTGGAAGTGGGCGGGGAGCATGGAAGCTTCTGGAAACTGAACTGCGATATCCTGGCCATCAGTCGCGAGCTGTTCCGGGAGAAGCCTCTCACGCTTCTGTTGGCCCCCCTCCTCTTCGGTATTCCTTCCGTAACATTGTTCAATTACTTTTTCGAGAAGCGCTTCGCCAACAAGTGGGGAAGGGCTTGGGCGCGCATGCGCGGCCTGGATGGCGACTCGACGGCCCGGAGCATGCCCGCTGCCACCGGGGAGGCGACGGCATGACTTTCCCGGGCGTTATGTTCCACAAGATCGCCAGCGGCGACCACCGCTTGATGCGGCGCGTGAACCGCTGGAAGCCGCCGCGCTGGATCAGGATTTGGATGATCCTGGCCACGCGCGCCGGCGACGGCTGGCTATGGTACGCGCTGGGCACGCTGGTCTTGGCCTTCGGCGGCCCCTCGCGTTTTGCGGCGGTGACCGCCGCCGGCATCTCCTGCGGTTTGGGAGCGGTGCTGTTCCTGGTCCTTAAAAGATTGACGGGACGCAAGCGGCCCTGCGCCATCGCTTCCCACTGCTGGGCCACGCTCTTACCTCCCGATCAGTTTTCATTTCCTTCCGGACACTCGATTTCCGCTTTCGCCTTCGCCGTGTCGATTGGCCGGTTTGAGCCGTCGCTGCTCTATGGCCTGCTTTTCTGCGCTCTCAGCGTGGCGATTTCCCGCATCATGCTCGGACTGCACTACCTGAGTGATGTGGTGGTGGGGTCCTTGCTGGGCGCCGGACTCGGCTACGCGTGCTACGTGCTTCTCACCACGGGTCTTCATTGAACGCGGTGCCGGGGCGCGCGGAGTAGGCGCGGGACGAAGGCGGCGTCAAGCCGCCGCACTCCAAGGCGCCTGCGGCGCAAGGATTTCCAAAGCAGTCGTCAGGGCGAGAGGTTGCGACTGAAAAATTCCCACGTTTCGAGGGCGAGCTGCCGGCGCGCTTCCGGAGTCCGAAAGGTGTGGGCGTCGTCGACCTTAACAAATTTCACCGGGACGCCGGCGGCCTGCAGTTTTTCATACAGTTCCTGCGCCTGGGCAATCGGAACACTTTCATCCGCGGTGCCGTGTACGATCAGGAACGGCGCAGCTTGCTTGGAGACATGATGTGCAGGGGAAGCTTCGCGCCAGATCTCGGGATGCGTCGAGTAGTCGGCGCCAAAGAAGCGGGTAAAAAACGCGAGGTACTCCGCGTCGTGCTGCGTGGTAAAGTCGGTGGGGCCGCTCACGTCCACCACCGCCTGGACCCGGCTGGAGTATTGGGCGAGGCCCGGATCGGAATTGTCTCGAGTGTCCTCCATGCCCAGCAGGGCCGCCAGTTGCGCGCCCGCGGAATGCCCGAAGGCGCCCAGCCGCTCGGGATCCACGCCGTATTTCCCCGCATTCGCGCGCACCCAGCGAACCGCTCGCTGCACATCGTCGAGTTGAGCAGGCCAGGGGTTTTCACCGGCATGAAAGAGCCGATAGTCCACCGAGAAGCAGACCAGTCCTGACCGAGCAAGGAAATTCCCCATGCCGCGCATAGTACTCTTGTCCAGGTCCGTCCATCCGCCTCCGTGGATGAGGATCACCCCCTTACGAGGCCAGGTCATGCTTTGGGCAGCGGGCTGATAAACATCCAGGTGCAACTGCGAACCATTAACCGTGGCGTAGAGGACGTTCTCCTCTGTGCGTACGGCGACGCTGGCTTGGCCGCCGCCGGCAGGCGCCTGAGGCGCGGCGCCGCCCGGCGCCAGGAGCGCCAAAACTAGTGCCGCGCTGAACAATGCGGTCAGAGTTAGGCGAGCGGTTCTGTTCATCGATGAGTCGAATGAAGTCATGTTTATCCCAAGAGGTCTGCGTCTAGCGCCCTGAGCCCCTTCCCCACTAAAAGGGTGATGGCGTCTGTCTAAGTCTAGAGTTACTCGAAGTCACGAATTCGTCAACTCAGACGTAAATTCGAGTTTTGCGCCGTGCGAGTTGAAATAAGGAGGCAGCGACGTGCGAGTTACCAAACCTCGAATTCGAATTTCCGGTAGGCGCTGATGAGCTCGAAGTCGGCGCGATCCGAGGTGATCAATCGCGCGCCATTCGAGCGCGCGGTGAAAGCGATGAGCACGTCGAAATGCAGATCGCGCAGTTTGTCCGGTCCGAAGCCGTGATCGGCGCAAATTTGGCTCAGCAACCGGCCTGAGTCGAGCCAGTCGTTCTTGGTCGGTGTCAGCGTGGGGTGGTTCTTTTCGAGGGCCCGCAAGAAAGCGCGTTCCGCCGGCTTAGTCGCGCCACGCCATAACTCCGCTAAAACCACGCAAGAGGTACGCAGCAACACGTTCATCGACTCGATCCGCTGCTGGTGACATCCCGTGCGCAGATGATCGATGAAAATCGAAGTGTCAAAGATGGCGAGATTACTCACCGTGACCCGCGAAGGAGAGCTTTCCCGCGCGCTTCCTCATCAGCTCCTTGAATCGCTTCAGCGCCACAACTTCACGCAGCGCCAAATGCACCGCTTCAGTTCGGTTCTTCACACCGAGGACCCTCGCGGCCTCGTCTGCCAATTCGGTGTCCAAGCGGATCGACGTGAGAGTCGCAGCCATACACGCACCTTGAATCTCTATATATATAACATAGCAGATTTGTATGTATAGGGCAACTCCGAAGCGTCGTTCGGCGGGGGACCCCCACACCCGGACCGCCCCGGCCGGAAAAAGCGGAGGCGGCGGCCCACCCTCTCCCCCAAGCGGGAGAGGGGCATGGTCAAGGATGATGGGAGACTGGACACTAGCGATCGTACATCGAGACAAGCACTGTGCCCAGGCCGTATATTGGTAGGATGCGAATCAGAACTGCAGTTTCTGTTTTGATGAGTGTACTTATCTTCGCGGCCGGAGCGGGTCGCGCCTCGGATCTGGCCTTGACGGGCGCCAAGATCTATCTCTCTCCTACAGATCCCCCCCTCGCCAATGGCTCGATCCTAGTACACGACGGCCTGATCGTTGCCGTTGGAGCGAGCCCCGCGGTCAAAATACCGCCGGGCACGACGGTGATGGACTGCAAGGGATGGGTTGTGACGGCGGGTTTCTGGAACAGCCATGTTCACATTTTCACTCCCGCTCTTCTTCACGCGCGCGACTCCAGCGCCCGCGAGTTGAACGAGCAGTTGGACCAGATGTTCAACCGCTGGGGCTCAACCACCGTCTTTGACATTGGATCGGCGCTCGACAACACCCTCGAGCTGCGCCGCCGGATCGAGAGCGGTGAACTGCGCGGCCCCCGCATCCTCACCGCCGGCGAGCCGATTTGGACGATCGAACCCGTCTATGTGCGCGATTTCCTGCGCGAGAACCACATCACTATTTTGCACACCGAAACCCCGGAGCAGGCGGTTTCCCTGGTGCGCGATCATGCCGCGAAAGGGGCCGACGGCATCAAGTTGTTTACGGGATCTTACCAAGGCGACGGCAAGGTGGCGGTTCTTCCTTTGGCGATCGCGAAGGCCGCCGTTGCCGAAGCGCATCGCCACTCGCTGCCGGTCTTCGCGCATCCTCAGAATGTGGAGGGGGTGGAAGTGGCGATCGCGAGCAACGTGGATGTGCTGGCCCACACAGTTCCTCAATCACCGCCCTGGACGCCGGAGTTCGTGGCTCGACTCGAGCGCGCGCACCTGTCGCTCATTCCAACTCTCACGCTTTTCGACTTCGAAGCGCGCAAAGGCGGAATACCCGATAAAGATCGCGAAGCCTGGGTGGCGCAAATGGTGGCGGAACTGCGCGCTGATTCGCAGGCGGGCGGCGAAATAATCTTCGGCACGGATATCGGCTACACCGACCATTACGACACCGCACTCGAGTTCACTCTCATGTCGCGCGCCGGGATGACTTTCCAGCAAATCCTCGCCTCGCTCACCACGAATCCCGCGCAAAGGTTTCGAGACGGCGGCCGCGAGGGGCGCATTGCGAAAGGGATGGAAGCCGACCTGGTGGTGCTGGGCGCGGACCCTGCAGAGGACGTTACGGCGTTCTCCAAAGTGCGCTACGCGATCCGCAGCGGGAAGATCATTTATCCTGAGAAGTAGTGCGGCGGCCGGGGCGCTCGTGGTTACCGCATTCCGACGTAAATCTCCACCTGCGCGTTCTCGGGCTCGGCGGCACGCGGCCCGGTAGTGGGTCAGTTTGCTGTAGCGGCGCTCTATGAGCGCCGCAATTCTTTGAGAACACAAGACCGGCGGTCATAGACCGCCGCTACAAAAACCAAACTGACCCACTACCCGCGGCCCGTAAACTTCGACAGCCAAGCAGATATGCGCTGTTGCCCCCAGAGGGCGCAGGTGGTTAACGAACAGTCTGCAAGGCAAGGACTTTTCTTTTTACAGCCGGTGGAAAATCCACAAACACAAAATGACTCTTGTGATAAAGGTAGTCCTCGCCGCTCTCATCGACGATCCGGACCAAGTCGTCTTTGGCCGCTCGAGCATCGGGAAGGATTCGGTAGACCTTGCCGAGAACAAGCGACGCCTCGTAATCGCTGTTATCGACACAGAGCACGAAAGGTTTTGGCGGTGTGTTCATCATTCGTCCAGATAGTGCTTGATCTTGAGCTCCCGCTTGCCGACGCCGTGCGCCTCATACCAGTGTAACTCGACTCTACGCACCGCGCCATTCGGGAGCCGGACTAGAGCGGTCCCTTTCATCTTCCTCCATCGGCGTCGGCCGTAGGCCTTGCGCAGGTACGCCTGGACGCGAACACCAGGCCCGGCTGCGATCTCTATCACGTCTTCCAGCCAGCCGACAAGCTCAAATTTCATTCTACCCCATCCTGCTTACCTATTCCGACGTAAATCTCCACCTGCGCGTTCTCGGGATCGGCGGCACGCGGCCCGTAAACTTCGAAATCGGCGCGGTAGGCGCGGTCGCCTCCCGGCGCGGATTTCGGCAAGGAATTGATGTGTTGCCAGCACTCGGGAACGACTTTGGCTGCCGGACCGCGGGCCGTAGTGAACACAGCATATTTACCGGGGGGAACTTGTTTAACCAGCATGCCCGGGGGCACGCTATTTGCCGAGCTCACTTTTGCGCCCAGAATAAAAGTGTAGGCGCCGCGGTGGTCGCTCTCATAGTCCGTGTAGGCGGCGATGATGTCAGAGCCGACGCGATCGCTGATCTTTTCGAGCCATCCGTCCTTTAAGAAGTGATCCCATTGCTTTCCGATAACGCCTCGTACCGACATCTCGATGGCGTTGGAGGTGCGCGCTGAGATTCCTACCAGCACGAACCCGGGTTGCTGTACAATCCTGGCCGGGCCCGCGTGGGGGGATGACGCCAACTGGGCTGCCAGGCCACCGCCGGCCGCGATGACGAAGGTAGCAGCGAAGGGATGGGAGGACCAGATTCTACTGGCCAGACCAAGCTGCCAAAGGGCGGCGCCGGCGAGCGTCGAGACCGCGAGCGTGACCAGAAATATGCGCATGCCTTAGCCTCCTCCTAAGCGTACGAGCCGAGAGCGAATAAAGTTCCCGCGCCGCGGTTCTGCGCCGGCCGAGTGGCAACCTGAACTGCTCTCTGGTAGGATGCTCTGAGGGATTGGACGCTTCACGAGAATCCGGACTGGGTGTGACGCGGACCCCCTCACCCGTCCCGCCCCGGCTGGTGAGAGCGCCGGCTGCGGTCCACCCTCTCCCCCAAAGGGGAGAGGGCGGGGTCGCAGCAAGGGGGAAAGGGTTGGGTCGCAGCAAGGGGGAGAGGGTTGGGTCGACACGTAGGAGTGAAGTTTCGAGGCCGTCGGGGTTGAAGGTACCATGAACCAAAACATGCAGGGCAAAGTGATCGTCATTACCGGCGCGACCTCGGGCATTGGCCAAGTGGCGGCGGAGAGGCTTGCCGGGATGGGCGCGCGCATCATCCAGGTGGCGCGCGACCAGCAGCGCGGCGAGGCCGCCCTGCAACGCCTGAGTTCGGTTGGGCCTTACGCCCGTCACGGGATTTACTACGCCGACCTTTCGCGGTTGAGCGACCTGAAGCGGGTGGCGTCGGAAATCGCCGCCGCCGAACGCCGCATCGATGTGCTCATCAACAACGCCGGTGCCCTCTTCGGCTCTCGCCAAGTTACGGAGGACGGCCTCGAGTGCACCTTCGCCCTGAACCACCTCGCTTATTTCGTTGTAACGAACGGGCTGCTCGATCGGCTGAAGGCTACAGCCCTGTCACGCATCGTCAATACGGCCTCGGACGCGCACGAATCGGCGAAGCTCGACTTTGAGGACCTACAATCTGAGAAAGCCTACCGTGACGGTTTTTGGCGGTCGCTGCGTTACGGCGGGGCGGGCTTCAAAGTGTATGGGCGCTCGAAGCTGTGCAACATCCTCTTCACGCGCGAACTCGCGCGGCGCCTCCAGGGCACGGGCGTGACCGCGAATTGCCTGCATCCGGGATTCGTGGCCACTCGCTTTGGCGACCACAGCGGCGGGTTTATGTCCTTTGGAATTGGCGTCGGTAAGCGATTTGCTTTGTCGCCCGAACAGGGCGCGGAGACATTGATCTATCTCGCCTCGTCGCCGGAGGTGGCCGGTGTAAGCGGCCAGTACTTCTCCAAATGCCTTCCGATCGCGCCTTCCCGAGAGGCGCAAGATGACGCCGCGGCGCGACGTCTGTGGGAAGAATCCGCCCGGATTGCCGGCCTCGGCCTATCTCCCTAATCGCTCCATCGCCGCGGAGGGAAATCATGGCTTCAGTGGACTCGGATGCTTGGGCTGGTACACCCCCAGTTTTCCTCCGCCCGGCAATGTGAGCGCGGCGAGCTTTCCCCAGCGTTCATCGCTCACCTTTGAGACCTTTACTTTCTTTGCTTCGAGAGCCTGCAGCGTCGCCGCGAGATCGTCGCACATCAGGTAAAGCTCGTGCCGGTCGTTCCTGGTGGAATCATGGAACGCCGCCTCGAGAGGCGGCATAGCGAAGATCAACCAACCGCCGCCTGCATCAACGGAGGAAAACCCGAGTACCTCGCGAAAGAACGCCCGGTCAGCTTCCGGATCCTTGCTGTAAATGACCACATGCGCACCGATGATCATGGTAATCTCCTCAATTCCCGCGCGCTTTTTCCCTTGCGAATAGCAGCCTGAGTTTTGGCCTTGGCTGCCCAGTTCTACTCTAGATTATATCCGACTGCCATCGCATTTCTGCCCGTCGGCTGGCGGGCACCGGCAACAATGACGATGCGCGAAGCGCCTTGGAGTGCGGCGGCTTGACGCCGCCTTGGGATCGACACGGCCCGCCGACCACGTGCGAGTAGCGCAAAGGCGGCGTCAAGCCGCCGCACTCCAAGGCGCCTGCGGCGCAAGTATCTGGCCCGGGCGGATCCAGGGTGCGTCTTTTCGAGCAGTTCTTGCGTATACAAGGGTAGAATGGAACTCGCGACTGGCTGGTTTATGAACGCGGAGCGACAGGAAGCCGGAGAGCTGGCTCGGGGGCTGCGGCGGCGCGATCCAGCTCTGATCGACGATCTGATCCAGCGCTATCAGTACCGCCTGTTTCGCTACCTGGTAATGATTACGGGTAGCCGCGCGGACGCAGAAGACCTGTTTCAGGAAACCTGGATCCGGGTGCTCGAAAAGGGCCATCAGTATGATCACCGGTGGAAATTCGAAACCTGGCTCTTCAGCATCGCGCGGCACCTGGCGATCGACTTCCGGCGCCGCCGCCAGCCGCAGAGCCTCGACGAGTTAGTGCAGCCGACTGGAACGAACCG
>Ga0187781_10003451_pt1 | contig 11865 bp, 9 predicted proteins | sample 0715_SJ02_MP02_2_FD_132447 | JGI IMG/M metagenome (GOLD analysis project Ga0187781, IMG submission 132447) | Tropical peat soil microbial communities from peatlands in Department of Meta, Colombia - 0715_SJ02_MP02_20_MG | ecosystem: Environmental > Terrestrial > Soil > Wetlands > Peat | place...
CCCCTCCTTATCAAGGAGGGGAGCTCCCCTCCTCATTGAGGAGGGGTTGGGGGTGGTGGTCGCCGTTTCGTGCCTAACGAATTGAATGGGACAGCCCACTAGTGTATTCGATCCCGAAATTGTAATCGTAAGCAGTTGGCGTGGGCTGCGAGTACACCTCGCTATCGAGTCCAACGCCGATATTGGTAAGCCTTACCCTCAGTTAACGGCTGTGGCACGCCGAATTGCGGTGTGGGCGTCTATGAGGACCCGGCCGGATACTCTAGCTACAACTCCCTGCGGCGCCGCGCGGAGCTCAATCGTCTGGGCGCCAAAGCATCCGGTTTGTGCCTCTGCGCGTCGCGGGAGTTATGATGGCAGCGGCACCGGTTCGCTTGTTAACCCGGCTTCGGGCACTGAATGCCCGGAATCCGCGGAGGTTCGGTTATGAAGTCGCGTGTCACACTTGCGTCAGCCTTCTTCATCACGTTTTCCATCCTCGGTCCAGTCGTGATGGCCGGCCGGGTCCCAGCGCAGGCGGGATCGGGATCGAGGCCGTTTGACCTGATTGCGTGGAACGACGGCCAGTTCGTCTACGGCGTCGATTATTACCCCGAGGCCGAGGGCCCTGTGGAGAAAGACGCCGAGATGATGCAGGCTGCCGGCATCAACTTCGTGCGCATGGCGGAATTCGCCTGGGCGAAGATGGAGCCGACCGAGGGCCATTACGATTTCGCCTGGCTCGATCGCGCGCTGAAGGTGCTGAACGCGCACGGCATCAAGGCGGTGCTCGGGACGCCGAGCGCGTCGCCGCCCGCGTGGCTGATGGCCAGGTATCCGGACATCGCGGCCATGAACGATCAGGGCGTCCGCTACCGGTACGGATCGCGCCGCAACTATTGCATGAATAATCCGCACTTCCTGGCTGCGGTGCGCGGCATCGTTACGGCGATGGCAGAACACTACAAGAATCACCCCGGCGTGCTCGGCTGGCAGATCGACAACGAACTGGGCGGTCCGGATTGCTACGATTCGCTGTGCCTGGCGGCATTCCAGAACTGGTGCCGGACAAAGTACGGCAGCCTGGACGCGGTCAACAAGGCGTGGGGCACGATTTTCTGGGGTCACACATACTCGGCATGGTCCCAGATTCCGCTCCCCTGGAATACGCTGTACGGCGTCCATAATCCCAGCCTCGAACTTGATTACCGCCGCTACTTCAGCGACGCGACCCGCAATTTCCTGGTGATGCAGACGGACATCCTCCGCCGCATCGCGCCCGGCAAGGCAATCACGCACAATGAAATGGGCATGTTCGACAACGTCGACTACTCGCACCTCAACACCGCCATCGATTTCGTGGCTTGGGACAACTACCCGATGATCGACCGCAACGACACCGGCTACACCGACCCGGCGCTCGCGCACGATCTGATGCGCGGCTCGAAGAATCAGCAGAACTTCATGGTGATGGAAGAGGAGGGCGGATTGCCCGGCTGGACCGAGTTCTGGGGCCATCAGGCGCCGCCCGGACTTTATCGGGTCTGGGCTTATCAGGCCATCGCGCACGGCGCCGACGGCGTCTGCTACTTTCGCTGGCGAACCTCACGCTTTGGAACCGAGCAATACTGGCAGGGCGTCCTCGATCAGGACAGCTATCCGAATGCGCGCTATAACGTAGTGAAGCAAACCGGCGACGAGGTGAAGCGCCTGAAAGACGTTCTCGAAGGAACGACTCCATTGTCACAGGTGGCGCTGCTGGTATCGCCGGACACGCGCTGGGCGTTTCACATCCAGCCGCTTGTGAAGAGCTTCGATTACAACCGTCAGCTTCATCGATATTACGACTCGCTGCGCCGCCAGGGCGTCAACGTAGACGTGGTCTTTCCGCAAGCCGACCTCTCGCCCTACAAGATCCTCGTGGCCCCGTCGCTGTTCGTCGTCACGCCGGAACTGACACGCAAGTTGATCGACTTCGTCGAGGGCGGCGGCACGTTGGTGCTGACCTATCGCTCAGGCGTCAAGGACGAGCACAACGTGTTCACCGACGAGACCCTGCCCGGGCCGCTTGCGAAGCTCGCCGGCATCGCCATCCACGACTACGATCCGGAGGCTGATCCAGCGGGCGGGGCGCAGCAGCAAATTGTCGTGAGCGGGCAGCATTACCCGGCCCACGTCTGGTTTGACATCCTGACGCCCGGTACGGCACAGACTCTGGCGACCTACGCCGCGAGCTATTACGCTGGCAGCGCAGCGCTCACCCGGAACGCCTCCGGGAAAGGCAGCGTTTATTACGTGGGAACCGAGCCGGATTCTGCTGAATTTTACGACCAGTTGCTGGCAGGCATTCTCCAAAGCGCTGGAATAAGCGGACGCCGGCTTCCCGAAGGCGTCGAGATGGCGACGCGCGAAGGTGCGGGGCGCAAGGTCGTATTCTTGCTGAACTACACCGCCACAAAGCAATCAGTGGATGTGGGTGAAGCCTATCGCGATGCGCTTTCGGGCGGGTTAACCGCGACCTCGGTCGAAGTGCCGGAATTCGGGGTGACGGTGCTTGTTAACCAGCCTTGAAGAGCCTATACGAAGAGTCTACGCGGCGCGGGCAATATCGCGGTGAGTGACTTTAGTCTGGTATCCGTCCCCGGCGAGCAACTTCGCCAGACGCTCAGCCACCATCACGGAGCGGTGACGGCCTCCGGTACAGCCGATGGCGATCGTCAGGTAGCTCTTTCCCTCCTGGATGTACTGGGGCAGGAGGTAGAGCAGCAGATTTGAAACCCGGCGGAGGAACTCGCGAGTGCCGGGCGCGTCGTCCATGAACCGGACCACCTCGGAATCGCGTCCCGTCTTCTTCTTGAGTTCGCCTACGTAGTTGGGATTGGGCAGAAAGCGAACGTCGAAGACGAGGTCCGACTCCTGAGGCAGCCCAAAACGGTACCCGAACGAGACCACCGAAATCGGCATCTTCCCATGCTTTAACCCGCCGCCGAAGTGAGCCTGGATGAGCTGCCGCAGCTCCTGCGTGTTCAGCCGCGTGGTGTCGAGCACTTCATCTGCACGCTGGCGGATGGGCCGGAGCAGGCGGCGCTCGCGATCGATCCCTTCCTGCAGAGGCAGGTTTTGACCGAGCGGATGCGGCCGGCGCGTCTCCTCAAAGCGGCGAATGATCGCATCATCGGAGGCGTCCAGAAACACCAGCGTGGGCCGCGGACGTTCCTTCACCAGCTTGTCGTACAAGGCCGGGAGCTGGCGGACAGCCTCGCCCTCGCGGATGTCCACGGCGACGGCTGCCTTCGTGATGCGGCTGTTCGGTGCGAAACAAAGATCGCGAAACGTCCGGATGAGATTGGAAGGCAGATTGTCGACGCAGTAGTAGCCGAGGTCCTCAAAGGCCCGGAGCGCGGAGCCCTTGCCAGACCCGCTAAGTCCGGTGATCAGCACAAACCGAGACTGGGATGGTTTGCTGGAGGATCGCTTCATGCTCAGTGACAAGTGACGAGTGACGGATAACAAGCATTTGACTCTTGCCGCCTGTCACTCGCCACTTGTCACGGCTGTTACGGTTCCGGCTCAATGAGGGCGAGCTTGCCGTCCGTGCGCCGGTAAATCACATTCACTCGTTCGGTCTCGGAGTTGCGAAACACCACCGCGCCCCGCTGCAGCAGTTCCTTTGACTCGATGGCTTCCTCAACGGTGAGGGGTTTGATGGCGATACGTTCGGTTTCGAGAGCTTCCCGCTCGAGGTGATCGGCGCGTTCCGGAGCAAGTACATTCAGCAGAATGGCTGATGTCGGCTTGGGACGTCGCTTACGCTCGCGCTTTCTTTCCAGCAGCCGTACGACTTGCTTCTCGACCTTGTCCAAAGCCTCGTTAATCGAGCTCCGCACGTCGGCGGTCTGGCCGATTCCCACGAGATCGTGATCGCGGAACTTAAGCTTGACCTCAGCCACGCGCAGGTGCCTCTCAACGGTCAGAATGACGTGAAGGCTGCAACGGTCGCGCAGCAGGCGCGCGACTTTGTTCAGACGTTCTTCAGTGTATTGGCGCAGATCCGGTGTGACGTCGATCTGGCGGCCGGTATACTCGATCTGCATGAGTGGACCTCCAGTTCCGAAGGCGAGAGCGGGCAGAGGGAGGGTTCATGCCTTCCTCCGCCGATGGTGAGTACTTGGAATGTGCATATCTTCGCGGTATTTGGCAACAGTGCGGCGGGTAACGGAAATACCCATCTGATGCAATCTCTGCGTGATATGGTCGTCGGTCAGAGGGTGGGCCGAGTCCTCCTCTTCGATCATCTTCTTCACTGCCCGCTTCAGGCTCACCAGCGGTAACGCAGCGCCGGCCGGACCCTGCACGGCTTCGGAGAAGAAAGACCGTAGTTCGCGTACTCCCTGAGGAGTTTCAGCGTATTTGCTGCCCACGGCCCGGCTGACGGTGGAAGGGTGTACGCCCACGATCTCGGCCACTTCCTTGATCATCATGGGCCGCAGGTAGTCGTCACCCTTGTCAAGGAACTCGCGCTGCCGCTCGATGATCACCTGGCAGACCCGCTGAATGGTCTGCTTCCGCTGCTCGATGTTCTTGAGCAACTGCAAGGCCGAATTGAAGCGTTCCTTCACCCAGGTGCGCACGTCGCGCGAGGTATCGCCCTGCTCCAGCATGCGGCGGTAGCGGCGGCTCAAGCGGAGCTGCGGCATCCCGTCCTCGTTCATGATCACTTTATATTCGTCGCCCACCTTGACGAAGGCGACGTCGGGTTCCACCAGGCGTGCCTCGACAACGTTGTAGCGCTGGCCGGGGCGGGGATCGAGCGTGCGGATGAGATCCAGAGCGCGCTCCACGGCTGGCTGAGGCCGGTCAAGAGCGCGGGCGATCTCTTTATACTGCTTGTTCTGTAACTTGTCCAGATGCTCGGAAACGATGCGCGCAGCCATTGTGCTCGACGTGCCCGACACGGGCGCCGCCATCTTCAACTGCAGCAGCAGACATTCGCGCAAATCACGGGCGGCAACGCCCGGTGGATCGAGGTCCTGGACGAGTTTCAACGCCTGCTCTACGTCTTCTTTCTTGTGCCCGCCGGTCTCCGCAATCTCTTCCACGCTGGCGGTCAGGTAGCCGTCCTCGTTCAGGTTGCCGATGATGGAGTAAGCCGCATCGCGTACTGCGTCCGCGCAGATCGAAAGATTGAGTTGCCATTCCAGGTGGTCGGCGAGCGACGTAGGGCGCGAGAGGAAATTCTCAAAGGAAGGCTTTTCGATGGACTCGGCGGCCGGGGACTTATATCCCGGATCCAGGTAGTCGTCGAAGAACGAACCGTAGTCGACTTCCTGGAACGAATCCTGCTGTTCAGGGCTGGGAGCGTCGCCGTTGGAGGGCTTGGGAGGCAGGGGTGCTTCGCTTTCCGCCTCGACCTTTTCCCGGACCTCCTCAGCAGACGGAGCTTCGTCGGTCACCTCCTCGAGGACAGGGTTCGCGACCATCTCGGTGTTGATCATCTCGCGCAGTTCGAGGCGGTTCAGCGCCAGGACAGTCACCATTTGGACCAGCCCCGGCGTCAGAATCTGTCTCTGCGCCACGTTGAGATTCAGACCGAGTTTTGGGCGATGCGCTTCCATTAAATCGCTAACCTGAAGTTGTCTCCGAGGTAGATCCGCTTCACTTCGGCATCGTTGCCCAATACCTGCGGCGTGCCGGCCCGGAATATCCTCCCACTGTTGATGATATACGCTCGGTCCGTGACTTGCAAAGTCTCCCGCACGTTGTGATCCGTCAAGAGGATGCCTATGCCGGAGTTCTTCAACTGCAGGATAATGTTCTGCAGATCGATGACCGTCAGGGGGTCGATCCCGGAGAAGGGCTCATCCAGCAGAATAAACGACGGCGAGATGACCAGCGAGCGCGCAATCTCGACCCGGCGGCGTTCTCCTCCCGAGAGCATATAACCATAACTTCGGCGCACCTGCTGAAGCCCGAGTTCTTCCAGCAGTTCCTCCAGCCGCTCGCGGCGCTGATGCGCGCTCAGCGGCAGCGTCTCGAGCACCGCCATGAGGTTCTCTTCCACCGTGAGCTTGCGAAAGATCGACGGCTCCTGCGGCAGATAGCTGATGCCCGCCCGGGCTCGCAAATACATCGGCAGCCCTGTGATGTCGGACCCATCGAGCAACACCTGACCGGCGTCGGGCGTCACTAGACCGACGATGATGTAAAACGAGGTGGTCTTGCCGGCGCCGTTAGGGCCTAGCAGGCCGACCACCTCGCCTTGGTCGATCCTAAGGCTCATCCCATCTACTACTTTGCGCCCTTTGTACGATTTGGTCAGATCGACGGTTGAGAGTACTGACATGGCAGGCTATTGCGCCAAGCGGTGCTCGGAAAGAGACCGAAACCCAGAGCCCCCATCGACGATCAAGCTATCATCCTGTGTAAAGAAAGTCAAACTTCGGCCCGTTGTGAAGCCCTTTTGGGCGTCGTACAAACTGGGAGGTCCGCCAGTCATGACGATCTTGCCTTCGCGGGCAAAGTAGTCAGCATGATTCCCTGTGCCGCGCCGGCCAGGCTCAAGCAGGACGACATTGCTGTCCGCCACCGCATGATCCAGCTGCGATGGCTGCGACGGCTCCGGCGCTGTGAAATCGGCGTCCAGCCGGTCGCATTCGAGCGTCGCGCCCGCCGAGTCCATGCGCACGTGCCCCTGATACATGGCCTTGTGCTCCAGATCACGATATTCAAAGCGATCAGCGCGAATTGTGACCGGACGGGTTGGGGCTGCCGCTGAGCCCTGAGGTCGAGTTGTTGAAAACAAAGGGCTTGGTGGGTTCGTTCCGCGATTCGGCGCATTAGTTGTCGAAACCGGACTCGCCGTAACTTCGCTGTTTATACCCGCCGAGTTCTGACCGCCCTGCGGACCTTTCTTCGGCGCCGATGGCTCCAAGTCCGACGTGATCGCGCCGGAATCGGCGACGATGCGACGCTCCAGCCGGTAGATGTCGAGCGCGGGCGCCTGAATCACATCCGCACCCCGCCAGGCTCGCACATGGCCCTCGTAACGAAAGACCTGCCGGTTGCGGTCCGCAGTCACGCGATCAGCAAGCACGTTCGTTAGTTGGATGTTGCCCTCAGCGGACCCCGCCGCGGCACTCGACCCCGGCCCGGTTCCGGCCTGTCCCCCTTCCTCGAACTCGCCCAAGTGAGTTGATCTGACGTGTCCCAACCCTTCGGCGGTATTGGTCGCAAGGCGCATCACCGCGCGGTCGGCAAGAATGCGGTTCGCCGGATCGCTCATCACCGGATTGCCGGTGAGTGTCAGAAAATCGCCCTCGGACGAATAGTCCGCACGCTCGGCCGTCGCGTGCCGGTCCGCATCGATAAACTCGAAATGGCCAGCTTGTTCCATTGACTGCAGCGCGCCGGATGCCGGATCGAGGATCGCTTGCAGGCTGTCTCCACGGCTCTCCATGGCGACGGCGCCGCGAGGAGCGCTGACGGCGGGCTCAAACAGAAGCCGCGTCGGACCGTTGCCGTGCAGGTCCTTCAGCCGGCTGCGAGCGTCGAAGGCCATTTGGAACTGGCGCGCTGTGACAATCCGGTTGCCGGTCTTGGGATCGGCGGAAATCAGGTCCAGCTTGCCGGGGCCGACGGTGTGAGCTTCGCCGAGCGTTGCGTCGGCCGGACGAAAGGTGAATTCGAGATCGGAAGTCTCGAGTTCTTCCCGCGAAAGCCCGACTGGTCCCGGACCTGATCCGGTCACGTCCGCCGGCGCCTTAGCTTGTGCCGGCGCGGACTGCGAGGTCAGGTGGACGTTACCGGATACGTCGCCTTTTGCCGGATGAAAATGCGCGCCGATGAAGCTGACGTGCGCCCGGTCGGCTGTTATCGCTGAGTCGCCTCCGGTCTTGGGCTGCGAGTGCAGGTGAACGTCACCGTTGGCGTCGAGGTCCGTCAGATCACCCGTCGCAGGATCGAACCTGGCTTCGACCGTGGCAGCCTGCGCACTGCGAGACGCGCCCTCCGATTTATCCACTGCCTGCATCCCGGCGTCCAGCAGTGCCCGCGTAAACCGGCTTCGGTTATCGAGATACAGAACCGCGTGCCCCGCATCCATCTGGCGATCGCCTTCGGTCGCGTGAACCGGGCCCGTCAGTTCAACCTGCCGCTCCCTCTTGGTGTAGCGCAGGTGCGTGGCCCAGAGTTGCATCACTGATGGAACGCGTTCACCGTGCGAGTTGGCAGCGGCGACCGGAACGCTGGCGGCGACGTCGTGGTCGAGTTCGAGCGAGCCGTCGCGCGTGGCATAGGCCAGTCCTATAGCCGAGCCTGTCGCCGGCCCGTAACGCCAATCCACGTGCGCGTGGCCGGCCAGCAGCCCCGACTTTTGGTTGTAGACCAGGCCCGAAGTGTTGAGATAAACCGGGTGGCGACCGTGCAGAGTGGCCGATCCGGCGCCGGACTCCGGCCCCGACACGGTTTGCGCGCCGCGAGGAGCGTCCAGCTCGATCGCGACGGAGCCGGTGCAGGAGAAGTCGCCGCTCGTCGAGTTGTACTCGCAGCGACTCGCCTTCACGAGGTCGTGCTGCTCGCCGGTACGGCCAAACACCTCGACCAGGACGCCGTCAAGGATGGTTCCCTGGCCGTTCTTGAGGTCCGTGCTGCGCCGGGCGCGCACTGTAAATACCTCGTGCTGGCCTTCGGAATGGGTGACGCTGTAACCGGCGGCCGCCTGCTGCGCATTCGCAGGCAGCGGCGACATCGCCGTCAGCGGCGCCAGAGTGTGCCGCGGGCGCAAGCGATAAACTACGACCACGGCCACGACACCCAATCCCAACAGGGCCAGCAACACGCGGCGTAGGACTCTTCTTCTGCCGACTGCGCTGCGGGCGCGCACTGCAGATTGTGCGGTCGTAGATCGAAATGGAACGGGATCGCCCAAGTTGCTCTCAGCGCGAAGCGCTTTAGAGTGCCGCAGCTTGCTGCCGCTTTGATTCCGCGAGCTTGCTCGCGGAGGCCTTCATTCCAGGGGGCGCTGCGGCCAGCAAGCTGGCCTGACGGAAAGCGGCAACAAGCTGCCGCTTTGATTCCGCGAGCTTGCTCGCGGGGGCCTTCATTCCAGGGGGCAGCCGCGGCCAGCAAGCTGGCCTGACGGAAAGCGGCCCAAGCTGCCGCTTTGATTCCGCGAGCCTCCTCGCGGGGGCCTTCATTCCAGGGCGCGCTGCGGCCAGCAAGCTGGCCTGACGGAAAGCGGCAGCAAGCTGCCGCACTCTAAAGCGGCTGCGCCCTCATGTCCTTCAGCTCGAGATTCACAGTCGTTATGCCCTGGAAGCTGTTCTCGCCGAGCGTGAACGCTGCGTCTACCAGTTGGCCCTGCGGGAATTCGGATGCCCGTGGAGCCCAGTTCCACGCCAAGGCGTCGAACGCCCGCGAACCCTGAGCCACCCTTAACTTTAGATGCTTTTCCTTGAGCAAGCGTGGAGGGGCACAGATGCGCAATCCGCGCGCACAGAACACCGGCGCCGGATTGCCCATTCCGTGCGGGCCGAGCGACTGCAATTGCTTGTAAACGGGCCCGTCCAAGTCCGTCAGACTGATTTCGGTGTCGATGCGCAGCGCCGGTTCGAGGTCATCGGGCTTCAGCGCCGTTCGGGCGTAAGCCTCGAATCGCTCCTCCAGTTGCGGGATACGCGCCGGGTCGAGGGAAAAGCCCGCGGCCTGGGCGTGGCCCCCGAATCGCGTGAACAGATCGGCCGCCGATTCGAGCGCCCTCAACAGGTGAAAGCCCGAAATCGATCGCCCCGACCCCACGCCTTCGCCGCTCTCGACACCAATCACGAGCGCCGGCCGGTAATAGCGCTCCGCCACCCGCTGAGCGACGATGCCGATCACGCCACGATGCCAGCCGTCACCCGCAAAAACCATCGAATAGCGCTTCCCGTAGTCGGGCTGCGCCTCGACGCGACCGACCACAGCCTTGGTGATGGTCTCCTCCACTTGCTGGCGCTCCTGGTTCAGCCGATCGAGACGCGCCGCGATTTCCTCCGCAAGCGCCGCGTCCGTGGCGGTAAACAGGTCGATCACATCGCGCGCGCTTTCCATGCGCCCCGCGGCATTCAGTCGCGGCGCCAGTTGGAATCCGACGTGGCCGACGGTGACGACCTCTCCCGAACCGAGGCCGGACACCTTGATCAGCGCTCGCAGGCCCGGCGCCACCGCCCGGCGAAGCCCTTCGAGGCCGAAGCAGGCGATCACGCGATTCTCGCCGGTCAACGGCACCACGTCCGCAATCGTGCCGAGCGCCACGATCTTCAGATAGGATTCGAGCAGCCGGGTGGACTTACCCGCTGGCACCAATGCGCCCCCACCGGCTGCCATACCGAGAAGCGCCTGCGCGAGCTTGAAGGCCACGCCCACGCCGCACAGATTTTTGTTCGGGTAAGCGCAGTCGCTGCGATGGGGATTGAGAATCGCGTACGCCGGCGGCAAATGGTCGTCCGGCAGGTGATGATCGGTCACGATGCAGTCGAGGCCCAGCTCGCGAGCGCGTCCGATGGCCTCATGCGCGCGCACGCCGGTGTCAACGCTGACGACCACACGCACGCCTTCGGCGACGGCACGCTCGATAACTTCCGGACGCATTCCGTATCCGTCGGTGAGCCGGTGGGGAATGTGGGTGTCGACGCAGGCGCCAAGGGAGCGGAGCGCCGTCAGAAGCACCACCACCGCCATGGTGCCGTCCACGTCGTAGTCACCGTAGATCAGGATCTTCTCCTGACGCGCGATCGCCTCCCGCAGCCGCGTCGCAGCCGCGTCCATGCCTGCAAGCAGCAGCGGATCGTGAAGGTGATCGAGCTTGGGATGCAGAAAGCGCTCTGCGGCGTCGGGGTCGGCGTAGCCGCGAAGGGTCAGCAGCTTCGCAACCAGCGGCGCAAGATTCAGCTCGCGGCTGAGGCGCGCCGCAGCCTCAGGATCGGGTTGAGTTTTGGGGAAAATCCAGCGCATCAGAGGAAAGATTATCAGGTTCGAGAGCCCGGCGAGGGCCGAAATGCGATGGCGTGCTGCGCCGACGGCATTATCGATGCGTCTGCTGTCCACACCGCCGGGAAAAAATCGCGGGCAGTGAGTCATTTAATGAGTCGGCATTAAATCGCGGCTTTTCACGGCGCGCTGCTCGCAGCTGCTCCACTGTGATACAATATTGCATCTACAATGATTTTCGTCTGGGATCCGAAGAAAGATCGGGTTAACCGGCGAAAGCATGGCGTCTCGTTCGAAGTGGCCGCGCGCGTTTTCGGCGATCGCGGCGCCGTTTCATACATCGATCGGGTCGTCGAGGACGAGGAGCGCTGGCACACGATCGGATTCGCCGGAGGCCTGGTTCTGCTGCTCGTCGTCCACACCGTGGAGGAAGAAGGTGGCGAGGAAAAGGTCCGCATCATTTCCGCGAGAAAAGCAGATTCGCGCGAACAATCTCTTTACGCGTCCACTCAGTAAGCGGGAGCGGGCGGAACTTGAGGCGCTCGCGCGCATGCCGGATTCCGCCATCGACTACTCCGACGCGCCAGCCATGGATCATCTTCCGCGCGAAGTTCGCGTGGGGAGGTTCTACCGGCCCGTGAAGCAGCAGATCAGCCTGCGCGTGGACGCCGATGTGCTGGCCTGGTTTCGGTCGCAGGGCGGGAAGTACCAGACGTACATGAATCAGGTGCTGCGGCGGGAGATGCGCAGCCACGCCCGGGCGCGTTAACCAGTGTGTCGCCTCTGCCGCATGCCCGCAGAAGGGCTTCGCCCTTCCGGACCTCGTTGCATCGTGGCCTGTTGCTTGGGAACGCCTCCCAACCAAATGCCGAAAATGGCTCCCTGAGGAGACGTACTCTTGACCTTTAGTGATTCGATGGA
>Ga0187781_10003454_pt1 | contig 11863 bp, 11 predicted proteins | sample 0715_SJ02_MP02_2_FD_132447 | JGI IMG/M metagenome (GOLD analysis project Ga0187781, IMG submission 132447) | Tropical peat soil microbial communities from peatlands in Department of Meta, Colombia - 0715_SJ02_MP02_20_MG | ecosystem: Environmental > Terrestrial > Soil > Wetlands > Peat | place...
GGAGGCATCGGAGATCAGGCAGCGGTCGACGCCGTAACCGTCCGCATCATTGGCGACGATAAACATGCGCTTCTCGGCACGCGCTGCGGCGGTGCCAAGAATAACGCCCGCAATGGCCGCTGCCGCCATCACAATACGCAATGCTACCCCCACAACACGCGGCGACGCCGAAGATCGCCCGGTCCCTTGCCGGTGCCGAAACGTCACAATGCGGCGGCAGAGTTAATCCTTCCTTAAGTGAGCCGATCCAAACAGGTTGGGAGGAGCGCCTTGCGCGGCGCGGATCGGCAAAATGCCGAAAAACGGGACCTTGACGCAATGCCCGGCCTCGACCATTGTGCCGGCCATGAACGGTCACCTGAATGTCTGCGGCATTTGCCGGGAGATTATTCGCTAGCGTCCAACGCTGGCTGCGGCCGTCTTTTTCTCATCGTCGAGACCCAGACACGCCCCGGCCAGCAGGCCGAGGGCCTATTTCGTAGCGCACGTGACGTGACGTGATTTTGCGGTTGCGCTCGATCTCGCAGGGTTTTGATAGGATAATGCAGCTCAAGCTCTACGATACGCTCAGCCGCGAGAAGCGCGTATTCGCGCCCCTCGATCCCGCCAACGTGCGCATGTATGTGTGCGGGCCGACGGTCTATGACTTCGCCCACATCGGCAATGCGCGGCCGGTGATCGTCTTCGATGTCCTGTTCCGCCTGCTGCGGCATATCTACGGCGCGGATCACGTAACGTATGTCCGCAACATCACCGACGTCGATGACAAGATCAACGCGCGGGCCGCGGAGGAATATCCGGCGCTGCCGCTGAACGAGGCGATCCGCAGGGTCACCGAAGCGACCGACCGGCAGTTTCACGAAGATGTCGCCGCGCTCGGTTGCCTGCCGCCCACGGTCGAGCCGCGCGCCACCGAGCATATCGCCGAGATGCGCGCGATGATCGAGCGGCTGGTGAAGTCCGGCAATGCCTATGTCGAGCAGGATCATGTTTTGTTCAGCGTCGCGTCGATGCCCGATTACGGCAAACTGGCCCGGCGGTCGCTTGACGAGATGATTGTCGGCGCCCGTGTCGAGGTCGCCCCCTATAAACGCGCGCCCACGGATTTCGTGTTGTGGAAACCGTCAAAGCCCGGCGAGCCGGCATGGCCGTCGCCCTGCGGCATTGGCGCGCCCGGGCGCCCCGGCTGGCATATCGAATGCTCGGCGATGTCGTGGCGCTATCTCGGCGAGATTTTCGATATCCACGGCGGTGGCATCGATCTCGTCTTTCCGCATCACGAAAACGAAATCGCGCAGTCGCGCTGCGCCTTCCACACGCCGTTGCTGACGAATTACTGGATGCACAACGGGTTTCTCCAGGTCGAAGGCGAGAAAATGTCGAAGTCGCTAGGCAATTTCGTGACGATCCGCGAATTGCTGAAAGATTGGCCAGGTGAGATGATACGATTCAATATGCTCAAGACTCACTATCTGCAACCTATCGACTGGACGGTAAAGGGTTTGGAAGAAAGCGAACGTGAACTCGATCGCTGGTATCGCGTCGTGGCGCAGTTTCCTGCGCCGCCGGTTTTAGTAGTGCCGCCGGAATTCATGAATGCGTTGATGGACGATCTGAACACACCGGCGGCGATTACGGTGCTGCGAAACCTGTATCAAGAATCCGTCAGGGAAGTGAGCTTTTCCGGTCAAAAACTGAGCGCAAGCGGTAGGTTGATCGGATTGTTTCAAGACGATCTGTCGACATGGCTTCAGAGAAAACACCAGGGTCTTTCGCCCTCGGTCAGACAACAAGTAGACGATTTGATCGCCGCCCGTAATGCGGCTCGAAAATCGAAGGACTTCGCAGAATCGGACCGCATCCGCGGCGAGCTTGCCAAAATGGGCGTCGTTCTCAGAGATACCAAGGACGGCACGACGTGGGAGATCGCCAGATGAACGCTGATCCTGCGCCGAAACTTGCAATGCGGCCGATGCTGCCGGTCGACGTGCCGCTGCTCGCGGAGATTTTTCGCGCTGCGATCGAGGATCTGACTGCCGACGATTATAGCGAGGCACAGCAGAAAGCCTGGGCCTCGGCGGCAGACGACGAAGAAGAGTTTGGCGCCAAACTCGCCGACGAGCTCACATTGGTGGCGACCTTCGGCGGGGCTCCAGTCGGCTTCGCCTCGCTCGCCAGCAATACCCGCATCGACATGATCTATGTGCATCCGGTGGCGGCAGGGCAGGGGGCTGGGGCGATGCTGTGCGATGCGCTGGAAAAACTCGCCGCAGCGCGCGGCAGCAAGGAGCTGACCGTCGATGCCAGCGACTCGGCGCGCAGCTTTTTCGAAAAACGCGGATTTTCGGCGCAAAGCCGCAATACCGTATCGCTTGCCGGCGAGTGGCTGGCCAATACGACCATGAAGAAGCCGCTTGCCGCGAAGGAAGGGGCGCCATGAAACGCAGCGATTCACCGTTTCAGCGTCACTGGCTCTACTACCTTATCTTGAAATACGCGGTGATCGGGGCGGCCGCCGCCGTGTCGCTCTACACGCTCTATCGACTCTATCGCGGTTAGCACCATGATAAAGAGCCCCATGACAAAGAAGCCGGCACGGGAACGGCTCTATCTATTCGACACGACGCTGCGCGACGGCGCGCAGACCAACGGCGTCGATTTCACGCTTGCCGACAAAGTCGAGATCGCGCGCATGCTCGATGAACTAGGCGTCGACTACGTCGAGGCCGGCTATCCCGGCGCCAATCCGACCGACACCAACTTCTTTTCCGAACGCCGGCCGATGCGCGCGCGGCTTACGGCCTTCGGCATGACGCGCCGGCCGGGCCGGTCGGCCTCCAACGATCCGGGCTTGGTCGCGCTCCTCGATGCCAAGGCGGACGCGATATGCTTCGTCGCGAAATCCTGGGACTACCATGTGCGTGTCGCACTCGAGACGACCGAGGAAGAAAACCTCGCATCGATTCGCGACAGCGTGCGGGCGGCTAAGGCCAAGGGGCGCGAGGTCCTGCTCGACTGCGAACATTTCTTCGACGGCTATAAGGCGAATCCCGCTTATGCGCTGGCCTGCGCCAAAACAGCCCGCGAGGAGGGCGCTCGCTGGGTCGTGCTGTGCGATACCAATGGCGGCACGCTGCCGCACGAGGTCGAGCGCATCGTCGGCGAGGTTTGCAGAGCCATCCCCGGCGATTTCGTCGGCATTCACGCCCATAACGATACCGAGCAGGCCGTCGCCAATAGCTTTGCGGCGGTCCGCGCCGGCGCGCGCCAGATTCAGGGAACGCTCAACGGTCTCGGCGAACGTTGCGGCAACGCCAATCTAGTTTCCATCATCCCGACGCTGAAGCTCAAACCGGAATATGCGGGGCGGTTCGATATCGGCGTGAGCGACGAAGCGCTCGGCCGCCTGTTGGCTATTTCGCACCGGCTCGACGAGTTGCTCAATCGTGCGCCCGATCGCCACGCGCCCTATGTCGGCGAAAGCGCATTCGCCACCAAAGCCGGCATCCACGCCTCCGCGATCGTGAAGGAGCCGAAGACCTACGAGCATGTCGCGCCGGAGCGCGTCGGCAATAAGCGCAAACTGCTCGTGTCCGACCAATCCGGCCGATCGAACGTCCTCGCGGAGCTCGAGCGGATCGGTCTTTCGCTTAACAAGGACGACGATCGCGTCACGCGGTTGCTCGACGAAGTCAAGGAACGCGAAGCGATCGGCTACGCCTATGAAGCGGCCGACGCTTCGTTCGAGCTTCTGGCCCAGCGCACGCTTGGGCGGGTCCCACACTATTTCGACGTCGAGAAATTCGACGTCAATGTCGAGCAGCGCGTCAATGCGAGGGGCGAGCGGGTGACCGTGAGCCAGGCGGTGGTGAAGCTGAAAGTCGGCAACGAGGAGCTTATTTCGGTTGCCGAAGGAATTGGGCCGGTCAATGCGCTCGACCTCGCCTTGCGCAAGGATCTCGGCAAGTATCAGAGCTTCATCACCGGCCTCGAATTGACCGACTATCGCGTGCGCATCCTCAACGGCGGAACACAGGCCATCACCCGGGTATTAATTGAAAGCACCGACGAGACCGGCGATCATTGGCGGACGGTCGGAGTTTCGGCCAACATCATCGATGCATCGTTCCAGGCTTTGATGGATTCGATCGTCTATAAGCTCATGAAATCCGGCGCACCGGCGTGAACGATCGAAGGAGCTCGCATGATCGATCATATCTCCCTTGCCGTGCGCGATCTCGCCAAGGCGGAAGCTTTCTACAAAGCATTGCTTGCGCCCCTCGGCATCGCGAAACTGCGTGAATGGCCGGGCGCGGCGATCGGTTTTGGCAAGAAATATCCGGAATTCTGGATCAATCGGCGCAACGCGATGGAGCGTGTCGCGGAGGATAGTGGCGTGCATATCTGCCTGCGCGCACCCAACACGCAGGCCGTCGATGAGTTCCATGCCGCCGCCGTCACATCCGGCGGCGCCTCCGACGGCGCACCGGGACCGCGCAAGCAATACCACGACAGTTATTATGCCGCCTTCGTTCGCGATCCGGACGGCAACCGCATCGAGGCGGTCACCTTCCTAAACAAGGACGGCAACAGCTAGTACGGGCCGCGAGGACCGAGAAATCAAAGCCGTTCGGCCGGGATCGCCATCGCTTTTTCCGCTTCGGCGACGCCGCTTGCCGCCCGCTGCAGCATCGGCAGAATATCCTTGACGCGCTCCGCGACCAGAAAATCGACTGGAAGCGATGCTGGCAGGAATTTCCGCTCGCGCATATGGGCGAGAAGAGTCAGCAGCGGTTCCCAATATCCGCCGATATTGGCGATGAGGATCGGCTTGCGGTGCCGGCCGAGCTGAGCCCAGGTGAGCTGTTCGACGAGTTCCTCCAGCGTGCCGATCCCGCCCGGCAGGGCGACAAAGGCATCGGCGTGATCGAACATCGCGCGTTTGCGCTCATGCATATCGGGCGTGATGATCAGATCTTGGCTAAGCCGGCCGGGGCGCTCGCGCGTCGTGAGAAACTCGGGGATGATTCCCGTTGCCTTGCCTCCGTGCGCGAGAACGGCTCGCGCGAGCGTGCCCATCAGGCCGACCGAGCCCCCGCCATAAACGAGTCGTACGCCGTTCTCGGCAAGGATCTTGCCGAATTCGGCCGCCGTCTTGCCGAAAATCGGCTCACTCCCCGAGCTCGATCCGCAATAGACGCAGACCGCGTTGATTGTACTCATGGATTGATTCTCATTGAATGAATAGATGTGGCGTCGATTGACGCCCCCTGCAAGCGTCATGTGGGAAAAAGCGCCGTGACCAAGCAAAACAATGCGGGGTAACCACCCGATATAACGGCCACGCCCGCGGCTGCGTTCCCCGATTCGCGTGCAACGATCGGCCATCGCGTTTGCTTCGGAGCAGCCGCATCAATCGCGCCGGAATGTTCGTTCGGCGTTGCCGGCGGCAAGATCCGCGAGCACCGTTTCGCCGGCGACGGCGGTCTGGCCTTCGGCCGTCAACGCGCGCGTACCTTCCGGGAGGTAGACATCGACACGCGAGCCGAAGCGGATCATGCCGATGCGCTGGCCCGCTCTGACGGTCTCCTGTTCGCGCGCGAAAGATACAATTCGTCTTGCGACGAGGCCAGCGATCTGAACCACCGCGATGCGCTGGCCGGTGCCGGTGGCAATGACCGTCACCTTTCGCTCATTGACTTCGCTTGCTTTGTCGAGATCGGCGCTGATGAATTGTCCTGGATGATAAACGATACGCTCGATTCGCCCCGCGACCGGGCTGCGGTTGATGTGACAATCGAACACGCTCATGAATACGGAAATGCGCGGCAGCGGGCGCTCGCCGAGTTCGAGTTCCTTGGGCGGCACCGCATTGCCGACCTGGCTGACTCGGCCATCCGCCGGCGCGACGACGATGCCCTCGCGCATCGGGGTGACGCGCGGGGGATCGCGGAAAAAATAGGCGCACCACAATGTCGCGATGGCGGCGAGCCAGCCGACCGGCGTCCACAACCAGAACAAAACAAGCGCCGCGAGCGCAAAGCCGCCCACGAAAGGATAACCTTCCGGGTGGACCGGCGTTAATTGGCCGCGGATGGAGCCGATAACCGACATGGCGTCATCTGTTTCCTTGTCACTGCATTGCGAGGAACCCAAGCACGCTCACTCGGCGGCGTCGCCGGCGGGAAGCAGATCCTGCCGCTCCTCGTGCTCATCGGGCAATTGCGGCGGATTGCGATTGGGCGCGGCATTGTCGTCTCCGACCTCGGCCAGGATATCGCGCGCAAACTGCGCTTCGCGCTGCCGGCTCCACATACCAGCATAAAACCCGCCGCGCGCAAGCAGCTCACGGTGCGTGCCGCGTTCGATGATCGCACCGCGGTCGAGAACCAGAATCTCGTCTGCATTGACGATGGTCGAAAGCCGGTGGGCGATGACGAGCGTGGTTCGGTTCCTGGACATGCGGTCGAGCTCGTCCTGGATATCCTTTTCGGTGTGACTGTCGAGAGCCGAGGTCGCTTCGTCGAGCAACAATATCGGCGGCGCCTTGAGGATGGTGCGGGCGATGGCGACGCGCTGTTTCTCGCCGCCCGAGAGCTTTAGTCCGCGTTCGCCGACCTCGGTCTCGTATCCCTTGGGCGTGCGGCGAATGAAGCCGTCGATCTGCGCCTGGCGCGCCGCTTCTTCCACTTCGGCGTCGCTCGCATCCCAGCGCCCGTAGCGGATGTTGTAGCGGATGGTGTCGTTGAACAGCACGGTGTCCTGCGGCACCATGCCGATCGCCGCACGCAAAGAGGCCTGGGTGACGCTGCGGACATCCTGGCCGTCGATGAAGATGCGTCCCCCGGTGACATCGTAGAAGCGGAACAACAATCGGGAAATGGTCGACTTGCCGGCGCCGGACGGACCGACAACGGCGACGGTGTGGCCAGCGGCGACCTCGAAGCTCAGGCCGGTCAGGATGGGTCTTGCCGGTTCATAGGCGAACGATACGTTCTGGAAGCGGATGGCGCCGGCGCGCACCTGCAACACATGCGCCGTGGGGCTATCCTCGATTTCCGGCTTGCGCGCCAAAAGCGAAAACATGATCTCGATGTCGATGACCGCCTGTTTGATCTCGCGATACACCATGCCCATGAAATTCAGCGGGGTGTAGAGCTGGATCATCATCGCATTGATCATCACGAAATCGCCGACCGTGTTGGTGCCCCGCTCGATGCCGTAAGCGCACAGCACCATGGCCGCGGCAAGCCCGATCGTGAAAATCACCGCCTGTCCGGCATTGAGCACCGCCAGCGACACATAGGCCTTCACGCTGGCATCCTCGTAGCGCGCCATCGAACGGTCGTAGCGCTTCGCCTCGCGTTCCTCCGCAGAAAAATATTTGACCGTTTCGTAGTTCAGAAGTGAATCGATCGCCTTGGCGTTGGCATCGCTGTCGCTCTCATTCATCTTGCGGCGAATATTGATGCGCCATTCGGTCGCGTAATAAGTGAACAGCATATAGAGCGCGACCGTGATGCCGATGACGGCGACGTAGCGCCAATCGAAATGCAGAAGCAAGACGGCGACGATCAGCACGAGCTCGACGATCGTCGGCGCCAGCTGCAACAGCACCATGCGCACGATCGTCTCGATGGCGTTGCGGCCGCGTTCGAGGACGCGCGTCAGCCCTCCGGTTTTGCGTTCGAGATGAAAGCGCAGCGACAATAGATGCATGTGCTCAAACGTGAGCATGGCGAGCCGCCGCACCGCATGCATCGCCACTTTGGCAAAAATGCCGTCACGCCATTGGGTGAGTAGGCCCATGACGATGCGCATGCCGCCATAAGCGAGCGTCATCGCGATCGGCACGGCGAACACCCAAGCAAGCCAATTGCCCGGCGCCACGGGCGCCGTGCCGTGGCCGGCCAGCGCGTCCGTCGCCCATTTGAAAGTGAACGGCACCGCGATCGTCGCGAACTTGGCGAGAAAAAGAAGAACCGTCGCGAACACGACACGCGCTTTCAGATCGCGGCGATCGGCTGGCCAAATGTAAGGCCACAGATGCACCAGCGCCGTCACCAAATTATCGCCGTCGGAGAGGTTGCGCCGCAGCCGTTCCGTCGACCGTTGAAAGTCTCTCATCTCAAACCTGCGGAATCTCCTTCATGTTCTCTATCATATAGAGATCGCGACTTAACTACCTTCATATTGCGCGCTTGTGTGGGAAAGATCGGGACAATAACCGTGCCGCCCGGTGACTGTAACCGGAGTAGCGACCGTGTCCTTCAATTCGCAGCAAGTATCGGTCGCGACCGAGAGCGGCGTCAATCCAAAGAACCCACAGCTGCTCGACACGAATTGGCTCGAAGTTTGGTACCAGCCGAAGATCGACAGCCAGACGCTCTCCAACAATGGCGCCGAAGCGCTTCTGCGCATGCGCCATACCCTTCTGGGGCTTATGCTGCCGGCGCATTTCATACCTGAGGATGGCGATCCGCGTTTTCAAGCGCCGTCGCAATTCGTCATCGATCAGGCGATCGCCGATTGGCACGACTGGTTCGCCCAAGAGCCGTCGATATTTCGATCAATCTTCCCGTCTCGTTTCTGCGCGATCCGGCGTGCCTGGAATACTTGTATCCGCGGCTGCCGGCTCAGGCGGCCTTCGACGGGATAATCGTCGAGATCAACGGCACGGCGGTCACGCGCAGCCTGCCGCTGGTGCGGGATATCGCCAAACAAATGAGATTCCGCAAGGTCGGCATTTCCATCGACGATCTCGGGATGGAACGGCCGGACCTCGCCGGTCTGGACGACTTCCCATTCGTTGAAATCAGGGTCGATCGCGCTTTCGTCAGCGGCTGCGCGCAGGATCGCCGCAAGCGGGGCCTATGCGGCCAAATCATCGATCTCGCCAACCACTACGGCGCACGCACGGTTGCCGAAGGAGTGGAGACCAGAGCCGATTTTATCGTCGCGCGATTTTGGCTTCGACCTCATTCAGGGTTTTCTTTTCGCAAAGCCCATGGACGTGCAGCAATTCGCGCACGATGACGAAGCAGCTGGCGGCAATGCAGCGGGGCGATCGGCCATGGAATGTGGCGAGCGTCGAGTAAGCTTGGGGGAGGCCGATCGTGCCGCGTTACTACTTTCACCTGTCAGCCCCGATCAGGATTTTCAGGATCCGATCGGCAACGATCCACGCGATGTTAGCGAAGCGCATGCGAGAGCGATGCTGCTTGCGGACCGCATCATGATGTTTTCGGGCTTTCGCCGACCAGGCGCTCGATTTCCGACGATGGACGGTAAGGGTTACGGATGCGAGCCAGAATCTGTTTATGACCGTACTATTCCCGGTGCATTTTCCACGGGGAAAATGGAAGTCCACCGCGGCCGAAGGCGCGCGCCCATCGATTCTCGGTCTCGATTCGATCCTGACCGCGAACATACCGGCGCTGCCGCCGGCGAAGCGCGCCGGAACCGGCTTGCTCCAATCGGGGCGCCCTGACGGCCAATGGCGGCTATGCGCGAGAAAGACTATATTCGCGCCATGGCCATACAATCATCCGGATTCGGCGATCCGCGGCGCCGGCGCTTCCGCCGCATTCCGGTGCGCACGCTGGCGCCGAACGTCGTTACTCTGTTGGCCATGTGCGCCGGCTTGACCGGCATCCGCATGGCGTTCGAGGATCGCTACGTGCTGGCGCTTGCCGCGATCGTATTCGCGGCAATCCTCGACGGAATAGACGGCCGCTTAGCGCGCTTCCTCAAAGGGACTTCGCGTTTCGGCGCCGAGCTCGACAGCCTCTCCGATTTTGTCAATTTCGGCGTGGCACCTGCGCTCATTCTTTATTTCTGGGGGCTTCACGACCTGGATTCGGCCGGGTGGATTGCAGCGATGGTGTTTGCGATTTGCGCGGGACTCCGACTCGCGCGGTTCAATGTGATGGCGGAAGATCCCGACCGTCCGGCTTGGGCCAGCAACTTCTTCGTCGGCATGCCGGCTCCCATGGGCGCGATCACGGTCCTGCTGCCGATTTACCTTGTGTTCTTGGGCGTGCCGCGTTCGACGCCTTTGATCTGGTTGACGCTGTTCTACACGCTCGTTGTCGCGCTCCTTATGGTGTCGCGCCTGCCGGTATTTTCCGGCAAGCGTGTCGGCACGCGGGTGCCGCCCGAAATGGTCGGTCCGCTTATTGTCTTAATGGTGTTGTCGATTGCCCTGCTTATTGCCTATCCGTGGATATTACTCTCAGCCGGCACGCTCGCTTATCTCGTCAGCCTGCCTTTCGGATGGCTATCGTATCGCGGCTACGAACGGCGATCGAGCCAGTCAATGGGGGAAACAATGCCGGAGAGGATATTGGCGCCGCCTCCCGTTGGCGAAGGCGTCGTCCGGCCGAACGATCAAGCGGATCGCCCCTCACGCCTTAATTAGATAAAAAGCCGCCGGTGGCTGTCGTCGTCGCCAGGACATGCCCTTAATGCGAATTACACGGCGTACGCTCTTGGCTTCCTCAACCGCGTCGATGGCGGTCTCTTCCGTCATGCGCGTCGCTTACGCCGACGCCCCCATCACGCTCAAACTGCATCACTCTTTCTCGGCCGTATCGAGCGTGCATGACAAATTCCTCGCCCCCTGGGCGCGCAAGGTGGAGGCGGAATCGGGCGGACGTATTCAAATCGATATCTTTCCGTCGATGCAGCTTGGCGGCGCGCCGGTGGCGCTTTTCGATCAAGCGCGCGACGGTTCAACCGACATCGCTTGGGCTGCCCCTAGCCTCACTCCCGGCCGGTTTCCAAGGATCGAGACTTTCGAGCTGCCGTTTCTGGCGTCGAGCCGGTCGCTGGTCAGTTCGAAAGCGCTTATGGATTTCGCCGCCGTAAACCTCAAAGACGAATTTCATGAAGTTTACCCGCTTTGCTTCTCTTGCTCCGATCGGGCCGTGGTCCATGCCACCGGGCCGATACGCACGATCGAGGACGTCAAGGATTTGAAAATCCACGTGCAGACCCGCCTTGTGGGCGAGGCCATGCGCACGCTCGGCGCGCATCCGGTCCTCATGCCAAGTGCGCAGCTTCCGGACGCGCTGGCCCAACATGTTGTCGATGCCTGCATCGACCCTTGGCATGTGGTGCCGCCGCTGCGGTTGAACGAACTGCTCCGATCGCACACGGAATTCTCCGATACGTCGCCGGGCGCTAGGACATATGTGCTGGCGATGAACAAGGGGGCTTACGATCGGCTGCCGCGCGATCTGAAAATCGTGATTGACAATAATTCCGGTCAATTGGCGGCCGGCATGGCCGGCGCCATGTGGGATATTCAAGCCGCAGCCGTTGCCAATACGGCGGTCGAACGCGGCGACCTTATCGTGACCCTGCTGCCGGAAGCGGTTGCCCATTGGCGCAAGGCCACCGAGCCCGTCGTCGAGGCTTGGCGGAAGGAGCTGAAGGAGCAAAAGATCGACAGCGCCAAGCTTCTGCTCGGAGCCCACGCGCTGTTGGCTAAATACGCGAACGAGCCGCAGCCGCAACCGCAGCCCTCACAAACGCCGCCCGCCGGGCAACAGGCCGTCACCGAGCAGCCGCGCGCTGCGCCGGATGCGACGCCTAAATTCAATAATGCAACGCTCAATGGCGGCCCCCCCTCGGCTGCGGCACCCTCTGGCGCCGTTGCCAAGCCGCAGCCTCCGCAACCGCCGGCCCCGCACGTCGCGACGCCCGCCACGACGCCTGCCACGACACCTGCCACGACACCTGCCGCGACAACTGCACCTGCCGCGCCCTCACCAATGCTTGCAAAGCCCGCAGCGCCCACCGCACCTGCGCCGCCCGCGACGGCGTCAGTTGCGCCGGCAGCGAAGCCCATGGCAGCGAA
>Ga0187781_10003455_pt1 | contig 11862 bp, 11 predicted proteins | sample 0715_SJ02_MP02_2_FD_132447 | JGI IMG/M metagenome (GOLD analysis project Ga0187781, IMG submission 132447) | Tropical peat soil microbial communities from peatlands in Department of Meta, Colombia - 0715_SJ02_MP02_20_MG | ecosystem: Environmental > Terrestrial > Soil > Wetlands > Peat | place...
CCCCCCGGCGGAAGGCGGGGATCGAGCCGACGGAACTCCCCGCGCGTCTCATCGTCGTCGTGGGGAACATCGTACACGAGGAGATCGATCCGTTCAAGTTCCTCGGTGAGAAGCGGAAGTACGTTTCGCTTGTTCCCGATCCGCAGGTCCCATCGCCGTCGCAACGGGGCGGGGACCGCCCACCCCGACGCCCGACCTGGAGGGAGGGACCAGGACGCTTGCGGTCGGCGATGCTTCGACCGGCTCGGCCGTTCGAGCTTGGGAAGGTCGATGGAATGGAGCGTCCTGCGATTGTTGCGTTCAAGGGCCTGCAGGAGGTACGCCGACGATACTCCGGAGGAAACGCCCACCTCGATCAGGTGGGCGGGTCGCAGAAGTCGAACGAGTGCGTAGAGTTCGAAGGGAGCGTCGATCTCCACGTACGATTCGCGGCCTTCGGATTCGTGCTCGCGGCGCAGGTGCGAAAAGAGCCGCCGCTCGTGCCGATTCACGGGAACGTTCGGGGGCAGTCGTTATATCGAATTCTATTCATGTACCGTTACAATGGTCGAACGCGGGCGACCCGGGCCGATGCCCGGGCGGATTCTCGGATTCTACGCGCTCTCCGTGATGGACGCAGAGGGACCACTCTACGGCTACATGCTCGCCGAGCGAGTCGCGGATCGGACCGACGGGGCATGGCGCCCCGGAGCTGGAGCCATTTACCCGGCCCTCGAAGCGCTGACACGACGAAAACTGGCTCGGTCGACCTCGGAAGGTCGTCGACGTGTCTATCGCATTACCCCGGAGGGTCGGTCGGTCCTCCGAGAAGTCCGCAGGAACATGGCGTGGAGATTCCGCGGGGGACTGGACTTGAGTCGATTGTGGTCCGAGATTGCCGGCCTCGGGGACCCGGGGCGGTTCCTCATCGACAACGTGCGACACCGTCTCGACTCGGTGGTGAGCTACTTCGCCCGGAACGACCGCATGAACCGGGAGACCCGAGCGTTGCGCGAGCAGTTCCGCGAAGAGCTCCGACTCGCCGAGATTCGGCTTCGGGCCGGGGAGACAGCTCGCCCCCGTCCTCGCGGCGGGCGGAACCGCAGGGGGGTGGGAGCGTGAACGATGGGGTGGCGATCGAGACTCAGGACCTCTCGAAACGGTACGGTTCGACGACGAATGGTGTTCTCGCCCTCGACCGGGTGAATCTCTCCATCACGAAGGGCAGCGTCTTCGGCCTACTCGGACCAAACGGAGCCGGGAAGACCACGCTGATCAAAGTCCTGACCGGGATCAGCGACATCACCTCCGGGAATGCTAAGGTGGCGGGGTTTGACGTGCGCCGCGAGTCGCTCAAGGTACGCGCACGAATCGGATGGGTCGCGGCGGAGGTCATCCTCGACGACGACTTCAGCGCTTGGGAGAACCTCTGGCTCCAGGCCAAACTCCAGAACCTCACCGAATGGGAGGACCGAGCGCGGCAGCTCCTTCAGTACTTCTCGCTGCTCGACCGGAAGGACGAGCGCGTCAACCAGTACTCGACCGGCATGCGGAAGAAGCTCGAGATCGCGCTCGCCCTGCTTCACCAGCCCGAGGTGATCTTCATGGACGAACCGACGATCGGGCTCGACGTCGGGACGCGCCGCATGCTCTGGGACATCGTCACCGGCGTCCACAAGGAGTTCGGGGTCACGGTGCTCCTCACGACGCACTACATCGAAGAGGCCGACGCACTCTGCGACCGGGTGGCCATCATCGACCAGGGTCGGATCATTGCCGAGGGAACCCCCTCCGAGCTCAAAGCTCGTGTCAAAGCCGACCTCGTGCAGCTCGAAACCTCCGACGCATTCGATGTCAAGACCCTCCAGGCGATTGCCGGGGTCCAGGAGGTCCGCGCCCAAGGGAACGACTGGGTGATCCGCGTGGGATCCTCGGAAGAGTTCCTCCCCCGACTCCTTCGCACGATTCCGACGGAGCACATCCGGCGGATCAGCGTTGAAAAGCCAAGCCTCGAGATGGTCTTCCTGGACCTGACCGGGCGACGGATCGGCCAGGAGGAGGAGCCGATGCGGGACATCCGGAAGTTCTACATGCAGATGCGGAGGGCACGGCAATGAGGAGTCAGTTTTGGGGCCTCTACGTGCGGGAAGTTCTCCGGACGTTCCGCAACCCGCTCGTCCTCTTGATCACGGTCGTGCAACCGTTCATGTGGCTCGCATTCTTCGGATCGAGCTTTGGCGCCGTGCCGAAGCAGGAGCTGGAGGCTCTGTTCGGCACGAGCAACTACGTCCAGTTCCTGCTCCCGGGCGTGCTCTCGACGTCGATGCTCACCGTCGGGATGTTCGGGGCGATGAGCACGATTCAGGACAAGCGATTCGGATTCATGAAGCGCATCTTGATCACCCCGACCTCGAAGGAGGTGATCTTCCTGTCGAAGGCGCTCGGCTCGGCCACGCGGGGACTCGTCCAGATCCCGGTCATGGTTGCGGCCGCGCTCGTGTTTGGCGTGCGGTTCGGGCTCAGTCCGCTCGAGTGGGCCGCATGGCTCCTCGCACTCCTCTGCCTCGCCATCGGGTTCTCAAGCGTCTTTCTCGCGGTGACCGCCTCGTCGACGGACTGGCAGACTCCGGGGGTCATCTCGAACTTCATCACGATGCCCTTGATGTTCGCGAGCAGCGCCCTCTTCTCGTCCTCCCAGTTCCCGTCGTGGATGCAGGCGATCGCGAAAGTCAATCCGGTCTCCTTCACGGCCCTCCTCGGCCGCAGTTTCGTGCTCGGGCGCGTGGTCGACTGGTCGTACCTCGGATACCTCGTGATCTTCGCGGTCGTGATGATCACGATCGGGTACTTCGTCTCCGCCCGGTGGCTCAAGGTGGAGTGACGGGGGAGGCGGCGTCCACTCGGTAATCCCGTCCTTCCCACCGGCCCGCGAACGGCCAGTAGAAGGTGAACGTCCAGCTGCGGTCGACCGAGCCGAGGGGGGCCAGGTCCGCGTAGTGGAGTCCGATCCCGGTCTCGATCGAATCGAGATCGGACGTCGTCCCCCACGTGTCGTCGCTCGCGTGGAGTCGGAACGGCTGGCTCGCAATCACGCGCAGGGCCGCCTCCGGATCGACCACGCTGGGTCGTCGGGCGAACGTCCAGACCTCCCGAGCCGGCCGGTGGATCCGGCTTTCCCGGTAGCGCTCAGCGACCTCTGGGATCAGGTCGAAGACCTTTCGGTCCGCAGCCGATCTCAGGAGAGAAACGTACTCGGCGTGGGCCCAGAGGAGGGGCATGGCGGCCTCGGTCGGCCGACCGATCTCGAGGTGGATGGACGGCCGGTCGAGGGAGTCCCAGACCTGCTCGGACAGGAGTCCCGTCGAGGTCGCGAACCGCTCCATCGCCCGCAGATACGGGCCCGGGTCGTTCCCGAGCGCGAGCTCGTAGTGGCCCCGCTCGCCGGTGAGGAGCGGCCAGAGCCGGCCGATCCCCCAGTCCGCATACGGCCCGCCGTCCTCGCGCTCGCCGTAGCCATCGTGATTGTAGCGGTACCAGGCGGGGCCGAACGGCGTGTCGACGCGCAGGACCCGATCGACCACGTCGACGGAGTCGACGATGACCGTGTCGTTCGGACGACGGATCCCGAATCGAACGAGGTCGAGAAACCCGCTATCCACGATTTCGGAGGCAGGGAAGGTCGCCGAGGCGCCGGGAGGGACGTTCGGTAGACGGACCCAGCCGAGGTCCGGTCCCTCGTCCGGGGTCGGATCGTCCACCGCCGCCGGTCGGACCCGGACGTAATGGCGGGTGGTTCCCGGAACGAGGGTTCCCCGCTCGGTCACGGTCCAACGCTCGACGTGCGACTCGAGGAAGTCCGCGTACTCCTGGATGAAGTTCGCAGTACGCGAATCGGAATGAAGTCGCGTAATGTGGGCCGCCGCCGTGAGCGCCGCGATGCTGGCCGCGAGCGTGGAGGGCGAGAACCCTCCGACCTCCTCCCAGCGGTCCTCCTGGGTCACGGGTCCGCGCTCGATGAGGAATCGCGCGGCACGCCGCACCATGGGAAACGGGTCGAACCCATCGAGCGCGCCGGCATGCCACAGGTGCCAGGAGAGCAGGATCGGCAATGCCACCTCGTCCAGTTGGACCCCCTGCCAGTACGGCGTACCGTCGACCCAGAAGTTCTGAGGAAATCCCCCGTCCGCGCGCTGACGGGTCGCGAGGTAGACCAGGGCGCGTCGCGCTGGGTCCGGGTGCCCCGAGGCCAAGAGGGCGAGAGCCGAATGGACCATGTCCCGGGTCCAGACGAGATGGTATCCTCCGCGTTCCTCGTCCGACTTCGCCGCCCCCCACGGGATCGAGAGCGAGGCGATGAATGCGCCCGGAAAGATCTTGTCCTCGTGGGCGAGGAGGATCGACCGGCTGCCGCGGTAGAGCCGACCGCCGTCGTGCGAGTTCGCGCCGAGCGGGAGCTCGCTCGTCACAGGGCGGTTCCACTGGTCGACGAAGCGCCGGCGGTGGTTCTCGAACGGGGTGCTCAACGATTGGAACAACGAGGTCACCGCCGCGGCGACCGATTCGCCGAACGCGAGTCCGAGGGTAAACTGGGTCCGGCGGTGGACGGGTAACTCCCCGACGAGGGCGACGTTCCCATTCGGAGCCTGGTCAAACTCCCAGGTGAGCGCCCGATGCTGCGAGAGATCCGTCCACGCGTCACTCGCCCCGACGTACCCCACCGACGCGCGGAGGAACGGCACGCTGGCCCCCAGCGCCACCGCGACCCCGTTCCGTTCCGCGGCCAGGATCGGCTGGCCCAGTACTTCGTACACCGCAGCGTTGTTCCCCCAGCCGCCACCATCGAGGTGGGGTGCGGCGAGCGCGAACAGCCGCAACTCCCGCTCGGGCCTGGTCCGCCGGAGCTCGAACCGGGTGTTCAATAGAAGGCAGGGAAGGTGCGGGTCCGAGAGGACGGTCTTGTGGATGCGGTACCGTCCCTCGGGATCATCGCTCGTCACCTGATAGACGAGCGCGTGGTCCGTCGGCCGTTCCGTCACCGGAAGGAGGTGGCGCTTCTCCTCGTGGAAGAACGTCGCCCCATCCGTGATAAGGTACTCGAGGTCCCGGAGCTGAGGTCGGTCGATCCGAGGGTAATACGCCTCGGTGACGATCCCTCGCCACAGGGTATACCAGAGGCGCGAATCCGCCGAGTACGCGGTCCCCACCCCGTCCTTGTTACTGTGGGACCAGCGAGGCTCGATTCCCGGGCCGCCGAACGCGACACGGTCGCCGCGAGTATCCATCGTTCTTGGGCCTCCGCGCGATCCAGTGGATGGGAATCCAAGCTTGAGGTTTCTCGGTGGGAGTTCCACCCCAAACGTCCGCCGTGCTTTTCTCGCTCTCCGATTGTCGGTTCGCGTGGACCTAGTCCTCTTCGCGGTGCTCGTGGTCCTGACCGGCATCGCCGCGGGCCTCGTCGGCTCGCTGACCGGTCTCGGGGGAGCGGTGGTCGTGATCCCGGTCCTGGTCATCGCGTTCGCCGTTCCGTTTCCCTACGCCGTGGGGACCGGCTTCCTCACGATCCTCGCGACGTCATCAACCACGGGCGCCGCGTACATCCGGGACCACCTAAGCGACCTGAGAATCGGAATGTTCCTTGAGATCGCGACCGTTCCGGGCGCGCTCCTCGGAGCCACCTTCACCGTATTTCTCGTCCACGCGAATCTGTCGAACGCCCTCCTGATCGCCCTCGGGGCGATCCTGCTGGCGATCGTCCCCGGCACGTACGCCCGGCGGCACGTCGAGCTTCCGACCGGCGTCGTTCCCGACGCCCGATCGAAGCGCCTGGCCCTCGCCGGGGAGTACCACGATCTTGCGCTCGAGCGGGACGTCCGCTACGAGGCCGGCCGAACCCGTCCCGCGCTCGGGGTCATGTTCGGTGCGGGGGTGACCTCGGGGATGTTCGGGATCGGCGCGGGGGTGTTCAAGGTCCTGGCGCTCGAGCGGTATCTCGGCCTCCCGATGAAGGTCTCCACCGCGACGAGCAATTTCATGATGGGCGTCACGGCGGCAGCGGGAGCCGGTATCCTGCTCTCCGCCGGCTACGTTAACCCGATCATCGGTGCTCCGGCCGCTCTCGGAACGGCCGCGGGCGCGTACATCGGGAGTAAGGTCCTGCCGGGCCTTCGCAACCAGACGGTGCGGTGGCTGTTCCTCCCGGTGATGATCGCCCTGGCGCTCGAAATCATCCTGCGCGGGTTGGGGCTTGCATGACCGCATCTTCGGCCCAGGGAACGACGGGCTCGGTTCCGCTCCGCCCCCTCCCGGTCGAGGCGTATCGGCGGATGTCGGTGGTCCTCCGGACGGGTCTCCTCGTTTCCCTCGTAATCCTCCTCGCGGGACTCATCGCCTACCTCGTCGAACACGGCCTCGAGCCGTTCGGGACCGCGGTCTCGACCAATCCCATCCTGAACTACCTCTCCCTGGACGGTCTCGCCTCGGGGCTCGCCCACGGCGCGGTCGAGGCGTATCTGACCCTCGGCCTCCTCGTGCTCGTCGCGACGCCGATCTTGCGCGTCGCATCGGGATGGTACTATTTCCAGCGGGGCCGGGAGCGCTCGATGGCCGGGATCACGCTTACGGTGCTGGTTCTGCTCCTGGTCGGGATCCTTGTCCTGGGACCGCTTGTCCGGTGACCCCGACCGGCGATCACGTCGTCGAGCCAAGGGCCCGCAGCGCATCCTTCACCGCGGAGAGGCCGGTCTCCGCGAGCGCCCGCGCGCGGGCCGGGTCCTTGGACTCGGCGAAGACACGGAAGATCGGCTCGGTCCCGGAAGGACGCAACAAGACCCAGCCGCCATCGCGGTAGGCCTTCACGCCGTCGATCGTGACGATGCGGTCCGACTCCTTCGCGAACGCTTGGGTCACATGCGCCAAGACCTTCTCCCGCAGCTCCACCGGGCAGGCGACCTTCTCCTTGACCAGCGTGTACCGCGGGAGCTGGGCCAGAAGGTCGCCGAGCGCGGCCCCGTGGCGTGCGAGGAGGTCGAGGACTGCGGCGGCCGACATCGCCCCGTCGCGCGCGAGCTGATGCGCCGGGTAGATCAGTCCTCCGTTCTCCTCTCCTCCGAAGACCGCGCGACGCACCTGCATCTCGCGGGTCACGCTCGGCGAGCCGATCCGCGTGTAGACGACCTCTCCGCCGAGCGGGCGGACCGCGTCCTCGACAGACTGGGAAGTGGAGACGGGAGTGACCACCACGCCCCCGTGCGCGCGTTCGACCGCGTCTCGGGCCATCAGCGTCAGGATTTCCTCCCCGGGCACGTACCGGCCCGATCGATCGACGAAGACCGCGCGATCGGCGTCGCCGTCGTGGGCGATCCCCAGATCGGCCCCGAGAGCCGGGACCGCATGCGCGAGATCGCCGAGGTTCGCGGGGGTCGGTTCCGACAGGTGACCCGGAAAGGTCCCGTCCGCCTGGGCGTTCAACGTGATGACGCGACAACCAAGCCGACGGAGAAGCATCGGACTCGTACCGCACGACGCGCCGTTGCCGCAGTCCAGGACCACGGTCGGGTGCCTCGCCGAGATCGCGGCGGCATCGACCTGTCCGAGGATCGCCGTGACGTACTGGTGGGCTCCGGTGAGGTCGCAAGTGATCTCGCCGATCCTCGAGTACGGAAATCCCGAGGTGACCTCCCGATCGACTCCGCGCTCGATCCCCTCCTCGAACGATCGGTCGACCTCGAGCCCGTCGGGGGCGATGCACTTGATGCCGTTGAACTCCGGTGGGTTGTGGGACGCCGTGATCACGACGCCCAGCTGCGCATGGAGACGGGGTACGAGGAACTGGATCGCCGGGGTTGGGAGTAAGCCGACCTCGACGACCCTGTGACCGCCCATCGCGAGGGTCCCGCTCGCGATGCGGGCGAACCCCGGGCTCGATGTCCGACTGTCCCAGCCGACGACAATCGGGGGTCCCGGCGCAACCATCGCTCCGATCGCGCCGACGACTCGGGTCACGAACGGCGCAGTCATCGTCTCGCCGACGACTTCCCGGATCCCGTTCGTTCCGAACAGTCGCACGGTGCTCCCTCCAGGGGCCGAAGGGGGGCACCGGTATAAGAGGGACGGGCCACGGTCGAGCGTAAATGCCCCGCCCCACCTCCGGGATCGTGGGCCCGCCCCGGTTCCTCGCCGACGAGATGGTCGGCCGGCTCGCCCGGTACTTGCGATTCGTCGGCTGTGATACCGTGTATGCCCGGGGATGGACGGACGACGCGATTGTCGAGGTCTCCCGGCGTGAGAATCGCGTTCTCCTGACCCGGGACCGTGCCCTCGCCCGACGAGCCTCCCGGGTCCTCCTCCTGACCGGCGTCCATCTCGTCGACCAGTGGAGGGCAGTGCGCGAGACGTTCCCCGAAGTCCCTCAAGAGGTCGGGTTCGAGCGATGCACGGAGTGCAACGGTCGGCTTGCCTTGCACCGCGCACCCGAGGGGGGGCACCGTCCCTCCGGAGTCCCGTGGGTACGAGTCGCCCAAGGCCTCCCCCTCTACCGATGCGAGGAGTGCGGCCACATCTACTGGGAGGGGTCTCATGCGACACGCCTTCGAGCCCAGCTCCGGAAGTGGGCTGAGGAGGCGGAGGATTGATCCCTGGGTACGTCGAGCCCGTGGGAGAGGGCCAGGAACTGGCCCGACGTGAGACGATCTCGGCCGCGGAAGCGCTCGGAGGTTCCGAAGGCGGTACCGCGCCGGAGTTCCCGTACCTCGTGAGTGTCGAGATCCCCGGCCTTCCCGAACTTGAACGTCTCGCGGGCCGGCTCTCGTTGGCCCGTCGGTGCCTGGTACGCCTCGCTTCCGAGCCCGACATCGGTTCCCGCCTTGCGACGGAAGGCCGGACGGGCGGTTCGGCGGCGGTACGTCGTCTCGGCAGCCCCTCAGGATCCTCGGACCCCACGATCCTCGCCGCGGGCCGCCAATTCGTCGACGCGGGGGGTCGAATCGATCTTCGCCATCCGCAGAGACGATTCTGGCTGGGACGGGATTCTACCGGGCGAGATTGGCTCTTCGAAGAGCGCGGGACGATCGATCGGGCCGCGATGAACGAGCGCCGCATGCCCCGGCTCCCTTTCCGACGTCCCGTCAGCCTCCCTCCGCGCCTCGGACGGGCCGCGGCGAACCTCGCGCGCGTCCGAGAGGGGTCTCGGGTGCTCGATCCGTTCCTCGGCACCGGTGCCCTCCTCGCGGAGGCAGGGCTCCTCGGGGCCCATCTCTATGGGATCGACCGGGACCCGGAAATGGTCCGGGGCGCGTTACGGAACCTCGCGCACCTCGGGGTCGGGGCCGAAGAACTCATCGTGGGAGACGCGGCGGAGGTCGAGTTTGAGGATCCTCAAGTGCGGTTCGACGCGGTTCTCACGGATGCTCCGTACGGCCGTTCGTCGAGCACCGGAGGGGAGCCGGTCCGTCGGCTGGTCCAGCAAGTCGTTCCCCGCTGGGCGCACCGACTTGCACCGGGGGGCCGAGTGGTCCTCATCGTCCCGAAAGGTTCTCCCGAGATGAGCGGGATCGGTCGACTCGCCGGGTGCCCCGCGCTGCGGGTCCACCGGAGCCTCACGCGGGAGTTTCGGGTCTACGAGCCGATCACGTGAATTGGGCGGTGATCGTCGTCGATGCGGAGCCCGTGCCGGCCTCGGCGCAGTACTGGTTGACGGAAAACGAGAGGACCGCCGCGCGCGCGGCCCCCGTGTTCGTATAGAGGAGGTGAACGGTCGCGGAATGATTGCCCGTCGCGTTCACGGTGACGAAATCGGCACTCGGAAGGGTGACCGAACCTCCGGTCAGAGTGACCACTTTACCGTCCGGTAACGTGAGGCTCCACGTGGAATTCGCCGCCCAATCTTGAAAGCCCGCGCCGGTGAGATACACGGTCGTATTGTTCGGTCCGGTGACAGAAACGTTCGCGACCGACGCGCTCAGGAGGTAGCCGTGGGCCACGGGGTCTCCATTGTCGATCGTGACGGCGCTCGTGGCCCCCACCATCGCCCCGGGCGGAAGCGTTGAGGGATACCCGACGTTCGCCGAGAGCCCGACGGACCCTGGGGGGACCGCGAGAGGAACGACCACGAACCCCGAGACGAGGATCGCGAGCACCAGCCCGCCAATCGCGGCTCGTCGGCCTCCGAGGGGCGTGATGTCGTTGAGGGGCGGAGGGTGGCGCAATCCGAGGACGAAGACCAGGACGCCGAAGAGTAACCAGCCCGTATAGCCGGTGAAGAGGCCGAGGCCGAACAGAGTGATCACGACCGCGTAGCTCACGAACCGTGTGCGGTCCCCGAAGAGGGCGCGGAAGACGTGCCCTCCGTCGAGCTGACCCGCGGGGAGGAGATTGATCGCCGTGACGAAGATCCCGACCCATCCCGCGAGCGCGAGGGGGCTCAGGCTCACGAGCGTCACCGGGACGAACAGCGACAAAAAGTCCCAGAAGAACGATCCGCCGATGAGAAGGTTCCCGTAGCTCGTCCCGAGAATCGACGGGCCGCAGTAGTTCGCCGGGAGAACCGGGGCATGGATCGAAAGGTAGAGTCCGACGAGCGCGATTGGGATCGACGCGACGAATCCCGCGAGCGGCCCTGACGCCCCGATATCGAAGAGGGCCTTCTTGTCGGGGAACGGCTCGCGGATGCTCACGAACGCTCCGAGCGTTCCGAAGAGGAACGGGGGCGGGATCGGCATGAAGTACGGGAGCGACGCGTCCAGGTGGCGCCGACGGGCCATCACATAGTGCGCGGTCTCGTGGAGTCCGAGGATCGTCATGACGGGGAGCGAGAAGTACAGCGCCCCGTTCGCAACGTCCGTGGCCGTGATTGAGATCCCGCCGACATAGGTGAGGTAGATCAGCGATCCTGCGAAGATCGTGGTCCCGAACGTGCCCGCGAGGAGAAGGATGTTGATCCAGATTCGCGACCGACCGACCCGGGGTTTTCGGACGACCTCGATGAAGTCCTCACCGGATTCGCGGCGCAGGAGCGGAATGTACCCGAGCTTCCAGAGCTCCTGCCTCAGCAGGTCGAACTTCTCGGCGAGGGTCGCACGGTCGGCGTGGATCGCGAGGAGGAGCGACTGGGGTCCGACGCGGGTCTCGTAGACGGGGAAGTGCGCGGCGACCGCCGCTCGGATCCGATCGAGCTCGGATCCGCCGGAGGACGGAAGGGGGCCGGCCGCCCCGCTGGCCATCCGTCACGCTCCCGAGGGGGATTCGCCGGCCGTCTTGCGGAGACGCTTCGCGCGCTCCTTGGCGGAGTAGCCGGTTGCCTCCTCGAGGAACCGGTTGTATCGGGCGATCGTCTCTCGGGCGACGTCCTCCGGCACCTTGGGGTTCATGGAGACATTCACGCGGAGGTCCCGGCCGTTGGCCTGGACCGTTAGCTGAGAGATCGCACCGTAGGTGGCACGCACCTCCTCGCCCGCCAACTCCACCGTGTCGAAGTGGGTTCGAAGGAGTCGCGCCAGCGCCTCCGCGCTCAGATTCGAACGGTGGCTCGGGCGCACGGGATAATCCTGCACGGCACCGCGTAAGACCGACGCACCGATTAAATCAGTATCGGTCCGGTCGAAACCGCGAGTCACACGGTCTCGATTTCGATGAGGACGCGCAACCCTCGGAGCTGGTTCGTGACCTCATCGGAGAGGTCGAGGATCTGATCTCGGGTCGGGGGACCCTGCCAATCGTACACGAAGTCGTAGTTGCCCTGCGTCGGGACGAACCCGCACGATCGCAGTCGGTCGGCCACCGACGAGGGTTTGGCCCCCTCGCTGTCGAACGTCACCCGGAGATACGTTTCCATTGTTCCGACACCACCGCTGGGGGCCAAAGGCCTTGCGCTGGTCGAGTCGAGAAGCG
>Ga0187781_10003456_pt1 | contig 11862 bp, 9 predicted proteins | sample 0715_SJ02_MP02_2_FD_132447 | JGI IMG/M metagenome (GOLD analysis project Ga0187781, IMG submission 132447) | Tropical peat soil microbial communities from peatlands in Department of Meta, Colombia - 0715_SJ02_MP02_20_MG | ecosystem: Environmental > Terrestrial > Soil > Wetlands > Peat | place...
AAAGGCACGCGCCGGCGAGGCTGCTCATGAGGATCGGCCGCCTCCCGTACCGGTCGCTCAGGCGCCCCCACCAGGGCGCCGCGATCAGCTGGCACAGCGAGTAGCTGCCGAGGATCGGCGTGATGAGCTGCGGCTCGGCGCCGAAGCGGTCGGCCATGTAGGGCACGAGCGGGATGAGGATGCCGAACCCCAGCGTGTCGACGATGCTGAAGAGAAACAGCGCCCCGAGCTGTTTGTTCACGCCTAATGACCCGGGACGATCTTGGAGAGATCGCCCGGCCGCGCCGCCGGCGGCACGAAGTCGCGCGCTCCGCCCACGATCAGGTTCGGAATGCGGGCATCATCGAAATCCGCCCCCCGTGGTCCGCTCGCGGTGCACAGCACCGCGATCTCGAGCGAGGGGATGAGCCATAGGCGATTGCCGCCCTCGTTGTCCACCGCGTAGGTGTCGGGCGCGACGTAGGGTTGTTTCGCGCCCGCAGCCGCAGCACTCAGGCGCAGGTAGGCGCCGTAGTCGTGATTGGCACGCGCGGGCTGGCGCATTGCCTTCACCCAGCCGGGGCGGATGATCTCGTAGCCGCGGTAGTTGCCGTCGCCGAGCAGCAGCTCGGCCACGCGGATCCAGTCTCCCTGGCGGGCCAGCATGCAGCAGTCGGCGTGCGCCGCGCCCGCGGGGCGATCGAGGTACAACCAGGCGTCGCCGGCGCCGATTCGCCGCCACAGCACCTCCGACAGGTAGCTCGCATAGCGCTCGCCGGTGGCGCGCTCCAGGGCGAGGGCCAGCAGCTGCGGATCGGCGGGTTGCTGCGCCCAGCTTTCACCCGGCACGCCCGTCAGTGGCCGCGCGAGCGCGGCTGCCGCGATGTCGGTTCCATAGAGAGCGCGCGCCGCCTCTCCCCACGGCGCGCGGCCCGGCGGCGGCGGCTCGAGGCCGCTCGAGAGCTGCATGAGATTGCGGATCGTGATGGCACCGCGCCGATCGCGCGCGAGCTCGCGGACGATGTAGCGGAGCGGCTCGTCGGGCCAGCCGATCTTGCGATGCGAGACGGCCGCCCCGGTCGCGAGCGCCGCGAGCAGGCGTGTGAAGGATTGCGCATCGATCAGCGTCTCGAAGCTGCTGCCCTGCCAGTAGCGCTCGAGGACCATATGGTCGTGGCGCGTGACGATGAGCGCGAGCGAGCCCTGCGCACCCGCATAAGCTGCCGCCTCCGCGAGCGAGCGCGGCTCGAGTGACTCGAGCTCGGGGGTCACGCGCGGCGCCACCGGCTGATCGGCCCCAGCGATGCGCTCGCGCGGCTGGTACCAGGCGGGCGTGCGCGCCCGCGGCTGCGTCTGGGCAGCCAGGTAGCGCTCCCAGAAGAGCGGCGCGCGCATGAAAACCGCGAGCGCGCCGAGCGCGATGAGCGCGGCGGCGAGCGCCGGCACCAGCACGACGGCACGCCGCCTCATCGCGCGCTCCGCAGCGGGCCGCAATAGCGCGCCCGGCAGTCCGCGAGCTCGAGCTCGTGGGTCGCGCAGCCCGGCCAGTCGTTGAGCTGGTGGGTGGTTACCACCACCGCCGTGCCGCTGCCAGCGAGCGCCGTCACGCGCTGCATCAGCGCCCGCCGGGTCGGCGCATCGACGCCTGCGAAGGGCTCATCGAGCAGCAGCAGCTGCGGGTGGCGCACCCAGGCACGCGCAAACAGCACCCGCCGTGACTGGCCGTAGGAGAGCTCGGAGAGCGGCCGAGAGCTGAGGCGCGTCAGGCCGAAGAGCGCGAGCGTACGGCGCGCCGCCGCCCGGTCGGCGGGACTTGCCACACCGTTCAGCCCGATGCTGGCGTGCCGCCCCGATTGCACGACCTCCGCCACCGTGAGCTCGCGCGGATGCTCGGCCTGCAGGTGCGGCGCAACCAGCCCCACCCGCTTCCTGAAGCGCTCGAGCGGCACGCCGGCGGCGATGCCCGCCCGCCTTATGCCGCCTCCCACGGCGACGCCGTGGTCCCCGTAGAGGGTACGCAACAGCGTGGTCTTGCCCGAGCCGTTGCGGCCGTGCACGACCCAACACTCGCCCGTGCGCACCGCGAGCGAGATGCCGGTCAGCGCACGGCTGCCATCGAGGTAGACGCGCGCACCCGTGAGGCGCACGAGCTCGCGGCCCGCGGGCCCGCGCGCGCGCGCGGCACGACCGGTGCGGCTGCGCCCATGGTGTCGCCGATCGCGATGGTGCGTGCTCAACCACTCGGCGAGCGGCGCGCCGCTTATCGGGCCGCGATACACCACCGCTCCGCTCGAGAGCACCAGCGCGCGGTTGGCCCCGCGCGGCACATCCTCGAGGCGATGGGTGGCGAGCACCCAGGGCAGGCGGCGGCTGCGCCGCGCCAGCCAGTCGAGAATGCGCGCACGGTTGGCGGCATCCAGCCCGTTCAACACCTCATCGAGCAGCAGTAGCCGCGGCCGGGAAGCCAGCGCGCGCGCCAGCAGCACCACCCGCCGCTCGCCGTAGGAGAGCGACAGGAAACGCCGCGCCGCGAGCTGCGTGATGCCGAGCGCGCCGAGTGCGAGCGCGACGCGGCGCCGGTCGGCGGCGGAAAGCGCAGCGAGCGGAATGTCGGTGCGGTGGATGCCGGTGCCGACGATGCGCTCGGCCGTCATGTTCCAGCCGTAGCGCTGGTACTTGTCCTGCCGCTCGGCGCCGAGATAGGCGATGTCCTCCAGCACCTCCTGCGGCTGAGTCCAGTGCTGCCGGCCGCGCAGGTAACGGCGCACCGGGCGCGCGGCGGGCGCGGGCCACACGGCCCCGGCGATGAGCTTCAGCAGCTGCGTCTTGCCGGCGCCGTTGCCGCCGGCGAGCAGCCAGCGCTCGCCCGGACGGATGATCCAGCTCAAGTCCTTCAGCACGCGGCGCCCGTTCCGGCGCAGGTTGGCGTGCGCGAGGCGCACTTCGAGGAAACGCGGATCGGCACGGCTCATCGGCCGCATTGGAGCACAGTTCGCTCGCATGTTTGGAGTATTCTGCGCGGGCGCAACGCGCGCGCACCTTGTTGGGGGCTCAATGCAAAGGCGCCTGCTCGCGCCCCGCTATTGGCCGGTCTGGGCCGGCATCGCCCTGCTGCGTCTGCTCGCGCTGTTGCCCTACCCGTGGCTGATCGGCATCGGCGGATTCCTGGGCGGAGTGTTACGCCTGGTGGCACCGCGTTTCGTGAGGATCGCCCGGCGCAATCTCGAGCTGTGTTTTCCCGAGCTCGACGCCCGAGCGCGCGCGCGGCTCCTCGACCGGCATTTCGCGAGCCTCGGGATCGCGCTGCTCGAGGTGCCGCTGGCGTGGTGGAGCTCACCACAGCGCCTCGCGCGGCTGGTGCAGGTCGAGGGCCTCGAGCATCTCGAGGCGGCCAAGGCCAAAGGAAGCGGCGTGATCCTGCTCACCGCGCATTTCACCACCATGGAGATGGCCGGCCGCGTGCTCGCGGGCATCACCCGCGTCGGATTCCTCTATCGGCCAACCAGCAACGCGGTGTTGGCTTACGCCCTCGACCGCTTTCGCACCGGCTACGGCGGCCACCCGATCCCGCGGGATGATATCCGCGCATTCATCGGCGCGCTGCGCAACCAGGAATGTGTCTGGTATGCGCCCGACCAGAGCTACCGCAAGAAGGGCGCGGAGATGGTGCGCCTGTTCGGCATCCCGGCCGCCACCAACACGCTCACCTCGCGCCTGGCGCGCACGACCGGAGCGCCAGTGTTACCCTACTTCCTGCAGCGCTTGCCCGGAACGCAGGGCTATCGTGCCGTCATTCATCCGCCGCTCGAGGGCTTCCCGACCGACGATGCGGTGGCGGATACCGAGCGCTTCAATCACATGATCGAAGCGCAGGTGCGCCTGGTGCCCGAGCAATATCTGTGGATTCACCGCCGCTTCAAGGGACTCACCGAGGACTATCCGGATTACTACGGACGGCAGGCGCCGCGCCGCGCGTGACTGAGCTCGAGGGCGCAAGCTTCGATCTGCTGGTCATCGGCGGCGGCATCAACGGCACCGGGATCGCACGCGATGCCGCCGGGCGCGGCCTCACGGTGCTGCTGGTCGAGCAGGACGACCTGGCGGCGCACACTTCCTCCGCCAGCACCAAGCTGATCCACGGCGGGCTGCGCTACCTCGAGGAGTTTCACTTCGCCCTGGTACGCAAGGCGCTGATCGAGCGCGAGGTGCTGCTGCGGTCCGCACCACACATCATGCGGCCGCTGCACTTCATCATGCCGCACGCGCCGCACCTGCGACCGGCGTGGATGATCCGTGCCGGCCTGTTTCTCTACGACCACCTCGCGCACCGCGAGCGTCTCGCTGCCTCAGGGGGGGTCAACCTGCGCACGCACATCGCGGGTGCGGCCTTGAAGAGCGGCTACACGCGCGGCTTCGTCTACTCCGACGGCTGGACCGACGATGCGCGCCTGGTCGTCCTGAACGCGCTCGATGCGCGCGAGCGCGGCGCGCTCATTTTGACCCGCACGCGCTGCGAGCGCCTCACGGAGCGGGCCGGTGCGTGGCGCGCGACCCTCGCCGGCGCCGGGGGACGCGTCGAGGTTGGCGCGCGCGTCGCGGTGAACGCGAGCGGACCCTGGGTGGATCGGTTCGTCGAGGGCGCGACCCCGGTGCGGACCACGCACCGCGTGCGGCTGGTGAAAGGCAGTCACATCGTCGTGCCGCGGCTGTTCGACCATCGCTTCGCCTACATTTTCCAGAACGAGGACCGGCGCATCGTGTTCGCGATCCCCTACGAGCACGACTTCACGCTGCTCGGCACCACCGACGTCGATTACCAGGGCGACCCGGCCGAGGTGCGCATCGATTCGGATGAGGTCGAGTACCTGTGCGAGCTCGCCAACCGCTTTTTTCTCCGCGAGACCGGGCCGCGCGACCTGCGCTGGAGCTATTCGGGCGTGCGCCCGCTGCTCGCGGATGAGTCGCGTGACCCGATGAGCGTCACGCGCGATTACGCGCTCGAGCTCGAGCGGCGGCCTGCCCCGCTGCTCTCGGTCTTCGGCGGCAAGATCACCACCTACCGGCGGCTCGCCGAGGACGCCGTCGACCTGCTCTGCCCGCTGCTCGGCAGCCGCGCCGGTCCCTGGACCGTGGGCGCGAAGCTGCCCGGGGGCGATGTGCCGGAGGGAAGCTTCGCGGTGTTCCTGCGCACGGTCGAGCGGCGCTACCCATGGCTGCCTGCGCGGCTGCAGCAGCGCTACGCGCATGCCTATGGCACCCGCATCGAGCGCATGCTGGGGACGGCCGCCGCGCTCGCCGACCTCGGCGCTGAATTGCTCCCCGGGCTCTACCAGCGCGAGGTCGAGTACCTGTGCCGCGAGGAATTTGCGCGCACCGCCGAGGACATTCTCTGGCGGCGCACCAAGCTGGGACTCCATCTCCCCGGCGCCAATCCCGCGCCCCTCGAGGACTGGCTCGCGATGTGATCAGCGTCGCGGTTTTTCGCTTATGTCCGGCGGGGGCGGTGCCACCCGGGGTAGCGTGGCGCCGGAGTCGCTTGTGTTCAATCAGATGTCCGATTCAGTCCTGGCCGCCATCATCGCCGGTACCGCGACGCTGTCCGCGTCATTCCTGCAGCTGCGCTCCGCCGCGCTGCGCGACCGCGGTCAGCCGGGCGCTGCTGCACGCCGCAAGAATCGCATGCAACGCATCATTTTCCTGGTGATCATCGGCGGGGCGGCGGTGTCCGGTTTCGCCGCTTCTCAGTGGCTCACCCAAGGCGAGCGCAATGCGCAGGGCGCGCTGCAGAAAGAGCTGCAGGCGCGGATTGCCGAGGTCAGCCACACGGCCGGCGAGCTCGAGGCGACGCGCGCCGCGGAGCGCTCCGAGATCGAGACCGGCGTGCTGCGCCGAATCGGCGGCGACGGGGTGGCGGTGGCCGCCACCGTGCCCGCGTGCCGCGCGGGCGCGAGCACCGTGGCCACCCCCGTGAGCGCGGCCACCGCGGCGACTGCCGCGCGCGCCTGTACCGAGGCCGAGGCGGTCCCGGTCACTCTCTGCGCCACGATTCCCGCCGCCGCGACCGTCACCGAGGTCGCGCTCTTCAGCCGCCTCGATGACACGGACACACCCTGGAGCGCGAGCCGCTACCTGCCCGGACAGGAGGCAGGCCAGGCGCGCTTCGCCGACAAGTACTCCGAGACCACCCCCGAGGCCGGCACGCGCCAGGTGTGCCAGACCTTCGCGCATTGGGACGCCGACCATGCGCGCGTCGTGCGGGTGCTGGTGCGCTACTCTCTCTAGGCCGACCTACGCATAATTGCTCCCCTCAAAGGGCGTAACGCCTGCGGGGGATTGTTGGCTTCATCCAGAGCTCTCGTGCTCATCGTGCTGGCGCTCGCGCCGCTGTGGCTCATCGGCATGTTCGACCGGGGGCTGTGGACGCCCGACGAGCCGCGCGAGGCCGACATCGCCTGGCGCATGAGCCTGCAGTCCGACCGCACGCTGCCGCAGCTCGCCGCGACGCCGTTTCTCGAGAAGCCACCGCTCTCCTACTGGGCGGCGGCCGCGGCGATCTCGGCGCTCGGCGACTCCCCGGCGGCCGCGCGCACCCCGAATTTCCTCTACGCCGTGATCACCGCTCTCGCGGTCGGCGCGCTGGCCCTCGCCCTCGGCCTCGCGGCGGAGCCGGCGCTCATTGCAGCACTCGTGGCGCTAAGCGCGCTCACCGCGTACCGGGTGGCCATCTGGCTCGCCCCGGATGCCGCTCTACTCGCCGGCTGCGCGGTGGCGCTGCTCGGCGCATGGCTCGGGCTGCGCGCTCCTGCGGGAGCACGCAAGGCGGGCGGCTACGTGCTGCTGCACCTCGGCGCCGCGGCCGGCTTCATGGCGAAGAGCGCACCCGGGTGGCTGGTGCCCGGACTCGCACTCCTCACGCTCATCGTGTGGGAGCGGCGCTGGCAGGAGCTGCGCCGCTGGGAGCTGTACGCGGGCCTCGCGGTGCAGGCACTCATCATCGGCCCGTGGATCGTCGCGGTCGCACGCAGTGCCCACGGCGCGGAGGCGCTCCGGACGCTGTTCTGGAACAACGTCGTCGGACGCTTCACGCAGGTCTCGTCCACCGCGGCGCTCGACTACACCAGCGGCCATCGCAACGCGCCCGGCAAGTATCTCTTCGAGCTGCCGCTGTATCTGCTGCCGTGGACGGTGGTGGCAGCGGCGGCCCTGGTGCGCGCGTGGACCCGCATGCGCGAGCCCGGCTCGCGCGGCACGGCGTGGCGCTTCGCGCTGTGCGTCAGCATTCCCTTCCTCGCCGTGCTGTCGGTCGCGGCCACGGCGCGTGACATCTACGCAGCTCCCGCGTTACTTGGCTTCGGGCTGCTCGCGGGCCTGTGGGCCGAGGACGCGCGCCGCCTGCCGCGGCGCGGGGATGCCTTCGCCGCGCTCGCAAGCGTCGCGCTGGTCGGCGTGATGGCAGGCGCCTCTGCGATCGCGCTGGCGGTACTGGCGGTGGCGGGCCTGGGCGCGCCGCTTCCCTTCACGGTGGCCGCGGTCGCAGTCCTCGCAGCCGCCGCGCTCCTCCTCGGCCTGGCGGTGCGCGCCCAGCGCCACGGCGATTACCCCCGCAGCCTCGCCTGGGCCTACGCGGGCTACGCAGTCGCGCTGTGCCTCGCGGCGCGCATGATCCTGCCGGTCGTCGACCGCTGGCAGGATCTGCCCGCGCTCGCCGCGCGCATCCACTCCGACACCGCGCAGCAGCCGCTCGCCCTCCTCGACCCGGACGAGACCACGGTCGCCATGCTCGACCACCGGCTCGCCACTCGCTTCACGGTGCTCGCCAGCGGTGCCGCCGGGCCGCGCGGCGCCGTCGCCGGCTGGTTTGCCGCGCACGGTCCGGGCGCGCGCGTGCTGGTGCTCTTGCCGGGCCACGCGAGCGGCGCGCTCACGGAATTCCTCGCGCGGCTGCATCCAACACCCGCCCCCGGCGACGGCGTCGCCGGCGCGCTCGCCAACGCCGGCGCCGCGGTCCTCATCACGCGCTACGAGTTGCCTCAGGGCCGTCGCTATGCGCTACTGGCGCCGCCCGCGGCTCATTGAAGGGTCCTTCGATGTCGCTACCCGCAACCGACCTGTCGCGCAACCTGCGCAACCGCCACATTCAGCTCATCGCGATCGGCGGAACGATCGGTGTGGGACTCTTCCTCGGCTCCGCCAGGGCGATCCATAGCGCCGGCCCTGCCCTCATCCTCGCCTACGCCCTGGGCGGCGTCGCCATCTTCTTCATCATGCGCGCGCTCGGTGAGCTGCTCACTTATCGCCCGGTGGCGGGCTCCTTTGCCACGTACGCGGACGAGTTCTGCGGGTCGTTCGCGGGTTTTGCCACCGGCTGGTCCTACTGGTTCGCGTGGGTGGTCACCGCCATGGCCGAGCTCACCGCGATCGGTATCTACGTGCGCTTCTGGTTTCCCGCGGTGCCGCAGTGGCTGCCGGCGCTCATCGCGCTGCTGCTGCTCTATGGATCGAACCTGCTCGCCGTGCGGGTATTCGGCGAGCTCGAGTTCTGGTTCGCGCTCATCAAGGTCGTGACCATCGTCGGGCTCATCGTCGCCGGGCTGGTCGTCATCCTGTTCCACGTCGGCGACCTGGGGGCGAGCGCCAGCTTCGCCAATCTCTGGTCGCACGGCGGCTTCCTGCCCTTCGGCATCCTCGGAGTGCTGCTGACGATGCAGATCGTCATGTTCGCCTACGAGGGAGTCGAGTTGATCGGCGTCACCGCGGGCGAGGCGCAAAACCCGTCGGTGGTGCTGCCGCGGGCCACCAACGGCATCATCGTCCGGATCCTCATCTTCTATATCGGCGCGGTGCTCGTCATCATGTCGCTGGTGCCGTGGAACGAGCTGAGCCCGAGCGTCAGCCCGTTCGTGTTCGTGTTCGAGAAGATCGGCGTGCCGGCGGCCGCCGGCCTCATCAACGTCGTGGTCATCACCGCGGCCACCTCCTCCTGCAACAGCGGTATCTTCAGCACCGGCCGCATGCTCTGGTCGCTGGCGCAACGCGGCCAGGGACCGCGGGTGTTCGCGAGCCTCAGCCGCGAGCACGTGCCGGCCGCGGCGATTCACGCCACCGCCGTGCTGCTGCTGATCGGCGTGGCCTTGAACTACGTGGTACCGGAGGAGGTATTCACCTGGGTGACGAGCGTGGCGCTGGTTGGCACGTTCTGGACCTGGGGCATCATCCTGGTTTCGCACCGTAACTATCGCCGCGCGGTCGCGGCCGGCAAGGCGGCGGCCGCGCCGTTTCGCATGCCGGGAGCCCCGTTCGCGAACTGGGCGGTGCTGGCATTCCTCGTGGCGGTGAGCGGCATGCTGGCGCTCGATGCCGGCACCCGGGTCGCGCTCTACGTGGCGCCGGTGTGGTTCGCGCTGCTCGGCGTCGGCTATTTCCTGACGCAAAAGCCGCGCGCGGCGTGAGGCGAGGCCCGCCGACTACAGCAGCCGCTCGCCGCCGCCGATCAAACCCCCGCCGTCGACGACGATGGTCTGGCCGGTGATGAAACTCCCGGCGCGTGAGGCCAGCATGACCGCGACCCCGGCGACATCGTCGGGATCGCCGAGGCGCTTGAGCGGGTAGCCATTCGCCAGCGCTTCGGCGCGCGCCGGGTCGACCCACAGCGCCTTGGAGAACTGGGTGCGGATCACGCCCGGCGCGATGCAGTTGACGCGGATGTTATGCGCGCCCCATTCGACCGCGAGATTGCGCGCCAGCTGCATGTCGGCCGCTTTCGAGATGCCGTAGCCGCCGAGCAGCGCGCTGCCCATGAAGCCGGCCACCGAGGAGACGATGATCACCGCGCCGTCTCGGCGCTCGGCCATCGCCGGCAGCGTCATGTTGCACAACCACATGTTGCTGTAGAGGTTGGTGTGGATGAGCTTGTCGAAGGCCTCATCCGACATGGTGGCCGAGGGCCCAAAGTGTGGATTGGTGGCGGCATTGCACACCAGGATGTCGATGGCGCCGAAGGCCGCGACGCTCGCATCGACCAGCCCGCGAAGCTCGTCCTTGTGGCCGACGTGGCAGGCGCGCGCGAGCGCGGTGCCGCCGGCGGCGGTGATCTCCGCCGCCACCGCATCGCAGCTCTCCTGCTTGCGGCTCGAGATGACCACGCGGGCGCCGTGCGCCGCCAGGTGTACGGCAATGGCCTTGCCGATGCCGCGGCTCGAGCCGGTGACGAGGGCGACCTTGCCCGAGAGGTCAAATAAGGACATCGCTGACTCCTAGACCGGATCGTCGATTGACTTGGCGAGCGCCGTGAAGAGCTTCGGCCCCTTCTCGGTCATATACCAGCAGTCCTCGAGGCGAATGCCGAACTCGCCGGGAACGTAGAGCCCGGGCTCGTCCGAGAAGCACATGCCCGCCTCGAGGGGCGTCGTGTCGTTGCGCACGAGGTAGGGCGCCTCGTGCACCTCCATGCCGATGCCATGTCCGGTGCGATGCGACAGGCCCGGCAAGCCGTAGTCGCGGCTCCAGCCCTTCTGCTCGTAGAACGTGCGCACCGCGCGGTCGATGCTGCCGCACGCAACACCGGGCTTGGCCGTCTCCTGGGCGAGCTCCTGGCCGCGCTTCACCGTGTCCCATAACTCGCGCTGGCGCGGCGAAGCGGTGCCATGCACCCAACTTCTCGAGATGTCGGACTGGTAGCCATGGACGCTGCAACCCGTGTCGATGAGGATGACCGAGCCAGCGCGCACCTGCTGCGGCTTGATGGACCCGTGCGGGAACGCGCTCGCCTCGTTGAGCAGCACCAGCGTGAACTCGTGCGAGCCGCCGAGCGCCTGGGTGGCGCTCACCATCATGGCAAAGATATCGGGGCCGCTCATGCCCGCTTCGACGTGACGATGCGTGTAGCGCAGCGCCGCGATGGTGACATCGTTGGCGGCCTGCATCAGCGCGAGCTCGTGCGCGGACTTGTGCATGCGGCAGGCACGAATCAGGTCCTCACCCGGCATCACGGTCGGTGCGCCCGTTGCGGCCTTCGACATCCGGTCGACGATGAAGAGCCGCGTGGTGGGCTCGACCGCGAGCGGACCCGCCGCATGCTCGCGCAGCGCAGCGGCGAGCAGCGCGAAGGGGCTCTCGTCTTCCTTCCAGGGCCGCACGTCTGCCGTCACTTTGAGCGTCTCGCGGATCGAGGGCTCCTCGAAATAAGGGGTCACGACGACCGTCCGGCCGTCGGCAGGAATGAGCGCTGCGGTGGTTCTCTCCGTGCGATGCCAGCGGATGCCGGTGAAGTACTCGAGCGAGGGGCCGGCCTCGACCAGGAACGCGGCGATCTTCTGCTGCTGCATCAGCCCCTGGACCTTGGCGAGCCGCGCGCCGTGCTCCTCGGCGCCGATGGGCTGCGCATCGCGGGTGAGCGAGCTCAGCTCGGAAGGCGCAGCCGTAGGTGCCGCCCGCGCCTCTCCACTGGCCGCCAGCGCCGCGCCCGCGGCCGTCAGTCCAAAGAAGCCACGCCTGGAAACGCCCGTCATGGATGTGTCCCCCGCAACGCTCCGCCGCGCATTCTGCCCGGAGCAGAGCGGCTTGGCGAACCTGCCCCGTTAGGCGCCCCGCAGAAGCGCGCAGTAGAATCCGCGCTCCGCGCCCGTAGCTCAGTTGGATAGAGCATCAGGCTTCGAACCTGAGGGTCGGGAGTTCGAATCTCTCCGGGCGCGCAAAATTAGCTAAGCAGGCGAGCACCCGGTGAACCTCACCCGGAATTGGACGGGTGAGAACTCCCGACCGCCGCCGCAGGCGGCGCGGGGGTTCGACTAACCTGGGGAGTCTTCGAGCCAGGTTGGACGCACGCGGTTCGACGCGTGCGGTCCCGAGCGTCAGCGAGGGACGAGGCCGCGTCCGCGGCCGAGC
>Ga0187781_10003458_pt1 | contig 11861 bp, 8 predicted proteins | sample 0715_SJ02_MP02_2_FD_132447 | JGI IMG/M metagenome (GOLD analysis project Ga0187781, IMG submission 132447) | Tropical peat soil microbial communities from peatlands in Department of Meta, Colombia - 0715_SJ02_MP02_20_MG | ecosystem: Environmental > Terrestrial > Soil > Wetlands > Peat | place...
CATCCTGGCGCAACCGGTCGAGAATACGAAGTTCATTTTCGGCCATAGCGCGCTGGGGAAGTCCAGACCTAGTTTGCCGGGGAAATGATTCGTACCTTGAATCCTAACTCCTGCGATAATGCGGCCATCTCCTGGAAAATGTCGCCATAGGCCACCGCAATGTGATTCGACATGTAGTGCGCCATGAGTGTATCCCGCGACATTCCCAGATCGGCTGCCATGAAAGGCCAGACTCGCGTCGTGCCATTCCACCACCGGTCGCGAAGTTCGGGAGGCAGCTTCACGACTTCGCCCCGGCCGATGTCCATCCAGAGAACGCCTTTACGGTTATAACATCTCGCCCAGGTTATCTTTCCCGGCAGGCTTTCGCCAGTAAACGTTCCTCCCGGAGTTGGAAAATAGGCCGCGGGTTGCCGGTACGAATGGACCCCGCGCAACGTGTTCGTATCATGATTGAAAGCGTAAGCGCCGCTCGAACCAGAGTTGAGCAGAACCCAGATGAATCGTCCATCCCATGTGCCGCCCCAACGTACATCGTGAAAAAAAACCGCTTGATGCAATCCTCTGCTTTTCAGCAAACGTTTCATCAACTCCATCGGAATCACATTTCCTTGGTCTGCTTCGGTAGAACAAACCACGGTGTCCCCATTGGTCTCAGGACGACAGACCGAATTGAACAGGCCCTCAGAAAAATCCGACGGCGGACGAAGAGGAATCAGCCCAAGCTGATACTGCCAGCCCAGGCAATCAGCTTTATACTCCTGAAGCAGATCGAGAACGGCCAGGTAATCGCGCAATTGTTCGCGGGTTGCGCTTTCGTCAAAATCCGTTGACCCGTTTTCTCCCCAATGGAAAGTAACGCCTTGATCGCGTACGAAGGCGAACGCGTCGTTGATGCGTCCGGCATTAATCCGAGAGCCCCGGTCGATAATCCACCCCTGATCGATCTTGTGTTCCGCGAACCCGTATCGAGGCAGCACGCGCGCGCCAAAGTAGCCGTTGATCATGCCCATAGAGGTGTCGCCCAGCATCAGAATCAGGACCCGTCGTCTCCAGATCTCGTCTGCAATCTGGCGAGCAGTCCTTTTCGCCTCCGCCGAGAGCTTGGTCTCGTACGATAGATCTTTTTTCGGATAGTTGATCTTGCCGGTTTCGCACCACTGCTCTAAACGATTCATAAACTGCTTGTCTGCGGTCCAGTCCACAGAGTCCGTCCAGATTCGCGAAAAAGGACGATCCAGGCTCTCCAGACAGGCGCCCGTGTTCAGCAGCCCCACGAGCCCCGGCCATTCGCCCGAGAAATTGCTTGCCAGCAACAAAGGATTATCTTTGCCCACGACTCCTTCGGTTGTGTGCGGGCCATAGAACCAGTGAACGCACACCCCAATCATGGGATCGGTGATCGGTCGCAGTTTTTCGAGAGATTCGTGAGGCTTGGAGATAAACCCCTCGATACGCCGGGGTTCGCGCCCCAGTTTGCGCAGAGCTTGCTCGAGCTGGTGAGTCGCTTTTTCGATGCTGGGTGTGGCCAGATCGTTTGGAGCCTTCCGTCCGTCGCCGGGCCAGAACAGGAACACCGGTTTTCCCATGTCACCACTCCCCTGGCTGTCCAGATCTTCCGATCGAGCGCCTTACGCACATCAGCTGTATTGCGGACACCAATCTACTCGCAAAATCGAATCGATTCAAGCGCGGGCTTGATTCCCCGGAGTGAGCCACGCTCTTGGCAAAACGAATCGACAAATCCATGAAAATAGGCGGGTTCGAGAGGGGCCTTCCGATCCATTGCAGGTTTAGGTGATCGCTTTGGAGGCAGCAATGCCAGTCCGGCAAGAATCGATTCGATATCTATTGTGTTGCGTTCAGAAGCGGCGGGCATTAGCATAGCCGACGCATGAATCCGCTGCCGAAGACGCGTTCTTATACCATGCGCGATGTCGCCCGCCTGGCCGGAGTTTCGGTGGCAACGGTTTCGGCGGTGGTGAATGGAAAACAGGTGGTTCGGCCGGTGGTCGTGGCCCGGGTGCAGGACGCCATGAAGGCCTTGAATTTTCACCCGGATCACGTGGCGCGCAGCTTGCGAGTAAAGAAGACCATGACCATCGGGGTCGTAGTTCCGGATTTTTCCAGCGGTTTTTTTGTCGATGTCCTTCGTGGAATCGAGGACATCGCGCGCGGCCTGGGATATTCGGTCCTGCTGTGCAATTCCGATGACAACATCGAGCAGGAACAGCGCCACTTGCAGGCGCTATTATCGCGGCGGGTTGACGGTATTCTGCTGGCTTCAACCGACCTTTACTCGATTGCGGATACGCACATTCGGTCGGCGACTCCGATTGTGCTGTTCGACCGCGTGCCTCCCGTCTATCGCGGACCGGCGGTGGTTGTAGACAACGTTGAAGCTGCGTACCATGCCACGCAGCATCTGATCGATCTCGGCCACAGTCGGATCGCTTTCATCGCCGGCCGCCTCGATCTTTCCACTGCGTCGGCTCGCACCGAGGGATTCCGCAAAGCCCTGGAAGACCGCCACCTTCCGCTTAACGGGGCTTACTTCAAACGTGGCGACTATCATCCCGAAAGTGGCTACCGGAACGGGTTGGAATTGTTTCAGTTGCAGCAACCCCCGACCGCCATCGTATGTTCGAATGGACTGATGACATTGGGACTGCTCCGGGCGGTACATGAGCTGCAAGTGCGCTGTCCCGAGCAGATCAGCATCATTGGTTTTGACGAGCCAGCCCCTGACACCTACGGCTTTAACCTGAGCACTTTGCTACGCCCGGAACTGACCGTCGTCGCACAACCTGGTTACGAGGTTGGCAAGCAGGCGGCGCAGACTCTCCTCTCCCTTAACGCAAATGAAGACGCTGCAGGCAATGAGAATCCCATCGTCACATTGAAAGCCGAGTTGCGTGTGCGTAAATCCACAGCAGCTCCTACGACCTGATTCCCTGATTCGGCGCCGCTTTCTGGGTGAGAGTATCGCTAACCGGCGACCGGCTGCTCGCGACATTCTCGAGCCAGTTCGATGACCGTATCGACCAAAGAGTCCATCTGCGCCTCATAGGTTCGATCCAGCGACAGTGTGGGTGGGCGCATGCGGGAATTCGGCACAACGCCACGCCTGTGGAGAACGCGCTTCTCGATGTGAATCGCGAGTTCGAGATGCTGCAGGGCAAACGCCAGGTAGGGCACCAGACGTTCGAATAATGCTCGGGCGGCGTCCTTGCGACCCTGTTGGTAGAGATCGTAAACGCGCACGTAAATCTCGAGACATGCCGCCCCTGGCATCATGGCGGAAGCTCCGTGAGCCAGTCCGTCCATCATGGCGATGCCGCCAAGTCCATAGATGATTTGTACTTGCCCCTTAGTCTGTTCCACGATCTCAGCGCATTTTTCCCCCGGCAAAAGTACTTCCAGCTTGGCAAAACGGAAATTAGGGTGCTTCTTTGCCAGTTCAACAAACACTCTGGCCGGCAACCCCGCGCCAGTAAAATCGGCGTCCTGCAGCATCACAGGAATTTTCAACGCGGCACACAGATCGCTGTAATGCTGAATAATGGCCGGGGCCGGCAAAGGAGCAGTCCGCGGAGCCGTCACCATAACGCAGTCGGCCCCGGCTTTCTCCGCGTGGCGCGAGAATTCGATGGTGCTGTAGGTGGAGCCAGAACTCGTAGCCGCAATTGCCGGAACCCGTTTTCGGGTGTGCTGCACCAGCACGTCCACGAAGTGATACCGTTCCATGTCGGACATCTTGTAGAACTCCGCCCCAAAACCAGGGCCGCAGACGGCCGCGGCTCCGGCGTCGATCGCAAAATCAATCTGCTTTCGCAATACATCGTCGTCGATCGTGTCATCCGGGCGGAAACAGGTGCACATCACCGGAGTGATACCGTTCAGGGTTAGCATCGAGCGCCTCGCTAAAGAAGAATGATTTCTAGGTGAATTGCTCGCCTCTCTGGCGAGCACTCACTATAACCGAGCCACCTCCATGCCTTCAAGTTCGGAATGCCTTCCGAAGATTAATTCGAGAGGGCAGACTTCTTGTTCAAGAGCTGCAGGTGAATCGTTGATTGAAGATGCTCTCCGGTGCTTAGTTTTCTGCCCGGGCCATAATTTTCCCGATACTCTTCAATCTGTGCCGGACTGCCTCCGTACCAGTAATTCACGAAAACGGCGACCCGGTCGGACTCCATTGTGGTGCGGAGATGTTGCGAGCCATCGGACGTGATGGTCCATCCGGCGCCCGATTCATTTCTCACCGTCGCCCAAAAAATATTTCGCTTGGTGCTGCGGTATTGATTGGTCCCCATTGGCGTGTCGTCTTCCGAATATGGCCAGACTGGGGTTAAAAACCCGGGGCGTCCGGAGTGGGCCTGAATGTCGCCGCTGAGTGCTCCGATGTGACCCTCTGGATACCAGGAGAGCTCACCCTTTCTTTTCCACGAAACATGATCGAGGCGAAGCGGCACTTCGAAACGAAAGCCCAGTTCCTGAGCTGAAATCCCCGGGCCGCTATACTCAAAATCGTAGGAGATGGTGACGTCGCCTCCCGGAGTGACCACCGTGTGGTAACTGCCTACCAGGTTCGGATAATGTCCTTGCGCCGTGAGTACGACCTGTCCGTTCTCTTGAGAAATCTCAACCGGACGATCGAGCCTCCACGTAATGGCCTCCGGCCATGCAGGGGAAGAGGGTTCCATCGGAAGGACGTGTATTTGAGGCTGGTCATACAAGATGACCTCACCATCCGCTACGGCGTACTGGAGCAGGCCCCGTTCTCCAGAAACTCCGAGGGTGAAGCCATGGCCGTCAATCCTGGGTGTGATCCCCGAAAGCAGTTCTTGTTTCTGGATTCGCAGGCGAGGCGCAGTATTAGTGGAAATGACTGCCTTAGTCTCGGGCAATTCTCCAATGCGCACGTTGAAGGCATTCACAAGCCGCTCGCCATTCATGAAGCGAAGCTCCAGGTCGCTGCCGGGCTGTGTTCCCTGCGGAATTGGAACATCAACAGAGCCAGTGCTCTGTGGCGGAATATTGGCCGTGGTTGTGCCTTCCTGGGTACCAATATGCCAATGGATGGCAAGCTCGGATAAATTCGTGAAGAAGTATCGGTTTTTCACTCCAACCCGCAGAGAATCGGAAGAAGGAAATGCGATGGATCGGTCCAGCACCACAATCGGTGAGTAGATATTTTGGATATTCCAGAACTCAGGCTTTTCGCGGCGCCAACCGTCGACGATTCCCCAGGGCGCGTCTCCAGCCAGACCGTGACCCGGCTTATAGTAGATCCTCTCTACTCCGTGATTTTCGGTATAACTGCGCCCCTGCTCCGCCCCGCGATTCGGAACAAGGAACATATCATCCGACCACGCCCAAATGAAGCTTGCTTGAACCACCTTGCTGTTCCAGAAAGCCTCCATGACATCAATCAGTGGAACAACATAGTAGTCGCGGATGCCTGGATCGCGCCAAAGAGCTTTGCCGTCGCCCCAGATTCCCTGATACGGTGCAAGGCTCTCGTCCCATAGAACCGGCCTGCGGTTGTTTTCCAGAGAGTGGATTCCCGCCACGGTGATCGGATTGTGACGAACGGTGAAATCAAGGTGATCCGTCCAGCTTCCCATCACCGGCCGGCTGGGGTCGTGAGCTCGAATTTCTTCTGCGCCCTCGTCCAGCGTTGGTCCCCAATCACTTTCGTTTCCAGCTGACCAGTAGGCGACCGAGGGATGGCTCATATCGCGCTCGACCATTTCCGCCGTTAACTGACGAACCAGCGCTCCCCACCTCAGATCCTGTGCACGATCCATCCAGCAGAACGGTGCTTCTTCTTCGATGTAGAGCCCCAATTCGTCGGCAATGTCATCCAGTTCTGGGATGGGCGGATAGTGCGAGGTCCTGACCGCGTCAATGTTGCCCCTCTTCATGAGTTCCAGGTCCTGGCGCTCCACAGCCGGAGTGACAGCCCGGCCCATCAGCGGGTGCGAGTCGTGATGGGCCGTTCCTTTCAGCTTCACCGGAACGCCATCAATCAAGAGAGCGGTTTTCTCAACTCTCGTCTGGCGAAAACCGACCTTGCGCTGCACGCGTTCCACTTCGGTACCGTTTTGCGAAATCACGGTCCGTAGAAGGTAGAGGTTAGGGTGTTCCGAGTTCCATTTCAGAGGCTCGCGAACGCGCAGTCTTACGGTTTGCACTTTTCGCGACCACGGCCCCAAATCGAGAGCGATAGGATCCGTTGCCGCAACCTCGCTCTCACCATCGGGCGTCAATGCGAAATGGAGAGATGCGCCGCTGAGGCTTGAAGGGGACTGATTCACGATCGAAACTTGGGTGACAAGATCGGCGTCGCGATAGTGCTCGTCGAATTCCGCATGCGACTGTTCCCGTTCCACGTGCAGCGCGGGTACGGAAAAAAGGTGAACGCGCCGGAAGATTCCCGCCAGGGAAAAGTCGGCGTACATGCTCATGTGATCCATGTCGCCCGCGATGGTGTGCTCTTCGACGAGCACTGCCACCACATTGTCGCCAGGTTCGGCGGCGAGAGCTTCCAACTGAAAAGGCGTAGCTCCACCCGTATGCGATCCAATGCGGCGCCCGTTCCACCATACTTCCGCGCCACTGTACACTCCGTCAAAGGCGATCCGTACCAGCCGGCCCCGCCAGCTTTCCGGGATTCGGACATGCTTGCGATATCCACCATAGCCCTGTTCGGAGCGGAAGCCTTGCATCACCCAGTGGGAAGGCACGTCGATCGGCTTCCAGGAAGAATCATTGAACGAGGGCTGCTCGAACCCCTTGGGAGGATCGGGTTGGAACAACCAAGTTCCGTTCAGCTCGAGCGTGAATTCTGAGCTGGCTTCGGGTACGAGCCCGAGCTGCACGTCCCCAACATCCACTTGTTTTTTCACCAATTCGCCCGCAACGATTGCGCTGAATTCAACTGCACCGGTGACTCCGACGGGCAAGGGAACTGTAAATTGGCCGAGAGGTCCGGTTTCCGTGGAAACTTTCCACGGTTTCCCGGCAACCCTCCCCGAGGCCTGTACCCGAGATCGGACGCCTGCTGCGCCAAATCCATCCGTTAGCACTCCAATCGCATCACCGCGGGCATCACCACGAATGTCAATCCACGCCGGAGTATTTTGAGCGTAAACCTCTAATTCGCGAAATCGCGCATCTCCGTCTAACCCGGCAATCCGCAGCTTCACAGCCTTGGTTTGGGGGACTCGTAAGTACAGCAGCAGTGGAACAGGCACCGTACCAGTCCCTGACGCCGCCAACTCGCGCCAGCCGGTACCGTCAAAGACCTCAGCCTTGAGACGCGTCAGTTCCCGCGTCCCTCGCCGCGGCTCCCAACGTCGCACCACCAGTTCACGAATTAAAACCGGATCCTTCCAGGCAATTTCAATCCAGCAGGGCATAGTCTGGGAGCCAACGCACTCCCAATACGAACCTCGAGAGCCGTCGACTGCATTGCCAGGTTCATGCCCCAGGGACGAATCAGAAGCGAGTACAGATGTGTTTTGGACCGCCAGGTTTTTATTCGGGGTTTGAGGTTGGGCAACCGAAGGGAGTAATAAGAGGATCAGGACCGCATAGCTCCAGGGTCGTATCATAGAGCCGAAATGGTATGCTGGGCGATCGAGCGAGTCAATAATTCGGTATGCATTCCGAATTGACGAGTGTTTGGAGAACGGCTTATAGTCCTCGCTGGCAACTTGCCGGGCTCTTGTGGGCATGACACTCGCGTCAGCTTATCTGGATATTTTATGAAAATTGTCGATATCTCGACGTACTTGGTTGGAAATCCCTGGAAAAACTGGCTGTTTGTGAAGGTCGACACGGATGAAGGCATCCATGGAATCGGCGAAGGCTCGCTGGGCCACCTCTCGAAGACGGTGGAAGCCGCGGTGCACGAGATGAAGCCCTTCATTATGGGCCTGGAGGTTTTTCAAACGGAGACTCTGGTGACTCGCCTCACACGGCACGTCTACGCCGATGGCGGCCAGATCAAGATGTGCGCGATTTCAGCGTTGGAAATTGCTTGCTGGGACGCAATCGGCAAGGCTCTCAACCAGCCCATCTACAACTTGGTTGGAGGTCGTGTTCACGAGCGCATCCCGGCGTATGTGAATGGCTGGTATCGCTGCCCGAGAACTCCGGAAGCGTTTGCCAAGGCCGCCAGGGACGTCGTCGCACACGGCTACTTCGCCATGAAGTTCGACCCTTTCGGATCTGCCATGACGCACTTGAATCCGCGAGATGAGGATCTCGCCATCGATTTGGTTGCGGCCGTCCGTGAGGCAGTTGGTCCGCACGTACTCCTGGCCATTGAATGCCACTCGCGATTCTCCCCTTCGACTGCAGTTCGCGTTGGCAAGCGCCTGGAGCCGTACCGGCCAGCTTGGTTTGAAGAGCCGGTTCCTCATCACAATATTCCAGCGATGGCCGAGGTTGCGCAGCGACTCGAAATTCCGATTGCGACGGGAGAAAGCTTTTCGTCAAAGCAACAGGTGGCAGAACTCCTGCGCCACGCAGCCGCGGACATTATCAACATTGAGCCGCTGCATATGGGTGGAATTCTGGGCTCGCGGAAAGTCGCCGATATGGTGGATGCGCACTACGGAACAGTAATCCCCCACGCCGCCCAGGGACCGATCTGTACGCTGGCGTGCCTGCACATTGACATCTCGACGCCAAACTCGTGGCTGCAGGAAACGTTCGAAGAGTTTAACGAGCCCTGGGAGCGTCAGTTGCTTACTCAGTTCCCACACGTCATCAATGGATATTTTGAATTACCCCGAGGACCAGGCATCGGAGCCGATCTCAACTTGGAAGAGATCAAGCGTCACCCGTACCATGACAATCCAGATATTTCCCTCTTCGAGGAAGATTGGCATTTCCGCCGGTCAGAGGTTTCTTCCTAGCGCGAATCTTGTGGTCGGTGAACGATAAAAGAAAAGCTCTATGCGGATGTCTGTGACGTGTAATCGGCTACCATCTTTCTGGCCAAAGTGACCGCGCTGTTGGCATTCTCCCCGAACCCGTCTGCACCAATTTGCTGGGCGTACTGCGCGGTTAGGGGTGCGCCACCGACCAGAACTTTCACTTGTTTTCTTATCCCCGCATTCTCCAGCGCCGAAATTGTAGTTTTCATCGCGGGCATAGTGACGGTGAGCAGCGCCGACAGGCAAACCACCTGCGCCTTGCTCTCCTGCACGGCATGCACAAATTTCTCCGGGGCCACGTCGGTTCCCAGGTCTTTTACTTCGAAGCCACTGCCTTCGAGCATCGAGGCAACGAGATTTTTCCCAATGTCGTGAAGATCGCCCTTTACCGTGCCAATCACAACCCGTCCTACCGGCTTGGCCCCACTGGCAGCCAGCAGAGGACGGATCAACTCCAGCGCGTTCTTCATAGCACGCGCTGAAAGCAGCAACTCAGGAACGAAATATTCCGAACACTCGAACCGGCGTCCAACTTCGTCCATGGCTGGAGTCATGTGATTGGAAACCAGCTCCATGGGATCCAACTTCTCAGCGATCGCTTCCTTGGTGATCGCCACAGCCGTCTTGCTGTCTCCGTTCAGTACGGCCTCATACAGCTTCTTAAGATCTGTCATCGCAGTTCCTTCGAATCGTCATGATTCCCGTGTTAGAGCCAATAAACGCTGCAATGATACGCCTTAGGGGCGCCGAAGTGGTCATTTTTGGGTACTGGGGTAACAGCCCAGTGGGTGATTTTCGCGGTTCTCCGAGGCGCCGTCTGGGGTGCAACGGGAACCGAAATCATCGTGAGTAACGTGCTATATTGCGAGCGAGAGGCCGATGAACTCCCTGATAGCAAGTATTTTGCAGACTGGCCCCGCAATCACCGACGGTGCCTGGGGAACTGAACTGCAGAAAATGGGGCTCGCCCCTGGCGAAATTGGGGATTCGTGGAACCTTTCTCAGCCGCAGAAGGTGGCAGCGATAGCCCAATCCTACGTGAACGCCGGTAGCAGGATCATCCTGACTAATACGTTTCGATCTAACCGCATCGCGTTCCGCGATCACGCATCGTTGCCCATGTTGAAAGATATTAATCGGGCTGGGGTTGGAATTTCCCGGACTGCGGCAGGGCGGCAGGCGCGAGTATTTGCTTCCATCGGTCCGAGCGGCAAGATGCTGATGGCGGAAGAAGTCACAGTGCAAGAGCTTGCTGACGCTTTTGGAGAACAGGCAATGGCACTGGCGGAAGCCGGTCCGGATGCCCTCGTCATTGAGACGATGAGCGATTTGACTGAGGCGACAATCGCGCTTGACGCCGCGAAAGCCACGGGACTGCCGGTCATCGTTTGCATGGTTTTCGATTCCGGCAAGGACCAGGATCGCACTCTCACTGGTCTGACGCCCGAGCGTGCCGCAAAGGAGTTAACTGCCGCAGGTGCTCACGTTGTTGGCGCAAACTGCGGAAAGGGAATCGTTGGGCTTACCGGGATTTGTCAAAGGCTGCATGGCGCAACCGATCTTCCCATCTGGATCAAATCCAACGCCGACCTGCCCAGAATCAGCGGGGATTCTGTCGTGTACGACATGACAGCCGAGCTATTCGCCGGTTGCGTCCCGAAACTAGTGAGCGCGGGAGCATCCTTTATCGGGGGATGCTGTGGCACAAATCCCGAGTTCATCCGAGCCATGTCAGAGTGCCTACAGCGCCTCTCCCGGCATTGAGTATGAAGTTCAAACTCATCAGTTGCGAGGTCTTCTACCGGGAATTTAGCACCGCCGTGGCGCGTTCCCCGCACTTGGTCGACGCGGAATTTCTGCCCAAGGGATTGCATGACATTGGCACGTCGGAGATGCGGAAGCGCATTCAGAGCGCCGTGGATCGCGTGGACAACTCGGCATACGATGCCATTCTGATCGGCTATGGCCTGTGCAATAACGGCATTGTGGGTCTGACCAGTCGTACAACCTCCTTGATTATTCCTCGCGCACACGATTGCATCACTCTTTTCCTGGGGAGCAAAGAGCGATACCTCGAATACTTCCAGAACAATCCTGGCGTGTACTTTCAAACCACGGGATGGATCGAGCGCGGCGAGGTTCGTGGTGAGTTGAGTCAGTTGGCAATCGGACAGAAGCTGAAGATGAAACAGAGCTTTGAAGATCTGGTCTCTCGTTATGGTGAGGAGAATGCCAGATACTTGTGGGAGCAGCTAGGAACGCTCGAGAAGAATTACTCGAAAATGACCTTCATCGAGATGGGAATCGAGCCTGACGACAGCTTCGAGCGACTGGCGGCCAACAAAGCCCATGCGCGCTCCTGGAATTATGAGAAGGTACAGGGCGACATGGGCATGTTTTATCGCATGGTGAACGGTGTCTGGAATGATCACGAGTTTCTCGTGGTTCCCCCCGGTCGCCGAGTAACACCCACTTATGATGACGGCATTATTGCGCTGGAGAATAAGTCGTGATCGCCTCCTAGGACGCAGACCTCTTGAAGCAAAAATCTACTTATCGGATCCTGCTTCAGCCTACTCACAAAACACTGGACGCCACTCCGGGAATTCCTCTTCGCGACCTGCTCTTTGAACATGGAGTGGAGTTTCCCTGCGGTGGACGTGGCCGGTGCAGGGGGTGCCGCATTCGCCTCCTGCACGGTATGACCTCGCTGAATGCGATCGAAAAAGAGATTCTTTCCCCTAACGAAATTGCCCAAGGGTGGCGGCTGGCCTGCCAATGTGTCCCGGAGAGCGATCTAACATTCGAATTGCGGCAGTGGGATTCGGCCATCCTCGAGGACGACACGCGGTTCAATTTCCAACCGAGACAAGGGATCGGCGTCGCGATCGATCTGGGCACGACCAC
>Ga0187781_10003459_pt1 | contig 11854 bp, 9 predicted proteins | sample 0715_SJ02_MP02_2_FD_132447 | JGI IMG/M metagenome (GOLD analysis project Ga0187781, IMG submission 132447) | Tropical peat soil microbial communities from peatlands in Department of Meta, Colombia - 0715_SJ02_MP02_20_MG | ecosystem: Environmental > Terrestrial > Soil > Wetlands > Peat | place...
CCGATGTACCTGGCCGACCTCGAGGACGCGCTCGCCGTGTTCGGTCCTCGCCTGGCCCAGATCTACGGGCAGGGCGAGGCGCCGATGACGATCACCGCCCTGTCCAAGGCAGACCACGCCGACCGGAACCATCCCCGTTGGCGGGACCGCATGCAGAGCGTCGGCGTCCCCCGTACCGACGTCGAGGTCCGCGTCGTCGACGACGGCCGCGAACTCCCCGCCGGCGAGACCGGTGAAGTGGTGGTCCGGGGCGACGTGGTCATGGCCGGCTACTGGAACCAGGCTGAGGCCACTGCCGAGGCGATGCGGGATGGCTGGCTGTATACCGGCGACATCGGCAGCTTCGACACCGACGGGTACCTCACGCTGCGGGACCGGTCCAAGGACCTGATCATCAGCGGGGGAATGAACATCTACCCGCGGGAGGTCGAGGAGGCGCTGCTCCGCCACCCCGGCGTCAGGGCCGCCGCTGTCGTCGGCCGGCCCGACGCGAAGTGGGGCGAGGCGGTAGTGGCCTTCGTGGTGGCCGCCGACCGCGTCGCCCAGCCGTCGGTCAAGGATCTCGACCGGACCTGCCTCGACCACATCGCACGGTTCAAGCGCCCCAAGGACTACCGGTTCGTCGAGGCTTTGCCGACCAACAACTACGGCAAGGTCGTCAAGCGTGAGCTGCGTGACCGGCTCCGGGCCGAAACGGCGGACGGCGGATCGCTTTGAGACTCGACCCTGGGCGTGCGGCTGCCAAGCTTGACGAAGATGTCAGATGTTCATGCCCGGCGGACCGCCGCCCAAGGCCCTGTAATCCTCCGCTCTACCTAGGCCGCAGGCTCGGGGACGGGCGGAGGCGTCCTAGTCGATCGCAGCGTTGGCCGGGCCAGGCCACGAACGCACCGTGAGGAGGCCATTCTCATGAAGCTCGCTCTCTACCTGCCGAACTTCCGTAACATGGTGACCGTCAAGGAGCTCGAAGATCTCACCAGCCTCGCAGAGGAACTCGACTTCGACTCCGTCTGGACGCTCGACCGGATCGTCGTTCCTGAGGCCTCCGATCGCGTGGAGCTCCAGTACCCGTTCGGCAAAATAGACGAGTTCCCCCATGCGTTGCCGGTGTCCTCCCGCGGTCAGTGGTTCCAGGGCTGGCCGCTGATCCCCTGGCTGGCAGCCAAGACGTCGAAGGTGCGGATCGGCATGAGCATCACCGACACGCCATTCCGTGCGCCCGGTGTCCTCGCGGCGGAGCTCGCCACGGTGGACCACCTCTCGAACGGCAGGCTCAACGTGGGCGTGGGGGCCGGCTGGATGCCCGAGGAGTTCGCGGCCGCGAGCGCCTCGCACATCTACCCCAAGCGGCACAAGCAGGTGCGCGAGACGCTCGAGATCATGCAGGGCATCTGGACCAACGACGTGTTCGAGTACCACGGCGAGTTCGCTGACTTCGACAGGTGCGGGTTCGGATGGAAGCCGGTACAGAAACCGTACCCGCCGATCTTCTTCAGCGGGCTCAACGACCCGGCTCGCTCGGCGAGCCGCATCTCGAAGTACAACCTCTCGGGCTGGATCGGGATCCAGGACACCCCGGAAAAGCTCCAGGAGTGGCGCGGCGCCATCCAGCAAGAGCTCGACAAGCTCGAGAGCTCGCGCTCCATCGACGACCTCGAGATCTGCAGCATGATCTGGCTCACGATCACGGACCAGGAGACGGATCAAACGCCGCGAGGAAGGGCCAGCAATCTCCTGGTGGGAACCGCTGCGCAGATCACCGACAACCTAAGGCGGCTGAAGGAGGCCGGGCTGACGATGCTGCTCATCTGGCCGCCGTTCGCGGACGTGCCGGTCTCGAAGACGCTCGACGACCTCAAGCGGCTGAAGGAGGAGATCATGCCGCAGGTCGAGGCCGCATAGCTCCGCAGCGCATAGTCGGGTGAACCCGGGGATCCCGGGAAGGCACGCGGGGAACTCGGCCAATGTCGGCCGACGGCGTGGCGACGGGACCGAGCTGGGCGAGGATGTACCTCCTTCAGGGGAACAAGCTGGCCAGGCCCGTGGCCTTCAGGCTCCCATCCCCTATAGATGGGAACGATGGTGTCGGCCGCGACCACAAGAACACCGGCCTCGCCGGGTCCAGGCGGTTCAGCGCACTCCGAGCTGACCAGAACTCGTTGCCGCGGATCCTCAGCGGGAGCGAATGAAAGGAGTGTCATCGCCGCCCGGCGCCGGCCTGGCGTACTGCCCCGGCGGCCTGCCGGGCCGCCCCGAGAATCGGATCCCACACCGGCGCGAAGGGCGGAGCGTACGCGAGGTCCAGGGCGGTCATCTCTTCTACCGTCATACGGTTCCATAGCGCCGTCGCAGCCGTGTCGATCCGCTTGGCCGATCCCTCGTAGCCGACGATCTGCACGCCCAGCAGACGTCCGGTGCAGCGTTCGGCGATTATCTTCAGGTCATCTGCTGGGTACCGGGGAAGTAGCCGGCCTTTGTGCCGCACTGCACGGTGACGGTCACGTACTCGAACCCGGCGTCGGTGGCGTCGCGCTCGCGCAGCCCGGTCCGGGCGACCTCCAGATGGCACACCTTGCTCACCGCCGTGCCGACCACCCCGGGAAATGTGGCGTAGGAGCCGGCCAGATTGTGCCCGATGACCCGGCCCTGCTTGTTGGCGTGGGTGCCGAGCGCCACGTGCTGGTACTGGCCCGAGACCAGGTTGAGGACCTCCACGCAGTCGCCGCCGGCCCAGATGTGGTCATGGCCCAGAGCCTGCATCTGCACGTTCGTGCGCAGGCCGCCGTGATCGCCCAGCGGCAGGCCGGCCTCCCGGGCGAGCGCGGTGTTGGGCTGTACCCCGAGGCCGAGGACGACCACATCGGCCGGGATTGAGCCGTCGGCGGTCAGCACCGAGCGGATCCTGTGGCCGCTGTCGGCCTCGAATCCGATGACGGCGGTGTCGGTCCGCACATCGATGCCGATGCCCTCCATGGCCCCGTGTACCGCCGCCCCCATGTCCGGGTCGAGCGTGGTCATCGGCTGCGCGGCCTGATCGACGACGGTTACGGCGACCCGGCGGCGCACGAGAACCGCCCGGCGGCCAGGTCATGAACGAGCACCCGGCCGGCCGCGAGGTCGATCTTGATCAGTACACCCCACTGCCTGGATCGCTCCGTCGCATGCATCGCCACCGGTCGGGCCGCCCCGGTGGTGGTACGGATCTCGGTACCCGCCCGGACCGCCCTGGTGACCGGGGTCTTCTCCGCGATCTCGGCCAGCTTTGCGCGCTGGTCTTCGTCGACGCCGTGCAGGATGATCGGCCGGTCGATCCACCTCAGCCTCACTTCGCCTCCCAGCCGGAAACCCTCGTCGCGAGGACCCTGAGCACAGCTTCATCGTCACGGTAATGAGACCCGTCGTCCATGTTCCCTGGTATCAAGTCCTGCCGTGGATATCGTCCTGCGGTGCCGATTCCTGACTCCCGGCCGAGCGCCAGCCCTCGGCCTGACACATGGCGGGTGATCGGCGGCTTGTAGCGTGCAAGACTGTGCTGGTGGATACTGCCGCTGCTCGCGCGCTGGGCCGGGTGGCCGCCAACGGCATCGAGCTGGCGTACGAGACGTTCGGGGACGCCAGCGCGCCGCCGGTGGTGCTGATCATGGGCCTGGCGACGCAAATGATCGCATGGCCGGACGAGCTGTGCGAGGGTCTAGTCCGGTGCGGTCTCTTCGTCGTCCGGTTCGACAACCGGGATGCAGGCGAATCGACTCACCTGAGGGATCTTCCGCCGCCGCGCCTTGCCGACGTGGTGGTGCGGCGCAGGCCGCCGCCGTACTCGATCGGCGACATGGCCGACGATGTGGCCGGGCTCATCGATGGCCTGGGCCTGGGCGAGGTTCACCTGGTCGGGGCGTCCATGGGAGGGTTCATCGCCCAGGCCGTCGCGCTGCAGCACTCCGCCCGGGTCCGCACCATCACGCTGATGATGACCTCTACCGGATCCCGCCGGGTGGGACAGCCGAAACCCAGGGTTTACGCCCGGCTGCTGCGGCCGCCGGTGATTGCCGACCGGTCCGAGGCCATGTCCGCGGCCGTCGAGACGTTCCGGCTCATCGGCTCGCGCGGCTTCACGTTCGACGAGGAGTACGTGCGTGATCTGGCTGGCCGGAGCTGGGACCGCGGGAACGACCCGGCCGGCCGCCAGCGGCAGCTCGCCGCCAGCGTGAGCCAGCCGAACCGCACGGCAGCGCTACACCGGATCACGGTCCCGGCACTGGTCATCCACGGACTGCATGACCCGCTGGTCGCGCCAAGCGGGGGGTTGGCGGTCGCCCGGGCAATCCCGGGATCCCGCTTCGTCGGGTTCTCCGGCATGGGTCACGACCTGCCCCGGGCGCTGTGGCCGGAGTTCATAAGGGAGATCGCGGCGTTGACCGCAACGCGGGGATAGCGCCTAGAGCTGTTCCTGAACAAGTTATCCAGATATGGGGGTCGAGTAGGCCCTCGCGCCCTTTGTGCGACAGGCTGATATATGCGATTGCCTGCATGTCGCCAATGTCGACCGTAGCGGTGACTTTCTGCTGTGCACGGACGACTAATGACGGGCCAACCTGGCGGCACCTGCAGGTGATCGGGCTATATCGGGTCAAGGCGGAAGTACGGAATCGGTCGGCCGGACATTCGTTCGTACTTTGCCGTGTCTGGCCATTTGTCAAAGGCATGTCGACGGGCCTGCTCAGAGGCTTCACCGCGCAATTCGGTGGCGGTCACCGGATGCCTGCGGCGGCCTATCCATACCACTGCGGCAGGATTCGCGCGCAGATTGGCGACCCAGTCGACGCGGGACATCCCGCCAGCCCCTCCGCCGATGAACAGTGTCCCCTCCCCGCCACGCCAGTAGGCCACTGGCGTACGCCGCGTCCGGCCTGTCTTACGGCCGGTAGTCTCCAGCACCAGCACCGTTCTCCGGCTGATCAGCGCGAGCCCGCTGGCACCCAGGTAGCGCAACGCAGCCGATTCGATCCGGTTCGAGACCCACCACAACGGCCGGTACCGGTCCGCCCGGCCGTCCCTCGACCGCTGCCGCGTCACGATTTCCACACAGAAATCAGGGACACTAGAAGCCTCCGCAGGCTGGCTACGGGCGTCTTAGCGGCGCGCCTTCGAAAGGGCCTTCGACTCGGCCTTCTTGGGCGCGGAATTCGGCGATGGTTTTCTCGGTCCAGTCATTCGCGTTGCGCATGTCAGGCTCCTCACTGGGACGGCAGCCGCCATTCGGGCGTTGACCTGGGCCTGAGCACGGCTGGGAAAGCGATCTTGCCGAGCGCAGCCGCTTGTCGATGACGCGTTTGTGAGGACAACAAGATCGAGGCGGATGCTGCCGCCAGGATAGGCGCCGCGCTGGCGCACCGGAAACCCGAACGCCGAAACGCCGGTGCGGTTCGTGTGCCGACCCCCGTCGATCGCTGTCACCGGCGGCGCAAGGCCGGAAACGCTGATTAATGATGATCCGTGCCGCCGCGGGTGCTTCAGGGTGTGAGCACGATCTTGCCGATGTTCTGCCGTTGCAGGATCCGGCTGTGTGCCGCGGCTGCCTGGGTGAAGGGGTAGGACGCGTCGATGCGCGGCTTGATCTTGCCCTGGTCCCACAGGGCGAGAACGGCCTGGAGTTCTTCGCAGAGGACGGTGATCTGTCCCCACAGGTGGCCGATGTTGACACCGCTGACCGTCTTGTTCTGGTTCATCAGCTGCAGCGGCGTCAGCAGCGGGATGCCGAGCACCTGGGTGGCCAGGTGCGCCGGGCGGCGCCGCGGCCCGCTGGCCAGGTTGGCGAACCCGAACGCGACCAGCCTGCCACACGGCCGCAGCAGTTTCAGCCCCTTCCGCCAGTCGTTGCCGCCCAGCGGGTCCAGCACCACATCCACGCCTTGGCCGCCGGTCAGCCGGCGGACCTCGGCGGCATAGTCGGTGGCGTGGTAGTCGATGGGGTGCGCGCAGCCTTCGGCCCGCAGCACCTCGTGCTTGGCCGCCGAGGCGGTGCCGAAGACCTCCACATCGCCCACCGTGCCGCACAGCTGCAGCACCGCGGTCCCGACCCCGCCGGCCGCCATATGCACCAGCACCCGCTCCCCAGGGCGGATGCCCGCGACACGGAACAGCATGTGATAGGCGGTCACGTAGGTGACCGGGATCGCAGCAGCCTCCTCGAAACTCATCGCATCCGGCAGCGGCAGCACCTGCTCCACGGGCACGCACACCACATCCGCGTGCCCCCCGAAATGGGTCATGGCCAGCACCCGGCCGCCCAAGGCGTGGCCCTCAGTGCGCTCGCCGAGCGCATCGACCACCCCGGCTACCTCATAGCCCACCACGCACGGCGGCCTGGGGGCATCGGGATACAACCCCTGCGCGGCCATCACGTCCGCAAAGTTCAGGCCGGCCGCACGGACACGGATCCGTACCTGGCCCGGGCCAGGTACGGGATCGGCCGTTTCCCGCACCTCCAGGGCCTCCGGCCCGCCGGACCCGACGATCCAGATCGCTCGCATCGGCATCCCTCCATAGCAGGCCAGGCACACGGACCAGACCGTACCGGACCCGGCGCCAGACCTGTCCATCCTCTCAGGCGCCAGGCGGACCTGTGCCACCACGCCCTCAAGGTCGGCGAGCAGACGGCGACCGCGGTGACCTGGTCGCGGACCTGATTGGACTGCTTGAGGAAAGCCAGGACCGCGAAGGCCGCGATGACGATCGCGAATACCGCGAGATACGTTAGCTTGGCTCGTTTTTGCTCCCTACATGGCCGGGAAGGAATCGGTGATTGAGGACCTGACACCAGCATCGCCGGACAGCCTGCCGCCACTCGGGGACCTGATCGCCGACGACCCGTTCTGGCGCTACCGGACCGGCACGGCCGGGGAGGGTGCCGCTCGCCTGCGCATCTGGCTGACCGCCGGACCTGAGCCCGGCCACCTGGCCGTGGTTACCGAGACCGGCTCCTCGGCCGAGGTCACTGAGTCCGCCGGGCAGATCTGGGCCGAGCTCGGCCGCAGGTACGGGCCATCGCTCGTGCCGCTCGAGCACTACCCAGCGCCCGAGGATCGGGAAGGCGCGGAGACCCTCGATCTGGTCCGCGTTGGCGCCGACGGCAGCCCGCATTGGCTGCGGGTGTGGCCGACCCCGGAGGAGAATCCCCGTCACGCCGGGCTCGAGCTGTGGATGGCGGCGCGTGGTGATCGTCCCGGTCGTGATCAGGCCAGCGCTGGCTCGTCACGTCGAGACGCTCACCACCACTCGGCCCGATTCGCTCGTGTTCACCAGGGTCGTGAATTATCAGCATGAAAAACGCCCAGTGATCTTGTCGCTGGGCTACAGTGGGAGCGCCCAAGATACTTCGGTGGCATGTGTGCGAGCCGATCAGGTGTCCGTGGACCAGGCTTCCGTTTGCACCTGTGACCAACCCTCATAATGTCAATGCATGATTGTGATATTGGTGGAGATTGCGATATGAATGAAGCTCCCAGTATGCAATCCTTTGCATGTTATTTAAATCTTACCAGGAGATTTCCGGAACGGAAGCTTAGGATTGCGCAGCGGACGGTGGTACCCTAGTGGGAATGTCGGCCCAGCCAGCGCCACGGGTCCGGATAGGTAAGGTGCCTCCGCTGGCCAAGGGATTTACTGACCGTCCCGACACTGCTCGCGGCATTGTGGACACTCTCCTCCCGGGCTCTTCCGTCGCGCTAGTGCCGGACTCGGCATCCGCCGAGGGTACGCCGGATTGGCTTGGCGCATGCGGTAAGACTCAGATCGCCGTAATGACCGCGGAGTCATTGTGGCGATCGGGTGCCATCGACATGCTGATCTGGATCACTGCAACCAGCCGGGCGTCTGTACTGTCCGCGTTCATGGAGGCGTCGGTTGCGGCAACTGGTATTAAGCCTACCGGTACGGCCGACTCAGTCGTCTTGCGCTTTATTACCAGGCTGGGTGAAACCAGTCAGCCCTGGCTGGTAGTGCTCGATGATCTGCCGGAGACCACATTGCTGGACAGGCTGTGGCCAGAAGGGTCGGCGGGTCGGCTGCTGATCACTAGCAGGAGGCCCGCCATCGCTGTGGGCCGACGCGGGACGCAGGTCATCCCGGTTGGGTTCTTCAGCGTCCGCGAGGCCCTCAACTGCCTAACCGAACGGCTTAGCGCGAACCCGGTCAAGCGATTGGGCGCCATAGATCTCGTAGAAACGCTCGGCCGCGAGCCGTTGGCGCTCGCCCAGGCCTCCTCGGTGATCGCGAGCTCCACCTTGGACTGCCTGGGCTACCGGGACCTTTTCGTCCGCAGACGGCAGCAGATCTCGGTTGCGGTCGGCGAGATGCCATCGGCGGCCGTGCTGACCTGGACGCTTTCCCTGGCGTGGACGGAATCGATGTTGCCCGGCACGTCGGTCCGGCTGATGCTGGTCCTCGTTGCCCTCCTCGACGGTCACGGGATTCCCGGAGCCATTTTCAGTACGTCGGCCGTGGCCGCGTACCTGCGCGGAGCCGCCACCCCATTCTCCGGGGTGACCGATGCGGCGTCGGCCTGGGACACGCTGCTGGCCGTTGAGCGATCCGGCCTGATCAGCGTCGATCGAAGCGTCACGCCGCCGACCGTCCTGATGAGCGCAGCGGTCCAGGCGGCGATAAAGCTGACAGCGCCTCCCGATGTCCAGGAACCTGCGGCGCATGCTGCCGCGAGTGCGCTGCTCGAGGCCTGGCCCGCCGATGAGCAGGAACCTTGGGCAGCTGATAGCCTGCGGACGAACGCGGCCAGCCTGCAAGGCTCGGCCGCCGACGTGCTATGGGCCGACGGATGCCATCCGCTGCTGCTGCGAGCCGGGCAGAGCCTCGATAAGGCCCGCCTGGTCGGGCCGGCCGTTGAATACTGGCGGGCCCTGGCCGCCCTCTGCGACACCAAGCTGGCACCCGGTCACGCGGATGCCCTGGTCGTAGCCGCTCAGCTGGCCGCCGCATACCTGGCGGCCGGGTATGCGGGAGAGGCCGTTCTTTGGTACCAGCGGGTGCTGGCCGAGCAGAGCCGCGAACTCGCGCCCGGGCACCCTGCTATTACCGCGGCCCGCGTCGGCCTGGCCCGGGCCTTCATCATGGCCGATGAGCCAGCTGACGCGGTAACCATCTCGCTCCGGGCCGTCAGCGAATGCGAGCAATTCCGCGGACCGGGCCATCCGGACACCCTAAGCGCCAGGGATGAGCTCGCCGCCGCCTACCAGGCCACAGGTGATTTCGTGGCGGCTAGTCGGCTGCTAGCGCGCAGCCTGAAGGATCGTGAGCGCCTGCAGGGTCCTCGCGATGTGCAGACCATGGCCACGAGGGACCGGCTCGCCACGGCCTACCTGGCCGAAGGCAAAATAAAAGACGCCGTGTCACACTACAAACGGCTGCTGGGCGACCGCGAGAAGGTCCTCGGGCGCGGTCATCCAGACACGATCGCGACCGCCGCGAGCTTGTCCGCCGCTTATCAAGCGGCGGGACGGATGCCGGCCGCGCTGCAGTTCTCCGAGCAGTGCTGCACGGATTCGGAGCGGGTCCTCGGGCCCGACCACCCGGACACGCTGGCCTATATGGCCAACCTGGCGCATTTGTACAACGAGGTGGGGCGGATCGGCGACGCGGAGGCGCTACTGCGCCGGACCGCCGCATACTGCGAGCGCGCCTTGCCACACGGGCACCCGCTGACACAGGCCGTCCGTCAGAGCTTGGCAAACTTCGAGAAAGGCTGACGGCAGTCAATTCGATGGGCTGTTCCTGGCCCATTGAATATGGGAACGACAGTCTACTGAAGATAGCTGCCGTAACAATAGTCAACCCCATTGCCACCTACTCATATCGCCATCTGCAACCCGCTGTTGTTGCAGTCGTGCTAGCTTAGGGAGCTGGACGCGGCAAGGTACCTGCGCCGGGTCCTGTCGGTGACCACGAGCGGGCTGTCCGTGACCGAGTTTGTTTATCGGTTTTCATGATTCCGCTGGTCGCCCTGGCAAGCCGTACGTCGCTGTTGGCCGCCCGGCTTGAGCACGACGGTGAGAATCCGGATGTACCGAGACGCGTCCACGACGTGACAGGTTCCTCTGGACTGTCCGCTCGCGCCACTCCCGACGGGAGGGAAGGGAAGGCTCGCGTGTCCTGGAGGCGCGGTGGGCGATGAGAGGCCCGAAGCCTTCGGGTTCTTGGCTGGTATCCCCGTCGGTACACGGATCGCCGGGTACCTCCTGGAGGAGAAGATCGGCCAGGGAGGAATGGCGGTTGTGTTCCGCGCCCAGGACGAGCGGCTTCAGCGGCCCGTAGCGCTCAAGATCCTCTCGCCGGCACTGGCGACCGATGAGGCGTTCCGGCACCGCTTTATTCGTGAATCCCGGTCTGCGGCGGCGGTGGATGATCCGCACATCATCCCGGTGTTCGAAGCCGGCGATGCCGATGGGGTGCTGTTCATCGCAATGCGGTATGTGCCTGGCGGTGATGTGGGGACGCTGGTGCACCGGCAGGGCCCGCTGGCCATCGCGCGCGCGGCTGCGATTATCTCCGCGGTGGCCTCGGCCCTGGATGCCGCCCATGCCGCCGGGCTTGTCCACCGTGATGTCAAGCCGAAAAATATCCTCGTCGATGCGCGACCCGGTCGGCCCGATCATGTGTATCTGTCAGATTTCGGACTGACGAAAGGCGCGCTGTCGTCGGCCAGCCAGACTGGAACCGGGCACTTCCTGGGGACGCCAACTTACTGCGCGCCTGAGCAGATCCGAGGTCATCGGGTCGACGCCCGCACGGATGAGTACGCGTTGGCGTGCGTGGTGTACACGCTGCTGTCCGGCGAGCCGCCATTTCCCCGGGACGACGGCATGGCGGTGCTGTACGCGCACCTATCGGCGCCGCCACCACTTCTGACGTCACGGCGGCCCGACCTTTCGTCGGCGGTGGATGACGTCCTGCTGCGTGCCCTGGCGAAGGCTCCCGAGGATCGTTATGCCAGCTGCGGGGACTTCGCCGACGCGCTGCGCGCGGCACTCGGGCTCCAGCGGTACGGGTCCGATGTGGCCATCGCGCTGCACCAGCAGTCTTTGGTGGATCAGCAGCACAGGCTGGGGCTGGATCACGTGGACACGCTGGCTACTCGTGCGAGCTCGCCAACGGCCGACCGGGAGGGGGGGCGTTCGGAGGAGGAGATCGCGCTACACCAGCGGACACTGGCCGGTCAGCGGCAGAAGCTGGGGCCGGATCACCCGGATACGCTGGCCACGCGGTTCAGCATCGCCCAGGACATGGCGGTGCGCGGGGAGCATACCGCGTCGGAGGACGAGTTCCGGATTGTGCTCGCGGCACAACAGCGGACGCTGGGCCCTGATCACCCGGATACGCTGGCGACCCGGTTCGCCATCGCCCGTGAGATGGCGGTGCGCGGCGACCACGCCGGGGCGGAGATCGCGTTCCGGGAGGTGCTGGCGGCCCGACAGCGGACGCTGGGCCCTGATCACCCGGATACGGTGGCGACCCGGTTCGCCATCGCCCAAGAGATGGCGGCTCGCGGCGACGCCGGGGCGGAGATCGCGTTCCGGGAGGTGCTCGCGGCCCAGCAGCGGACGCTGGGCCGGGACCACCCGGATACGCTGGCGACCCGGTTCGCCATCGCCCGTGAGATGGCGGCGCGCGGGGATCAGGCCGCGGCAGACAAGGCGTTCGGGCATGTGCTCGCGGCCCGGCAGCGGACGCTGGGCCCTGATCACCCGGATACGGTGGCGACCTGGTTCGCCATCGCCCGGGAGATGGCGGCGCGGGGGGATCATGCCGGGGCGGAGGACCAGTTCCGGCATGTGCTGGCGGCCCG
>Ga0187781_10003460_pt1 | contig 11854 bp, 12 predicted proteins | sample 0715_SJ02_MP02_2_FD_132447 | JGI IMG/M metagenome (GOLD analysis project Ga0187781, IMG submission 132447) | Tropical peat soil microbial communities from peatlands in Department of Meta, Colombia - 0715_SJ02_MP02_20_MG | ecosystem: Environmental > Terrestrial > Soil > Wetlands > Peat | place...
CCCAACTGGCGACCGCGTAAGCGCGGGCGAGAACCCTCTCGAAAACAAATGACGAATCAGATCGAGAAAGCAGCTTGGCACCCGAGCGTTTTTCAACAGACACGCCTGATCACGATAGTTGACTTCCCGTTTGCCCGTGAGAACGAAGCCGCTGGCGCGGCGGACGCTGCCGCGTGGGTGATGTCGGCTGTCCTGATTTTCAGTTCAGATAATTTGTGGGTCACAAGGAGGTTTCCCTGTGACCCATCTACGCAAAATGATGCTGGAGGAACTCCAGCGTCGTCATTACTCTGAGAGTACCACGCGACGTTACATTCGCTTCATCGAGCGGTTCGCCCATCACTTCCATCGCTCGCCCGATCGCCTAGGACCGCAGCACATCCGTGAGTACCAAGCGCAACTCTTTACCGTGCGCAAACTGACTCCCGGTACGGTAACCAACCATCTCTGCGCCCTGCGCTTCCTCTATATCCAGACGCTCAAGAGGCCCTGGAGCGTTGCCGACACTCCTTATCCCAAGAAGCGTTATCGCCTGCCCACTGTTCTCAGTCAGGAAGAAGTCGCACAGCTCATCGATGCCGCCCCGACTCTTTTCTATCGCACCATTTTGATGACCCTGTACGGCACCGGTGCGCGCCGCACCGAGCTCACGCGCCTGAAGGTCAGCGATATCGATAGCCGACGAATGGTCGTGCACATTCAAGACGGCAAAGGAGGCCAAGACCGCGATGTCATGCTCAGCCCTGTCCTGCTCGAGGAACTGCGCGCGCACTGGCGACGCTTGCGCAAAAAGTCCGTCTGGTTATTTCCCGGCAATCCCTGGCACAGCAGCGATCACCCCATCGATGACAAAACGCCCTACAATGCCTGCGTCGAGTCCGCTCGCCGCGCCGGGATTAAAAAACGTGTCTATCCCCACGTGCTCCGCCATTGCTTCGCCACGCACTTACTTGAAGCCGGCGCCGACCTGCACACCATCCAGATCCTGTTAGGCCATCACGATCTGAAGGAAACCGCTCGCTATCTCCACCTCTCGCAACGTCACCTGCACGCCACGGCCAGTCCGCTGGATGCGCTGGTGTTGAAGAAAGGCAGGTCGTCCGAGGAGAAGTAGATGAGTCGGCCCCAGTTAGAGGTGGCCGACATCATTCGCAGCGCAGGAACAGACTTCATCGCGCGTAACCGTCACTGGCTCCGCTGGACTCATCTCAAGGTCCTGCTGGCCATCGCGCGCTGTCGCACCGCTGCCTTGGGTGGCCATATCGATAAGTGCGCCAGCTGCGGACATCGTGCCACCATCTCGTATAACAGTTGCCGCAATCGGCACTGCCCGAAGTGTCAGACCGGGGCGCGTGAACGCTGGATCGCAGCGCGTCGCCGGGAACTGTTGCCCACGCCCTACGTCCACATCGTCTTCACCCTGCCGCCGCAACTGGCTTCGTTAGTACTCCAGAACAAGAAGTTCATCTACTGTTTGCTGCTTCGGGCCAGCGCCGAAACCTTGCTGCAGGTCGCGCGCAACCCCGCCCATCTCGGCGCCGAGATCGGCTTCTTCAGTGTGCTCCACACCTGGAACCAGAAACTCCAACTCCATCCTCATGTGCACTGTGTCATTCCCGCCGGCGGACTCTCTCGCGATCACACCCGCTGGATTCGATCCCATTCCCGCTTCTTTCTTCCCGTTGCGGTGCTACGGCGCGTGTTTCGCGGCAAGTTCGTCGCTGGCCTGAAGTCTGCTTTCGAACGCGGCCAACTGCACCTGAGCGGAGAACTCGTGCCGCTCGCGCATCCCAGGTTCTTCGCTGCCTGGTTGCGTCCGCTCTTCCGCAAAGATTGGATCGTCTACTCCAAACCACCCTTCGGCGGACCCGAGTACGTCCTGCAGTATCTCGGCCGCTATACTCACCGCGTCGCTATCTCCAACCATCGCTTGATCGCGTTGGCCGACGGCCAAGTCACCTTCCGCTGGCGCGACTCCGCCGACCACAATCAGCAGAAACTGATGACCCTCTCGCGTGATGAGTTTCTGCGTCGCTTCCTACTCCACGTGCTCCCCAAGGGCTTCGTCCGCAGCCGCCACTTCGGCTTCCTCGCCAATCGAAGGCGTACCGCTCTGCTCCCACGGTGTTTCGCTGCTCTCCAGGCAGTTCCACCGCAAGCCGAATCAGAACCCAAGACCGCACCAACCACCCATCCCCTATGGTGCTGCCCCCAATGCGGTGGACCGATGGTCGTTGTCGAACGATTCACGGCAGCGCAACTTCAGCTCCGTTCCCCACCGCTCCTGGCCACAGCTGCATGAAATCACTCGCCCACATACCGCCCCGGCAACGCGCTTCAGAGCGTTTCGCCGAAGTGTGTCTCTGTTGCTTCCAGACATCCTCTTCCTGTCCCCGCCCAGGCTCACCTCGGCCATCGACTCGTCTTTGCACAGGTCGACGGCTTCCTTCTGCACCGGCCCTGACCCCTCCCGCGAACTTCTACACCCCTTACTCGCTCCCTTCAATTTGCATAGGTCCCGCGTCCGCCGCGCCAGCGGCTTCCTTCTGACGGCTTTTTCGAACGCGACGCCTCCCACCTTTTTCAGAGTTGAGCATTTATCCCGGCGTCGCGTCCGAAAAAGCACTAGCGTCACCCGCGGTACAAATCCTGAGGGACCGAGTAAGATGGCGGAGGTCAGGCGCCTCCGTGGGGTGACGCCGGGCTCCGTCTGCAGGGGTCTTCAGGATGAAAAGACTTGGAAAGACGCTCGGTGCGGTGTTCGCCGTGCTGGTACTGGTTTTGATATTGGGCCTCACGTTCACTGTCGGATGGCATCCGTTCATCGGACCGAGGGCGCGCGCTCTCACGGCACGGAAGTTTCAGAGCACGCCGCAGCGATTGGCACGCGGAGAGTACATCGCCGAACACATCTCGGACTGCATGGGGTGCCATTCGGAGCGCGACTGGACAGCCCATGATGCGCCGGCGCTGCCCAACACGCTCGGCGCGGGCCAGGACATGAGCGTGTTGAAGGGCCTTCCCGGAAAGGTGTATGCGCCGAATATCACTCCTGACGCCGAAACCGGCGCGGGCGACTGGAGCGACGATCAACTGGAGCGCGCCATTCGCGAAGGTGTCGGCCACGATGGGCGGGCGCTGTTTCCGTTGATGCCGTATCTGGAGTACCATTCCATGTCCGATGAAGACGTGGCTTCCTTGATCGTCTACCTGAGGACGCTGCCGCCTGTGCACAAGCGGCGTCCGCCCACCGAGCTGATCTTTCCGGTGAATTACCTGATCCGCAACGTGCCCGAACCGCTGGACGCTCCAGTACCGCAGCCCGATGTTTCGACTCCTGAAAAGCGCGGGAAATATCTGGTGACCCTCGCCGCATGTGCCGATTGCCACACGCCGCAAGATGCGCATGGGCAGCCGCTGGCGGGCATGGACTTTGCAGGCGGGTTCATTTTCGATGGACCGTGGGGCCGTGTAGCGAGCGCCAACCTCACACCCGATGCCTCGGGGATTTCTTACTACGACCAAACCATGGTCACCGCGGCGATCCGCACGGGCTTTGTGGGGGCACGCCAGATCAACCAGATCATGCCTTGGCACGCCTACGGAGGAATGACGGACGAAGACATACTCGCGATGTTTGCCTACCTTAAAACGTTAAAGCCTGTGGCCCACAACGTGGACAACTCGGAGCCGCCGACGTTTTGCAAACTCTGCCGCCATACTCACGGAGGCGGCGACCGGAACTAGGGCGCGCGCCGTGAGTCGACGACGGTTCTCTGAGAACTGAGAACTGACAACGGGCAACGGTTTGCACATTGCGCGTTCGCGCTGGGCAAGATATTCTGCTCACGTCCTCTCATGGCCAAGCTTTTCGAACTTCCCCGCTACATTGCAGTCGAAGGACCGATACGAGTCGGCAAAAGCACGCTGGCCCGGATCCTGGGGGAGCGACTGGCGGCGCAGCGGGTGATCGAGCCGGAAGACAATCCTTTTCTCGACCCATTCTATGAGGGCGTGAAGGGCGCGGCGTTCCAGGCGCAGATGGCGTTTCTGGTGCGCCGCTTTGAGCAGCTGCGGACGCTTGATCTGGGGCCGCGCTCGAATAAGACGGTGGTCGCCGACTACATCTTCGAAAAGGACAAGCTGTTTGCCTGCCTCAACCTCAGCGACCAGGAACTGGAGACCTACAACCGCTACTTCAACTACTTCCGCGAGCAGGTGCCGACGCCCGACCTGGTCATCTATTTGCAAGCCACGCCCGAGGTGCTGAAGAAGCGGCTGAAGAAAAAGAATGCGGCCGGCGAGAAGGCGATCAGCGAGGATTACCTGATGGAAGTGGTGAAGGCGTACGAACACTTCTTCTTTCACTACACGCAGTCGGATCTGCTGATCGTGAACACGAGCGACATCGACTTTGTGGACCGCAATGAAGACCTGCAAGAGTTGCTGAAGAAAGTGTCGGCTCCGATCAAAGGCACGCAGTACTTCCTCCCGCTAGGCGGAGAAAAAGCGGCCAGCGCGTAGTTCTGCAGTGGTCCCTCACGCGCAGAGAGTTTGGCTATGACATTGAAAAACAAAGCTATTCTAGGATGATTGGGTAACCACCAGAAGCCACTAGCCGATCATTCCTTTTGCAGCTACAATGTTCTCCGCATCATCCAATGATGCAAACAGGCTCTATCCGGCTGGCCGGAGGGGCACTGGAGGGCGAGATGAGTCTCACACCAATCGGCGAACCCCGCCGGAAAATCACTACTGCTACGATCCACGAAAAGAAACTTCACCGCGAGCCCATCACCTGCCTGACCGCGTATGACTACGCCGCGGCGCGCCTGGTCGATGAGGCTGGCATTGACATGGTGCTGGTCGGCGACTCGCTGGCCATGACCATGCTCGGTTACGAGAACACGCTTTCGGTGACCATGGACGAGATGCTGCATCACGTGAAGGCGGTGCGGCGAGGCGTGAAGGATGCGCTGCTGATTGCCGACATGCCGTATGGCTCGTATCAGGTCGACGTCAAAGAGGCGCTGCTGAATGCGACTCGCTTTGTGAAAGAGGGCGGCGCCGAAGCGGTGAAGATGGAGGGAGGCGAAAAGCGCGTCGACATGATTCGAGGCCTGATTGACGCCGAGATTCCCGTGGCCGGGCACATCGGTTTGACGCCGCAATCGCTGAATGTAATGGGCGGGTACAAGGTGCAAGGCAAGACGCTGGGAGCAATCGAGCAGCTCATGCGCGACGCCGTTGCCCTGGACCGCGCCGGCGTGGCCTGCCTCTATCTGGAAGGCATTCCGCGCGAGGTAGCGGCGATGATCACGGCGGAAGTGGAAACGCCTACCATCGGCATCGGCGCTGGACCCGACTGCGACGGGCAAGTGTTGGTATTCCACGACCTCGTGAACCTGACATTCGGTCAGCCGGCGAAGTTCGTGCGGCGGTATGGCGACGCCAAGGCATTGATCACGCAATCGGTGCTCAGCTACAAAGCCGATGTTGCTTCGCACCAGTTCCCCAGTGACGGCGAGTCGTACCATCTGCCCAAGGACACGCAGGGGGCGCTCGAAACCATACTTCACCGCAAGCAAGCGATGCGGCGATAATAGGACCGAAATCTATATTTGGCGCGGACAAGTGCGCCGAGTGCCGGGGGACTGGTCCATTTTCGTGTCGCGTCAAGGTATGGCGTGCGCTGTCCTAGTGGCAGCTTTTCTGACGTTCGCTGCGTGTTCCAAACCGGCGCAGACACCGGCGAAGGCAGTGCAGGAAGCCCCGATGCGAACGGGTCTCGAGGATATTCCCGCGCCCGATCCCTCGAAATTCCCAAAGTTCGAAGACATGAGCGGTTGGAAAAACCCGTACTTCGTCGTGCGCGAGGACGGGATCGGGCGAGTGGACCTGGCGAACCATGAGATTCATATGCTGACACCCGAGCAGGTTCCGGCCGAGTTGGCCTCGCTTGGACAGGACGCGTGGCCTTATGGCCGTGTGGTGCTGGTGACGGAGGCGATCCCGAAGAATGCCAGCCCGGAAGCGAAAGCTCAATTGCGCAAGAACCGGGCCCTGCTGGCGGGAACGCTGAAAGAGATCGAAATTCAGATGCAGGAGTTTCCGTGAGTGGGGTGCGTCGTAGGTGAAAATCTGTGCGCGCATTGCCGACGCGCGGCTTGCCTGCCGCGAATTGCGCCTGGGCGGAAAACGACTGGGCCTGGTGCCCACCATGGGCGCATTGCACGCGGGACATTTATCGCTGGTGCGGGCAGCGAAGGCGCAATGCGATGCGGTCGCCGTTTCTATTTTCGTGAACCCCACACAATTCGGGCCGGCTGAGGATTTCGCGAAGTACCCGCGGCCGTTTGAAGCCGATTGCGCGGCGCTCGAAAAAGAGAGCGTGAATGTGGTATTTGCGCCGGCGGTCGAAGAGATGTATGCCAAACGCGAGACGACGTGGGTGACGGTGGAAGGGCTAAGCGACAAACTGGATGGACAGTCACGGCCCGGCCATTTCCGCGGTGTGACGACCGTGGTTGCGAAGCTGTTTCACGTCATCGAGCCGGATGTGGCGTTTTTCGGGCAGAAAGATGCGGCCCAACTGGCCGTGATCCGGCGCATGGTGCGCGATCTGAAACTCCCCGTCGAGATCGTCGCCTGCCCGATCGTGCGCGAAGCGGACGGATTGACGCTGAGCTCGCGCAATGCCTACCTGAGCGCCGACGAGCGCCGTCGCGCGGTTGTGCTGTCGCGGGCGCTGCGAGAAGTGGAAACAGCATTTCAAGCCGGTGAGCGAGATGCGCATGCACTGGCGCAGCGGGGACGAGCGACGATCGCTCGGGAGCCGAGGGTCAGACTGGATTACTTTGAGATCGTCGATCCCGACACGCTCGATCCGGTTGCCCGAATCACCGCAAACACCCTGGTTGCCGTAGCGGCGTATGTGGGCTCGACCCGGCTGATCGATAACGTGCTCTTGGAGCCCTGAGAACTCTCGACGGCTATTTCGTCACCCGCACAATCCCCATAGGCGGAAAGGTATCGAGCCAGAACCAGCCGGCACGCTTTGCCTTTGCGCCCGCTTTTTGAAACGCCTCTGTATATTCACCGAGGTGAATGAAATCGGATATCAGGGCGACCCCACCCGGCTTAAGAACGCGCACGATCTCGCGGCACGCTGCGGCGCGGCCTTCCCGCGTCGGGATGTTGTGGATACAAACATTGGAGAGTGCGACATCGAAGGTCGCATCGGGGAAGGACATTTTGGTGGCGTCTTCGCTCAAAACTTGAACGCGGCTGGCGACGCCTTCCAACTCGGCGTTGCGCAAGGCATTCTCGGGTCGATTGCCGGATAGATCTTTGGAGCTCCAAATATCGATGCCGACCGACTTGCCGGTGGTTAGATGCTTGGCCGCTCCGATCATCAGCAAACCGCGGCCAGTCCCGACATCAAGAACTGTTTCGCTTCCGGTCCAGGAGATGAGCGAGAGCATGCGGTCGCGATGGCGGAACTTTCCCGACTTTACATAGACAAGCATCAGCACGGCGCCCAGGGCCGGCCAGGGCGCACTGGTCCATGCCAAAGGCCGGATGATGACCGTAACCGAGCCGACTTGAATGGTGGGAAAGATCATTGCCACGGCAAAGATGATGGCCGCGACGATGAACAGGTTGCGAATCACTCCCGGGGCATCGACACCGTAGTCGGGTTTGGTTTGAATTGCTGGCATCTCGCCCGCGGCATCAATTCACGAATGGATAGATCTCGTCGTTGATCCAGTAGCTCGTCAGCAGCATCGCGAAGGCGGTGCCGGCCAGCCACAGTGCCCACCTGCGTCGCATCCAAAGAGTGCGCAGGTTGGAGAGTTGAAGCGGAATATCTACGATGTAAGCGGCGCAGTACAACACATTGGCAATCAATGCCAGGCCCAGCAGCCGAAGCCCATTACCAACATTCGCAGCGGGCCGGGGGAAATGCAGCCAAGCAAACCAGAAAATCGACACGGCAGCAAGCACGCCATTGTAGAGGGTGCGCCGCCGTTCCCAATAACGCAACGCCTCGCAGAAACTGTCACGCCATGCAGACGGCATAATGACCCCCACACAGGTTTCGATCATCTTATTCCACTTCGGCAGTCCCCGGGGAATCGAAACTCGGCCAGGATCAACTGCGGCCGGCCAATTACTTTAGATCTTGCCCCAAACTCGTCCTGGATACACAAGGGTTCCCGCTGATCACATATCGCAAGGGATGTGCGGCCGATTTGGTGATGCCGATGCGAGGGGTGACGACGATCTTGCGCACGCGGTAGCCGTCGTCGACGAGACGAAGGTCGGAGCGCGGACTGGCGAGGTTCTTGCCGTTGTCGCGATCGCGGGTGACGCCGAGGGCCTGGCTGAGTCGGCCGGGACCGGAAGCGATTTGGCGGAGCCAGGAAATTCTCGTCAGATCGTCCGGCGTGTGGAGCGCAACACCGCGCGCGGCGGCCATCGCTTCAATACCGGCCACGGGTTCCAGTGCGCGGAACAGAACCCCTCCTGCAACACCGTGAGGCAGGCAGGAAACGTTCAGGCAATAGTGGTTGCCGTAAATGAAGTAGACGTAGGCGAAGCCGGGTGGGCCAAACAGAACCGCATTGCGAGCGGTCTTGCCGGCTGCGGCGTGCGCCGCGTCGTCGCCTTCGCCGAGGTAGGCCTCGGTTTCGACGATACGGCCCGCGAGAATTCCGCGGGGAGTTTTGCGAACAACCAACTTACCCAGCAAGGCTCGCGCCACCTCGCGCGGATCCCGAGTGAAGAAAACGGAATCGAGCGTGGTGGACGACGCAGACAGTCGCGACTGCAGAGGTGACAGGGCAGTTTGCACAAGTGCGAGTCTTGCATTCTTACCGCCAGACAATGCTACTTCTGCGATCTGACTTCTAACTTCTGACTTCGCTTTACGCACTCTTCAGCCATTCGAGCACTTCCTCGGCGTGGCCCTCGGGCTTGACGCTCTCGAAGATGTGCTTGATCTTGCCATCGGGGCCAATGATGAAGGTGGTCCGAGCAATGCCCATCACCTTGCGGCCGTACATGTTTTTTTCTTTCACCACGCCGAATTTCCCGGCAATCTTCTTGTCTGGATCGGCGAGCAGGGGGAAGGGAAAGCTGAATTTGTCACTGAACTTCTTTTGAGCGCCCGCGGTGTCGGCGGAAATGCCAAGCAACACGGCGCCGGTCTTTTGAATCAGCTTATAGGCGTCGCGGAACCCGCACGCTTCTATCGTGCAACCCGGCGTATTGGCCTTGGGATAAAAGAAAAGAACCACGGTTTTGCCCAGAAAATCGGTCAAGGCAACTTCTTTGCCGTTCTCGTCCGTCGTACCTAGGGTGGGGGCTTTATCATTGACTTGCATGGTCTCTCCTTGCCGAGCGTCGTTTTCCGAATGGCGGTTAATCCGAACATGGTTATACCGCAACGGGCTAGCTGCCGTCATCCTGGCTTGGGTGGTGGGCTCCGCGGGCTGGTGCGGAGTGCGCACGCTCGCCGCACAAGAACTGACGCAGCATTATGGACGCAAACCGGCCGACGAGGGGCCGCGGGCGGTGGGTCTGGTGCAGCTCTCCAGCACGGGCAAGGCGCGGCTCATTCCGATCGTCATTATGATGAACGGAAAGTTCTATGATGCGGCTTCGTTTAAGGCGACGCCGGTTCCCATGGCCCTCGACTTCGGCGTGGTTTACGAGGCCTTCAAGACAGGCGTATCGCAGGGGATATTCACCATCACCCAGCCGGGACAGCTCAATCACAACTGGATCGCCGAGGGCACATGGCTTCCGGCGGGCGTGAAAACACCGGAGACGAAGAAGAAGTATGCTGCGCCGGTGATCGAGGATGACGACAGCAAGAGCGATCGGCCGGTGCTGCATCGACGCGCGGCTGGCAAGGCAGACCAGGATGAAGAGAAACCGGCGAATTCAGCCTCGACACAGCCCGCTTCGCCGCCTTCAGGCGGAACGGCTGCGCCGACCACATCGCCGGGAGCATCGAGCGGGTCGGCAGGTTCCAGCGAGGGTTCATCGCCGACGGGTTCGACCGGGAGTTCGTCGCCGACAACTTCCGCGCCCACTTCCTCGACAGGCCCCGCGTCCACGTCTTCTCCGCCATCATCCTCGTCTCCAGCGCCAACCTCGTCGCCTTCCTCCAGTTCCGGATCGGCGACAAATACGCCGGGAACAGAGTCGAAGAATACTGGCGACGCGAACAAGCAAGGAACGTCTACGGCCGCGAAGACCTCGGCCGACGCGAAGAGTTCGGCGTCCGCGAGGACTTCAGCTGACGATGAGCCGATCAACGATCCGAATCGGCCCCGGCTTCGCCGCGGCAAGCCAGACCCGAACGCCCATCACGAATTATTCGTGGACTTCGATGCCGAGGACGAGGCGGCCAAGAAGTCGGGCGTCTCGGCTGCCGGCGCGTTGACGGGCGCGGCGAGCGCCGCCAAGCCATCGAACGACGTACCGCCTCCGGTTCTGACCGTGGCAGCAATCTCGGATGCGAAAGGGCCCGATCCGCGTCCCTATACCTACGACCTGAAGCCGGCCGAGGAGGCGATCTATCGCAAGAAGATGCTTGACCTGGCGGCGACGCTGGTGAAACCTGGCCCTGGCTCGAGCGCGGTTGGGCCAAGCTCGGCTGGACAAAATTCGGCTGCAGGCGCCGCAGCCGGAACCAAAGCTTCATCGGCGAGCAGCAAAAGCGTATCGACTCAGTCAACTAAGGCAGCATCAACCAAGTCCACCAAGGCCGACAAAGCGCAATTCGATGATGTAAATCTGCGCATCTTCGATCTCTCGAACTCGAACGAGCCCGTGCTGGTTCTTTCCGCGCGAACCCCATTGCCGCAAGTTGGAGCATCCGGCGCACTGCCCCAGGAAATCACGCTGGTTGCGCGCACCGACCTTGAAGGCGAAGTGCAGAAGCTGTTCTTCGCGCAGACCGACTCGCGCCATCTCGACGTAAGCCCGCGGATGGAGCTGATCGACGCGGTCGATGCCGACGGCGACGGACGCGGGGAGTTACTCTTCCGCCAGACTTCGGATGCGGGCAGCGGGTACGCGATCTATCGCGTGGCCGGAGATCAGCTGTGGCCGCTGTGGGAGGGAACGCCGTAGTGCGGCTCTCGGCTGTTGGCCTTCGGGTTGGAGCGCCGATGGGCCAGCGCGATGGGAACACCATAGGGAATGCACAGGTCCTTCGCTTCGCTCAGGATGACAGACGCAACTAACTACCGAAGTGCGGCTGACAATCGGGGACTGCGACTGCTAGGCTTTCCTGGTGGCGCTGGTTGAAGTTCGCAATCTTACCAAAGTCTTCGAGCTCACCGAATCGGCGTTTGGCGCGAGGAAAAGCGGCGGACGGGGTGAGGTTCGCGCCGTCGATGACGTTTCGCTCGACATTCAGCAGGGCGAGACCCTGGGGCTGGTGGGCGAGTCGGGATCGGGCAAAAGCACGCTGGGGCGGCTGATTCTGCGGCTGATCGAACCTACTTCCGGCAGCATGCGGTTTGAGGGCGCAAACGTTCTCGCGGCCAGTGGCGCAGAAATGCGGCGTTTGCGGCGCGATATGCAGATCATTTTTCAGGATCCGTTTGGATCGCTCGACCCGCGCTTTCGGGTTGAGGATGTGCTGGCTGAGCCGCTGATTGTCCACGACAAATTGGGCAGGGAAGAACGCCGACGGCGCGCGGCTGAGTTGCTCCGCGCGGTGGGGATGGACGAATCGGCGATGCCGCGCTATCCGCACGAGTTTTCCGGCGGACAGCGGCAGCGCATTGGCATTGCGCGGGCGCTGGCGCTGCGGCCGAAGTTCATTGTGGCC
>Ga0187781_10003461_pt1 | contig 11852 bp, 13 predicted proteins | sample 0715_SJ02_MP02_2_FD_132447 | JGI IMG/M metagenome (GOLD analysis project Ga0187781, IMG submission 132447) | Tropical peat soil microbial communities from peatlands in Department of Meta, Colombia - 0715_SJ02_MP02_20_MG | ecosystem: Environmental > Terrestrial > Soil > Wetlands > Peat | place...
ATGTCCACGCCCCAGCCGTCCACATCAAGATGCGTTGTGCCCAGGCCAGTGATCGCATCGACGACCAGCAGGGCCTCATCGCCGTGAGCCCGCACGATCTTTGCGATCCCCTCGATGTCATGCCGCACGCCAGTCGAGCTTTCAGTGGCCTGGACGAAAACCGCCCGCACTCCGGGCGTCAAGCGCGCGGGAATCCCATCGAGTGAAAACGTCTCGCCATAAGAGGCGCTCAACACGTCCACAGTGCAGCCAAACGCCTTGGCCAGGTCCCTCCAGCGCTCTCCAAATTTTCCCGCCGTCAGCACCAGCACGTTGTCACCCGGCGACGTCAGATTGGAAACCGCTGCTTCCATCACGCCCGTGCCCGAGCACGCCAGCACGAGTACATCGTTTTTCGTGCCGATGAATTCCTTCATGTCGGTCAGAACGCGCTGAAACAGCGCCTTGAAGTCTGCCGTCCGGTGATGCGCCGCGAACGAGGCCATGGCCGTCTGGGCCGCCGGCAGCAGCGGCGTCGGCCCGGGAGTAAAAAGACGATTCTTATGCAACATGGTCGGGATCCTCAGGAGTAGGAATGGCTTCCTAGTTTACCGGAACCGGGCCTGCAGAGCACGTTTCGAGCGCATCGGGTTTGTGTGAGCCGAGGTCAAAAAAAAAGGCCGCCTGGATGGGCGGCCGGCTCTGCTTCTGGCTCTTAGTTCAGCGGACGAAGGAGAAGTTCAGTCCGGTCGTGAAAAGGACGTCGTTCTTCTTGGCCCCAATCGGAGGGTTGGAAACATAAATGTCTCCGAACTGGTTTTGCCAGCCCAGCCATTTGCTGATCTTGGTCACGGTGCCGAAGTTAAAGGTTCCCCGGTACTGACCCGTCTGTTGCAGATCGGGATAGAAGTAGAAGTTCTGGGTGACGACAGTGCTTTTGCCCAGCTTCTGGCTTAGTTCCTCGCCCAGAGTTAACGCCGCAAAACGGTTGGTCACGCCATAGGACTGGTAGGCGCCAGTCGGCGTAGTAGACGGTGGAGTGGGCGGCACCGGCGCCCCGTTCGAATATGTTTCATGCGTGTAGTTTCCGCCGCCCAGGACGTTCAGTGTCGTGGGGTCGGACTTGATAGCGTGCCAGCCGAAGCCGCCGCTGTAGACTCCGCGCAAATCCAGATACTGGAGCGCGTTGGCCATGAAGTCCGCGGCGCCGAAGGCGAACAGCCGGGGATTCAGGTTGCGGTCGTAGCGCAGGCCGCCGGTTTCCAGACTTGCGACGGTGCTCGGGGTGGCGAGATTGTTTTCGGTGTTGATCGAAGTCGCGTAGAGGGTCAGCTTGTCGGCGAGCCTTGCATGGACTGCGTTGAAAGCCAGTGCCAGGTTTTCCGTTTCGCTGTTTCCCCGGGCCACGGAGAAACCTACGTTCGCTCCGCCAGTCCATCCGTGCAGAAGTCCGGGATGCAGCGACTTGTCGTAGGCCGCCTGCTCGGCGTCGTTGCGGATAAGGGTCACGTCTTCTCTGGCCGCCTCAACCGTGCCGGCTGTCGTCGTGGCGATTTCGATCTTTCCGTCAGCCGTGGTGACTGGACCAACAACCGTTTTGCCGCCCTTCAGGCTGACGTGCAACTCCTTGTCGGTCTTGATGTCCTGGATCGCGGAGAACTGGAGGGTCACATCTCCTGCCGCATCGGTGTGCAGGACCAGTGTTTTGCCGTCTCCCTTCACCACCGTACCGGTGAGCCGGTCACCGTTCTTCAACGTAACCTGATCGGCAGACGCAGCCACCGACAGTCCAAGAAACACTATTAGAATGAACCGTTCAAACTTACGCAGCACAACCTACCTCCACCTTTCAGAGTTTTTGGATTACAGGTGCAATGGGACCCGGGATTACCTTTGAAGCTGGAACCAGAAACAGGGACGAAGCGGAGCAGGAACCAGGAAATGAAAACCAGAAAATAGCGCCCGCGTTTTTCAGCTCGGCGCCGGCTTAGCCTTTGGTTTCGGTATTCTTACCCTGCTCGTTGGAAGCCTGTGTCGGGGGATTATCCTTCATACCCTCTTTCAGGGCACGAATCCCCTCGCCCAGACCCTTTCCGAGTTCTGGCAGTTTCTTGGGACCGAACACCAGCAGGGCGATAAAGAAAATCACTACCAGGTGCATCGGTTGAAATAGACCTTCAAACATCGCAGCCTCCAAGGCGCACAATTACCTGTCGAGATCATACGCTATCGAACGGTCCGGGGGAAGGTCAAGCGACCTTCTCCCTGGGCCTTCTAGTCGCCGTATCTCGTTTTACCGCATGCCGTCCTCCCCTTCGGTGAACCACCCCACAGCTAGCTGTGATTTCGATCACAGCATAGGCTAGGCGCCAGTTGGCGGTTGGGCAATCAGGTTACCTTTTCCAGTTACTTCCGTGACCTTACCGCTTAGTCCGCCGGCGGGCTATGTTTCCAAGGGGCTTTCGGCAGGGTTTCTGCCTGAAAAGCCGCTACCAGCAAGGCCTGGCGGCGCAACCGAGCTGAGGCGAGGTTGTCGAGCGGGCCCATCACGCGTCGGGGAGTCCCGTTGAGAATCAAGCCGTTAGTCTTGCTCGCTTTCTTCGTTGTTCTTGCGGCCGCCGCCTATTCCTCCGATACACCTTCCTCCGCGAGCCCAGCCGTGAACACCACCCAGCTGGCAGCCTGGCTCACCGGGGGGATCTCAAGCGATCGTCTGGCCCGTCTGGCTGAGGAACGCGGAGTTACCACCCTCCCGACCAGGAATGAACTCCGCGAGCTTGAGTCGGCCGGAGCCGGCAAGGACCTGCTCCGCGCCCTTAGCTCGGGAAATGTCCGGTCGGCCAGCGTGGGCCCTGACATTCCGGCAGCCTTGCTGAAGGCCGCCTCAGAAGCCCGCCGACAGCACTACCACGAGACCGAGTTGCAACTGCGCGAGGCCTTGCGCACAGACCCGGGCAACTCCGCCCTGCACTTCGCCCTCGGAAGCGCGCTCCGCTTCGAGGAACAATGGGACGACGCCTTCGACGAGATCAGCCAAGCCACTGCGCTGATGCCTGATTTCCCCGAGAACCACAGCGCCATGGCTTATATCTTCTACCGTAACGACGATGGCCCCGATGCCGTGGCCGAGGCACGCACCGCCCTCAGCCTTGACCCGAAGAACGCGGAGGCTTATCAGTATCTGGGCCTTGGCCTTTACTCGACCGGTGAATATGCGGCAGCGGTCCATGCCTACGGCGAGGCGCTGACCTGGGATCACGACAATGCCGACACTTACTACGACATGGGAATCGCGCTGCACGCTGATGGCAACCTTCCCGGTGCCATGGCAGCTTACGAGCAAGCCATCCGCTTGCGGCCTGATTTTTGGGAGGCTCACTCCAACCTGGGATTAGTTCTGCACGAAGAAGGCAATCTTGATCGCGCCGTGGCCGAATATCGCCGCGCCAAGCAGATCGCCCCTGATGAGGCCTCGATCCGCAACAACTTGGGCAACACCTACTGCGATCAGGGAAATTTCGATGCCGCCGCCGAGGAATTACACGAACTCTACCGCCAGCATCCGGAGTGGCAGCAGGGACACGCCTGCCTGGCCAGCGCCTACATGGCGAAGAAGAACTACGATGCTGCCGTCGAAGAACTGCGGCTGGCCCTGCGCCAGAATCCCACCGGATCGGCCGAACACCGGATACTGGGACAGGTTTTACTGCTCGACAACAAGCCGCAGGAAGCCTTGCGGGAACTGCATCTCGCCGTTTCTCTCAACCCTGACTCCGACCTCGCTCATCACATGCTGGGCACGGCCTTGTTCGAGCAGCAGGAGCTCCAGGCCGCCGAGAAGGAGTTCCGCGAGGCACTGCGCCTGAATCCTTCGGCCGACAATCACTACTCCCTGGCCGCCTGCCTGATGAGCCTCGACCGCTATGAGGAGGCCCTGGCGGAACTGGAAACCGCCGCCAGGCTCGATCCGGAGCACCCGCTCTACCGCGCCCGCCGCGAGGAACTCCTCAAGCTGATGAAGGAATCCGGCCGCAGCCAGTAGACCAAGAACACTAAGCCTGGCCCCGCCCCCGAAAAGATCCCCGTTCCCCTAGTGTGCCAGAATCCGTCTTCTTGACCAGATCTGAACGCGAATAAACGAGAAAACAGTACAGGGCCGGGCCAAGAGGAATAAAGAGCAAGGCGCAGAACCAGAACACCTGTTTTAAGGCAGGTGAGTCGTCTAGGCGCAGCAAGAAATACTCCATGCCCACAGTTCAAGGGCTGTCCCCAGGACGGCGAGGAATATGAGTAGTCGCAGCAACGGTCGGACCGGGCTGGGTAGCTGAACTGCCATCAGCAAAGGAAGCAGCGTCAACGACGCAATGGCAGCAGCCCGATAGGCGATCCGTGCCCTCGGCGACACCATCCACGCTCTCGGGATGTATTCGTACCGCAGCATCGCGGATCCCTCGCGAAGCGAGCGCTTACTCTGCCTTCAATCCGACCCACTTCCTGCCGGCGTAGAGCTTATAGCCTTCGCCATCCTCTACCAGCTTCAACGGGACCGGGCGTTTCAGATCCTGATCGGTCTGACAAGCCACGCCTAGCACGTCGTTGTTGGCCACATCCATGACGACGAACTTACCCTCCGCTGTGAAACCGAATCCATATTGCCCCGGCGCCAGCTCTGATCCCCCGATGTTGAGTTTCACTTCCGTGATCAGCATGCCTTGATACTTCTGCTGTATAGACGTGGAATAACCCGACGCGTCCACCAGCGCAGCCAGCGCCATCTTGCCGTCCGCCAGTTGAAATCCCCCGGCGTTCCGCAGTTGTACCGAGGCTTTCTGTCCGCGGAAGAAGAACTCCCCCGGGACTGCCTTCTTCAATTCGTCACCAGTCAGCACATGCTTCGAAGCCTGCTGTGCCCCAGCCGTCGACAACAGGGCTACGCCGAAAACACCCAGAAGAGCCAAACGAATGTTTTTCATGACCATGCTTCTCATGACAGGAACCTCGACTTTGATGTGAGAGAGCTCACGGGAACTCTACTCATTCTCACCGCCCGGTGCAACCGGGAGCATGAGGCGGCGCTGAACCGGCTCGCGGACTGCCCGTCGGCCCTTGATCGCTGGCCCCCGTGTCTTTTTTTCGTTTTGGCCGCAAGATTCGGATATTCCGCCCCCCACCTTTGCCATAGGCTTTCCTTACCATGACCACCAATGCCATACTCGCAGCAGAAAGCCTGAAGGTGATGCCCACGCCTCAATCCAGCCCGGCCGTCCTGTCGTCCGGTGGCCGATCTCCTGCTGATCGTGCTGCGGCCAAACCGTCCGACGATGAACGCTGGAGAGCGGTCGTTGGCCGCGACGCCGCCCATGACGGAGTATTTGTGTTTGCTGTGTCGAGCACTGGAGTGTACTGCCGCCCCTCGTGCCCGGCGCGTCGCCCGCGGCGGGAAAACGTCCAGTTCTTTTCCGGTCCTGAGCCGGCCGAGCAGGCTGGATATCGCGCCTGCCTGCGCTGCCGCCCGAAATCCATGTCCAGCGGCGAATCCGACAGCGTGAAAGCCATCTGCCGCTACATTGAGCAGCATCTCGACGAACTCCTCACCCTGGCTCGTCTTGGCCGGGAGTTTCACCAGAGCCCGTTCCATCTGCAGCGCCGCTTCAAGGCGGTTCTTGGCATTACGCCGCGCGCCTATGCCGACTCCTGCCGCCTGCGCTTGCTGAAGCGCAACCTGCAGGCCGGAGACTCGGTGACACGCGCCATGTACGACGCCGGATATGGCTCCAGCAGCCGGCTTTACGAGCGCACCGCCTCACAACTCGGCATGACTCCCGACAAGTATCGCCGCGGCGCCATTGCCGCCGCCATCCGCTATACCTGCGCCGATTCGCCACTGGGGCGCATGCTGATTGCGGCCACCGAGCGCGGCCTCTGCGCCATCCAGTTTGGTCGATCCGATGGCGAACTGGTCGAAGGCCTGAAACGCGAATTTCCTTTCGCCGTTCGCAAGCGCGATGACGACGAGCTCGAGTCCTGGGTCGAGGCACTGCTCTGCCACCTGGACGGCCGCGATAAAGAGTCTGCTTCCTCGCTGCCCCTCGACATTCGGGCTACGGCTTTCCAACGCCGCGTCTGGACGCACCTTCAGTCCATTCCTTTTGGAGCCACACAGTCCTACCGCCAGGTCGCCCAGGCGATTGGAAGGCCCCGTGCCGCGCGCGCCGTGGCCCGGGCCTGCGCCACCAACCCGGTTGCGGTGGCGATCCCGTGCCATCGCGTGATTCGCGAAGATGGCAGCATGAGCGGTTATCGCTGGGGCATCGAGCGGAAAAAGGCATTGCTGGAGATCGAGAGCGGCGCCGGGATCTGACTCGCTCCTCGATTCGGAGTAGTGACCTTAGAACAGATCTTGCATGCACCAACGGTTGCCGTCGGCAAATCCGTCTTCGCTGCACGCGCCGTGAACCGCTCGGAATGAGATCTCCCGGCCGCGCGAAAAGCCGCGCCAATCGAGGCATTTGAACGCTGTGACGCCCGTGCAGCCCCAAAGTAATCTGAGAATTACCAAAGCCTATGCCCGTGGGACATCTGTTCGCTGACCCTTACCGATGAGATGTTGGGACGGCGACCAGAATGGCCCAAGACGACATGGACGATCTTCACCTCCGTATCGCACGAGTCACCGACGATCTGCGCACGATCCAGCGCGAGCTCAACTGCGCGGCCATGCAGGCGCCGAGCGATCCAGAACTCATGGAAGCGCTCAATTCTCTTTCCGAGACTGAGCCAATTGAGACGTTGCGTCTGGCGCTCGACCAGATGCGCCATTTCCTCTGGTTCTATTCGCAGGTCATGAACAACGAAGCGGAATTTGGCGAAAAGTTGCGGCAGTCGGCCGCGGCCAAAACCGCGACGGATGAGGCCCCCAAGGCCGAGAAGACTTTTCTGGACCAGCTTTCCCGCGCCGACGAACTCCTGTTGCTGCAACATCTGGCCGAAGCCAAGCAGCGCAAGCCAAACTAACAACCGCCGATCGCTCTAGAATCCTTGCCCGCGCACAACCGTCTTTCGTACTTCTCCGTCAGAACTGAGCACCACGAAATCTGCGTTCGCGCCTACAGCCAGGACTCCACAAGTCCCAGTCAGTCCCGCGGCCTGAGCCGGGTTCAACGTGGCTGCCCGTATCGCGTCTTTCAGGCTCCAGCCGGCAAACTGCGTGACATTGCGCACCGCGCGATCCATGGTGAGCACGCTTCCGGCCAGGCTGTCGCCCGAGGTGCACTTGCCGTCCTTCACTTCCACCTGGATCGGTCCCAGCTGGTAGTGCCCATCGGGCATGCCCGTGGCAGAAATAGAGTCCGTGATCAGCACTGCCCGCTCGATTCCTTTCGCCCGGAGGAAGACCTTCACCACCGGAGGTGAAACGTGAATTCCATCAGCAATAATGTCGGCGCTCATCCGGTCGTCGCTGAGCACTTCGGCAATGATGCCCGGGTCGCGATGATCGAGTGGGCGCATGGCGTTGAAGGTGTGCGTCGCATGCCGGGCCCCGGCTTCCACGGCGCTCCTGGCCACCGTCATTTCAGCATCGGAGTGGCCAATGCTTACGCACACCTGTCGCCGGGCTGCTTCCGCAATCGTTTCCATTGCTCCCGGAATTTCAGGCGCGATCGTCATCATGCGCACGTGCCCGTGCGCCGCCTGGCACAGACGATCGAAAATCTCTACCGTGGGCGCAAGCAGATATTCCGGCGGATGTACTCCCCGGCGCTTGTGGCTCAGAAACGGCCCCTCCAGATGAATGCCTAAAGGCCGCGCCTGGACCCTGCCGCCATCGGTGGGCGGCCGGCTTTGATCCTGCTCGATGGCCTCGGCCAGGCGCTCCAGCGCCGCGCAGGTCGCGTCGAGCGGCGCGGCCACCGTGGTCGGGAAGTATCCCGTCGCGCCGTGGGTCGTCAGGAACTGGCCCAACCGGGGCAGGTCGGATGGCAACGCCCTCATCAGATCCACTCCGGCTCCGCCATGCGTGTGAATGTCGAGGAAGCCTGGCACGAGCACAGCATCGCCGAAATCCACCAGGGGAGCATTGCCCGGCGCTTCTTTCCCGGATCTTGAGGCCACATCGGTGATCCGCCCGTCTTCGACGACCAGTAGCGGATGCAGGATTTCTTTCGTCGGAGTGTAAAGGCGGCTTGCAGTGAATATTGTTCTCATAAATCGGATCCAGACGATGGTCCAGCGACGATGGTCCAGCGACGATGGTCCAGCGACGATGGTCCAGCGACGATGGTCCAGCGAACGACCATCGTAGTCGCTGACCGTTTTTCGCACAACTGCGGCGCGATGCAAATTGCGCGGCCATTCCACATCCGCCACAGAAGCCGCTTCACCACTCCCCGCCGTGGCGCTTGCACTTCGCTATTGCCATCCTCGCAAAGCGCACCGTCGATACCTGGCTTCAGGCGGTGGTGCAGCTTGATTGTCATCCCGAGCCAGCGCTTTTGCGCAGCGAGAGCCTGGCCTGAGCGAAGTCGAAGGCGACCTGGGCGAGCCGTGCGTGACGGGGTGGGCGATGTGTCGCATTTATTGCGACACAACATTCGCGCGATTGGCTCGCTTCCTCATGAAACTGCACCATTGCCTGGCTTCAATCGCTCTTGCTCGCGCCAGAATGCTATAATTCTCTGGCGCCTTAGCGTTTTCTCAAGCGAGCACGATACCGTTTCTTGCCGCCATCACACGTGTCGGGGAGTGGCTCAGCCTGGTAGAGCACCTGGTTCGGGACCAGGGGGTCGGAGGTTCAAATCCTCTCTCCCCGACCATTCTTTCTCTCGCAGTCTCAGCATGTTAGGCGGCTTCAGCGATTTCAGATTCGTCCTCTATTTTCGGTACATTCGGTACCACTGAGGGCAACTCAAATCCGAAGCCACATTTCTCAGCCCACATCTTGCGGAACGGAACGTCCTCATTGATCTTGTCGTAGAGATCGCTCATATCTTTGCCAGCGTGCCCTAACCAGTAGTCGTACAGCCCCTTGGGGCACTCTGTTCGATTTTTCAGATATGTGTTCCGAAAACGCCGGAAGGCATGGTTCCCAGCCTTGTGCGTTCCGGTGTGGGGATTGACGTAGTTAAGCTCCTTGAGCGCAGGGTGCAGATGGCGACGCAGAACATTGGATGACGAGAGAGGCTTTCCGTTTCGAGAGGCGAACAGAAAACCAGACTTCCGGTCTCCGATGAAATCCCTAAGCAAGTTGGCGATAGCTGGATGGAGATCAACCTCTCGCGTTGCAGCGGGAGTTTTCAGCCTTTGTTCCACCTTGCAGTGGCGAGCCTTCTGCTTGACGCTGATGGTTAGAAAATCCGGTGAAATGTGCTTGTCTACTTCAATGCCGAGCGCCTCACCGATTCGAAAGCCACCCGCGCCGCAAAGGATGAATAGCATCCGTTGCTGCGGATACCTCCATTTTGCGAGTCCGGTCATCACGTCCGACGAGAAGCTCGGCTTGTTTTGCTTTGACTTCTCGACCAGCGGCATGTCCATAAACTCATGGTTCCACTTGCGCGGATAGAGTTGATTGCCGTCATCATCCATGACTGATGCGACGACCATCTTTGGAACCTGAAGGTAGTTCTCAATGGCTTTACCCGACAATCCTCTTTTCGCCATCATCGTCACCAGCTTCTTAAGTACTCCGTTGTTCACGCTAGAAATGGGATAGTCTCCGATCTCAGGATTTATCTCCTTGTTCAGAATGCGTTCCCACTCGTTTATCGTTCCGGGTGCCACGGGCTTGCGTTTGCGAGCGCGGAGTTGTTCAAGCCAAAGTGATGACTGTTGCTTGAACGTGACACAATCGCCCTTCTGCTGCTGCACAACTTTGTTGAAGTATTCGACAGTGTCGGCTCCACTCTCGCGGATGATTTCGCGGGCGCGGCGCTTACGCTCCGATGCCGAAAGTCTACCGACTCCCGAGATCGGACAAATCTTCGCTCGCATGTGGCTCCGTTTGTATTGACCGGGTACGTCCTGCCACCAGCGAACGACCCACCACTTTCCACTCCTTTCAATGTGTCCATCTTGACCAGTTCGGCGGGACATTGACTTCCCTCTCCGCTTCACTGGTGTCGCGATACTAACGTTAGAAGCGCTGGCTGGGAATTGCAATAGGTTAGCGCGGCGTGCTCCCAGAGGGGTCGGAAGTGTTGGTACGCCTACGGCAAAAGATGGAACGGCAGTGGAAGCCCCGAACGGCGATTGATCTGCATTCTGCGCTGAGGCAGACAGGGTCGAAGAATCATACGTCGCTCGGCTGCCCGACCCTTCTCGTTGTACTCGGATTGGGAGTACCGAGAGTCTTTGCGGTTTTTCGTTCTGCAAGCTTCGCCATCTCTCTTTCCCTACCCATCGGTTGTTGCAACCGTCAAAGTCTCTCGAATACTTTGATGCTGCCCTTTAGAAAATGGAGCGCAGAACGGCGCTGGTGCGCTCGTAGGGCTTACAGCGAAGGCTCGAAAGAGTTCAAATAAGACAACCAGCCCGAAAAGACGCGCCCAGTGCGGCATCCCACGAAGCGTGACTTTAGTAACCACCGAGCGCGACAATCAAGAAAGCTGAAACCTTCGAGTTGCGGCTGTCATCGTAATAGTTGTGGATGTGGTCACCGTGCGAAGCACGGACTCCAATGGTTGACAGAGCCTAGCGCCTGCTGTGCTAGCAAAGGTCGGCAGCATAAGCAACGGTCAAAAAGCCTGCCGCAAACAGGGCACCCAAGCCCTGAAAAGTTAGCCGAGGCACCCAGAGGGTGCCGATCTCCTATTAACAAAAACTCTCGCGACCAATCAGCTACGTCTCGTGAGAGAGCCGAAACGTCTTTTGCGAGGCGTCCGTTGGAGGTGACCGACCAACGCTGATGAGAGCGCAAGCTCCACGGGCAGGGTCAGGAGACTTTTATGGCGATTGAAGACGTGAATCAGGAATTGTGGGCGTTGGCAGTTGAGAACGTTGAGAAACAGCAGGAAGAGGCTTTCGATGGCTTGTTCGATGAAGCAGTTGAGGATCATCTGAAGGGCGAGTGCCGGGATTGCGAAGACGGTCTTTGCTCACGCTGCCAACAGTGGATCGCTTCCGGCATTGAGAATTGGCAGGACAGCCAGTTCGCTGATCAGGTGGAAAGTGAGTATGCGCGCCTTGAGCAACAGAAGCAGGAAGAGCAAGAAGAAGATGAGCAAGAGGAAGAAGAGGAGACGGAATGACCTCCGAGCCGCGTTACACGAAAAAGACGACGGCTGCTCCCACGCCTGTCGAAGCGAAGACCGTGACAGCCTTGGATCGCGCACGCGAACTGATGCCCAAGATCGAGAAAGCCAAGGCAAAGCTGGGCGCGGGCGAGTAGCCAGAATCGGAGTATTAGGTATCAATGGCTGACACAGACAAGATTCAGTGCGGCGCGTTCTTGCCTGACGGTGTGCGCTGCCCCAAGGATGCCACGGAAAGGCTCTACGTCCGTGACAAGCGCGACGGGCGGATAGGCACGATGGACTGCTGCGACCAGCATGCCATCGAGTTTTACGCGAGCCAAGCGTCGAAGGCATAGGCTTTCCCGCGCACGGCAGCCGCACCTGAAGTATTTAAGTTTCGGAGGATAGAAATGAGTAACTCGAAAGCAAGCCACTTCGTATGGCTCAACCCCGGTGAGAAGCTGTACATCGTCACCGATGCAGTCGGGCACAACCATGACTACACGCATGTGGTCGAGATTGTGCTCCCCACCAACAACGATCCAACCTTCCCGATGTTCAAGAAGCTGGAACCTGCGACCGCAGGGCACATGAAATTTGAACAGAATCATATCGCCAACATTACCGCAGGCGAAGCAGAGA
>Ga0187781_10003462_pt1 | contig 11849 bp, 22 predicted proteins | sample 0715_SJ02_MP02_2_FD_132447 | JGI IMG/M metagenome (GOLD analysis project Ga0187781, IMG submission 132447) | Tropical peat soil microbial communities from peatlands in Department of Meta, Colombia - 0715_SJ02_MP02_20_MG | ecosystem: Environmental > Terrestrial > Soil > Wetlands > Peat | place...
CGAGCATGACGTCGATCGAGTGGACCCCAGCGAAGAAAGCCGTGGCGGCGGGAGCCGCTATAGGCGTGGGCCTGCTCGTCGTCTGCTCGCGGAGGCGCTTCCGCGAGCACAACGCCTGCCCGGTCGCGCTCGACCCGGATCTCGGCCCGGCGGTGCGGCGGGTCACGCTCGCGGCGCTCGAGCGCGAGCACGATCCCGCGATCCTCGGCGCCCTCGCTACGAAGCTCGAGGCGGCGGGGCACGACACGACCGCCAAGCTCGTAGCCGAGAGGGCGAGCCAGGTGGGCGCGGCCCATGTGGTCGGCCAGGCTGCCCCGCCTCAGGCGACCATCAGGTCCGCCCAGCTCATGCTCCAGCAGCTCGGCTACGACGTGCCGACCTCCGGCGTCATGGACGCGCGCACGCGGCAGGCAGTCGAGCGTTTCCAGTCGCTCCACGACCTCGACATCGACGGCGTCCTCGGGCCCGCGACGTTTCAGATGCTCCGCGCGCTCACGGGAGGTCACTGATGCCGCTCCTTCTCTGGCTCATCCCGGGCGGATTCCTCATCTGGCTGCTCGCCCAGCGCCACACCGAGGAGCGCCTCCGGCGTGAGGTGCCGGCGAGGACCGGCGCGTACTACCCTTTCCCCCGTCCGCCCGAGCGTGCAGGGGTCGAGCGGCGCCTCGGTCCCGCGCGCGCCCACGAGAGGGTCGTGCGTGATGAACCCATGCTCGCCGCGCGCGCCCCGACGACGGCCGACTACCTCCAGCACCTCCACGAGGCGACGGCCGCGGCGCAGATCCTCGACTCGATCAAGCCGCTCGCGCAGAACGCCGACGTCGCCTCGCTCATGCGGGCGCCGCCCGAGGTCGTGGAGGCCTTCCACGTGCTCTCGGCGCCGCTCGACGTGCTCTTCGCGCAGAAGGACATGAACGTCCTCGGCGCGCAGCCGCCGCTCCCGGAGAACGGCGTCCCGGACCAGGCGACGCGCGAGGCGCTCAAGGCGATCCAGGCGCGCTTCGGGCAGCCCGCGACGGGCGTCATGGACAGCGGTTCCGCCCTGGCGATCCGGTACGCGGTCGGGTGCATCAACTCGCAGGATCGCGCGCATCTGGCTGCAGTCACGGGGATGGGAAGGTAGGAGAGAAGCTATGGCGAAGCGAAGACCGTACAAATGGATCCAGCCGACGGGCGTCAAGAAGCACAAGGGCGCGCTCCACCGCGCGCTCGGGATCCCAGAGGGCGAGAGGATCCCCACCTCCACGCTCAAGAGGGCCGTGCACCAGGGCGGTCACGTCGGTCACATGGCGCTCTTCGCGCTCAACGTGCGGGGCCTGCGACACCACCACGGGCCGCTCTCGAAGGCGTCGCTCGCGAAGCGCCGCCGCCACATGCGCCACGCGCACCACACGAGCACGCGCTGAGGAGACAGAGATGGCCGACCAAGACTTCCCGTTCATCAAGACAGGCCTCGCGCTGAATCTCGCCGGCGGCATGATCGAGCGCAACGCCTCGAAGGCCGTCGCGGCGAGCCCGAGCGAGTCCCACAAGGCGGAGTTCCAGGCGTGGACGATCGGCGGCGCGCTCATGGCGGACCTCGGCGCCATGTCGATCGTGTACGGCGTCTACAAGCGGAGCCCCTTCTGGGGAGGAGCGCTGGGCCTCGGCTGGCTCGCGCTCACCGTGAAGATGACCGGCGACAAACCCGAGAGGACGCTCTCGATGATGGACCGCTGGGGCGGGGAGCCCGCGGTCGTGCCCCCGGCGCGCATCGGCTGGGAGCCGTGGGGGCGGCGGGAGTGGGAGCACCGCGCCTGGGAGCGCGAGGGCGAGCACCGCGACCCCTGGGGCCACTTCGGCGACTACGGCAGGACGCGGTTCTGGTGAGCAAAGTTCGGATTTCATAATTTCGCGAGTGAAGGAAGAGGTCGGAAGAGGTCATGGTCGACTACAAGAAGGCGGTCTTCGTGGGCGCGGTGGCGGGGACGGTCGCGAGCTTCATCTTCGGCAGAAGGACGCGCGCCCTCGACATGGCCAACATCGGCATGTACGCCGCGGGCGGCGCCGGCGTCGCCGCGGCCGGCGCGTGGGCGATGCAGGAGGTCGGGCGGCCCATCGGCCTCCTCGCCGCCAAGGGGGACTTCGCCGTGGGCGCCGGGTGCCCGTCTGGTTTCAGGCCAGGCTGCGTGCCCGACCCGACGTACATCGGCCCAGGCTTCTAGCCCCGCGGCGAGCAAAGTTCGAAATTCGTAAATTCACGCACAGGAAAAACAGGAGAACGATCATGGTCGACTACAAGAAGGCGGCGCTCACGGGCGCGATCGCGGGCACGGTGGCGAGCTTCATCTTCGGCAGGAGGACGCGCGGCTTCGACTGGACCAAGATCGGCACGTACGCCGCGGGCGGCGCGGGCGTCGTCGTGGCGGGCGCGTGGGCGATGAACGAGGTCGGCCGGCCCATCGGCATGCTCGCCGCCAAGGGCGACTACTCGACGGGCTGGTGGGGCCACGAGCACGAGCACCCCGGCTTCGGTCACCACGAGGGCGCCTGGGGCCACCGCCCGCACGAGCACTTCCACCGCTACTAGGAAGAAGTGATGTCCGGGTTCTACCCGAGTTACTTGCTCCACCACGGGCCGCCACCCGTGTCATGGGGCCGATCCCAGCCGGCCATTTGGCCTGCGGTGGTGCCGGATTGTGCCTACCCCGAGTGGGTCCAAGAGTGGGGCTGGGGTTTCGGGTTCCCGCGCGACCTCCAGACCCAGGTGCTCCAGGACAGCCCACCGCCGCCCGAGTGGTGGGACGGTCCCGAGCATTCTGGCTGGACCGCGCCCTACACCTACGTCGGCGCGGACTACCCGGGCAAGGACTGGATGGAGAAGCTCGGCCAGAAGGCCGGCGACGTCGGCACGGCGGTGAGCGACTGGTGGCAGCGCCTCGGCCAGGGCATCTCGGAGTTCCGCCCGCTCGGCGATGCGCCGCAGAAGGCCGCGACCGCCGCCGATGCGCACACGCTCGCCGCGGAGGAGGCGCGCCGGTCCATCGCGGACCTCCGCCAGAGGGCCGACAAGACTCTCTCGAAGGTCGACAAGGCCGCGAAGGAGCACGAGGAGACGGTGCGCGTCGTGAAGTACGTGATGGTCGGCGTCGCGGTCCTCGGCGGCGCCGCGCTCATCTACGCGGTCGCGAAGTGACGAAAGGAAAATGTTGATGGAATCCAGAACTGAAAATCTCTTCTCGATCGGGGTCGGCGCAGCGGCCTACTACCTGATCGCCTCCGGCCGCTTCGGCAGGCCCGGTGGCGAGGGCCTCAACTCGGCCGTCAAAGCCGTCGCGGCCATCGCCGCGTACCACGGGACGAGGGGCTTCGGCCTCGGGGTGACCACGTCGGCAGCGATCGTCGGTGCCGGCGTCTTCGGCCTCGAGTGGGCGCTCCGTCCCCAAGGCGCTCGGGCGGCGGCGGGATGGGGCGACCACATGACGGGCGACATCGAGCCGACGTGCAACCCCGTCCACGGGCAACCCATGCGCTGGGACCCGCAGAGCGGCAGGTGCGTGCCCGCGGTGAGCATCCCGCCCCCGCCGCCGCTCCCGTCCGTGACCGGATGGGGCGACCACTACGCGGGCGATATCGAGCCGACGTGTAACCCCGTCCGGGGACAGCCCATGCGCTGGGACCCAGCGAGGGGCGTGTGTGTGCCCGCGGTGAGCATCCCGCCACCACCGTCGCCCATCCCGTCCCCATCTGCCACCGGCTGGTGGGGTGAATAAGGATCCTCGTGAGCGACGACAAGAAACCCATCGCCGGCCACCACTGCAAGATCTGCCGCAAGAACGTCGGCGCCGACTGGCGCCCGGACTGCCCCCACTGCGGCGCGCACGGCACCATCGCGGTGGGCGAGGTCGCCGCGACGACCGGCAACCGCTGGATCGGCGCGGGCCTCAAGCCCCAGCTCCTCTCCGAGGTGCCCGAGACCGACTACGAGCGCATCTCGACCGGCACGCGCGAGTTCGACCGCGTGCTCGGCGGCGGCATCGTGACGGGCTCGACGGTCCTGCTCTCGGGCGACCCGGGCATCGGCAAGTCGACGCTCCTGCTCCAGGTGGCGATCGACCTGTCGGTCGCGGACGTGACCGACGCGCAGACGAACGAGAAGGCAGACCCGCTCACCATCCTCTACGTGAGCGCCGAGGAGACGAACTCCCAGATCAAGGGGCGCGCGGTGCGCCTCGCGCGGGAGTCGAAGAGGCTCTTCCTCCACAACGAGTGCGACGTCCACGAGATCGGCAGGCACGTCGTCGAGGTCGACCCCGACGTCCTCATCGTCGACTCCATCCAGACGATGATCATGCCCGGCGTCGACGGCGCCGCCGGCACCGTGACCCAGGTGCGCGAGTGCGCGCTCTACCTCGTCGACCTGTGCCGCAAGCGCGGCATCGGCTGCTTCCTCGTCGCCCACGTCACGAAGGACGGCACGATCGCGGGCCCGAAGGTGCTCGAGCACCTGGTCGACGCGGTCCTCGAGTTCCACAAGGAGGGCGGGCTCGGCGAGCTTCGCTCCATCCGCGCGAACAAGAACCGCTTCGGCGACACCGCCGAGATGGCGCTCTTCCGGATGACGCGCGAGGGCCTCAGCTCGATCGAGAACCCGAGCGAGCTTCTCCTCTCGCACCACAAGGACGGCCTCGCGGGCGTGTGCATCGGGCTCGTCGCGACGGGGCCGCGCCCGTGGGCGGTCGAGTTCCAGTCGCTCCTCGGCCCGTCGTCCGCGAACGGCTCCGCGGGCTCGGAGCGCAAGCGCGTCATGACCGGCCTCTCGACCCAGCGCGCGACGCAGGTCATCGCGATCCTCCAGCGCAGGCTCAGCCTGGACCTGAACCGCGAGGTGTTCCTCAACGTCCCGGGCGGGCTCGACGACATCAAGGACCCCGCGATGGACCTGCCGCTCGCGCTCGCGCTCGCGAGCTTCGCGCTCGGGATCGCGCTGCCGAAGTCGTTCGTCGCGTTCGGCGAGATCGGCCTCGCGGGCGAGGTGCGCCCCGTCGCGCACAACGAGGCGCGCATCAAGGCCGCGAGGCTCATGGGCTTCAAGACGACGATGGGCCCGGTGCAGACGTTCTCGGTGACCGACATCGACGCGATGACCTCTTCGGCGATGGACTCCGAAGACGGCGACGAATCGCGGTCGCGCTACCTCGCCGTGAGTTCGCTGCAGGACGCGTTCGACCTCCTCGACGGGTTCGACATCGCGCCCGCGCCGGTGAAGGAGTCGAAGATCAGGCCGCGGAGGAAGAACCCCCTCAGGCTCGCCCCGAGCGAGCCCCCGAAGAACGACTGAAGTCTTCCGCCAATTTCGCGAGCCTGCAGTTTGCCGTTATGATTGGGCCCAGAAAGATGAACCGAAACAATTTCCCGCCCCAGACGCCCCCTCACGAATACCGCCGCCAGGTCGTCCCGAGCAGCGGCAGGGGGATGCTCCCGCGCATCCTCATGGGCCTCATCGGCCAGTCCGAGAAGCGCTACATGTTCCTCCGCGAGGCCGCCATGAAGATGGAGGCCGGGTTCGGGGACCTCGACCTGGTCTTCGAGCGCGAGTTCGACCCAGGCTCGAGGGAGGGGAAGGAGAACCTCGACGCGTTCGGGTTCTTCGGCAAGCAGGACCTCGAGAACCGGATGAAGTACGAACTCGCGCTCCAGAGCGAGCTGAAGCGCTTCATGATGGGCCTGCCCCCGAACATCGTCATGCGCCGCCCCGCGTACCAAGGGCAACCCCAGCAGCTCCCGCCCGGCGCGCAGAACGCGCAGCAGGCTCCCCAGCAACAGGTCTACGGAGGTGGCCAGGCTGGGCCTCCTGGAGCGGAGCGACAAGGGCAGCAGCAAGCTGCACAGCAGATGCCCGCGGCGATGATGCCCGAGATCCCCGTCGGGCAGCTCGACCTGCGCGACCCGAAGCAGGCCGCCGCGGCGCTGCTCCGCGCGCAGCCGATGCCGCTCGGCCCGGCGCCCATGACGAACCAACCGCAGCAAGGTGGCGCCTACGTGCCGCCCGCCGCGTACGGCGTCCCGCAGCAGCAGATCCCATACGGCGTCCCTCAGAACGCGTACGTGCCGCCGACTTCGCAGGCGCCGGTCGTCCAGGCGCAGCCCGACACCGCTACCGCCGTGATGCAGCAGGGCGTCGCGCAGCAACCGGTTTCACAGTCGGGGCCGCCCGCGTCGTCTTCCCAGCAGGTGAACGGCACGGCGAAGAACACTTCCCCGAACACGACCTCATGACCGCCCCGTGCGGGTGCAAACACGAGACAGGAGAAGAAGTCATGGCAAGGAAGAAGTCACGCAAGTCCCGCCGCCACGGCGCGCACAGCGCGGAGCGCCGCTACGCAGCGGCCAAACGCGAGTACCACAGCGCCGGCGAGGCCCTGAAGCGCGCGCACGGCGGACGCCGCCGCAAGACCGGGCACAAGCGGCGCCGCTGATGGCGCGCCGCAAACGCAAGCGCAAGTTTGCTTCCACAGGTCTCACACTCCACGGTGTTCCTATCGTCACTTCTCCTGGGTTCGTGCGTCACGAAGCACGTCATGACGGTGAGACGATCGGTATGTGGTTCGGTCCGCCCGGCGAGACCAAAAAAGAATTCTTCGCTCGAGCGATGCGAGGATTGAAACGTCGAAAGGTGCGACGCATGAAGCATGCGGGGAGCCGCTGATGGCGATCCGCAGGGCATGGCGTCCGAACTTCTATCCGCCGCGCCTCGGCGGGGCGAAGGGCGTCATCTTGTACAGCGAGATGAGGGAGAAAGCCCGCCACGATCCCGATCTCCGCGAGGTGATGGACGCCGAGTCGCACCCGGTGCCCGGTCGTCGGAACGTGGACACGCGTCGACGCAAGCCCGCGACGAAGACCGTCGTCGGGCTCTGGCGCCATTACCAGAAGAAGAGCCCGCCGTCCTACGTGATGAAGTACCTCAAGAGCTGGGAGCGCCTCGGCCGCGAGCCGCTCTGGCGCGGACCGCCCAAGCACCGCAAGACGAAGCGCCGCGCGTCGCACGCGAGGAGCCGCTGATGGCTGCGAGAAAGCGCGCGTGGCGTGATCCTTGGGCCAAGTCCTACACGCCGGCCGAACGGAAGCGCCTGCGCGAGGCCAGTCGACGGTACGACGTCGAGCTTTCGAAGTTCGAGAAGGCCCTCGACAGCGGGTCACGCCTGCGTTACCGGCGCGCGAGCGAGAAGATGCGCCGGATGAACACGGAGTTCGCCGCACTCCTCGACACGACGAGGGCGCACGCCGCCAAGAGACTCGCAAAAAACCCCAAGTACGACGCCCGCAGGCTCAAGGAGTACGCGGGCGAGAAACTCTGGCGGGCTCAAGCCCTGCGTCGAACGCTCACGCGACGCAAGACTCACCACACGAGGAGCCGATGAGTTTCTTTCCTTCCTCGAAGGCGGCGTTGAAGAAGGAGTTCCCCAACCTCGAGAGAGAATTCCTCGGGTCACGCCCCAGCCGCGCCGCGCGGGCGCGTTACCGCAAGTGGGTCGAGAGCTGTCGCAGACAATATCCGAAGGACTGCGAGCATCGGTTGCGTCTCTTAGCGGCGAAACATTACAAGTGGGGTCCGCCATCCAAGAGTTCCTCGTCCCGTCGCCGCAAGACCAAGCACAAGAAGGTACGCTGATCATGCACAAGATCGACGCCTGCGAGATCATGCCCGGCCTCTGGGTCGGGAGCGCTCCCCCGCCCGGCCACACGCTCGCGCGCGCGGGCTTCTCGATGGTCGCGTTCTGCGCGCAGGAGCACCAGCCGTCGCGCGACTCGTTCCCCGACATCTCTGTGATCCGCTGCTCGCTCATCGACGACGGCAACCCTCCGAGTCGGCAGGAACTCGAAGAAGCCCTCTGGGCCTCGAACCACCTCGCCGGCGCGTGCAGGAGACACAACGGGGTCCTCGTCACGTGCGCCCAGGGCCGCAATCGCTCGGGCTTCGTCGCCGCGCTCACGCTCGTGCGCCTGACGGGTTGCGACGGGAGGTCCGCCGCGCGAGCCGTGCAACAGCGCAGGCGCTCGCCGTTCGGCCCGGCGCTCACGAACAGCGCATACGTGCGCGCGCTCGGGACGATCCCGCCGAGGCACCGCGGGCCGATCACCGAGCAGGCCGCGCTCATGGCAGGGTTGGAGTAGGAGGACGCGATGGGTCTTCTCTGGGGCGTCGTCAAAGGTTCCGTCGTCGGTTGGTTCGCGAGCTACATCGTGCCGGTCATGGCGGGCAAGAAGGGCGAGCAGCTCAAGGCGATGACCTCGGACGAACGCATGCCGTACGTGATGGGCGGCGCCGCGCTCGGGGCGCTGCACGAGGCGCTCGGGACAGGCGGGGTGCGCACCGTCGTGCTATCGCCCGCGCGTCGCGCGTCGCCCGGGCGCGTGCCCCCGCCAGGGGTGCCGTTCCAGAACCCCGTGCCCGGCGAGTACGCGAGCCCCCAGAAGCACCACTTCTTCACGCTCCCGCGCGCGCAGCAGGACGTGATCCGGGCCTCGAACGACGCCATGCGCGGGGCCGTCGACTCGCTCCTCGACGCCGGCGTCCAGCCGCGCTGGGTCCTCGAGACCGCGAACCGCTTCGTCTCCCAGAAGCTCGGGGTCCCGTCCGAGGTCCACACGACGTGGGACGCTTTCCAACTGTCGAGCGAGCCGCCGGACCGCGAGCAGAACTGGTACTGGGACGGCAGCCGTTGGACCACGAGATCTCAGGGCCTGCCGGTCGCGGCGGAATGGTGGTGACGTGACTCCCCGCGACTTCGCCGAGGCGCTCCTCCACAGGCTCGACCTGCCCGTCACGGACAGCAACGTCGCCGCGCTCGTCGCGTTCCAGGCGCACGAGGGCGGCCACATGGCGAACGCCGCGGCCTACAACCCGATCAACACGACGCTCAAGATGCCGGGCTCGCGCCCGGTCACGAAGATCGGCGTGCAGGCGTACGCGAGCTGGGACGACGGGATCGAGGCGACCGCGAGGACGCTCGCGCAGCCGAACATGCGTGCGATTACCTCTTCCCTCGCGCGCAGCGCTTCAGCCGACGACACGCTCCGCGCCGTCGCGAAATCGCCGTGGGGCTGCACCATCTGCGCGAGCGCGCCGGCCAGGACCCTCCAGGGCTACGCCGAGAAGGTCTTCCCGATCGGCAAAGGGATGCTCGACACCGGCGAGGGCGCGCTCCGCGACCTCTTCGCGTTCCGCTCGACCGCGTCGAAGGTCGGCGCGGTGGTCGTGGGCGGCGCGATCCTCACGGGCGTGGTCCTCTTGCTCGTGAAGTCGCGCAGGTCGATCCCTGCGCCGATCTACAACAGGTACGAGGAGGCGTGATGCTCTACGTCGGTCCCGACCAGCAGATCCACGACGACGGCTTTGGCATGAGCACCGCACCGGCGTACATGCTCACCAGCGACGGGCAGCGCCTCGAACTCGACACCGCGTACGCCACAAGCCTCACGCGCCAGTTCCAGCAGAGCTTCCGTTCGCGCCTGCCGCTCGGCGACGCGGTCGCGCGCGTGACGAAAGCTTTCGGCGTGCAGCCGTGCACCCCGTGCCAGGAGCGCCAGCGCGCCATGAACCGGTTCGGCGATCGGTTCGCGGAGTGGACCGGTTGGCGGAGATGATCCCGTGACGCGGAGGAAGAAGAAGGCTGAATCCTGGCCGCCGCTGCCGCCGAGGTCGGAGGCGACGGTGCTCAAGAAGTTCTTCCACCGGGGGGACGTGGTCTACATCGACTACTACCCGGAGCACCGGGACGAATCGAGCCGTTACGGGTACTGCGCGTTCGTCGACCCGCCGCTCGAGACGGCCGGGATCAACACGGGCCCACAATTCGGCTCCGCGGAAGAAGCCGAGCGGCAAGCCCGCAGGGACATCCTGATGTCGCAGATTCGCTACGAGGAGGGAGATTGAAGGGCCGATGACCATCGCGGAGGTCCGCCCCGGAGAGTTCGTCGAGACGGACCCCGTCGAGGAGCCCGGGGGCGCGTGCTTCCGGCCCGGCGCCGAGTACGGTCCCTTCCGGGACTTCTTGCTCTCGCACCTCCGGGACGCGGCGCGCGGGGACGACGAGGTCGCCGAGTTCGTGCTGCGCGAGATGGAGGTCACTTGGGGCGGCAACCTCGAGAACGCCATCGTCGACGCCCTCGAGCATTTCCCGCGGCGCAAGACGCACGACCTCCGCCGCTGGCTTCACGAATCGCGGAAGACGCGCGTCTACGCCTACGTGGACGTCGGGAGCCGCGACCTGTCCTACGGCCTGATGCTCACGACCGGCAGGCCGAGCGACAAGGTCGTCGCGCACAAGAGGCTCGGGAGCTACGAGCTTCACGAGGAGAGCGGCCGCTACCAAGAGTTCAGCGACGCGCTCGCGGAGATCGAGCAGAACTTCGAGCCCGCCCCCCGGTCCGTCCGGGACGGCGGCTCGCTCTACTTGACCGCGGAGATGGAGGGCGAGTCGAAGGAGGCCGAGAGGAAACGGGAACGCAAGCTCGCGCGCCTCTTCGACGACATCCCCCTCGTGGAGGTGAACGACGAGGACGATTACGGGCAGGTCCTCGCCGCGATCGGACTCACGCCGGACGAGGGGAAGTGGACCAAGCCCGGGCTCTACGATTTCCGCGACTTCCCGCCCGAATTCGCGTCGACCATGGACGACTACATCCGCGAGGTGATGCGCGAAGAGGCCGAGCAGGCGTTCGAGATGATCTGGCAGGAGGACTGGGAGGACGCCTGCGTGGAGTTGCTCGAGAAAGAATGACGAAGCCCGCGCCGCCGGATCAATCGTCCTCCCGATCGAAGCGATCAGCCGCGTCGCCGCGATCGAACATCAGGACGGCGAACGTGAGGGTGATCGCGAACACCGCGAACCCGACCATGAACAAGAGCGGGCTCACTTGAACGGCTTGCTCTCGAGCCGCCTGATCTTGATCGCCGCCTCGCCGAGCGCGGCGCGAAGCTCCTTGACCTCGGCGTCGCGCTCGCCGAGCTTGTCGAGCGCCCCGGAGAGCTTCTCGTCGTAGCGCGGCTCGCGCACCGGGTCCTTCCGGAGCTGCTCCAGCTCATGGACCTTGTCGAGCAGGTGGTAGCCGAGCGAGAGGATCACGTCGCGGTGCACGACGACGCCCTTGCCGTCCCCGGCGTCCATCTCCGGGCACCTCTCGAGGAACCCGAGCACGTCGATGTTGAGCATCAGGCCGGGCTGCTTCGTGCGGACGAAGAACTTGTGCGCCCTCGTCTCTTCCGAGAGCTTGCCGGGCTCGTCGCGCGAAACGCTCGCCGGCCACGACTCGTCGATGTCGAGCATGGAGATCCGTCCTGCTTTCTTCGTCTGCTGTGGCGGGAGATCGATCGGGCGCGGCGCCGGCGTTCTGTACGGATCTCGGCCGGCTGTCTTACTCGAGTCCGTCTCCCCCGTCCGCGCCAGCGACGCCTCGTACCAGTCCGTCTTGTCGGCGCCGTACGGGGATGCATCGTCGTTCGGGATAGCGCCGTACGGGGATGCATCGTCGTTCGGGAACTGCGCGACGAGTTCGCCCTTCGCGCCCCACACCCTCGCCTGTCCCATCAGAGCGTCTCCGGGTCGACCTCGAGCACGGTGGGCGGCACGAACACCGGGTCCGCCGGCGACGGCGGCCCGAGGGGCACGGTCGTCTCGGTCGCGAGCACCGGGGCCGCGTCCGGCGGCACGAAGGTCGGGATGCTCGGCTGCGTCGTTGGTTGCGCGACGCTGCCCGGGGCGCCGGGCTCGTTGACGGGGAGAATCGGGAAGATCTGGGGCGGGCCGAAGTTCGACATGGTTCGATCTTAAGACACGAGGGCCCCGGCGACAATGGCGGGATGA
>Ga0187781_10003463_pt1 | contig 11848 bp, 10 predicted proteins | sample 0715_SJ02_MP02_2_FD_132447 | JGI IMG/M metagenome (GOLD analysis project Ga0187781, IMG submission 132447) | Tropical peat soil microbial communities from peatlands in Department of Meta, Colombia - 0715_SJ02_MP02_20_MG | ecosystem: Environmental > Terrestrial > Soil > Wetlands > Peat | place...
CAACGGTCTTGAGTCCCGCACAGGATCTCTGGTTCCGGGAAAGGAGGCGGACATCATCGTGATCAACACCGATGCGCCGAATCTCATTCCGTTGAACTACGCGTCGGGCGCGGTGGTCGTGGGCGCTCATGCGGGTAACGTCGAGATGGTTCTTGTGGGCGGACGATTCGTCAAGAGAGAGTTCCGCCTGGTCGACACCGACATTGCCCATCTGCGACGGCGTGCCGAAGCTCTGCGCGACTCCTTGTTCGAGCGCATCGGCGCCAAGCTCGGAAGCTGGTTCCCGCCGATTGCATAGCGTCGCTCTCATCCAACGGCACAAGGACGAATGCATGTTCCTCGCACGAATCCGTCACGAGGGTCCGGATGGAATCGAACCTCGAATCGTAGCCACCTCGAATCCTGACGGACCGTGGGTGGATGTCCGCACGGCCGAGCGACGGCGGCTCGAGCGTACGGGAGCCACTTCGTGGGCCGCGCGAAGGATATCCAGAGCGATTGTCCCCGGAAGCATGACCGCGGCCCTGGAGAGCGGCACAGCCTTCATGGATGCAACCCGAACGGCGATCGAGAGTCGGGACGGGGAGCACGTCCAAATCGATACCCTGCTCACTACACCCCTGGATCCCTGCTTATACCGCGACTTCATGGTCTTCGAGGAGCACTTCTCCTTCGGATATCGCTGGCGAGGGTTGGAAGTGCCGGCCGTGCTCTATGAATTCCCGGTGTCCTACATTGGAGCGATCCATGGGTTTATCGGCCCAGGCGAAGAGGTTCCATGGCCACACTACACAGACCATATGGACTACGAACTCGAGCTCGGCATTGTCATCGGACGGGGAGGGCGCGACCTCCGCCCAGAGGAGGCGGAGGAACACATCCTGGGTCTCACGATCTTGAACGACTTCAGTGCGCGAGATATCCAGGCACGTGAGATGGCGGCCGGCTTGGGTCCCTCGAAGGGAAAGCACTTTGCCTCCGGTCTGGGTCCTTGGATCGCAACGCTCGAGGAGATTCCAGCCTCGGGGTTACGCATGAGATCGCGCATCAACGGTGAGGCATGGTGCGACAGCTCAAGCAGCGAAATGATCTGGTCTATCCCAGAAATCGTTGCCTGGGCCTCCGCCGGCGAATGGCTGGCGCCGGGCACACTCCTGGGAAGCGGTACGGCGAATGGCGGCTCCGGCATTGAGCGTGGGAAGAAACTCAATCCGGGAGACGTCGTGGAGCTTGAAATCGAGCGACTAGGCGTGCTCCGAAATCCCATTGGGAGGCCCCGTTCGGGCTGGCTTCCGACACCCCGAAAGCGACGGTCGCCAACCGATTCAATCACCTGATTTGCTTGAGATTCATTGCTCTTGACGCCTCCGGGGTCCTTGAGGCAGGGTCATCGTCGATGCGTCGCGCGAGGATAAATCCGGTCGGCCACGGAAAGAGCTCTACTATGGATCGTGAGGATGGGATCAGCGATATTTCTTTGGCCCGGGGTCGCAAAGTAGGCGAGAACCGGAGGGGCCAGAAGGCATCCTCGTCGGCCCCCCGCCAACGCGCGCAACGGCTCTCACCGAAAGAGCGCGAACGCCTCATCATCGAGGGGGCGCTGCATTACTTTGCCAAGGTAGGCTTTGGCGGTGACATGCGCAGTCTCGCAGCCCACTTAGGAATCGGGCATCCGTTGCTGTTCAAATATTTTCCTACAAAGGAATCCCTGATCGAGCGAGTCTACCAAGAGGTATTCGTCGGACGATGGAATCCTTACTGGGAGACGATCATCTCCAACCGAGCCATGGGCCTCGAGGAGCGCCTGTGCGAAGTCTACCGGTCGTATTGCCGGACCGTTTTCCACTACGAGTGGATACGGCTATTCATGTTCGCAGGTTTGAAGCACTCGGGAGTCAACACTCGGTGGCTTCACTTCATCACCGAGCACCTCGTTAAGCCCATATGCGCGGAAGTGCGGGCGACGTTTGCGCTGCCGGATTTCTCTGAGGTTCCCGTCACGGAAATGGAAGTCGAATTGGTCTTGGGGATTAGCTCGAGGATCGTTAGCTATGCGCTGCGCAAATTTATCTACGGTACTCCCGTGCCCAAGGACTTGGACCCGATCATCGATGCGGAAATCGAGATTTTTGTCAACGGATCGAAGGCTGTGATCCCGAAGATTGTGGAAAAGGCTGCGGCAAAGAAAAATAGGCGCCGGTGATGGTCCACCCTTGCCGATCTGGCACCTTCCGGAACGGGGTCGTAGGATCAAACTACGCGTCAGCCGATTGTGAAAACGGCACTGCATGCCCAGGCCGCCAAGCGCAGGCCCCCGAAGTGTCGTTCAGCGCACCCTTGTAGGCTTTTTCCCTTTCGGCGTGCGTGCCGTCACGACAATGACGGCTGCGTGCACCCGTCCATCCTCAATCACGCACCCCACAACGCGCGTGAGGGCAGTCCGACCGTACCGTCTGCATAGACGATAGGTGACTCACGGTCAGCGGCCAGCAGGAGCGGCCCGTCAAGATCGACGAAGTCTGCCCCCTGAGCGGCAATCACCGCGGGGGCCATGCTAAGCGAGGAGGCCACCATGCAGCCGACCATGACCAGGAACCCTTCAGCGCGCGCTTGGCGTACAAGCGCCAGGGCTTCCGTAAGGCCGCCAGTCTTATCAAGTTTGATGTTGACGGCCGCATAGAGACCCTTCAGGCGTCCCAGTTCCGCTCGCGTGTGCAGACTCTCATCCGCGCAGATCGGAATTGGACTATGGAAAGACGCCAGGCATGTATCATCGCTCGCGGGCAGCGGTTGCTCGATGAGCCGCACTCCTGCCTCGACGCAAGCCGCCACGTTATCCTCGAGGACCTCCGCTCGCCACGCCTCGTTGGCGTCTACGATGAGAAGCGCGTCCGGTGCCCCAGCCCGCACGGCGCGTAGGCGTTGCGGATCCCCGGCACCACCGAGCTTGATCTTGAGCAAAGGCCGGAATGCATTGGCCCTCGCCGCCGCGTACATCTCCTGCTTGGTGCCGAGGCTGATCGTATAAGCCGTCAGCATCGGGCGGGGATTTACGATCCCAGCGAGCGTTGCAACGCTGATGCCTCGCTCTTTTGCCTCAAGATCCCACAGGGCACAGTCGACCGCGTTGCGGGCCGCGCCCGGCGGCATCTCGTGCTGAAGGTCTGTGCGCGAGAGGCCTTTCCTGACGGGACCCCCCATGCGCTCGATCTCGGCAACGACACTGTCCGGTGTCTCGCCGTATCGGGCGTATGGTACGCACTCTCCGCGCCCGATGTGCCGTCCGGCCGCAACACTTGCCACAACCACGACGGCGTCCGTGCGCGAGCCGCGCGCGATCGTGAACCGGCCGGCGATCGGGAAGCGATCGATTGATACGACCAGGCGTCGCTGCGCGCAGTCAGAACTCACTCATGAGCCTCTCGATGATGCCGTCGACTCCGAAACGGATTGGGTCGGTTGCCGGCAAATCATGCTCTGCGCTCACCTTAGTCAGGTAGTCGCGCGCCTCCGCCTCCGCCAGCTTATTGGTAACTACCGAGATCCCAACGCAACGAATGGCCGGATTCGTGAGCCTACCGCACTCGAGGGTCAGATCGATCACCTGGCGGATCGTCGGCAAGGGCGCGCGTACACCGCGCATCGTCGTGCGGCTAGGCTCGTGACAGACCACGATCGCGTCCGGCTGCGAGCCGTGCAGCAAGCCGAGCGTCACCCCGGCGAAGCTAGGGTGGAACAGTGACCCCTGCCCCTCGATGAGGTCCCAGTGCTCGTCACTGTCCGCAGGCGGGCTGATCCACTCGGCCGCGCCGGAGATGAAGTCAGCTACTACGGCGTCTACGGCCACGCCTCGACCGGAGATGAAGATGCCGGTCTGACCCGTCGCGCGAAAGTCCGCCTCGATTCCCCGGGCTCGCATCGCGCGCTCGAGCGCGAGTGCCGTGTACTTCTTCCCGATCGAGCAGTCAGTGCCGACCGTAAGCAAGCGCTTGCCTCGGCGCTTGAGACCGTTGCCAGTTGAGAAGGTCCGGCCCGGCAGGCGCACGTCGTGCAGATCGCGCCCGCAGCGCCCCGCGGTGTCGGCGATCGCCGGGATGTCCTCGAGCCGCACGTGTAACCCGGAGGCGACATCGAGTCCCGCCTTTAGTAGCCCAACGATCTCGCCGACCCAGCGTTCAGGCAACACGCCGCCCGCATTCGCGACTCCGATGACCGCGGTTCGCGCGCCATGCGCGTGCGCTTCGGCGGCCGTCATATCGGGCAATCCGCAGTCGGGCACGCAGCCCGGAAGGCGGAGCTGACCGACGCACCAGTCGCGGCGCCAATCGACGATACCGAAGGCAGTCTTTGCCGCGAGATCGTCGCCAACGTCGCCGAGGAAGATCAGGAACGGGCGCTTTAGTTCCATGTTCGCGTTCTGCAATATGATTGATGCGTGACTGCGACGGGAGTGCTGCTTGCGTTGACAGAGGACCGAGGTGATCACCATCCCGAGCGATGGGGCACTATTCTGCGTGGGTTGTAGCGACAACAGCCAAGCCGGAAGGCACACGCAGCGGAATGGCGGGCATCATTGATTCGTCCGTCAGCGTCGACAGAAATGCGATGACATCGTCGATATCGCGCTCACTGAGCACCGGACGTCGAAGTCCCATCCGCCAATCGATCTGCAGGTGCTCCTCCTTCGGGGCTGCGTGGCCTGGCCGGTCATTGTAGAATCGAACTACTTCTCTCAGTGTCGTAAATTGACCGGCATGCATGTAGGGCGCGCTGCGCTCGATGTTGCGCAAGGTCGGTGTCTTAAAAGCCCCTCTGAGGCCGCGCGTTGGAGCCAATCTGCCCGCGCCAGCATCAAAAGGAAGTCCCGACGCGTTAGGGACACCGGTGACCTCGAGTTCGTCGTTCGCGAATAGAGGCGGTGTATGGCACTGAGCGCAGGCGAGCGCCACGCCTCGAAATATATTGAGGCCGTGCTTCTCCGCCTCCGTCAACGCATCGTCATCTCCGTGCGCATACCGGTCATAACGGCTGTTCAATGAGATGAGCGTACTCTCGAAAGCAGACAATGACTGAAGCACCATCGTGTACGTGATCTCTTCAGACGGTTGAAGATGAAATGCCTCGGCAAACATGCAGCGATAGACGGGCTGATTATTCAGGTCGCGCTCGAGTTGACGCGGCGAATTATTCATCTCATCGCGGGCGAAGAGAGGTCCCATCGCCTGCTCTGCGAGCGAGTTGGCCCGACCGTCCCAAAAGAAGCGCCGGAGGAAACCGACGTTCCACAAACTGGGGGCGCCGCGCGGGAGCACGATGTCTCGACGCGAGCCCGTCGTATCACCGCTCTTATGGACCACGCTCCGAGCGCGCCCGTCGGTGAACGCCCGGTCTGGACGATGACAGTGCGCGCAGGACAACCGATGATCTGCCGATAAGAGAGGGTCGAAGAACAGGTACCGGCCGAGATCGATTTGCTGTGGGGGATATCCATCCGGCAGGGAGGGGAGCGATACTCGCAAGCCGCCAAATCCTTGAGGAGAATTGTACATCTGATAAAGGCTGCGAAAGCGACAGGAATTACCAGTGGTCAGCTCGAAACTGGGCGGGCAGCGCGCGCTCAGTTGGAATGCCACGTCTTGTGCCGTTGCCTGAGGAAACGGTGATCTGCTCGGATAGATCGTGTTGACTATGGCCGCGGTCGTTACAATCGCACCTATCGCGGCGGGGAGCTTTGCGATGGACCAACGCCGTCCGAGGGGGCGGGAGGGTGAGCAACCGTCCGAGGACTTTATGTCTGGGTGGCGCAGAACCGGCGCTGCGTGAATAAGGCCAGGTGTAGTCGGATGTCGACTCATGAGGCGCGGCTTAGCGGCTAACGATGAAGGAGGCGACGGCGCGCATATCTTCATCAGATCGGAGGGTGGCCGCGATGGCCCGCATGCGAGCCCCTGGTGAATCGCCCGGTGAGGCACCGCGCAGGCCCATTCGGTATTTTTGCAGTTCATCGACGATGTACCAGTCTGCGAGCGAGCGCAGGTTGGGTGCGTCCAGGGCCTCATTGCCCTCCGCAGTCGAGCCGTGACAGGCGGAGCAGGTCGAGTAGATCTGTCGACCCGATTCGATATCTCCCTGGAGTGTGGACTGTGGCCGTTGAACCGGCAGGGACAGCACGTATGCGATCACGGCCTTCCAATCAGACTCACTCGACACCGTGTCGAGTATTAGCCGCATCTGGCGCCCCTGGTCGTCGCCTTTCCCACCGCGTATCCCGACCCGAAAGTTTCGCAGTTGCCGCAGCATGTATGCTTCCTTCTGTCCCACTAAGCTCGGCGCATCAAGACGCTGCTCACCGAGCGCAAGAGGACCGTGACACGCGCCGCAGATAACGTAGATCTGTCGCCCGCGCTCTGCATCCGAGGGTGGACCTTCCGGGAGTTGACCCATGGAGACTGCAGGACAAATTGCCGCAAGAAGCGCGGCCCGCTGCGCTAAGGCGATCTTCATCAGGGCTCGAGCTGCTCTAGCACATACTTGGCGACCTCCAATCGCACGTCGGGCGGCAAGTAGCTCTGCGGAGGCATGGCCGGATAGTCCGCGCGCTTCTTTGTCGGATGGGCAATCCAATCGGCCAGTTTTTGCGGATCACCCATGTACGGCGCGCGAGCGGCCACCATCGGCGGCCCCATGACGCGAGTGGAGAAACTGTGACAGCCGGTGCACACGGCGAGCCACGCCAGGCGGCCCTTCTGCTCGAGCGTGAGCGGGGCGCTCGGAACGGGCTCCTTCAGCCGCATGCTGGTCACGGCATGGCTCGTTGCTCCGCTCGGGCATTCGGACCAGGCGTCTGCACCGAGCGTCGAGAGCGCTTCTTTGTTGAGGACGCAGTTTCCACGTCCCGTTCCGAGCACCAGGAGGTCCGGCGCCTGCGTGCGCTTGAGGTAAGACAATAGCTTGAGAGTGCGGCCGTAAGGCTTCAATCCATTACCGATAAATCGATTATCGAGAATCTGATTGTTGTCCGGATACGGATCCTCTTTCGGGTCCGGCACCGGGAACATCTGCCCGGCATGCTGATCGGTCACATAAATGGCGCCGGATGGATTACCCTCGATCAGATTACCCTCGATTGTGCTGGAATCTTGGGCATCGATCAGGATTCCGGTGCCGTTCGGATACTGTCCGGTACCGCTGTCGATGACCGAGACACTCGACGCGTCGGTCTTCGCCTCGACCCCGCGATCGTTCTTGATCACGAAGTTGTTGCGAACGACCACTTGCTCCGCGACCTTGATCGGAAGCCCTGGAATCAGGTGAAGAACGATCCCTACCGCGTTTCCGTGCGAGTAATTGTCTTCCACCAGGACCTGGCTCGAATTCTCCGTTTCGATACCTTCGTCCTGATTGTCGGCAGACTCGTTATGCAGCACGTCAAGGTTCTTGGACATGCCCACATAGATGCCGGTGACGTTCCCTGAGACTACATTGTAAGCGACCAGCCCATTCTGTCCGTATTGCGGAAAAATCCCATAAAATCCCGGGCCCTCGACGCGATTGTTGAGGATCGAGAAGTTGTTGGCCCCCTGGACCATGATCCCGTTGCCGAGGTAACGGCGCACGACGAAGCGCTCGATGGTCACGTTGTGCCCGGATACGATGATGCCGTCATTGAGAACATTTTCACCATCGAGGATCGGCCAGTGGCCATCCTTGATCACCCCCGACAAGCGGATTCCGTCCTTGTCGACGTACAGACTTTCCTTGTATGTGCCGGGCATGACCTTGATCGTGTCTCCCGCGTTGGCGCGTTTGATCGCGTCTTGTATCGACTGCGATTCCGATACGTCGATTACTTCAGCGCGCACGGTGACGGCAAGGGCCAGCAGCGTCACGATCGACAAGAGTCTTTTCATAGATCCACCACTTTCAACGGCTGAACGAGATCATTGACGGGCGTGCGCTGCTCCTTAAACTCACCGCGGATTGCGCTTCGTATCGTCGTAGTCCGAGCGTCCCGACATCGGGTCAGTTTCTCCATGGCCCCACACCGACTCGACCTTCCTCGAGAGGAGTTTCGGGTGCTGATGCATGAGATCAGCCCGTTTGGCGGCGAAGCTCGCGACGAGCTCGGGTGAATGCAGGCGAGTCGCGAGCCCCTCCCCCATGCGCCACTCGTCTGCAAACAACTGAAGGTCCGATTCGCGCGGACTCACATTGGCCAGTGCCCTCAATGAATCCAGTGCCTCGCGCGAGCGCCCGAGTTCGTCGTACGCCTCAGTGAGGGATCTCAATGCGCGTGGATCGTCCGGTGCGGCATCGCGCGCCTCTGTGAGATACGGGATCGCCTTGTCCGCCCCACCCCCGAATATCGGAGGTAAGTCCAAATAGGTGCGCCCGATGTAGAGTTGCCCCAAACCGCCCAGAGCCTTTGGATCGATCGTGACCGCACGTTTGAGCTCCTCGACAGCCGCGAGCGTTTTCTCTGGATCGGTCGGGCCGGCCAACGACCGCTCGATGGCAGCGCATAGAATCAATATGGCAGCGTCCTGCGGCCATTGCTGGCGTGCCGTGGGGATCAGCTTTGCGGCAAGTGTTGCTCCATGCTCGAGCCGCAAATCATACTCAGGCCAATCGATCTGGCCGAGCTCGTAGACTTTGAGCAAGCGCACGTGATCGACGTAGCTCAGAATCGACGTCAATGCATCAATCCGGGCAGCGCGATCGGTCGCGGCTGCATTCGCCAATTCGAAGCGCAGATCGGCCGCGCACGCGAGCGCGTTCTTATCGCTCGTCTGCACGCTGAGGGCGGCTGCTGCCCGCTCCTTCGCCGAGGGGTCGCTAAAGCTCGCGCAGGTGTATTTCGCGTGCTCGGCGGCATCCTGGGTGTGCGGCACCGTGGGCATCGTGTCGTTGCGCGGCAAGACTCCTTGGGCGACGCAGACCGTTGCAATGGACATGAGCAGGACGAGGGTTTCCGCTAGAGCGATGCCGACGAGCCGGAGCTTGTTCGAAGCCGCGCACGCCGGGTACGGCGGGCTCGAAAGTTTTACCGTCACGGATGACTCCTGATCGACGTTATCGTTATACATGAGTGGCGGGTGTCGAGGTGCAACCTATATCGGCCCGAAAATCGGGTGGCTGCTCTACATTAAGACGAACGAACTTTGCATACCCGGCACTGCGATCGAAGGAGTCGCGGCGCCGAGTCATGGAGCGCGCAAGGGCCTGGCGTCGGTCGACAATCGGGCGTACTGTCGGCGTGTGGACGAGCCACTTGATCATTGGTTCAAACGCGAGATCCTCCCGCACGAGCACGTGTTGGTGCGCTATCTGCTCCACGTCTGGCCGCGACGCGACGACATAAGCGATCTGCGCCAAGAGACGTATGCTCGCGTGTATGCGGCCGCGAGAACGGCTAGGCCACGATCCGCGAGAGCCTTCCTGCTCGGCACGGCCCACAACTTGCTGCTGGATCGAATCAGACGGGAACGTGTCGTCTCCATAGAGGCGGTGGCGGATATCGACAAGCTGAATGTCCTGGTAGATGAGATTTCCCCGGAACAGCGCGCCCTGGCGCACCAACAGATCAAGCTGCTCGCCAAAGCTTTCGAGTGCTTGCCCGCGAAGTGCCGAGAAGTCGTGTGGTTGCGACGTGTGGAGGAGATTCCTCAGAAGGAAGTCGCAAAGATGCTGGGAGTCGGTGAACGAACCGTAGAAAAGCATGTCTCCAAAGGAGCGCGCTTACTAGCAGAGTACCTGGTTGCCGGTCGAGGCATGACCGAGGGCGCGCAACACGCGCGCTCGGTATTGGATGATGAATGTGAGCAAGGAAAGCGGCGAGCCGATTGACGAAGCGGCCGGTGACTGGCTCGCGCGACGGGACAGTGGGGCGTGGAGCGCCGCTGATCAGGTTGATTTTGACCGCTGGCTCAACGCATCGGACCTGCACCGCGTGGCTTATCTGCGCCTCGAGCATGCCTGGGAAGAGGGACTCCGCCTCAAAGCCCTGGGCGCCGGTGTTCCTTCTGGCCGGGTGCCGCCCCGAGGCCGGCTGTTTTCGCCGTTCTTCGATCCCGGTCAGAAGGCGGGCAAATCGACCGACAACCGTCTTGCGTATCCCGGACCGCGGCTGCGCTGGGCGGCTGCGGCAACGATGCTCATCGCCGTCGTCGCGTATCTGCTCGAGAGCGGAGTTTTCGCGGGCCGACACTATTCGACTCCTGTCGGCGAGGTGGCCTCGATTGCGCTTGTAGACGGCTCAAACGTCACCCTCAATACCGACAGCGAAATCCGGGCTGTCGTCACGAAGCGAGAGCGGCGCGTGTACCTGGATCGAGGGGAGGTGTTCTTCGAGGTGGCCAAGGATCCCGCGCACGCCTTCAGCGTCGAGGTCGGCAACAAGCGCGTGGTTGCGATCGGAACGAAGTTCGCGGTGCGCCGCGAGGCCGGCGATATTCGCGTGGTGGTTACCGACGGCAAGGTACGCGTCGAGATAGGCGAGAGGCCGACGGCGACGCTGACGGCAGGGGCCGTGGCACGCACCACCGATGCCGGCACGTTGGTGCAAGTCGGCTCGCTGCCCGACGCCGAGGACTACCTTGCCTGGCTGCACGGAGTCCTGGTCTTCCACGAAACAACGCTCGCGGAGGCCACCGCTGAATTCAATCGATACAACAACCGCAAGATCATTATCACGGACGCAGCCGTCGGGGCGCTGCGCATTGGCGGGGCCTTCCGATCGAGCAACCTCGATGGCTTCGTGCGCCTCCTCGAACAGGGCTACCCGATCCGATTCGTGCAGCAAGAGGATCGAATCCTTCTGATGCGATACGGTCCCCAGGGTGTCGCGGAATGAGCCAGGGAGCATGACGAGAGACTAAAGTGGAGTGCCGGGTTTCCGAGAGTTCTTCGTCTATCTTGAAAAGGGGACGAATGCTTTCAACCTGGACGGATTGTCATGATGAAGACCGAAACGGTGCGTTCGATATTGCTCGTGGCGCTCTGTTCGCTTTTGATCGGTGCCTATGCCGTTGCTGATGCGCCCAGACAGACCATAAACATTCCTGCAGGGGATCTCGGCTCCGCTCTCCAGTTGCTCGCCAAGCAATCCGGTGCCGATATCGTGTACCGACCTGAGCAGGTGAAAGGGTTGAAGACGCACGGCGTGAGCGGAAATCTATCGACCCGGGAGGCTCTAGATGTCTTGCTGAAAGGGACCGCGCTCACGCTGCACACGGATTCCAGTGGCGCCATACTGATCACCGCCCCCCCACCAGAAGACTCTACCCCCACGCCTACCAAATCCACACCGGACGGGAAGCAAACCGCACGGCCCTCGAAAGGCAGACTAACGGAAGACCATGGGCCCGATGCGACGAATGCCTTAGAGGAAATCGTTGTGACCGCCACCAAGCGACGCGAGTCAATACAAGACGTGCCGATGTCCATTACGGCGCTGACGGGCGATGCCCTCGCGGCCAAAGGGGCACTCAACTTCGACGACTACGCTCGATCGGTGCCCGGACTCTCTTTCATGGACACAGGCGTCGGCCGGGAACGGATAGCGATTCGTGGTGTCGATGCCACTGTCGGTAGCACGGTGGTGGGCTACTATCTTGACGAGACACCCATTCCGGACGCCAGCGGTCAAGGCCTGAGTGCCGAAAACGTCGGCTTCGATCCAGAGCTGATCGATATTGATCGTGTGGAAGTGCTCCGAGGTCCGCAAGGCACTGTGTTCGGCGCCGGATCAATGGGCGGCACGATCCGAATCATCCCCAAGGGGCCAAATACCGAGAGCATCGAGAGTGCGGTCAAGGCCGATTTCTCCCACATCGACGGAAGCAACGGG
>Ga0187781_10003466_pt1 | contig 11845 bp, 7 predicted proteins | sample 0715_SJ02_MP02_2_FD_132447 | JGI IMG/M metagenome (GOLD analysis project Ga0187781, IMG submission 132447) | Tropical peat soil microbial communities from peatlands in Department of Meta, Colombia - 0715_SJ02_MP02_20_MG | ecosystem: Environmental > Terrestrial > Soil > Wetlands > Peat | place...
CCAGTCCCCAGCCCCCAGCCCCTAGCCCCCAGCCCCTGCTTTCACCCTCACCCGCTGGCCGGTGGTCAAGCCATCGGCGGCTCGCAGCACGATGCGGTCATTGGGTGAGAGGCCATCCAGTACTTCGAGCCGGTCGCCCAGATCGCGCCCCACCTGGATTTCACGCAGCCTGACGTGGGAGCCATCGACGACGAACACCACGGTCTTACTGTCTTTTTGGGTTGTGGCGGCGCGGGGAATGGTAATGATCTCGCGGTTGGTCGGCTGCTGCTTCTCTGCCGGCGCCAGGAACGAGACGTGGGCGTTCATTTCGGGGCGCAGGTAAGCGTCGGGGTGGAGAATTTTGACGCGCACTTCGATGGTGGCCTTCTGGCGATTGGCCTCCGGAGCGATTTCCGCTACAACTCCCTGGTACACCCGGTCGGGGTAGGCGTCGGCCGTGACGCTGCATTGCTGGGCGGGGATGATCCGGGAGAAGTCGTTCTGGTTGATGTCGAGTTGCGCCTGAAGGTCGCTCAAATCGGCGATGGAGGCGACCGAGGCCTTGACGCCGCCTGTGCCGCCCAGGTTCATGGTGGAAACCATTTCGCCTTTCTCGACCAGGCGCTCGAGCACCGTGCCCGTTACCGGGGCGCGAATCAAAGTGGAATCGAGCATGGTTTGCGCATAGCTGACGGCCGCCTCGGCCTGGGCCACCTGGGCGCGGGCGTACTCGATCTCTTCGCTCCGCGGCCCGATCTTTACCAGTTCGTAATTCTTGCGCGCGCTCTCGAGCTGGTTTCGAGTCACGTCGTACTGCATTTGCGCGGCGTCGAGCTGCGCCTGCGAGGCGATCTCCTGCCGGAACATCTCCTTGTTGCGTTTGAGCGTGATGTCGGCGTTTTGGAAGTTGGCCTGTGCCTGGTCCACGGCCGCTTTGGCGGCATCGATTTCCTGCGGGCGCGAGCCGGTTTCGAGTTCGCGCAGGCGGGCTTTCAAAACCGCCACGTTGGCCTTGGCCTGATCGACTTGCGCCGCGAATTCCGCGTCCTCGAGCCGCACGATCACCTGCCCCTCGCGAACCCGATCGCCTTTTTCAACGCCCACCCAGGCCACTTTCCCCACCACCTTCGAGCTCACGTCGATGGGGTGATGGGCCACGATATACCCGCCGGCAGTTAAAACCACGTTTCCGGCGGCTGCGCCCTGCTCGAGCGACGGCCGCCCAACCTCAACTTCCACAGCGTTGCCCAGAAGGCGAGAGACGGCCAGCCCTGCGCCGGCTAACAAAACGAGTCCCAGCAGCGCGTAGAGGATCAAGCCGCGGTTGGTTTTGTCTTTCGGGTCCAGCGACTCTTTCTGCGAGCGGTCGATTTGCAAGACGCGCAGGTCCTTCGATTCCGGTTCAACAGGAGACATGGTTTTCGCTTGCTCCTATCCGACTGTTCGCTGCCTACTGCCTACTGCCGACCCCCTCACCCGGCCCGCGCCGGCTGATGAGAACGCCGTCGCGGTCCACCCTCTCCCCCAAGGGGGCGAGGGCTGGCGGTTAACATACCGCCGATCTGCCTACCTGCCTACCTGCCCATCTGCCCACTGCCTTGCCCTAGCCCCCAGTCCCTAGCCCCCAGCCCTACACCGACCGCAGCGCGGTGACGATGTTCTCATGGGCGGCGCGCCAGGCCGGGAAGAGGCCGCCGACAAAACCCATGAAGGCCGCGAAGATCATGCCGCTCATCAGCAGGGACGGGGTGACGCGAAAGTTGAATGCCACTTCGCTGAAGGTAGCGAAATTGGTGGTGCCTGTAGTCAGCCCGTTGACCGGCAGGGCCAGCAGGCAGCCCATGGCGCCGCCCAACACGGCGATGAGCACCGATTCGAGGACGAAGGAGAGGAGAATACTGCCGCGCGAGTACCCCAGCACGCGGAGCGTGCCGATCTCCTTCGTGCGGCGGGCCACCGCCGCATACATGGTATTCATGGCGGCAAACGAGGCGCCCACCGCCATGAGAACCGCAATGAACATTCCGAGGGCTTTGATGGGAGCGGCGAAGCGCGTCTGGCTGTCGTAGTACTCGCGCTCGGTCTGCGGTTTCAGGTGCAGGCGGCGGTCGTTGGCAATCTGGTCGCGGAGGGCCGCGAGGCCGCCGGGGTCGGCAGCGCGGACCAGCACGCTCGAGTAGGCGTCGCGATCGAAATCGGTGGCCAGGTCGTTCACATCCGTCCAGATTTCCGAGTCGTAAGCGGTGTCGCCCACTTCAAAAACACCCACCACGGTCCAGTAGCCCTTGGCAAACTTAACCTTGTCACCCAGACCGCAGTTCTGGAAGCGGCCGGCGATCTTGCGGCTGGCGATCACTTCCCGCAGGCCGGAGCGGAAGAAGCGGCCCTCGACGATCTTGAAGGCCGGGCGCAGCGCGGGACCATCAGGCCCCAGGCCGCGAATCGTGACGTTCGAGCCTTGCGCCTCGCCGCGGCGTGGCAGATTGATGAGTACAATGAGCTCCGGAGAAACCCAAGGCTCGCCCTTCTCCGTCTTGGCGATGCCATGCAGATACCTGATCACTTGCAGCGAATCGCGGCTCACGGAACTCGTGGCTTCGGATTGCGCTCCCTCCCGCATGATGAGGATGTTCATGGGTTGTCCGGTGGCGGAGAGGGAAATCTGAAGTCCCTGGGCGAGCGCCATGAGCACCACAAACACGCCGACCGTCAGGGTGATGCTGAAAGCTGTCATCAGCGTGGTGGTCCGCCGGACCAGCAGGTTGCGGAAGTTGTACTTCAAAGGTATGGCCATAGATTTCCACTCATCCGAGGGTGCGCAGCGCCTCCGCGATCGAGAGGCGCGAGACGCGCAACGCCGGCAACGCCGCGCTGAGCAATCCCACCGCCCCCGCCATGGCTAAACAGAGGGCAACGGTTGCGAGCGGCACGCCGAAGTCAGCCAGCAACCCGCCGGAGTTGTTGGCCATAGTGCCCACGGCGTTGTAAAAGACGAAAGCGATTGCGAAACCGGCAAGAGCGGTGAGCGCCGAGAAAGCATAACGGAGCGTCTTCGAGGCGGGGCGGGAAGTGACGCCGCCGAACAAGGCGCTGACGGTCAAGCCGGCCGCCAGCCCGCCCAGGAGGCCAAATCCCAATCCCAGCGCGCGGGTGCGGTCAAAGGTGGCGAGGATGAAGGCGTAGGCCAACTTGGCGCCCAGCGCCCCCACCACCGCGCCGAGCAAGGCGATCAACACCGCCTCGCCGGCCACGAGTTTCAGAATCGCCGTGCGCCCGAAGCCGAGCGCCCGCATCACGGCCATCTCGGCGGTTCGCTCGCGCACCGACATGGCCGTGGCGTTTCCCACCACAAAGAGGATGGCGAAGATGACCGCGCCGCAAATCGCGCCGAAGAGCAATTGGATGTTGCCCAGCATGGAGACGAATCCGAGCGCGTAAGCCTGCTCGGTGTCCGTCTTGGTTTCGAAGGCGGAGTTGCGGAACATCGCGTCAATCGAGTCCTGAACGCGCTGCACGTCGGCTTCGTTATCGACTTTCACCACGAAGTCCCCAATCTGATTCAGTCCCCCCATGGCCTCATCGAGGTAATCGTAGTTGAAATAGAAGCCCATTTCCTGGGAGGGATCTTGGGGATCGGTGTAGACGGCGCGGAGCACGAATTCGAGATTGACGCCAAAGACGCTATTGAGTAGCGTGACGCGGTCGCCCAGCTTCCAGTGGTAGGTATCCATCAGCTTGCGGCCCACCAGCGCCGCGCTGCGCTCGCGCTTCCAGTCCGCGAGTTGGCTCGGGGGAATGCGGTAGTCGTTGAAGACCGTCTCGAATTGGTCGGTGTTGGCGGCGAAATTAGCGAAGAAGTTGCTGGCATCGATGTATTGCCCGCCGAACCACTGCGTGCCCACCACCGCTTTGACGCCGGGCAGGGCAGCGATCTTCGCGCGGTAAGAGATGGGGAGAGGCTGCGTGATGCCGGTCGCGCGATGCACGATGAGGCGCAAGTGGGAACCCCCGCTCTGCGCGCCCACGCGGTGCAGGCTGGCCAGCACGGCCTGGAGCGTCGCCACCAGGAAAATGGAGACCGCAAGGCTCGAAATCGTCAGCAGCGTGCGCCGGCGGTTGCGCAGTGCGTTCCTCCAGATCATGCGAAGCAAGTTCATATTCGTCCCATCGGAGCACAGGCTGAAGACTTGTCACCCTGAGTGGGCATGGGCCTGCCGCCCACCCATAGGGATGAGAGTGAGACGGAAGGGCGGGGCTTTAGTCCCGCCGCCCAACGCGCCTGATGGAGAAGGGGCTTTAGCCCCTGAATCGAGGCGGCTTCAGGGCCTAAAGGCCTTACCTTTAGCCGGCCCGAGAACGGCGGGGCTGAAGCCCCGCCCTTCCGCAGGATTTTCGAGCGAGTGAAGCGAAGGATCTCCGTTGATCGCCGTAAATTGAGAGTCGCTCGGTTATTCATCGCTTCACCGGAGCGCTTTGCTGCGCAAGAGCGCGAATGCCGGCCAGTGAAAACTCAGCCACCTGGCGCGCAATCTCGTCGATGTAATCGGCGGTGAATTCGAGATCGGGGTACAGGTGCTTCATAACGGGTTTGCCGGAGCTGAAAAAGAAGCACTGGGCGTGGACCATGCCGGCGCAGAATTGGGTGCGAAGGTCGGAGGCCGGCATCCCCGAAATCTCACTGATCAGTTGCGCCAGGCGATTGCCGCTGGGTACGATTCCCTGCTCGACGATGAGACCGAAGGCGGGACTCGGGTCGGCCATTTCGCGGCTGATCAAGTCGACGAGCCAGTTCTTATCTTCGCCCAGGACGCGTCTGACGAGGTTGCGGATATAGGCGCGCAAGCGCTCCTCGGGCGTGCCGCCGTCGCCGGCCATGGCTTCCTGTTTTGTCCGGTCCATGACGGAGGCGACCATGCCGATCACTTCCTTGTAAAGGCCCAATTTGTCGCGGAAGTAGTAATTGACGGCCGCGGGATTGGTCCCTGCCAAATCGCAAATCTCACGCACACTGGTGTTCTTGAAGCCGCGATCGGCGAACAACAGGACGGCGGACTGCAGCAGACGCTGGCGAGTTTCGTGATCGGTGTCCTCAGGGCTCATAAGAATTCAAACAGTTGTTTCAAACACATGTATGAAACAGTTGTTTCAAACAGTCAATAGAAATTTTACTAGCCCCTCCCGCCGGCCGCAAAGTTCGGTTCGTTTGCAACAATATATGCGTATTTGTGCCTCGTTTTGGGTGAAATCGGTCCTTATTTGCACTTAAAAAGCACATCGTTTTGCACAATTCAAAAAAGTCATATCGCTAGTTCTAAAAGACTTAACTGAGTTCGTTTCCAAGATTTTTCATATTTCTTCATTCAGGCCGTTCCCATCCGATGGCCGGGCATCGGCCCTTTGTCGCTTTTCCTTGTAACTCCCGCCCCGGCACTTCGTTTGGACCGATTCATGTTCATAATTATAGGCTACCATCGATTGGGAACGGTGTCAAGTAAAAAATGCGAAAGGGCGACAAGATGTCGCCGTAGAAGCGCTCAACCACAGAGACACCGAGGCACAGAGAATTCCAGGGTGTTCCTCGGTGCCTCTGTGCCTCTGTGGTTCATTCGCGAGTTGCTAGCCCACCGAGCGCAAGGCCTCGGCGATGTTGATTTTGGCGGCGCGGTAGGCGGGCCAACCCGCGGCGAGAAGGGCCAGGACGACAGAAAGCGTCATGCAGAGAAGCAAAGTCTCCGGCCTCATCCTCAGGTCCGCAAAGACCGTCGAGCCGATCTGCCTCATCCCCAACGCGTCATAGAGCAGCTTGGCGCCGCCCACCCCGAGCAGCGCGCCGCCCAGCGTCAGCACCAACGACTCGCCAACGAAAAGAGCCAGAACCTGGCCGGCAGTAAATCCCAGGGCGCGCAGAATGGCCGCCTCCGTCACTCGTTCCCGAATCGACATGGCCACGGAGTTGGCTACAATGAGCAGCACGGCGAACGCGACGGCGGCGCCGATCATGAGGATGATGCCGCGCACGTTGCCCAACATCGAGATAAACGAAAGAAGGAAAGTGCTCTCTGATTCGGTCTTGGTTTCCGAGTCGGTATTACGAAAAGTGGCGTCAATGGCCTGGCCCACGCGAGCGGCGATTTCGGGGCGCTCGACCCGAATCCAATAGAGGCCCACCTCGTTCATTTCGTGCTTGGCCTCGTTCAAGTAGTCATAATGGAAATAGAACTGGTCGTCCGGCCCGCCCGTGAAGATTCCGCGCAAGGTGAGTTCGGGCGCGATTCCATAGGGGCTCCCCATCAAAGTGATCCGGTCGCCGATTTTCCAGTGGAACTTGTCAATCAACTTGCTGCCGGCCACGGCCGCGGTCCGCTCGCGTTTAAAGGCCTCGAGTTGGTCGGGAGCGATGCGAGCCATGCTCAGCACCTCGAAAATGGAATCGGCGTCGATGGCGAAATTGCCGAAGCTGTTCTCGGGCTCTTTCCAGTATCCTCCAAACCAGTTCATGGGAGTGACCGCCACCACTCCCGGAACGGCTTTGATTCTCGCGCCGAAACTGGCCGGCATGGTGAAAGTGATGCCGGTCCGCCGGCGCACCATCATGCGTGGGCTTCTCTCCTCGCCCTCAAAAGGCCTTCCCAGCGCCGTGTAAACCATCGCGAGGGATGATAAGAGGAAAAGAGAAATGGCCACGCTCGAGGCGGTGAGAATGGTGCGACGCTTGTTGCGCAGTAGGTTTCTCAGTCCCAGTCGCCACATCGGACCCCCTCACCCGGCCCGCGACGGCTGATGAAAACGCCGTTGCGGTCCACCCTCTCCCCCAAGGGGGAGAGGGGCGAGCTTTCCATAACTACGCTTGTTCCTAATGCTCGACGCACTCAGCGTCCGCTGGCCGAAACCTGGCGCCTAACACCTAGCACCTGGAACCTGACACCCGACACCTGACCCCTGACCCCTGCTTTCCTCACCCCGCGTACCGGAGGGCCTCGGCGATGCTCATGCGGGAGGCGCGGTAGGCGGGAATCAGGGTGCTGGCCAAGCCGATGCCGGTCGCCACGATGAGGATAACGCCGACCGTGACGGCGTCCATGCGCATGTAAACACCCATGGCGCCGCCGATGCGATATCCCGCGATGAGCGCGAAGACGATTCCCGCCAGCAGGCATCCGGCGAGCGCGCCGGCGAGGGAGACCGCCAGGGCCTCGGCCGTCAGCAGAGCCAGCAACTGCTTGGGCCGGAATCCCAGGACTCTGAGGATCGCCAACTCCGCAGTGCGCTCACGGATCGACATCCCCATGGTGTTGGCCACGACCAGCAGAACCGCAAAGACCATGGCTGCCGAAATGCTCAGCACCATCAGCTTGACGTTGCCGATCATGGCCAGAAAATCGAGCACCCACTGGCCCATGGGCACGGTGCGGGTTTCGGTCTCAGCGTTGCGGAACTGATTGTCGATGGCTTGCATCAGCCGCGGCACGTCCTCCTCCGTGTGGGCGCGCAGCATGAACGCTCCGGGGCGGTCCACTCGGCCCTCCGCCTCGTTCAGGTAGTCCCAATGGAAGGCCACCAGGGATTCATCCTGTGAGGTATAGAAGCCGCGCAGAGTCAGGTCCAGATCGACGTGGTAGCCGGGGCTGCGGAGGTGAATCCGGTCGCCCAATTTCCAGCCGTGCTTGAGGGCTGCCTGGCGGCCCGCCATGGCCGCTGCTTTCTCGCGCGCGTAAGCGGCGAGCTGATCCTGCGGCACGTGCCAGGCGGTGAAGATCTTAAAGAAAGTGGCGGGATCGCTGGCCAGTGCGAACAGGAAGTCGTCGTGGGGGCCGTAGAGGCAGTCCACCATGTTAACGGGCGATACCGCCTCCACTCCCGGCAAGCGCGCGATGCGCTCTCCGTAACTCAGCGGCAGGCGAAGCAACATCGAGGTGCGCGAGGCAACCGTCAGCACCAGGCGCCATTCGCTGGGCATGAGAGGATTGGAAAAGAAACGGTAGGTTGCGCAGAACACCGCGAGCAGCATGATGGAAGTGGCTACGCTCAAAAACGTCAGAATCGTTCGGCGACGATTGCGAAGCAGGTTCTTGATGACCAACTGTGGGCGTGTCATGGTAGCTGCATGATTTTACGCCCAAAGGGAGGGGAAAGTTCAGAAGAAACGCGCCAAAGCGCCTCCGGCGCTCCCCTACCCCAACTCCCCTACGGCACGGGGTGACCGGGGTCACGAGGTGACGGGACCTGGCGGGGTTTTTCGGAGCAGACTCCAGGGAAGAGCTATAGATAGATTGAGCGAGCATTCCAGGAGCCGCTGACTGCGATCTGCAGGCGCTACGTCGGGGCGAGGCCGAGTTGGTCCGCGATGCTGCGCATGGCTTCGATGCAGAAAGTGATATGCTCATCCAAGGGCACACCCAGCTCTTCGGCGCCATGGATAATGTCCTCGCGGCTCACGGAGCGGGCGAAAGCTTTATCTTTCATTCTCTTACGGACGGACTTGGACTCCAGGGTGGCGATCCTGTCGGGCCGCACCAAGCAGCAGGCGGTGATGAATCCGGCCAGTTCGTCGCAGGCGAAGAGGACCTTGGCCAGCAGCGTATCGCGCGGCACGCCGGTGTAGTCGGCATGGCCCAGAATCGCGCGGCGCATTTCCTCTGAAACGCCCTTTTCTTTCAGGATCTCGCTTCCTTTCAGCGGGTGGTCCGGCGCGTTGGGATAGACCTCGTAGTCAAAGTCGTGGATCAAACCGACCACGCTCCACTTCTCCTGGTCTTCGCCGTACTTCTGCGCATAGGCGCGAACGCAGGCCTCGACGGCCAGCGCGTGTTTGCGCAAATTCTCGTTCTTGGTGTACTCGCAGAGGAGATTCCAAGCCTCCGGGCGGTTCATTTCGTATGATTCCCCAACCTAGTCGACAGTCGACAGTCGACAGTCAACAGTTGACCGTCGGGATTTTCCTTACTGTGAACTGTCGACTGTTAACTGTGGGCTTCCTTAGAAAATATACTTCAGTCCCAACTGAATCTGTCGGGGCGGCCTGGTGCCGTACCGGTTTGCCGACTGGACCTCGCTAAGTGCCGGCGTCCCGAAGGTGTCGGCCGGAATATCGAAATGCGGTATGTTGAAAAGGTTGAAAAACTCGAAGCGGATTTCGAGTCGCCGGCCTTCGTGCTGGAACGGAATTTCCTTCAGCATGGAAAAGTCCAGGTTGTTGAGTCCCGGCCCTATCAGGCCGTTTCTACCCTCCGTTCCCAGAAGTGAGTTCAGCGGAGTGGCAAAGGCACAAGGATTGAACCAGTTATTGGGCGTGTGAACCTGAGCTGGAGCCGAGCATCCCGGGTTCGCCGCCACGGTGCCACCTTTGTTCGGATCGCCGACCAGGTCGGGCCTGTACGGGTATGCGAAAGCAGTGAGGGAGGTCTCCTCGAGTCCCGAGGGCTCCAAGTTGACCGTGAAGGGGCTGCCCGTCTGCATCGTCGCAATTCCGGCAGTCTGCCAGGATCCGAAGACGCGGTTTACCAGCCCTGGGGAATTCAACCATTTCCGGCCGGCGCCAAAGGGCAAGTCGTAGAGGTAGCTGAGGGAAAAGCGCTGCTCGGCCTGGAAATCCGAGAGGCTGCGGTCAGAGCGAAAATCGTACGGATCTTGTGGAATACCTTGGCCCACGCTGCCGCTGAAGACAGCGGAATCGTCGTCGATCGATCTCGACCAGGTGTAAGCGGCCAGGAAAGCCATGCCCTCCCTCACGCGCTTCTCGGAACGGAACTGCAAGGCGTTGTAAATACTATTGGCGCGGGGCTCGATTTCCAGGATGGAGCCGAACTCCGGGTAGGGAACAACCTGGTTAAGCGGATTCTCCTGGTTAATGTTCCGGGTGGCCGCCAGGTGAGTGCCCTTGGTCCCAACGTAAGCCAAGTCAACCATCCAGTTGGGCTGCACTTCGTATTGCAGGTCGACGGTCCAGTCCTGCATGTAGGCGTCGCGAAACTGCGGGGAAACAAAATTGGCCTGGGGCTCCGGAATTCCCGGCTGGCTCAGGAGGTTCTGAATGACACTGGTGCCGGTGAGGTTCTCAGCCGCGGTGATCTGGACAAAAGGAGGATTGAAGCGGGGCAGAATATTGAGGTTAAGGATGTTCTCATCGTAAAAGATGCCGTAGGCGGAGCGAACCACGAAGCGCTCAGTCTTCAAGGGCCGCCAGGCAAATCCGATGCGCGGAGCGAAATCGTGAAGGTTCTTGCCGTAGGTCGCCCGCGGAATCCCATCCGTGCCTGCCAGGATATAGGCGCAACCGGGGTAGGCCGGTACCATAGGGTTGCAGGCGGCCGGATTAACGCTGAGGTCCGGAACGCTGAAGCGGTTGTGGATTTCGAAGGGCGGGCTGTTAAACTCCCATCTCAGGCCGACATTCAAAGTGAACCGCGGCAGGACGCGAATATCGTCTTGCGCATAGGCTCCCAGGCCGGTGGTCCGCAGTCCGTGGTCGGTGTTGCCCGTCTCCGTCACCGCAAAGTCAGGAACGCCAGCCATGAGTTGCGCCAAGGCGCCGATGGTTGGGGCGCAGACGCCCTCGGGGCAGGCGTTCGCCAAGCTCGCCAAGGGGCTGCCGCTCGGCGCGGAGGCCAAGAGCGGACCCAAGTAAGGCGCCAAGCCCTGCACCACGTCGCCTTCGAAGTACCAATCCCCTCGTGAAATGAAGTCTATGTAGGAATTCAATTGCACGCGGCGGACGTCGCCTCCGAACTTGAATTGGTGGCGTCCCCTGTTCCAAGCGAGATTGTCCGCAACTTCATACGTGTTGTCATGGCGGTCTGTGGGATATTCCACCGGATTCCCAACTCCATCAAAGCCGTAGATGTTCACGTTGGGGTATCCCCAGTCCAGCGGATTCGAGGAAACGCTTGGAAATCCCAGTTGCTGGCCATAGTTGTCGCCGTAATCCTGCTGGTAAGCGGCGGCGCGCAGGCGGTTGAAGCCCAGGCGCGCTTCGTTGACCCAATGGGAGTTGAAGACATGAGTCCAAGTGAAGCCTGCGTTCTGCCCGCGGTCGATGTCGAAACTGCCGTAGCCCGGCAGGTCCGTGAAGGAGTTGACCGGGTCGAAAGGATTAAAGGTGTTTACATTGTAGAGCGAGTAGTGACCCGAAAAGGTGTTGTTCGAGCCCGCCTGCCGGTCCAGCTTGATGGACATCAGGTCCAGCGCGTTCCGAATCACCGGGGCGGAGACATAAGTGGTGGAGTTGGCCAGGTTCGGCACGGCGACGTTGGCCGGCGGTAAGAGGTTTAGCACGGCGAAGCCGGTGGGATTCTGAACGTAACCGAAACCTTGCATCACGCCGAACAGGGTGCTGGCATCGGCGAGGTCCGCGTAAGGTCCTCCGGCCGGCGCAACCTGCGAAGGCACTGTGGCTTCGCGCGTGGTCGCCTGCCGCAAGCGCAGTCCCTCGTAGGAGAGGAAGAAAAACGTGTTGTCTTTCTTGAGGGGACCGCCCAAGGTCCCACCGAACTGATTTCGGTCGAGCCGGGGGATGGGCGCACAGGTGCCCTGGATAGAATCGGAGGTGCAATCGGGCTCGTCGAAGAAATTCTTGGCGTCCAAGTTGCGATTGCGGAAAAACTCAAACCCGCTGCCGTGGAACTGGTTGGTGCCGCTCTTGAGCACGACATTGATTTGAGCTCCACCACTGCGTCCGAATTCGGCCGAGTAGTCGCTGGATTGCACCTTGAATTCCTGAATGGCGTCCACGGAAGGGAGCACGCTGTATTGGTTGATGTACAAATCGTTGTTATCCACGCCGTCGAGAAGGAAATCGTTGGATTGCTCGCGCGCCCCATTGACGCTGATGGCGCCGCCTTGGGTAGAGTTCTGAGAGCCTTGCACC